>Ga0187827_10001697_pt1 | contig 31755 bp, 14 predicted proteins | sample ETNtaG_39_FD_167969 | JGI IMG/M metagenome (GOLD analysis project Ga0187827, IMG submission 167969) | Marine microbial and viral communities from oxygen minimum zone, Eastern Pacific Ocean - ETNP2014_SV_150_PacBio MetaG (Illumina Assembly) | ecosystem: Environmental > Aquatic > Marine > Hypoxic...
TCAAAGGACGAACAGGTGATCCAGTCCGGCCCAGACGACGGCGCCTATTGGATCGCTACAAGCGTTGACGGTGGACGCTGCGACCTGACGGGCGACCTGAAATTCACCATCGAAGAATCTGGCCCGTTGAAGGCCGTGCTGCGTGTGGACGGATGGTACGAAGGCCGGCGAAAGAAGGAACGAAACTGCCGGGCCACGCTGCGCTTCACTGCTCATGCAGGCCAGGCTTTCCTTCACATGGATCACACTTTCGTCATCACCTTCGATGACAAAAAGGAAAAGATTCGCGGCATCGGCTTGCAGTTGGGAGTGCCGGGCACGAAGACCGGCAGTTTCGCTCATCTCGACGGCTCGCCCGTCACACGCAAGGCCACGAAGAAAGGCTCTTACCTGAACCAGCGCTGGTGGAACGAATTCAAAGTCATGGAAGCCAGTGCAGACCCAAACCGGCCTGACAGCTTGCAGAACGGGACGAAGTCGCTGGGCATGGTCTCGGTCGTGTCGCCGCGGGCCCGCGTCATCATGGCCCTGCGGGATGCCTGGCAGCTCTATCCCAAAGAATTCAGCTTTGATGAAGGTGGCATCAGCGTTCACCCCTGGCCGACCCATCCCGCGGCCTTTTCCGGGTCGTGGGATTACCAGGCACGCCGTGAACTTGATCCCGACAACATCTGGAAGCTCTGGTACGCACACCGGCAATCCTACTACGGCACGAGCCTGGCTTTCCCGCAATCCTACTTTGATCGTATCAAGCAGGAGGTGGAGAAAAATCCGGGCCAGGGGAACGCAGACAGCTACGCCGCCCTCGGGCTGCAGTCGAACGCGCACGGCATCGCCATTCACAACGAAATGCTGCTCGGGCTCGGCGCGCCGGATTCGCCGGTCGAAGATGCGGTCCGGCTCGCGGGCGTGTTTCAGGAAAATCCGCACGGCATCCCTGACCCGCAGTGGATCGGGGCCAGCCGCGCTATCTGGCCGTTCTCGCCAAAGGACACGAAACAATTCCCGCGCCTCGAATCGCTGATGGATACCGCGTGGACCTGGTTCTACGACTCAGTCTGCGAGCGCAACGGGGACTACGGCCTGTTCAACTTTCTCGATGGGCATACGTACAACGGCACGGCTACCGCGACCAAACAGGTCTGGCATCGCGTCTGGCTGAACAATCATTACGACCACGCGTACATGCTCTGGCTGATGTATGCCCGCAGCGGCGAGAAACGCTATTTCCGGATGGCCCGACGGCACGCCCGGCACGTGGCCAACATCGATACCTGTCACGAATACAGCAAGCCCGGACAGTTGCTTCATCAGCACGTGCCGGGCGGTGTGTTCCACTGCAAAGGATTTCATCACTGGGGCGGCTCGGCCGCGCTATGGGATCACATGGTCTGTCCCGATTACCAGTTGCTGAATTACTACCTTACCGGGGACCGCCGATACTGGGACACCTTCAATGAATGGCGGACGAGTCTCACAAAGCTCCACACCCGACCCACTTGGGGCCGCAACGGCGTCTACATGTTGAAAGCCTTCAACGATGCTTACGAAGCCACCGGCGATCCGATCCTGCTCGCGCACCGCTGGGATCAGGCCGACCACACGGTAAAAGTGCCGTTCCGCGAACAGCACGCGATGGCCTTCCAACCGACCGTCTATCCGGAGTATCTGCGCTCGGTGGGCGACTCAGCCATGCTCAAAAGATTCCTGGAATATGTGGACGATCTGATGGCAGGCAAAGCCCAGGGCACCTGGCCGCCCTTCGCATTCTTCACCAGCGCCTGGCAACTGACGGGTAATCGAAAATACATCGAGCACAATGCGAAGTTCATCGCCGAGAAACTCCACAGTTGGCGGGAGCGATATACCAGCATGCACCTGAATGCCACGCCGGGCCTGGTATCCAGTCTGGAGGCGCTCAGAGAGGCGGGGTTCACCGAGGAAGCCATCTTCAAACTGCGGAAGATCGAGAAGTAGGTTTTGAAGCAACCCGCTATTTCGAAGGAATCTCCTGCGACGGCACAAATGTTGGCGACCCCGGGTACACTGCCTCTGGCCGCACCGGCGTAGGAACCTGATGTCGCTCCAGAGATGCATGTTGTGAAGCGGCACCAGGAGAGTCCATCGCATGCTGTCAGGTAAGTGTGATATTTCAACAGGGCGATATTGCCCGAAGCTTGTTCAATATGGATATCTCAGGTCAAATCTGCCTGTACCACTAATGTTATGTGCGCCAGCACGGGAGCCGTTTTGATGAGTCGAAAGGTACTCGAAGTGCGACCCAACGGGCCGGGAGAGGTCGTCAAGTGGAGCTCGTTCCGGCAAGGGCTCTTTGAGTCTATGAGCAACGTTTCCAGGTTCACTCGCCTCACGACCTGTCTGACAGATGCTGTCTCGACCATGTGGAAGATCTGCGTAGAGATGGACCCGTCCTGTGAGAGAGTGGTGCATAAAGCGAATGGCCTTTTCAGCACGTACTTCCGATTAGCTTTTATCGGAACCGATTTTTGCGTTGAAGCTGAACGCTCTCTTGCTTACGGGCTCAACCCTGAACTTTCCTCAAACTATCGCGTTCTTCTGACCGTAACTTCCGAAAGTGCTGAACTTGTCGAGGCGATCATCGAGCGATACGTTCAGCTCGTCCCTGACCCCTTGAGAATTGCAGGAGGCCAGACCGTCCCCAAATAGGCACATAACAAAGCGCTCGACAGAACTTGCACGAATACCGTGACTGGACGTTCAACTCCGCTTTGATTTTTTCTTTAACTTGCTGGTGGGCGGAGCTCGTGCAAGTCTGTCAGCTTAGACGTTATGCCTGACGATCTGAAGAGCTTTCGCTGTATCGGGCTGGGCATGGAGCGTAGGACACCAGTGCTTTTTCTTGCCGTCATCTGTTTGACGCTCCTTGCGATCAGCGTGCCTCTGCATCTGCGCACTAGAGCAGTTGCGCACCGGGCAACCTGTCGTGCCCGGATCATGCAGTGTGCCCTCGCGATCCGTGGCTACGTTGCGCAGTGGGGTGGTTGGTCTCACCCTGATCCCAGCTATTACGTGAAGGAACTGGGGTACAAGCTCACCTCGGAGACAGGATACTTCGGAGAGCCACCACCATGGTACTCGGCAGACGCGCTCAATCCGACGAGGTCGCAGGAACATGCAGCAGGTATCGAGGCGCTGCGGTGTCCTCTCGACTCGGCCCCCGCAATCATCATGAACGGGATACCTTCCTCCTACACTTTCATTCAGAGTTGGCCACGCGCTGGAGTCATGAATCCGGCCCCCCCGAGCGAAGTGCCGCTGCTGATCGAGTTCGGGCGAAGGCATTCCGCCGCGGACAATCCAGAAGTCCGAGGCGGCCACTGCATGTTCCTGGACATGCATGTCGAGATTCGTGCAGACCAGGCTCGGCTTGAAAAGCGTGCTATTGGCAGCAATTAGACGGGCACGTCCCCTGCGGCGCTGTCGAAACTGAAGCCTTAGCTTCGAATTGCCCAATCGCTACCGGCAGAAGGGCAGACCGCGACCGTGAATAATGACTTTGATACCAGACTCCAGAAGTGGGCGCGAGAACAGACAAGCGCATAACCAGAGCGCTCCAGAGAACTGCTTTCTGGCGTCTCAAATTGGAGTCAATCGTTGCTTTGATGTTTACTTTCCTTTTAATCCGCTCGTGGCTGTCCGCAGTCTCTGAGCTTAGACGTTAGATGGCTAGAGAACCCTCACTTAAAGGCGATGGCTCAAGAAGAAGACGATCCCTACTGGAAGCTGAAGCCCCCAGCGCCAACACCAGCGCATGAAATCTGCTCATGTCTCGATCACCATCCGATCGTCCTGCAGTGCCATCTCTCGTACAACCCGATAAGCTGCCTCGAATGCAACCTTGAAGTTCCACCGGAACGTATCGGTTTCTCCGCACAACTCGCCGAGGACTTAGCATTCTGGCGCACATTCCATGATTCCTTCCATCACTTATGGCTGGAATCCGCTGAATTTGAATCTTGGGCCTTTGAACAGTTATCGAATCCAACGAGTTCCGTAAACACTCGCGGTCTCGCGCTTAGCGACGCGCTCAACTCGCACCGACGATGCTACTACTGGTGGTTCCAAGATTCTGGAGCAGATGATTTTCAACCGACCACGAAATGCCCACAGTGCCCCTTGCCGCTCACATCCCGAAGCATTAGATTGGTATGTGAAGTTTGTTCAATTGTCGTTGCAAACTGACCACCATGGCCATCTAACAAAGTCACTCGACCGAAGCCCTCAGTACTCGCGCTCTTTAGCGTTTCTGATTTTTTTAAATCATCCGTGTTCTGCGACGATGTCGGTCATCGTCCGGACTCGGTCAGTTCCGACGTTAGCTGCTCCTTTGAATCGTGATTAACTCCAAAACAGAAGCTTTCAACTTGCTCGAATCACTTGGAGCTCCGACCAGACTTCTGCAACACGCCAGAATCGTTGGAGATGCCGCTGAAGTGCGCCTCGAACACCTTGTGTCGATGAGGTGTCGCCCTGCGCTGTACTCACACAGGAGACCTTCCGGATGTCAGCCGAAAACGAGATCTGTCTGTTTGTATCACCCGAAGGTAACGACGGGTGGTCAGGCACCATCGCAGAACCTGATGAGGGCGACGGGCCATTTGCGACCATCGAGCGGGCGCGCAACGCGGTTCGAGCACTGAAGCGGAAAGGCCGGCTGACGGCACCTGTCCGCATCGTGCTGCGAGGGGGGACGTACTTTCTGGACCGGCCCCTTGTGCTGGGTCCGAAGGATTCAGGAGACGTGGAGTGCCCGGTCACTTACGCTGCCCATCCGGGCGAGATGCCAATCCTGAGCGGCGGGCGGCAGATAGAGGACTTCCGCGAAGAGAAGCTGAAGGGCAGACGCGTCTGGGTGACGGAGATTCCCGAAGTCAAGCGTGGGGAATGGTACTTTCACCAGCTCTTCGTTAACGGCGAGCGCCGTCCACGTACGCGCCTGCCGAAGCGCGGCATGTACCGGATCAAAGGCCTGCCGGATTTCCCGCCAGGTACGTACGAGAAAGTGGTAAAACGTCATGGCATCGGGGCCGCATGGAAGCAGCAGTGCAGACAGGATTGCTTCGAGTACCTCAAAGGCCACATCAGGCGATGGCGGAATCTGCAAGACGTGGAGATCATTGCGCCCCACCAGTGGTGCGAGAGCCATTTCCACATCGCCGGCGTGGACACGAGAAAACGGGCAGTGACTCTTGACCGGCTAAGCAAGTGGAGTCTGCACGATGACAGCAGCCGGCGGGGCACGCGATATGCCGTGTACTGGATCGAGAACGTATTCGAGGCGCTCGATACCGCGGGGCAGTGGTACTTGGATCGCACGAAGGGACGGCTGTATTACCTTCCGAAGCGTGGGGAAAAACCCGGTTGTGCCGCCGTTGTTGCACCGCAGTTGGAGCAACTGCTGCGTATCGTTGGCACGAAAAATCGAAAGGTCGCGCACGTCCACTTCAAAGGTATCACGTTCTCGCACACCGAGTGGAATTTCCCCAGCGACATGGCCGGCTCTGTTGATGCTGCGGCTGTGCCCGGCGCGGTGTTTCTGACGCACGCGGAGCATTGCAGCATCTCACACAGCGTCATCGAGCACGTCGGCACCTGGGGGATCCAGGTGGCCGGGGGATGCATGGATAACGAGGCATGTCACAACCGGATCCACGACTTGGGCGCCGGGGGGGTGAAGGTGGATTCCGAAACCGTAGCCGAAGGCATTCCGAAAGCTGGGTGCGATACCTTACGCACGAACATCACGGACAACTCCATCGCGCAGGGCGGACGTATCTTCAAGACTGGCCATGGCATCCTTATCAGCAACAGTCCAGCCAACAGAATCCTGCACAATCACATCTGCGATCTGTTCAGCGAAGGAATCTGTCTGACGGGGCTCTGTGGCTATGGCAAGAACTATGGGATGGGGAACGTCGTCGAGTACAACCACATTCATCATTTGCGGGGCGACGTCCTGAGCGATCAGTCGGCTATCTGGACGGGCGGGGTAGTTACTGGCACCCGCATCCGCTACAACCTGATCCATGACGTGGCCTGCCGAGTCTACGGTGCACAGGGCATATTCCTCGACTCGGCCAGCAGCTTCGTCCTGGTCGAGAAGAATATTGTCTATCGTTGCCAGGGCTACCCTCTGCACCATCTCCGCGGCCGGGAGAACGAAGTTGTGAACAATATCTTCGCGTTCGGCCGAGAGTGTCAGATTCAGCGCACCGTTATGGAGCCACACTGCTCGTTTACTGCCCGCCGCAACATTGTCTATTATGCCGAAGGCGATCTGCTTGGCGGAAAATGGCTCGCGTCTCCCGATGAACTGACCACGTATCCCGACGCCTGGAGCCGCAAGCTCGACGCCGACAAGGCGACGGTCACCCACTGCAAGTTTGACAACAATGTTTACTTCGAAACATCAGGCCGACCAGTGACCTTCGCTGGCAAGACGCTTGAAGAATGGCAGGCGCAGGGCAATGACAAGGGCTCCCTGATCGCGGACCCGCTGTTCGTTGATCCGGACAACGGCGACTTCGCTCTGCATCCCGACTCCCCCGCGTTCAAGCTCGGTTTCGAGCCAATCGATCTCAGCGAGGCCGGCCCCCGCGACCACGCCAACAACGGCTAACTACAGAACTCATCTCGTGTGGTGGAATGAAATAGTTACCAATTCGGGAAGAACGACCCCTGTGGGCTCGCCAGCTCGCCTCACGGGTGAATCAGGTTGAAAGGTTAGCTCAAGAGCCAGGGAGGAAACCATTCAACCTGATTCACCTGCCAGGCAAGCTGGCAAGGGGTCTTTCCGTTTCATTCTCCCCTTCTAACCATCCAACCTGATTCACCTGCCAGGCAAGCTGGCAAGGGGTCTTTCTGTCCACTCGAATAGTAACTTTTTTATTCCAATCTTGGCCCCCTCGGCGTCGACGAGGAAACACCTTTGGGATACAGAACTTGTATCGAATTATCGATCCACATGAGATGAGTTCTGTAACTAAAGCCTTTCCCTTGCAGATTCGATAGTAGCCGGCTCAATGGGTCCGACGCTTCGGACAATCTGGTCGCTGCCGGGAATTGCCATGTGAGTGCGGGTGATGATGATGTACTTTTCCAAATCGGGATCCCAGAAGCCGTGGTTGAACGTATCGGCGATACCGCGCTGGAGCCTGATCGGGCTCTCCGGTGTGTCCTGCCAGTTCTTGCGGTCCGGCGACACGGCAAAGTGCAGCCCTCGCGCATGATGAGGGTGGACCTGTGGTGTCGTGTCCGCGTTCTTTGCATAGGGCAGCTTGAAGCGGCGCTGCGGGTCGGGATCGAGAAATAGGTTTGAAGCAACCCACTATTTCGAAGGAATCTTCTGCGACGGCACAAAGAATCTCTCCGGCGTGAGCGACAGCCAGGGGATCAGTCCTCTCACGGGATTGAAGCTGACTTCATCGTGTAGGCGGCCGTGGGTGAAATGCAGGATCTGGCCCTTTAGATCCGATGTAACGGGAAAACTCATTCTACCCCAACGAGCCTTGTGGGCTCTGCCGTCGTAGATGGATTTGATGACGCTTCCGTCCGCTCGTCGGACTGATGCGCCCTGGGCGTCGTATCCGAAGGCTACGTCGATGATGGCATCTTTCGCGTCCGGTTGGGTCTGAAAGTAGAAGGCTTTCATCCGCCGAGAGGTTAGCAGGCGCCAATGGAAGACTTCCTTTTTGAGATCGCTCACCGGCATGACCACGTAAGGACGGTCGGACCTGGTGGTGACCCAGATGGTGTAATCGCCGGTCTTGCCGTCTGAAGGCACTTTCAGTTCGCCGCCTTTTTCTCCGAGTTTCGTGCGGACGGCTTCGGCACCGCTGGCATGGACAATCCGCGCGCTGGCATCTTTGCCGAAAGCTCCATTCAGGGTGATAGTGAAATCCCTGTCTCGATCTTCGTGAACAACGACGATGGGCAGTCCATTGTGTTTCTTCAGCATCGACTTTGCCGGTTCGAATTTTTGCGGCGTAATCCACATCCAGATCTTGCCTGCCGCCCACCAACTGATGCCGTAGTCAGGGACGATGGGCTCCTTCGCTGCTGCAAGCTCGCCAAGGAAATAGGGAATGACCTGCGTGAAGTAGCCGCCGTGCAAAGTGAGCGAAGCTGTGAAATGTCCATCATAAAAATGACCCCGCTCAAGGAACTGGTCTCCGAGGACAAGGTTCATCTCCGCCAGTCCCCTGGCCAGGTATTCGGGTTTTCCGAATCTCCGGTAGCCTTCGGACAGCACATCCCAGTAAGGGTCGCCGCCGCTGCCGAAGAAACCACTGACCGCCAGGAAGTCGCACAGGCGTTCCATTACTTTGACTGCCTCAGGATCGCGTGTGAGTGACAGATACCGAATAAGCCACGGAGCATACGACGCCCAGCCTTCAAAGTAACCGATGTACGGTTCGTCCTTGTGCTGGCTTCCGAGCATCACCCGGCCATAGCCCTGGATGCGTGGCAGCAGACGAGGGTCCCAGGTCGATTCGTAAAGGAAGGTCAGGCTCGACAGCGGCCCTGCGCCGTCGCGTCCGGGATTAAGATTGGGTTCGATGCGTGCGACAGAATCCGCGGTCTCTTGCGCCACGTCCACCGCCCTCCGGTAACCCGTCAGATAGTAATTGTAGAAGAGGTAATCGTTGAGGTTGTTGTAATCGTAGAGGCGCCCGCCGGAGTGCCAGTGAACGAGGCCCTTGTAATCACAGAGCGCGCCCGGGATCTTATGGTTCGGGTAACCTTTGGCTTCGTATTCGGGGGTAGAGTAATGGCAGATGTCTACATCCATCAGATGCATGGCATGCCGACGGGCGGCCGTGAGGTATTTCGATTGGCCCGACCTCAAGTATTGCAGCCAGTAGGTGCGCGGATTGCCGTGATGATGATTGGCCCAGGTGCGATTGACGGGGGCACGCCTCTCCCAGACGTTCCACCGGCTGTGGCGATCACCAAAATTCCACATGCCGTAATCATGCAGATACTCGGTCATGCGCTGGAGGTAATCGAAGTGCGCGGAAAGGGCAGTCTCGATTTCCGGGAAGCGTTCAGTATCGACCGGATGAATGCGTCCGAGGACGCCCGTATCGGCAATCCATTTCGGGGCCGGCAGGCAGGCGATGTCTTCGTTGAGTGCGGCGACATCCTCGCTTAAGTCTGCGCCGGGCTTGTGGAAATGCCAGACCATCTCATGGGTCTTGGCGATGCCGAGGGCCTCATCGGAATGGTTCTTGAGCACATTGGTGATGTAATGGAACTCGTCCCTTCCTTTGGGGAAGCTCGCATAGTCGGCTGGCATCGAAAAATCGAGCAGTTCCCCTTCGTGCGCGAACCAGAGCATGTGGATATCCCGCGCGGTGACCTTCTCCCTGGGATGGCGAATGGGACCGGGATGCTTCGGCCAGAAGTGGACCCTCAAATTGCGGCCATCGATTTCCAACTCCTTCGGAAACTGCTGCCACATGTCACGAACCGCTACGGTGACTCCCCCGGCGCCGGCCCAGCCGCTGCTTCGCCTGCCGGCAGCGATGACTTTTTCTCCTTTGAATCGAGAGGTAGCGACCCTGAATCGATCGTGTGATTCCTGGACGAGCCACGCACGCGAGCTTTCGGTGAAGACGCGGCCGTTATCCGTCCCGAACGCCTTGTCGCCCGCACGAGTAAGCCGTGATTCGAGGGAGATATTCCGATAGCGAATCTTCTTCGTGCTTTCGGTAATGATGAAGGTATGAAAGACACGCAGGTGGGCCTGGCCCGCGTATGCGTAAATGCGAACCACATACTGGCCGACCTTCCGGCCACGATTGGCGAACCAGCCCTTCGCGGCAATCACCGCGCGGAACGGCCCGGACTCCTCGATGGTGACGGTCGAATCCTTATCGGCCGCGGCCTCATAGAGGTTGCCAAACTCATCGGCCAGTGTGATGCGACTGCCGCTAATCAATTCCTTCCCATTCAGCGTGGCGCTTTCGAGAAATGAAAAGCCGCTTTCCCGAAGGCTGAACTGCAATGGGCCCGTGCTGACATGAATGAGCCCCGCCTCACGTGTCATCGAGAGCGTTGTCTGTGGTTGTGCCCGTTTTACTTCCGGTCCGTATTCGAGCTGATAGGTCGTGATCTCTTCCTTCCGGACGCGGCCCGGGAAATCCAGCAGCATCCACTTCACATATCCTCTCGGCGACCAGCGGGCGGTGACCTTCGCCTGCAGCGGCATCTCCGTCTTGCCATCATCATTCATGAGCCGGACATGATTGGCGGTCATGGCAACACCCCGCGGAAGAGGTACGCCGCATGTCAACAGCCGCTCGCCATGCGCAACGGCATTGGGCTGAACGAGGATGGGGATCTTCCCGGACGGCGGAGGCTTCTTCGCGCCGTGAACGAGCGGGACTATCTGAAAAGCGCTCTTGCTCGTGCCGATGACTTTTTCCTCACGGACAACGTCCGTGACAAGGTTGTATCTGCCCGGATTCAGGCCGCGGATGTCGAGCAGGAACGCCAGCAACGAACCATGCTGCGGTGTCTTGATCTGAGTTTCATACAGATAGCCTTCATCGTTTGAGAGGGTCATCCTGATGCCTGCGTCCTTTGGCAGGATTTCGCTGGCTTTCAGATGTCCCTGCGCGGTCAGGTCGAGCGCGTCATAGATCTTTCTGTCCATCAACAGCGACATGCCCACCCGGGTAACCGGGGGCTTTTCGATTCTGCCGAGCCAGAGTTGTCCGTAGGTCTTGGGAGTGCCCCATTTGCCGTTCCAACTCACAAGCTGGCCATCGATGACGACGCCGACGTTGATCCCGATCACTCTCGTCTGAGGGCTGAAGTTATTGCCAAAGCAGGCCAGCGGGATGGTGTAATTAACACCCCACCTTTCTTTTTCATGGATGCCGGTCGTGGTCCAGTCGGCGTTCCATTTCGCGTTGTCCTGATGGCCGTCGTAGCGGAGCCCAAGAGGATTCGCACAGAGCTGGTACTTTTGCTCGCCCTTGCCGCTCGGGTCGATGAAAAGCTCGATGAGATCTTTCTTGTATTCATCGCCGCCCTTCGGTTGATGAAATTCCGCGCCGCGCTTTTTCACGCGCACCCAGACGTACAGGTTGTCTTCATCGTACGCGGCCTGCCACCAGGCGGTCATATCCTCGATGTTCCCCTGGAATGGCTTTTCGATCGGGTTGCGCTTGGCCTTGGTCAATGCCTCTTTGCTCTCAACGGCGAGGGTCTCATATGCTGGCGCAATGACACTCGGGAGCCATTCAGACCAGACGAGCCGGTTGCCTGTTTTTTCAGGCAGGTGTTTGTCTACATGTTCGTAGGGGGTTGTGAAGGGCTGGCCAATTGCGCCGTTCAGGATCAGACAGAGTGAGAGTGTGTTTTTGAGATTCATGGGATCGACTTTCAGGTGAGAATGCGACTCGACTCTCGTCGCTCGTTTCGTCCGCAGGATCGTCGGGGCCCTCGGTACGGAGGAGGTGGTTACGGACACAAACGGTCTTTCCGCCAGGCGGAGTTTGCGGGCGTTGACCTGACAGGGAAAGTGCGGATTGTGGCGGATCAAAAAAGGACAGGCCTGAGACCTGTCCTTTCATTGGTTACTGTTCTCTCAGTTTTGCTTACAGATTCCCATCGATTGCCGCGGAGTAACGACTCTTTGGCTGCGCGCCTACAAGGTTTTCGACCATCTCTCCATTCTTGAAGACCAGCACTGCCGGAATCGATGTAATACCGTATTGAACGGCAACGTCGCGAGCTTCGTCTACATTCAATTTACCAATCACAGCTCGGCCTTCGTATTCATCAGCGAGTTCCGCGATGGTCGGCCCAAGCGCTTTGCACGGACCGCACCAGGGGGCCCAGAAATCGACGACGGCCGGCTTGTCTGTTTTCAGAACAGATTCTTCAAAGTTTTCAGTAGTGATCTCTAAAACTCCTTCTGCCATCTAGTCCTCCTTTCATTGATCTATGGTGGCTGGAATGAGTCGTATCAGCCTGAGATTTATAACAAACTTTTGAATGCGGCCAAGTGAGGTCACATCCCCTCAGGGGGTGCCTTGAACGATATCTGAGTAAATCTGGCCTTCACACAGGCATTCAAAGTGCCTAAGACGTAGCTGAACGGCACGTCGGGACCGCCATCAATCACCACTGGTATGCTCGAGAGCTCCTGACCCAGCCGGACAAGTTTGTCTTCAAGGTCCTGAATGTCGGGACAACTGTACTGCTCAAAATAAATATCGACCACGGTATTCTCGTCCGTCGAAGCGACTTTGTTCTTTTCGAGCCGGATCTTCACTTCGGGCGGGGTAATATCAGGATTGTCCTGCTCCTGGGGCATCCCTACGCCGCGGTCTTTGGGAAGGTATGAATTGAGGATGCCTTCCGGGATTTTGATCTGCATCCCGACCATGAAGAAAATCAGCATCTGAAAGGTGACATCAATCATTGGTGTCATCTGCATTTCAGACATTTTCTCTTCGGCCCCACCGGCACTTGCTTTATCGGCCATGCTGTTCTCCTATTGCTCCTTCTTTGCAGCACCGAACGACAATTTCCAGATTTTTTCTCTCATCAGCATATCCATCAATTTCTGAATATGTTTGTAAGACACATTCTGGTCGGCTCGAATCAGCACGGGCCGGCTGGAGAAGTCGTCGTTCCCCCGAGAAAGTTTGGATTCTCGATAAATGAGCTGGGTGAGACCATCCATGTCCCGTTCATCACCACCGATGATGTACCGAACTCCACTTTTATCTTCTTTCTGAGGTAGAACGTTGATGACCAGACGGTCCGGAGGCGGGCTCTCATCCGGAGTGGCCGCATCGGCCTGAGGAAGATGGAGCTCTTTGATGTTATCGAGCTTGGCCATCTCAGAGGTGACCATAAAGAAGATGAGGAGCTGGAATGTGACGTCGATCATCGGCGTCAGATTCACTTCTGCTGCTTCTTCCGGGACAGTGCGTTTCTTCATCCGTGAACTCCTTAACTTGCCTTGAATCGCTCCATGAGCTCGGTAGCCACAGCTTCTGCCTCGAGAATAATCTTTACAACTCTGTTCTTAAGAAACATGTGGAAGGCGAGCATTGGAATGGCCACACAAAGGCCGAGAAGGGTGGTGACGAGTGCCAGAGAAATATCTCCGGCGAGCTCAGCAGGTTTTGGGGCGCCTCCCTGCCTTTTCATGGTATCGAAGGCAGCGATCATGCCCTGGACTGTTCCAATCAGCCCCATCATTGGCGCAACATTACCAATAAGACTGAGGTAGTTCACCTTTTGGTGCAGTGCTGTAGCCCCTTCCTCGAGTGCGGAATCCATCGCTTCAGTGATGGCATCATAGCCTCCGGCAATCTTTGAGAGCCCGGCCCCAATCATATTTGTCAGTAGATTCTGCTCGGCATCGCAGAGCTCGAGGGCTTCCTCATAAGCCTCTTCCTGGAAGTACCTCTCCAATTCTTCAATGATTTCAGGTGGCATGAGTTGGGAACGCCGGACCGAGAAGAAGTTCTCGAATACAAGACCAAGCCCAATGACCGATAGAGCAAGAATCAAGTATCCAACGGCACCACCAGCGGTCAGAAGATCAAGGAGGGTCATGCCACCCTCATCAGTATCGCCTCCACCGGCAGGAGCCCCCTCGTCTATTCCTTCGTCAACGCCCTCGTCTATTCCTTCGTCAACGCCCTCGTCTATTCCTTCGTCAACGCCCTCGTCAACACCCTCGTCTATCTCACCACCTTCTTCAACAGGAGGATCGCCACCGTCCTCAGCAAACACGCCAGAAGGATTCCAGCCGCCCATCAACAACAATACAAACGACAGATATGCTAGCTTGAATTTCACCTTAGATGCTCCTCAAAGTCTGCGAATCTTACGCCCACTTTCCGCTCCGCAAGAACGGAAGCGACGAAGTTTAACGAACACGACCCATAATTCAATAGCCTCAAAACCGCGTTATTGTACTTGCTGCAGGCTGACCCAGCCGCTGACAGTTTTGCCATTGACGGTCACCTGGATTCCGTACCAGCCGGCAGCCTTTTGGGTTTCATCCACCACCTGATATTTTTCTCCCTTCTTCGCGGTATGAAATACCTTTTGGTTTCCGTCATAGATTTTGGCTCCTTCAACAATGACGGTAACCATCTTCACGTCTACCTTGGCGGGTTCTTCCTTCTTTGCGGTTTCAGGCTTTCCAATCCGGACTTTGTCTTTCTGCACCCAACCATTCTGATTACCAGGGCCAACGATATTTACCCAGTTGGCGTTGATTTTGATGAATGGGTATGACTGGCCTTTCGTTATGTTGCCCTGCACCTTCTGTTTCACATAGAAAGGAGCATCTGCCAGGGCAATGGCTACTTCCTTTGGTTTCTCCACAGTGGGCACGGTTTCTTTGGGCTCAACAGCTACCTTCTGGACCGTCTTTTTTTCACCATAGGAACTTTCAAGAAGGGCCGCGTAACGTTTGGCATTTTTCGCATCTCCGGCAAGCGGAAATACCTCCACACATTTTGACACTGCATATTTGTGCTGCGTCTTATCAGAAAAATGAACGGTCGCGACGCGCTGGTAATCCCAGAGAGCTCGCAGGTACTGCTCTGTCAGTACCATAGCGTCGCCTCTTGCATTGAAAACATCCGCTTCGCCATATTTCTCTTCTCTGGCGGCCCCGATAATTTCCTCGTACCACCTCTCGGCCTCTTGCTGCTTCTTCATCTTTACTAAAGAGCTTCCTTTTCCGAGACGGCTCTGCAAAAGAATCTTCTTGTATCGGGAGCCCTTCAGTTTTTCGCCGAGCTCCTCAGTCTGAAACTGAGTTAAGAGACCCTCAAATCCTTTAAGGGCCTCCTCCTGGCCATTCGCATCGAGCTGTTGGCTCTGCGCCTTACCCAAGGCTCCTATGAGTTTGTAGATCGAGGAATAGTCCTTCTGAGCTAATTGGGTAAAAGCTTTGGATGCATCTGCTCCCTTCCCCTGCTTGAGGTAGCATTCTCCCATATGCATGAACGCAATGGGGGTGATGCGTGCTTTGGGATCTAACTTAGTGACTTGGTCGTATAACGGGATGGCCTTGTCATAACGCCCGAGCTTGTGATTGCACACAGCTTTGTTGAAGGCGATCTGTAATTTGAACCAGGATCGTGATACCGGTTTGGATTCGGCAGTAGTGAGTTTTTTGAGGGCAGCTTCGAACCGTTCCGATTCCATCAGGTTTCTGCCGGCCTGGAAATCGACGGGGGCATCTCCATACAGGATGTCAACGACACTGTCTGCAGGGTAAGCTGAGTCCAAAGTTCTGTTGTCCATGGCCCGCATGGAGAATGACACTTTATCATACTGATCGGATTTAATGGTGATCCGTTCCTGCAGGTTACCGTCGCGCCTGATGATGGTATCTGTTTTTGTTTGAGCCCAGAGATTGAGAGTCGACAGGGCCAGGGCGATAGTGAGTGCTTTGTTAAACATGTGTGTTATTACCTGGGTTGTGTTTATTTATCGACCTTCTTTAAGTTCTCTAACAGTGTCTCGGCCCTGTTAAGCTTGGCCCTGTCTTTTGCATATATCTTAATCAACTGCTCCACTAACCAGATAAACTTTCTTTTCAGTTCCGGCCCACCCATTTTGGGGTACATCTGGTTTGTAATTGAAATGTGTTTCAAACAGTCATCATATTTTCCCATCAAGTAATAGAGCTCGGCTATTTCATACATGGGCCTCCACCACTCAGGTGAATCGGCTTTGTAGCTGTTCTTCAGGATTGCCCAGCCAGTCAAGGCTTCCTGAAAAAGCTCATTCGCTTCCTTGGTTTTCTTTTCTGCCCTGAGTGATTTTCCTTTTTCTTTGAGACTGTCTGACAGGTAAGGCAGGACCAGGAATCGCTTAGGATCTTTAGCATTCTTGTATGAATCGGCAGCAGCCTTCAAGTGGGCGATGGCGAGTGTGTATTCTTTCTGGTGAAAATAGCTCTGGCCTGCCCTGAATTTGATATCAAGAATCTTGTCTTTGAACTGGGGATCGTTGGCGTAAGACTTGAGGAACACCCCATAAAGGTAAGCAGCCCGATCATGTCTCTCATTGATGAAATAGGTATCTGCGGCAAACATAAAGATCGAGGGCTCCTTGCCCTTGGCTTTTGTCAGGAACTCGTAATACTGGTCTGCGGCCTTCACACGAATCGCGCCGATCTCCTTTTCGTCTGCGGCGATCTGTTTTTCCAGCGCCTCGGCACCAGCATCACTATTTGCTTTCAGTTCTTCGAGTTTCTTCCTGCTTACTTCGAGGGCCTTGTCTTTCTGTTCCGCCTCCTTCATAAAGACACCGGCAACATACTTATAAGCGTTCCCTAGATCTTTGGAATCTGGGTATGCCAACAGAAGTTTGAGCTCGCTCTTTGCGCCGGTCAGATTATTCTTGAGGACGTATGCCTTCAGGCGAGTAAAGATGACCTGGGGATAAAGGGAGGACTGGTCTTTTTTGGAAAGATACTCGCTATATTTACCTTCATAGCCTACGAGAAGCCCGAGCACTTTATCTGCATTCTGGTTCATCGGAAACAGTGAAAGTGTGGACCGATTAAAAGCAGCTCTGGCCTGGGTTTGCTTCCTGGGCACCAGTACATCCCGGGGCGCTTGCTCAGCATCTGCCCAGTCGATAAACCTACCCAATGCTTCATCAGCCTTCTGAAGCGCATCTTTTGCTCCCGGTGTTTCCGCTTCCTTGTTTCTATAGAGTTTATAAAACTCGTTCATGTAACAGATACCGATTAGGTATCTTGCCTTATCATAGTATTTGGAGGAGGGTTTAACTTTCTCGTAAATCCCTGCGGCTCTGAGGTTGGCACCCCGTGCTCTTACGACCTCTCCACGAATAAACTGGGAATCGGCGGCTTTGGGTGTAGCGGGAAACAGTTGAATGAAATCGTCCAGGATTTCCTCATAAAAGTAGCTTACTGTGGGCTTGCTGGCCTTTGGTGTGTCTTTGTAGAGCTTGCCCATAATGGATGTGCTCAGCGAACCGGCCTTTTCGCCGTTGGGTTCGGTCGGGAAATTCCTTGCACAGGCATTCCATGCCAAGGCGGCCTCAGAAAGTCTCTGAGTCATATAATAGGACGCCCCTATTTTGAACCACGCATCCACGACTTTTTCAGTAGAAAAGGCTTTTGTCTCCCCCATCCCTTCATAGATGGAGACCACTTTCTGCATCTTTTCAATGCAGCCGTCATACATTGACATTCTTTTGACGGGATCTTTCTCTGTACGTGCGTTAGTAAATAATGAGTTTCCCTTTGAATATAGTTGGATCGGAGACTCATACTGAATTTCTTTCATCACCTTTTCCCAATCGGCCAGTAGCAGGCTTGCCTTGTAACTCCAGGCGTCTTTTCCCTGGGCAATCTTTTCTACATAAAAGAAACCACGCCTTGCTTTTCCCGACCATTCCTTGAACGATTTCTTCTGGCTGCGCAGAGATTTGGAGAGGCTGACATAGGCTTCTCCCAGAATAAGTGCGGACGCTTTGCCTATGTCTTTGTCGTCTTCAATTCCGTCGTAACGGACAAAGAGGCCGTTGTAGATGATGACTGTCTCTCCGCGGCGGCAGGTATAAGCGTCCTTCTTGTTCAACTTCATCAGATCATGAGGGTCCACCCCATATTGCTTTCCGATCTCTTTTAAGCCTATTTTTGTTTTTGCCTGCTCTGGTGTGACCTTAATCTTCATACCTTCGATGAGGTAAATAACCATCATGTCTCTGGCCGGGAACTTCTTTGAGGGATACTTCTTTGGATTGGACTCTTTGACGCCTGATGCCCAGCGGTAGTAGGTTTTCTGGATTACATCATCGATGGCATCGTTATTATTCTCTTTAGTATTCTCTTTGAATTTGGCGAATGCACTCTCATAGTTTTCCAGCATGCAATGACCATATCCCTCGAGCATGAGCGCATATTTTCCAATGACCCACTGGTCGTATCTGTCTGAAAGCACTTTGAGGTTTTTCACAGCGTCCTCTATCGCCTTTTTTCCTTTGGGTGTTTTGGGCCCTTCGATCTCTCCCAGATAGACCTGAATCGAATACCACTCGTATTGAGCGAGCACCATTTCAATTTCAATCACGGTCGCCTGCTTGTCCATTGCGGCTTGCTTCTTTGAGTCTTTAGAAGCGGCAATCTTGGCTTTTAAATCTTTGTGAAGTTTTGCCTTCTGTGTGGCCAGAGTTTCAAAATACTTCACTGCGGTATTCAGCAGTTTTACTGCGCTTGCTTTTTCTTTTGGGACCGTCTTCTCGATCTCAGCTTTTCTAGCCAGTTTTTTCTTTTCTTCTTCGGTCAGCCCAGACTTCTTCGGATCAATGTTTATCCGCGCCTTTTCGTATTCCATTGTCTCCCAGTTCTTCTTTTTGGTCAGCGCACGCTCTTTGAGGATTCTGCCGATTCGGAATATCGACTGTGCCGCCCGCTCGCTGCTGGGGTCCAGCTTGAGCCCTTTGTCCAGGTTTTCCAGTGATTTTTTCAGATACTTTTCCTTTAACTGGAGCTTCTGAATTTTTTTCAAATTAGTACGTCTCAAGACCTGCTGAGCCATCTGATCGCAAAATTCAGCATAGGCGAAATGAATAGCCGCTCTGTTCCGGCTGGAGATTCCTCTCAAGGCAATCAGGCCGTCCATCTGCCTTTCGGCCAGGTCCAGATAGCCTCTACCCAACAAACCATCTGCAAATAGAAGTTCGACGCGTACGTCCACTACCTGTGCTCTCAATGATGGAAGGCCGGTAAACGAGAGACTAAGCAGGAGTAAACCTGAATGCATTCTGTGCTTATTCATGTGTTTCATCGTTATGTTCTGGGGTTCAGGTAGAGCGGCCCAGGCAGGGCTGAGAAGGCTGGCTCCCACACGTACGGCGAATTATCTCTATTTGCCCCAGGAAAGGCAAATACGAGTCTAAGGCCAAAAAAAATGAGCCCCTCTCCTGCCGGAGAAAGGGCTCACATTTAATGGTCTGATTCGTGGTCCGTTGAACCAATTTAATTGATATCGGGCGGCTCCATTTCATCTCTGATGAGAATACTGGCCTTGACCAGAATGAGCAGATAGCGCTTCGACCTGGACTTATTTCGTTGTCCGATCAGTGCGCTTAGCACTGGGATTCGATCCAGGAACGGCACCGTCGCTTTATCAAAACGATCTTCGGTATCAATCAACCCACCGATGAGGAGGGTGCCTCCATCCGGCACAGCCACCGATGTCTGGATGAGCTTGACACTCTGTGACGGCAACTGAATTGGAGCGACGATTGGCGTGCCCGTATTGGCGTCGACATCGAGAGTAAGGTTGAGTGTTCCCATGGAAATGATGTCATTAACCTGAGGCTGGAGGTCAAGGGTGACATATCTTTTGTCTGAGCTTACGGTCGGCCTGACGAGGAAGTTGATCCCTTCATCAATAGTTCCGATTTCCGGGTCGATGGTGGAGAATCCTGCGCTGCCACCAGTTCCCTGGACGGTATCGACTTCTGCATCTTCAAGGAATCTCTGTTCGGTCACCACAGCGATTCTTGCCTGCTGACCATTAAAACAGGTGAGTTCCGGAGCGAGGAGGGTGTTGACTTCATTGCTTTCCTTGCCCATCTGAAAGTTAAGCGTGGCCTCCACGTCCGTCCTATACAGAATGCTGCCAGCAAGGCCTGCCAGACCTGCACCGAAAAGTCCGCCAGGAGCGCCAATGGAGCTTGTAATCGTTGCGGCAATATCAGTGTCATCCGGCGTCGCTGGATCAGGATCGAAACGGCTGCTTATATTGTTGAAATCCAATTGGGACCAACTGATTCCGATTCCACGGATAAAACCTTCGCTGACTTCGATGAATCTTGCGCTGATGTGGACCTGGACTCTCGCCGACTCCCTGAACAGGGACAGGAGATCTTCGACCTGACGGTGGTTATCTGGTGTCTGTGTGATTACCAGTTGGCCTGACCGGTACGCGATGGTTCCTGAAGGACCGCCCTCTTCCTCTTCACCACCAAAATCATCTCCTCCATCACCCCAACTGGATGGGGAAACGGTCTGGCTGATAAACTCGACAAGGTCTTCTCCAGTAAACCGCTCGCCATCTCCACCTTCGCCGCCGAATAGGTCTCCACCACCTCCGCCGCCGCCGCCGCCGCCTTCACCAATGGATGGCAGCCCAGTGCCCGAATAGTCGGGAATCACTGCAAGAAGGTCACGGACATCATAGAGTCGAAGAATTGGTTTTTCAGCGACACGATCCGGAGTGGAGATAAAGACTGCTTCGTCTCTGAAGGCATAAGTCAGATTCACCAGGCGCAGAATCCATTCGAGGGCGGCCTCGAGCTTCATGTCACTGACTTTGAGGGTGACAGGGACATCATCGCCTTCAACAGCAGCCGGGTCGAGGACCATATTTGTGTTGGTCAGGTTGGTGAGGAAAGCGACCACATCTGCAAGCGGTGTATCTACGAAATCGAAAGAAATCCGCTTCTCCATTTGAGCTTTAATCTCCTGCTGCCATTCTGGAACATCCTCAGAAATGGCACTGCCGATGCGGCGCTTGGCAATGATCTCCTGCCAGTTGTCGGGATACTCGAACAGCGTCGTGATCGGGGTAGAGACTTCCTCGGTCTGAATGAGCAACTCATCGAGACTGTCAGCCGTCTTTCTTCTTGCCGTGTCGGAGCGGTCAACCCTTCTGGCTCTCTGCAACTGTGACATCAGGCCTCTTGCTTCGGCATTGAGGGGATCGATATTCAGCAATCTTTTCACATAATCTTCGGCCAGCCCATAATTCTCTTCTTCCATCTGGGCCCGGGCCCTGGAGAGGAGCTCCTCTCTCTGCTTTTTCTGCAAGTTGCTCTGTGCAATCCTTTGCTGTTGGATAAGCTGGGCGGCCTGGCGTTTCTGAAGCTCGTCCACGCGCTGTTCTTCGGCAGCCTTTTCCTGCCGCGCCAGGGCCAGTTTCTGCTCTGACTCGGCCCGATAGCCTTTCAGCCTTTCAGTGTCCGGAAGGGCTCTGAGAATCGCACGTGCGTTTTCAAAACGCTCAATGGAATCATCGTATTGCTTGAGAGCGAGGAGTTTATTCCCGGATTCGAAGAGCTTCTCCATCTCCGCAATATTCATCTCGATTCTTACCTTGCGCTCCTCTTCTTTTTCGGAGAGCAGGTCAGAGGGTTCAACGCTCTTCGTTCCGGTGAGGATTCTCAACTTTGCGCGCAGGGATTTGACTCGCTCATCTTTCTTATTCCATTTGGAGGCCTCCTCAAGCAAGTTGCCGGCTTTGGGAAAATTGCCGATCTCAAGGGCCTTTTCTGCTTCATCGCAGAGGCTGTTTACCTTGAAATCCATTTCCTGTTTCTTGATGAGCTCAGCCTCACCAATCTTAGCCAACAGTTCCTGAGCCTTTTGCCACTCTACAGGGTCTACATCTTTGGGCGGAGCGATTGGCGGCTGGACTACCTCCGGAGTGACGACACCAGGTGTAACGTCCCCCGGCTCGACTGTTTTGCCGGGCTGTTCAGGGTGCACGGGAGCGATGGCCAAGCCGCTGCGCACGCGGGCCGTCTGCGCAACCAGGAAATCGGTGTCGTCTGACCTTCCATGCAAAGCGATTGCCCTGTTAATCAGGATCTGTGCTTTGTCTGGCTCACCGTCTTTGAGGTATTGGCGTGCACCGTTCAGCCAGTTGGTGACGAGGCGGTCCCGTTCATCCATCTGGGCCTGCATGGCTACTCCCATTGCATTCTTACGTCTCTTCTTGAGGGCGAGCAGCCTGTTTCGCTCTTTTTTGGCGTCTGCGTCTTTGGGGTTTATCTGCAGGATGGCTTCGAGATCTTCGATGGCGCCTGCGAGGTCTCCAAGTTCTTCTTTCTGCTTGTAGGATCCCATGTAAGCAACTGCCTGTTTCTGTTTCTCGGTCTCGGTTTTGATCTTGACCTTCTTCTCCTGCAACTGTGTCATGTTCTTTTGGATTTCCGCCAAGCGGCGGAGCGCAATCTCATTCTGAGGTTCCCAGACGAGGACGGCTTCATAAGCGGCTTTGGCGGTGTCTGGATCGTTATCAACGGACAGGGCTACATCTCCAGCTTTCAGGAGATCTGCGACCTTGTCTGCATATGGTGTTTTGGTCCCGACAGGTGGGGTGACGACGTCTTTGGGTTTGGTTGCCAGCTTGGCATCCGCCTTTTCCGCCAGCTTTTTCAGGCGTCGGACTTCCCTGATGAAGAAGCCGTCCTTTTCGAGCTTCTCGAGGAGGGCGATACTGGCTTTGTGCTCACCGGCTTTGTAAAGCTCTTCGGCCTGGGCCAGCTCGGCGGCGCGGGCCTTACGTTCATCATCGGATGCGCTGCTGTTGATTTCCTGCTGGAACTTTTCGACGTCGCGTGCCACCGAGGGATGGATATCGCCTGCCTCAGCGGCCAGCTTTCTGGCGTCCAGCACCTGACCTGCTTCGAGGGCTTTGCGGGCATCCGCCAATTTGGCTCGGGCGGCAAGGGCCACCGTGCGGTCCTTGGCGACAATGATGTCGTTCTGCAACCTCGTAGTCTTACGGGCGATACTATTAGAAGCCGTCTGGTCGACCTGGCCGAGGAGACGTGATGCATCGTCAAGCCGATTCTGCTTGATGAGGGCTGAAGCCTCGTCGAGCTGTTCTTCGGCCTTGGTAACTGCCACCAGCCTGACTTTCTGGTCCTGGAGGTCAGCGATGTTCTTTGCGAGGCTGTCGGCGTCTTTGGCGACATCATCCGAGACTGCCTTGTCGATCTGGTTGAGGAGGTTGCCTGCGTCGGTCAGCTTGTTTTCTTTGACGAGAGCTCTGGCATCCGCCAATTGCTGTTCCGCCTTGCGCAGAGCGACCCGTTGCTCCCTGCCCTCCTGCAGCTTCGGGATGCGGGCATCGAGTTTAGCTGCTCTCTTTTCAACGTCTCGAGAGATGGTGCGGTCGATCTGTTTGAGCAGGGCCGTGGCCTCTTCGAGCTGATCGTTTTCAACCATTGTTTCAGCTTCGGTGATCTGCTGTTGGGCCTTGGCCTGGGCTGCCCTTGCGACCTGATTTTCGAGCAGGGCGGGAATGCGGGCAAGGTGCCGCTCAGTCTTTTTCTGGATATCCGGGGAAACAGTCGTATCGATCTGCTTGAGGATGGCTTCGGCCTGAGCTATCTCGCCACGGCCGATAAGGGCTTCGGCCTCTCTGAGCTGCGAGGTGGCTTTCTCCTGGGCTGCGCGTGCGAAGTAACGCTGTTTCAGCCCTGGTATCTGAGCGTTCAACTCACGCAGGTCGACGTTGGCTGTGTGTTCCGGTTTTGCGAGCAGTTCTTCAGATAGCTTCAGTGCGTCATCAAAATTCTGCTGATCGACAAGGGCTTTTACCTCGGCAAGGCCTTCTTTCTGCACGGCGGCGTATTTCTTCTTACTTGCGGTATCAAGGGCTTTTCGAAGATTTCGGATCTGTCGCCCGTGGCCACGATTGGCCTGTTCGAAATCATCGATCTGTTTCGTGGCCTGCTGATAGTCTTCTTTATCAACGAGCTCCTGGATCGCGGCGAGCTGTTGCCTGGCGGCCCGTTCACGTGCTTCGTCCCGAACCGTGGCGATCTGCTTTTGTGCTTTGAGCGCTCTGAGGGCTGATTCGCGCGGGATATCAGCATCGGAAAGGATATTTTCGAGAGCCTGCTCGGCATCGTCCAGCTTATTCTCAGCTATCAGTTTCTCAGCGTTGTTCAATTTGTCGCCAAGCTGTATGGACTTGGCATCTGCCAGCCGTTTGGCTTTTAGCTCAGGGATGCTGTCCGCTAGTTTGCGAATGTTTCCGGCCTGGTTATCACCGGCGCCTTCAAGGTATTCAGCGAGCATCTTGTCCGCGCCCTCAAAATCATTCTGATCGACGAGCGCTCCGGCTGACTTTTCTACGGCGGCATCTGCCTTCTCGATAAACTGATCCGCGGACTTGCCGACTTCCGCTGGATAGGAGGCTTTGATTCCGCGGGCGATATTGCGGGCCGCGGAGAATTTGTTCTCGGAGAGCAGGCCCTCGGCTCTCTTCAGTTGCTGCCGGCCTTCGGCAATTCGGATTTCTCTGACTCTTCTGGGAATCTCAAAGTTGAGCAACCGATCCACCTGCGCAGCCACTTTCTTCGACGGGGCGGTGATTTCCTGCAGGACTCGCTGGGCCCCACTGATATCGCCCTTGTCGAACAGGTCTCTGGCTTTTGCCAGTTCGGCCTCGGCATATTTCTCACCGATCTTTGATTTGGCTGCGGTGAGGGCTTCGTTGTCTTTGAGAGGGCCGGCCAGGAAACGGTCGATGAGCTTTTCGGCCTCTTTCACGCGGTTCGCCTTGAGGAGGTCGTTAACGCGGGCCATGACTTCGCGCTCCTGCTCTCTCTGCTGGCTGCGGCGCAGGCGCGACATCCGAGACAGCAGTCGGTCTGCGTCTCTCTTGAGTTCCGGATATTTTGCCTTTACGCCTTCTGCGAGATCCCTGGCAGCTTCAATGCCACCGGCCTTAGCAAGCTCTTCGGCCCGGTTGAGGTCATCGCGTCCCTGATTGACCACGATTGCACGTCTCTTTGCGGGAATGTCTCTTTCAAGGGCCCGAGCCACTTTGGCGTCGATAGGCGTATCTGTCGGCTCGATGGCCTTTAGAGCTTTTTCGGCAGCATCAAGTTTACCTTCGGCTATGAGCGCCATGGCGGCATCCAGGCTGTCCTGTGCATTCTTGAGCTTTGCCTCGCGAGCGAGCTTGTCCTTTTCTTCTCTCTCCTTTTGCTCTCTTGCAAGACGTGCTGCTTCTTCCTTCTGCGCTTTTTCCGCAGCTTCTCTGGCGGCTTCAGCCTCAGCGTCGGCCATTTTTGCGGCCAGCCCTCGGAGCACTCGGTTGTCTTTGAGGTCTGCATCGGCAAGGGCCTGATCTAAGAACTTTCTGGCGTCATCAAACTTATTCTCATCTACGAGGAGCTTGGCTTTTTCCACGGCGGCGTTTGCCTTGGCCTGCCGATTCCTTTCAACGGCCTGCGCTTTTGCTCTGGGGAGGTCCTTTTCAATAGCTCTGGTGACACGGGAGGCGATGCTCCTGGATACTGAGGTGTCAATCTTACTGAGCAACTGTTCGGCCTTCTGGATATCGCCGGCGGCCATGAGCGCTTTTGCGGAATCGAGCTGATTTTCGGCGTCTGCAATTTTCTGCTGCTGTTCGGCCCTGGCCTTCTGTTGTTCGGCCTTGGCTTTGGCGACCGCAGCTTCTTGTTCGGCTCTGGCTTCGGCGGCCGCGGCTTCCTGTGCGGCCTTGGCTTTGGTAGCCGCGGCTTCCTGCTCGGCCCTGGCTTTCTGTTCTTCGGCTCTGGCTTCGGCGGCCGCGGCTTCCCGTGCGGCACGGTCCTTAGCGTCGGCCACTTTTGCCGCCAGGCCTCGGAGTACGCGGTTGTCTTCGAGGTCTGCATCGGCGAGGGCCTGATCCAAAAACTTTTGGGCGTCATCAAACTTCCGTTCACGAACAAGGAGCTTGGCTTTTGCCACCGCGTGGTTCGCCTTGGCCTGCTGCTTTCTTTCAGCCGCTTCCTCTCTTGCCTGCGGGAGATCTTTCTCAATAGCTCTGGCCACCCTGGCGGCGATACTGCGGGATAGAGAAGTATCTATCTTGTTAAGCGCCTGCTCGGCCTGCTGAGCTTCCCCGGCGTCCATGAGTGCCTTTGCGGAATCGAGCTGGCTTTCGGCGTCTGCTATTTTCCGCTGTTGCTCAGCCTTGGCCTTTTCCTGTTCGGCTGTGGCTCTGGCGGCTGCCAATTCAGCTCTTTTCTGGTCGATGGAAGACAGCCGAGATGCGACTTGTTTTTCCAGCTCGGGGTATTTCTTGCCGGCTGACTGGTATTGCTGCTGTGCATCATCGAACTTGCCCTCATGGAGAAGGGCGTCACCTTTTGCCAGCTCTGCATTGGCCGCAGCTTTTCGCATGGCGATTCTGCTGGCAGGAATGTTCTTTTCCAGCTTCTTCAGACGTCGCGCACCGCTGCTTGTGAGATCATTCTGAGGGATTCCTTTCAGGAGAACCTCGGCCTTTGCGAAGTCTCCGCTCTTGAAAGCGTCTTCAGCATCGGCCAGTGCGGATTCTGCCTGCTTCCGCTTTGCGGCCTTCTCGGCCTCTTCACGAGAGTTGGCAATGTTCTGGGCGAGGGCTTTTAGGGCCTTGCTGTCCTGGAATTGGGGGTCGTTGAGTTTTTCTTTGAGCAGCGCCGTCGCTTCGGGCCATTTTCCATCGTCGAGCAGGGCCTGGGCCTGGCTGGCGGCTGCCTCTTCCGCCTCTCTTTTTGCTCTCGCCCTGGCGGCGAGCTGATCTTTGAGAGCGGCGCGGAGGTCGTCTCCTCTTTTCGACACAGTACGATACTCGGCTTTCAGGCCTGTCTCTTTCGCTATGGCCGCTGCTTCTTCGAATCTTGCGAGAGCATCTTCAAGTTTGCCGTTTTTCTCCGCGGCTTCGGCGGCTGCCAGAGTCTGGCTGAACTGTTTTCGGGCGGCTCCTTTCGCGAATCCTTTTTCAATGGCCGCCGCGAGCCGGAGAGCTTTGGGGTTGTCCGGATCTGCGGCGAGGACTTCATCTTTGAGTTTCTTGAGGGCTTCCTGGTTCTTTCCGTCATCCGCCAGTTGTTCTGCTTCGGCGAGTGCGCCCTGGATTTTCGTCCTGGCAAGTGCTTGTTCGTGGTCTTTCTGTTCGGAATCTACTTTCAGGCTCAGTTTCTTGGCGTCCCTGCTCTGGGGATCGAGGGAGAGCATTTTGTCAGCGGCCCGCCTTGCGGCTTTGAAATCGTTTTCTTTGAGGCTCTTCAGCGCCTGGGCTTCCAACTGATCCAACTGCCCTTGTACCTGAGCCAGTTTGGCTTCCCGTTCAGCCGCGGCTTTCTTGCCCTTCCAGAGTGTAAGGCGGTCTTTGGCCCTGGTGTAATTGGGGGCCTCTTTGAGGACCTCATCAACGAGTTTGATCGCCTCGTCATACTGTTTTTTCTTTGCCAGCTTTTCTGCTTCGGACAATTTGCCGCTGACAGCTTTTTCTTTTGCTTTCTGTTCTTCCTCTGCCTTGAGTCTGGCCAGTTTGGCCTTCATGGCTACGACTTTGTCTTTGAGTTTGAGTGCTTCTTTGTTAGTCGGATCGTCTTTGAAAACACGCTGAAGGATCTTTTCAGCATCTTCGACCAAGCCCTGTGAGAGCCTTTTCCTGGCTTCGTAGACCTGGTCGCGCAATTTGCGTTGTTTGTTTTCTTCCAGTGCTTCCCGATCTTTTTTCCTTCTCTCAGGATCGATAGGGCGTGCGGCGACAATTTCCTGCCCGACGGCGGGCCTCAGAAGCGTCGCTTCCCGGACGGCGGGACCTCTGAGCGCGTAAAGGAAAAGTCCTCCAGTCACAAGGGAAATAACAACTATCAGTTGCTGGGTAAATTTCCTGGACATTAATGTTCCTCGGGGGGAAAGATCTCCTGCCGTGGATGGCAGCAGTCAGATTTCAGAATGAAAATCTACAAAGGGGGAAGGTACCGTGCACCGCGCCGTCCCGCGGAAGCCGGTGAAGTTAACAGAAGCTCTGCCAGAATCAATTCATAAAGTGCGTCAGATTAACGGGTTCGAGGACGATCACCCTAGACCGACAAGCTGGGGCATTGACTTCGTTACGGACCAAGACCTGTTCTCTAGTGCGTCCGGGCCTGAATTCGCTCAAGTTTCTCCACTCATTTCTTCATATACTCTCGAATCCGGCCTTTTGCATCGAGGACGACGATCTTTGTGTGCTCGCTGACCGTGGCCACGGTGATCTCTTTCCTGACCATCCGACCATTCTTGAAGACCAATCGGCCATTCTTGTCTTTAAGTGGTATGAGTCTCTTCTCGGTGGTGGTATCCCGCACCTGCTCCAGGATATCGACAAGGATAGAGCCGGTGGAGAAATCGACCTGCTGGTATTCGCCGTCTACCTTCATCCTGCGGGGCGTGCCGATGGTGTCTCCAACAGGGACACTGAAAAGCTTCCTCTCGAATCTGATGTCATTGAAGTATTTCTTAATGTAAATGCTGGCGGCATTATTGAACGTACCTGACAGCATGATTTCGAGATTGGATTTCGAGACGATCTCTTTCGATATGCATCTGTCATGTTTGGTTTCCACCGTCTCTTCCTCGTCTATCTCGTCTCCAAGCATTGGGCGAGAAACCGTTGTGGCGGAATAGATGTAGGTGGTGTCCGGTTTCACCTCGGTGTCGGTATAGGCCAGCCAGTCACCGCTTCTGACTGATGCCTTCGGCTTTTCTCGAAGAACGGGCATGGCTTCTTTCTTCGTGCTCTTCCTCTTGTCCCTCTTATCCTTTTTGCCCTTTTTCTTGTTGTCCTCATCCTGGGGAGGCTCCTCAACCGCCGGCTCAAGACCTGGTAGTGCGGGAATTTCGGTCGCCTCCTCTGTGATGACCGTGCTAGGCTCTTCCTCTACATCCTCTATATCAGCTTGCTTGAAATAAATCTCAGTCCATTCACCATCGTCACCGACCTTTCTGTAGATTTTGTATCCGACAAGTTTCAGGGCCTTTTCTTTGTCTTCGTTCGCAGGGTCTGGCAGCATGAAGACTTTGATGGCACCTCGCTCAACCTCAGGTTCTATCTTCAGCGGCGGATAGGCGAGTCTTCCTTCCCCTTCCAGCGGTTTTACGACCTTTGGATGTACCACAATGATAACGGTCTCCGTTGTACCACTGCTCGAGTAGACCACTGCTGTGGTCTTTCCGGGCGCGAGTGCCCTGACCGAAAGAGATGGATCAGTGGATCCGGCGACTTTGATACCTGCAAATTCTTTCCCTTCCTTTATCTCGATTTTCTTGACATGCTTGACAAAGCTCAGCGGAAAATCCTTCTCATCTTCTTCTTTAATTGAGAATTCATTCGTCACCTCCGGGATCTTGTACCACCTCCACGAGCCAACAGGTTCAATCCTGGGCACTCTCATGAATGGGGCCCGCATCTGGTTGTAGTACTGAGGGACTGGCATAGGTGGGGGCAACGAACTTGCATGCTTGTTAGTCATCTGTTTGACCAGACTCTCGAGTTCCTCCTTTTTATTCGACTGCTCCGCGGGCTTCAGTGTTGTGAACATATGAAAGCCACCACCGCCGACAAAAATCAGCAGGACCAATTTTTCGACATGGCTAATGAATAAATCTTTGACCTTGTTCACGAATGACTCCTGTCGATTTCAGTGATCAGATTCCGGTGAGCAATCCTGCGGTCAGCGCAGGTTCGGGCTTCAAGAGGCTGGCTTCCTCCTCATCCTCCTCTGCTGCTGGCTCCGGCTTATGGAACAGGAAAATCCTACCTTTGACGGTGAGGATGACATTTGGCTCTCTCAGTGGTTTTCCAGGAACCAGAGTCGGCAAATCGGGCCCCTTGGAGATCTTAAGCCCGTCGATGTAGCAAAGGAATTTATTATCCAGGCTAAGGAGCGATTGAATGAAGTCAGGTATGTCTGCATAGACAATACTGACGGTGACTTCAAAGCTGACGGTCTGATGGGTTCCTTCATCCGATTCTCCCCGGATCTGGGTTGGCAGACTCAGAGCTTCAAGCCTGTCTGCTTTGCCCTTCACAATGACATCGAGGAATTCACTTTGAACCCAGAAGAAACGATGAATGCCGATGGCAGTTTCCTCTTCTGCGCCCTGGTCTGCATCAGGCCAATTGAATGGGTTGCCGTTCAAATTGATGAGCGCACGAGCTCGCTGCAAAAACTTCTTTTTTTCGGTATCGAAGATGGCCTTGAAGACATCCGCATCGAATTCGGGCATATCCACCTGCTTAAGAGGCTTGTCCCAGAAGTATTTGTACTTTTCGAGATAGTTCACGCACAACTCTTCTTCTGCTTTCAGTTCCTCTACATGGGCCCTGGCGGCATCATGCCACTTGCGATTGGGCAGATCCTTCTTCAGATATTTCTCCAGAGACTTTTTGTCTTTCTCGATTTCGGCGGTCACTTTGGCTGCCTCGGAAATCTTAGGCATGACGATTACGAAATATGAGCCCGCAATTCCCAGCATTACGACCACGAGGATAATCCAGAATAGATAGACCTGGAGGATGTCTTTCATGACTCGCTTAACTCCTTAGTTTACAGCTCGGTACTTTTGCTCCTCTGCCGATGCCGATTTTTCGCCTTCCTTCGGCTTTTCACCTTCTTCAGGCTTTTCACCCTCTGCATCTTTCTTCTCTTCTGTTCCAGGCTCTGCTTCCTTTTCTTCCTCTTCCCATCCGGGCCTGATTTTGTCGAGGATTCCTTTGCACATCAGCTTGTCTTCTTCCTTCAGTTGCGCATACATCCCTTTCAACTGTTTGCCGGCCTGATCTTTCAGTTCATCCTGGCGTTCTTGTCCGCCGAAGTCCCAACTCGTCTGGTAGAAACCCCAGAATTGCTTAAAGGCAGTCTGGTAGTCGCCTTTCTCTACATTCTCCTTCGTCATCCTGACAATGGCATCCCACCATTCTTCAGTGCCATTGAGATCTTCCGGCTTCTTGAAAACGAAGCTGTATTTGAAACGCATGACGCGTAATTCTTTCTTATAGACCTCTTCCATTTTATTGCTTCCCCCCTCATCCCCTGCCACAACGGCAGCAGGACCGAAGCCGCCCTTCTTTGGCGCAGGGCCAAAACCACCCTTCTTCGGCGCAGGGCCAAAACCACCTTTAGGAGTTCCCGTTTCAATGACTGCGGGCTCCGTTTCACGCTCATCGGGCTTTGCTGCTTCCGATGGATCCTTCTTTCTGAGCAATCCAACGAGAACCGCCAGCTGATCCTTCGACTCTCTTTTTGGGTTGTGGAAGAACGGGCTCTCCTTCAACTCGTACTCGATGCCGCCCGGCTCGTTCACGGAAGCGATGATCTGGAATTCCTCAACGTCTTCGGGCCACTCCAGATCAAGCACCACATTACACAGGATACCTTCAACTTTCTCTTCTCCTTCGCCTCCTTCATCATCGGTATCTTTCGCGCTCGCTTTAATGGTATCTAGGCTCACCAGCAGGTACTTGTCAGGGATGGTCCGCTGCAACTCATTCATGATGATCGGCCAGTAATCACGAAAATTGCCCACGCCCATGATCCCCTCGATGGCGCCCTTGGAAGCTCCTGCCGAGCCTATGATTGAGTTGTATTCCTTTTCATCTTTATCCGCTTTGCTGACAGGTTGTTTAGCAATTCCCTTTGCCTTTTGAAGCTTGACGAGATGGCGTCCGCTCGACAGCCAGGACGTCCCCACGCAGAGCCCCAAGATGGCCGCGGCGGCGATGCCGAAAGGTTTCTTCTTTCCGATAATTTTTTTGAGGCGCTCCTCTCTTGGCAGCATGTTGATCTTGATGGGCCCCTGGTCCATGGCCTGCAATGCCAGCCCCAGCGCGACGCCATAGCTGCTCAGCTCCTGCGCAATCGTGCCTTCATCAATGCCCGAGCCGTAGCTGATGTTTTCCAGCCTGTCCAGAAGGCCGACACTGTAGTCCAGATGCTGCGCAAAAAACTCCTTCATCCCCTGCAGCTTGAACGCTTCGCCCAGGAGAACCATTCGGTCGAATTTCACGTTGCGAGTTTGCGATTTGTAGTAACCGATCGAGCGGTGAATCTCAGACACCATGTCGCCCAGAACCGGCCGCATGACGTTGAACAACTTCTCCGCTTGTTTCGAAGTGGCCGCGTTGAGCT
>Ga0187827_10001699_pt1 | contig 31735 bp, 36 predicted proteins | sample ETNtaG_39_FD_167969 | JGI IMG/M metagenome (GOLD analysis project Ga0187827, IMG submission 167969) | Marine microbial and viral communities from oxygen minimum zone, Eastern Pacific Ocean - ETNP2014_SV_150_PacBio MetaG (Illumina Assembly) | ecosystem: Environmental > Aquatic > Marine > Hypoxic...
TTGGGTTTCTCAGGTGCAGTTGTTGCGACATTTATTTGGTTATCATTAGCAGTATTTTTCAGCTCAGTATTCAAGAGCTCCAACATTGCAGTTATGGGTTCATTGGGCACATTTATTGGGCTTATAATGGTTGGAACTGTTCTTGCGTCATTCGGTCAGCCATTGATACTTCTGTATACACCTGGAGATGGAGCAATCGGTATAAGCGGAGGTTGTGATTCACTTTCTGGAATGGGAGATGGAATAAGAACAGGAACAAATGAGTTAGGCAGACTCCTAGTTGAATGGATCCAAGAACCAGATAGAATAATAGATATTTGCGGAATGAGTTTCGGTAGTGGACCTCCATCAGCAATACAACTATTATCTGATCCAATCTCAACTGTGACGTTGAGAAGTTTAGCAGTGGGATTAACGTATATGATAACATTTTTTGTGATTGGATGGTTTGCATTTAGACGAGCACAAATAACCGATTAGAGATAACTGTTCTAACTTCTAAACAAATGTCCTAAACGCTGATATGATATATTGTATACGTTAAACAAAAAAGGAACAACCACTTATATTGACCTCAAGATTGATATGCCCTAAAGATAATTGCCCAACGACAAGCCGCCTGAATTGGATTTAAAGAACTGGAAGTCCTTCATCAACAAACAGGATATATTTACAGATAGTCTCTGGTTTCTAAGCGAAAGAGACAACAACGGAGCACATAGCGACATTTTCCATGGAGGTTTTATCCCTCAACTACCCAGACAAGCTATACTTAGATTCACAAAGCCATTTGATACAGTAATAGATGTTTTCTCGGGGTACGGAACCACCCTAATAGAATGCAGACGATGGGGAAGACACGGAATTGGAGTAGAGATCAACAAAGAAAGATCCGAGTTAGGGCAGAACAGAATCAAGCAGGAACCCAACAAATATAATGTGAAAACATTTACCATTAATGGAGATAGCGCCTCTATCGACTTCAAATCTCTTTTAAAAGAAAAAGGATTACAGAAAGCATCACTAGTTGTACTTCATCCACCATACCACAACATCATTGATTATGGAGAAAATGAAGACAATCTATGTAATGCACCATCTCTAGAATCGTTTCTAAAGAAATACAGTAAAATTGTCGAAAATATTGCACAAGCAATGAAGACTAACGGGTATCTTGAACTTGTTATCGGCGACAAATACGAGAAAGGAGAATGGATTCCTCTAGGATTCCATCTAATGAATGAAACCATAAAAAAAGGTTTCAAATTAAAATCCCTATGCATCAAAAACATAGAAAATACAATGGGAAAACGGAATCAAATTCATCTTTGGAAGTACAGGGCACTAAAAAATGGATTCTACATATTCAAGCACGAGTACGTTATCTTCCTACAAAAAATTAAACACCGCTAGACACCAGTTACTAACTGGGCTAATCTTTGCTCATCTGCTTCATTCCTCATCACAATATTAGTAATAGAAACGTTAACACCCAACTTTTCAATATTATTCATCATCATCTTATCACTCTCATCTATAATCATCTCACCAACAAAACCAGAGTAAAGGTCAGCCACACCTTTGGATGAAGTCTCAATACCAATACTCCGCAGAAATCTACCTGCAGGTCCACTTACAGGATAAGTCCCAACAATAGGACTGACAGCAACTACACGTTCCCGAACACTTGTCAACGCTTCTTTTATTCCCACAATATGGGTCATAGGACCTATACTGGTTACAGGATTAGCGGGACAAATAATTACTTTCTCAGCATCAAGTATTGCATTAACGACGTTAGGTGCAGGTTTAGAATTCTTAGGACCATTATATTTTACTCCAATCACATCCGGTTCTCCTTTTAACATAACCCAGAATTCTTGGAGGTGCATTTCCCCTTGTGGAGTATCTATTCTGGTTTCAATATGTTGATCCGAAGCAGGAAACACAGTTTGGGCAATATTCATCCTATCTGCGATTATACTTGTAGCTTCAGATAGGGTCCGTCCTGACCTCAGCAGATTAGTCCTAGCAATGTGCAGAGCAAGATCTTTATCTCCAAGTTTGAACCAGTCATCTTCACCATACTTTGAGATCTGATCGAGAAAATAATACGTATCATTCTTAACACCCCACCCCTGATAAGAGTTAAGCTGATCTGATAACGTGTAAAGGATAGTGTCTATGTCAGGACAGATATAGAGCCCGTGCATCTTAATATTATCTCCAATGTTAACAATAACGGTAATATCTTCAGACATAGTTCGAGCAAGGCCCCTTACAAGTTTAGCAGACCCTGTCCCCCCTGCAAGAACAGTTAACACTATTTCTTTCACCAAAAAAATTATCGAAATAGATCTCTTGAGACCTTCCTTACCAATCTACGGGCAGACCCTTTACCACGTTCATATTTATAGCCCCTAACGACTGCAACAGGTATCTTGTCCAACTTCCCCATAGCCAATTCAGATGCAGAAGCTATCTCATCAACCACAGCCATATTGGTCGCATTCAACTCATTACCATGGACATCATTAGTGCCTACATAGGAAATTAATGGGAAAAGACCCGCAACACCGATCGCAACATTAGTTTGTCCTTCACGCCAAGGCCGTCCAAAGGTATCCGTAATTATCACCGCAATATCCACACCAGCTTTCCGTTTCAAATTACGCGCTATAATACGAGCAGATCTATCTGAATTTTTTGGAAGAAGAACAAGAAAACCTGATTCAACATTCGATGTATCAACCCCTCCATTCGCACATACAAAACCTTGACGAGTCTCAACTATTATCAGACCCCTGACCATCCGAACAATTCTCTTCGCTTCAGATAAAATAACCTCAACTTTTCTAGGATCCGAATCGAGAATCTTTGAAAACTTTAGGGCACTAGCAGATGGATCAACATCGTTCAGTTTAACAATCCGACCTTCAGCTTTAGACACGATTTTAGAAGTTATTGCAACTATATCTCCATCTTCAAGAATAAAACCTTGCTTCGAGGCTGCTTTGATGATAATATCAGTAATATCATCTCCTTTCTGTACTTCAGGTATCCCTTCCAATCCGGTTATGATAATCGGACTCATTTTCACAACATACTCATTCAACATTCATTTTAGTTCGTTTCTGAACATACCCACGCCTATGTTTCCAGAATTTGGTTCACATATTATAATATGCCGTTCTAAAATTATTTGGGCGTCATATAGGACAAAAGGGATCTTGAACAGGAGCTAATGCGGATGCTTCCTTAGTTTTCTTAATTGCAATATCTGCTAAAAGATTACCTAGCTCTGTGGCGGTTTCAATATTGTTTGGTGTAGGTGAACCTTGAGCTTTTACAAATGACCCAACTACTTCAGACCCTAGATCCTTTATTTTATTCTGAAGTTGTTGTAAAGGCCCACCACCCCAAGTATAATTGCCAAAAAGTCCGAATACACGTTGTTTTATCCTTTTCACCTTAATCAACTCCAGCAAATTTGTTACAGGTGGGAAAATGTAGCAGTCATACACTGGACTCCCAACAGCTATAACTGGAGCTTGCCATAACTCCGTTAAGACTTCACTAGGATCGCTATAAGTTAAATTGAAGGTGGCAGCTTTCACCCCTTTATCTTTAACACCTTTAGAGACAGCTTCAGCTAAAATCTCTGTGTTACCATACATCGAACCATATACAACAACAACCTTCTCTTCAAACTTGCCAGAACATAACTTCGCATACAAGCTCGTAATCAAAGAAGGATCATCTCTATAGACCAGGCCATGAGCAGGTGCGATTACTCTACATGGTTTCTGAAGATTATCAAGCTTCCTTAAAGCTGAATTGATAGACAAATAATACGGTGAAAGGATAGAAGTAAAATATCGTTTAGCAGCATACCTGAAAGTTTCATTTATTTGGTCATCAAATATTTGATCACCAATAGAATCGAATGCACCAAAGAGATCACCAGAAAATAAAACACCATCTTCAACGAGGAAAGTAGACATGGTTTCTGGCCAATGGATACACGGGGTCATAATAAACTCCAGAGATTTTCCACCTAGATCTACCTTATCACCATCCTTCACACATATACCGTTGAACGGAACCTGATGATAATGTCTTACCAAGTCGATTCCATCCTTCGAACTTATTACAGAAGCTTTTGATGCGATAGAAAGAATCTTTGAAAGCGAACCTGCATGATCCGGCTCTACGTGATTAAGAATTATATAATCAATATCTTCAGGATCAATTAACCGTCTAATATTCTCAATATACTCTTTGAAAAGATCTTCTTTAACCGTATCGATTAATGCCTTCTTATCTTTCCCTAGAACAAGATATGAGTTAAGACTTACACCGTTTGGAATACGCCATAAAGCTTCAAAGAATTTACTCTCAGTATCATTAACTCCTATCCAATGTACATCTGGAGAGATTCTCATAAAATGGGAGACTATACCCTACTTTAATAAGAATTATGCGGTATGCGTAAAAAACCTCATAAATACAATGATATGTATCGAAGAATCTAGATGATCTGAAAGAATAATAAGTTGAGTACTGGGTTTGATCATCCATCTAGAAATGTCAACCGCTTCATAACTTCTTTTATCTCATTCAAAATACTTACTTTCCAAAGATCATATCCATAATACTTTTTGCATCTCTTCTTTGTTATGTGTTCATACATCACAATCTTTCATTGTCCACTGGCTTCAAGAACACATCGATAGCACATAAACGCAAATTTCAAAAATATCTTATATCTTATGTCTAATAAAAATAAAGATTTTTCTATTTAAACGAAACGATAATCGAACACGATACCCAAATATCTATAATGGCTGCCTGAATTCAAGTAACTTATCTTGGATTTTCCTAATTTCTGATTGTACGATATCTATTTATTATCTAGGTGCTTAATAGTTAGGTGTTGCATAATGGGAGCCTTTAATCCACCTCATAGACTTTTACTGGGAGCAGGGCCAAGCAATATTCATCAACGTGTCATACAGGCTATGGGCTCTCCAATTGTAGGACATTTAGACCCATATTTTATTGATGTTATGGATGAAACGAAAAAACTCATAGCTAAAGCATTCAAAACTCAAAACAAGTTTTCGCTTCCCATATCTGGAACAGGAACGGCCGCAATGGAAGCATCAATATTAAACATAGTTGAAGAGGGAGACGAAGTTATTGTAGGTGTAAACGGCTTTTTTGCAGATAGAATGGAAGAAATGATACAAAGATGGGGTGGAAAAACTATACCGATAAAAAAAAGATGGGGCGATATAATCACGAAAGAAGAAATCGAAAACGCCTTAAAGAATAGCAATGCCAAAATTGTAGCATTAGTACAAGCAGAAACATCTACAGGCGCCTTACAGCCTCTTCAAGATATCGCAAAATTAACAAGATCATATGACACCATTCTGTTAGTAGATGCTGTAACCTCGTTTACCGGTGTCGAGTTAGAGATAGATCGATGGGGAATAGATATGTGTTTCAGCAGTCCCCAGAAATGCCTTAACTGTCCTCCAGGGGCATCTCCAATCACTGTGAATGAGAGGGCGATGAGAAAGATAAGTAATAGACGAAAACCTGTCCCAAGTTTATACTTTGACTTTTTGTTGATAGACCGATACTGGAGTGAACGTAGGATGTATCATCATACAGCACCAATTATCAACGTATACGGTCTAAGAGAAGCACTAGTTATAGCTCTTGAAGAAGGACTGGAATCAAGAATAACGAAACACCTCAATAACTCAAAAGCTCTAGTTGCAGGGGTGGAAGCTGCTGGACTAAAAATGAATACAGAGAAGAAATTTACTTTACCAACTCTAAACGCAGTCAGGATACCCGAAGATGTGGATGACATGAGGATAAGACAGATAATTATGGATACTTTCAACACAGAAATAGGAGCAGGACTAGGTGAACTTAAAAATCAAGTCCTACGAATAGGATTAATGGGAATAAACTCAAGTGAACGAAATGTAATATTTGCACTAGATGCCATAGAACGTGCATTCCGAATAGAAGGCCACCCAATAAAGAAAGGAGCAGCAACAAGCGCAGCCATAGATTACTTCAGTGCACATTAAACGGAAAATAAATCCCAAAACCGAAAGAAAAGAAAATCTGAACATCACATTGCATACCCAATGTTCTTCCTTTTCCGTAAAACCATATTTACTTTTTCTTCAAAGTATATTTATTCTGATGGAACGGATATGTAAAAATAAAGCAAGCATCTAGAGTGGCGCTTTAATGAGTAATATTTCCATGAAATTTATTTGCAAATAGACTAAACTTAAGGCTGAAAACAATGGAACTGCATTTACTAACATTTGTACGGTGGATGCTATATTGAATATGCATATAGCACACCACCTTTGAAGATTCCAGATTTATTTCCCATTCAGAAGGCTGATGAATCGAGAGCAGATTCAAATCAATCATAAATTGATATCCTCAGATCATAATTACCGAGAGTATCGTTGAATATTGTAGATGCATATTATCAAAGATTCTTATCTTCACATCCAGAATGAAAGGGACAAGAACCAAGGATTAAACAATCTTGACATTGAGATTCACTTTCAAGCTTTTCTAGAATCTGAATCTTTTTCGTTAATTCGGTTATTCGATCTTTACTTGGTTTTGAGATAGTGCTTATATCAGGAGATATAGTTTGCTTTGGAGTTTTCGTACTCTTGTTAGCCATTCTCTTATAATTCATAAGAGTAATATTCCATAATTAAGCCTTTCTTCATACAATTTTTCCTGGTGAAATATGCCAATACTGGCTTCTAATTCAAGCAATATCAGTAAAAGAATATCGTGGACAATAAGTCTTTATTAGCCAACTTAATTTCGTCTTAAGATAGGAAAAAACATTATGGGAAAGACATTAAGTGAAAAGATTCTAAGTCAAAAGGCAGGTAGAAATGTTTCTGCGGGAGAAATTATTGTAGTTGATGTTGATTATATGTTTGCACATGATGCATCTGGTCCTCTTACCTTAGAGCAACTAAAAACAATGGGTATGCAGAAGCCAGCTTATCCTGATAAAACTATAATCATAATAGATCATGCGGTCCCTAGTCCAAACAAGACAATATCAAATAACCAATATCAGCTTCGAAAATGGGCTAAAGAAACAGGAAGCAGATTTTTTGAAGCAGGTGAAGGAATATGCCATCAAGTTTTAGCAGAAGACTACGCTAGCCCTGGACAGATAATCCTTGGTACAGACTCACACACTGTAACGGCCGGTGCATTAACTGCTTTTGGAACTGGAATGGGAGCTACTGACATTGCAGTAGCTATTGGTCTTGGTAAAACTTGGCTGAGAGTCCCTGAAACTATAAGAATAAAGTTAGAAGGAAATTTACCAAATGGAGTTTATTCGAAAGATGCAATACTCACTTTTATTGGGAAATTAAGTATGGAAGGTGCCACATACAAAGCTCTTGAATTTACTGGCAGTACAATTTCTGATATGCGTATGGATGAGAGATTAACACTGTCAAATATGGTAGTGGAGGCAGGTGCAAAGGTAGGTCTTATTTCTTCAGATGAAACTACAAAGAAATATCTGGAAAGTAGAGGAAGAGGCGAACTTTTTCAGAAAATAACACCAGACAAGAACGCTGAATATACAGAAACCCTAGAGTTTGACGCTTCCAAAATTGAGCCTATAATCGCTTTTCCAGACACAGTTGACAACATAAAAACTGTAAGTGATGCAGCTGGAACAGAAATACATGAAGTGTTCATAGGAAGCTGCACCAATGGCCGTATTCAAGATCTTAGAATAGCAGCAAAAATACTGAAAGGAAAAAAAGTTCACCAAAATACAAAACTCATTGTAACACCAGCTTCTCGAGAAACATTACTTTTAGCAGTCCAAGATGGAACACTTCAAACCCTAATCAAATCAGGAGCTACTATTACGCCACCTGGATGCGGAGTCTGCTTTGGTGCACTAGGAGGAGTACCTGCAGACGGTGAGCGAACGTTGACAACAACTAACAGAAACTTTAAAGGAAGAACAGGTAATCCATTAGCTGGGACATATCTTGCATCCCCTGCAACAGCTGCAGTGACCGCAATACATGGAGAAATATCTGATCCAAGAGAGGTGTTACAAATATGAAGGGGAAAGTATGGAAATTTGGGGATTCAATAAGCACAGATCACATTAGTCCAGGTAGATACTTTCATCTTAGAACAAATCTTCCGGAATTAACCAAACACACACTAGAAGATGCTAGGGAAGAATATGCCGCAAATGTCAAACTTGGAGACATTGTCGTTGCAGGAAGAAACTTTGGAATGGGGTCAAGCAGAGAACACGCCGCAATTATGATAAAGATGTCAGGAGCAAGTGCCGTAGTTGCCAAATCATTTGCCAGAATTTTCTACCGAAATGCAATAAATGTAGGTCTCCCAGCAATAATATGTAATACAGACAAAATTGCAGATGAAGATCAACTTTCCATAGATTTGGAGCTAGGAAAACTCATAGACGAAACTAAAGGGTTTGAACTCAACTTTACTCCAATCCCAAAAGCAATGATGAAGATACTTTCAGAAGGCGGATTGGTCCCCTATATTAAAAAATATGGCGACCTGAAACTTTAAGAAACTCTTCTCAAATAAATCATCCAGATATTGTCTAAAAAAAGGATACACATCTATGTCATAGGTAGAGTACAGGGAGTATTTTTCAGAGTAAATACTGTACATAAAGCAAATTTATTAGGTGTAAAAGGATGGGTCAAGAATCTTACCGATAGGAGAGTGGAAATATTAATGGAAGGTAATGAAGAAATGGTTGATCAGCTCTTGGATTGGTGCAAGAAAGGTCCACCTGGTGCTGAAGTAGATGATGTAAAAATAAATGTTCTACCATTTATCCAAGAATTCAATGACTTCAAAATAGTTTATTGAAAGTATTCTTAATTTAATAACAAGCCTGCAAATAGTTATTTGAGATTTAGATATGAAGCAAGAATAAATACCACCATAATAAAGCAGCCATTGAGGAAAAAATTAATGAAGATTAACCCAAGGGTTAATTTATCACGGAAGTGGAAAAAATAGGATTAAAAGAATGGTTAATTCCACAAGATAAGTTCTTTTTTGAACTTCTTGAAAATCAATCAAAGCTCGTACTCAAAGGAGCTAATTCACTTCATGATCTTTTAACCATCTACAAAGATATTGGTATGAAAAGACAAAATATCAAAGATTTGGAGCATGATGGAGATGAAGTGGTTCATGAGATTCAAGATAGACTGTCACGAACATTCATTACACCAATAGATAGAGAAGACATAGATGCATTATCGTGTTTATATGATGATATTCTAGATTATACGTATACTATTGCAAACAAACTCTATGCTTATGGAATCGATGAGATTCAGCCCCCAATGATAACATTTGGAGAGATAATCCTAAAGTCAGTAATAGCGTTGAATAAAGCTTTCAGTAACATGCGTAAACTAGATCTGGAAAAAATTGAGAAGCACAACATAGAAGTCCATTTTCTTGAAAATGAAGGAGATGAGCTTCTGAATAAAACTGTAGCAGAACTTTTCAAGCAAAAAGATATCATTGTGATAATTAAGTATAAAGAATTATATGAAGATCTTGAACAACTTACAGATATTTGTGAGGATGTAAGTAATCTGCTCAGAGATATAGTACTGAAACATTCCTAGAAAAGATTTGATAAGAGAATTATTGAATTAACCTAAAAATGTGACAGACACTAAAAAAAGGAGAAAAAAATGGCGTTTCTGGATCCATTTACAATGGGAGTAATTGCAATAGCGTTCCTATTTGACTTCTTCAACGGCTTTGATGACGCTGCAAATTCTATCGCTACAGTCGTTTCAACAAGAGTCTTGTTACCCATCCAAGCTGTAGCTATGGCAGCACTCTTCAATTTTATCGCACTCTTTGTATTCGAAACAGGTGTAGCAACAACAATAGGAAAAGGAATCGTCGACCCACTTGCAATTACTCCAGTAATGGTTCTAGCAGGTCTATTGGGTGCGATATTTTGGGTTCTAATTACTTGGTGGTTTGGGCTACCAATTAGTGCATCACACTCACTAATAGGTGGGCTCATTGGCGCTGCGGTAGCCAGTTCGGGATTTGAAGTCATACTCCGTGGCAAAATCGAGATTATTCTTGCATTCATAGTTATTTCACCTTTGCTGGGAACACTTGCAGCTTTCATTCTCATGGCATTGATCATTAAGATATTCAGAAAACAGAATGCCACGTATGCAAACAGATATTTCAAACGTTTGCAGTTATTATCTGCCGCAACATACAGCCTAAGTCACGGCGGTAATGATGCACAAAAGACCATGGGAATAGTTGCCGTGCTTCTATTCAGTTCAGGGTATTTGGGATCTGAATTCTATGTACCGTTTTGGGTAGCAATGATGGCTCATTTAGCTATTGCGTTAGGAACATTAGCAGGAGGCTGGAGGATTATTCACACAATGGGTGGCAAAATAACAAAACTTGATCCGATGCATGGTTTCGGGGCTGAAACTGCAGGAGCAGCAGTGATTATAGGCTCAACTTTTTTCGGCATACCTGTAAGCACAACTCATGTCATAGCCGGTTCAATAATAGGAGTAGGTGCAACTAGAAGACTTTCTGCAGTAAGGTGGGGGCTGGCCAGACGAATAATGTGGACATGGATCATAACTATACCAGCAGTAAGCGGAATGGCTGCAATGTTGTACTTCATATTCTCATTAGTTATGTAGCTGTTAATATGAATCCTAACAATATGGCTTTGGAGATTGTGGTTGACAAGCGTGAACCAGATATTATTGTTGCGTTACTTATGGAGTTAGGCATGGATGTAGAAAGAAGAACAATTACTCCAGGAGATTATATTATTTCATCCGAGTGTGGAATTGAACGAAAAACTGTAAACGATTTTATGAACTCAGTTTTTAGTGGTAGAGTCTTTGAACAGGTTTATCGGCTTCGTGAAGCTTATGGTAAACCTATTCTTATTCTTGAAGGTGAAGTTGAAGAGGAGTTGACAAAGAGGAATAATCCAAGGTCTTTCTGGGGGGCTTTATTAAAACTTCAATCAGATATGGGTATTCCTGTTCTTAGCACTCCCACTCTTTTTAATACAGCAAATCTTCTCTACACATTAGCCAATAGAATTCAGAAGAAAAAACAAGATAGAATTTCAATTCAACATAAGCCTAAACTGATAACCCAGAAGGATTGGCAAGTATATGTCGTTGCTAGTCTACCAAGCATTGGAGATGAGCTTGCAGAACGATTACTCAAACATTTTGGGAGCGTTAGAAAAACTTTCCAAGCGAATATATCGGATTTAATGAAAGTAGAAGGAGTAGGCAAAGTGAAAGCTAGAAAAATCAAAGATATTTTAGATAAGAAGTTTTGAGAAAAGAAAAAAGCAAGTCTCATCATAGAAATGTTATTGGCAAACTATAGATATCATCGTTCTCTTTGATTTTTTTGTTTTCATAGGATGCAACTTCTCGCCTATAAAATTCTAGCTTAACTGATTCCAATACTCCAATAGCTTTGTTATAGTTGTGGTAACTTGGCTTATAGATGTCTTTTAACATCATTGATATTACGTAGTTAAGTTCTCCATCAACATTCTCTTTTGGAACTTTATTCAAAACACTTAGAATTTCCGTAAGCCCTTTCTCATACTTGGTTCTCTTTTTTTTGTCTATATATGGCATTCAATGAATCAATCCCAATAGACCATTATTATATCTTTAGAGTTTGTCCTCAGTTTTGACAGAAAACATCATCAACAATTATCTTCGAACTTATTATTCACTATAAATAGGGCGCCACCTCCAATCATAAGAACAAACGCAACTATCAAGAAAATCTTTAACAAGAAGAGTACCGAAATAGCATATCTATCTTGATATAAATCTCTTGAAAGCACCTCTAAGGCGACCAAAAATAGGCGGAGGGGCATCTCCAGATTTAGGAAAGATATTCTTGATCACCATTATTTCACCATCTGAAAATATCCAGACCGGAGACCCGATATCAATACCAGATATATTCAAGACAGGTTGTGGGATATTAATTAATCCCCTCTTACTTAGTCTAGTCTTGAATTTTTTAGGTGAAGGCATATACACCACCCATATAGCAAGTACTTTGTAAACAATATTATTGATATTAAACATCTCTACAATTGTAAGCTTAAGTAAGGGGTTAATCAGGCATAATATGCAGAGTACTTATGACTTCAATCGTTCTCACCAGGACAGATAAGAGGTAGGCCATCACCTTGGTCAGTAAGAAACAATCTAAAACATATCTTCGAGCACATATTGGAGAAGATGGAAAAACCCAAAGCCCCAAACTTCTTCAGGGTCTAAAGAATTTCATCATAGATATTGACGGAGTAGTAAGCGAGGATATTCCAAATGAAGAACCTAAAAGAATGATTAATGCAAAAGAAATATCTGGTTCTAAAAAAAAGATAAACTCTTGGTATGAAGAAGGACACATTATCACTTTCTTCACATCTAGATCTGAGGATTTAAGAGAAATAACGACTAAATGGCTTAATCAACATGAATTCAAATATCATAATATAATATTTTGTAAACCTAGGGGAGGGGATTACCACTACATCGATAATACAGGAGTAAGAGCTACAAGATTTGATGGAAAATTTGGAGAATTTGTATACAAAAAGAAGGACATACAAGTTTTCGAGTAGTATTGGACATAATAAAAAATAATCAAAATAATTCATAATTACAACCAATCTAAAAAAACAAAGTGCAAGATTATTTCAAGATAGGTTTAAGGATTCCATTAGATAATGATGCGTTATGGGAAAACTTGAAGGCCGATTGGCGATCGTTACTGGAGCATCGAGAGGAATTGGCCAAGCAATAGCTAAAACTTTCGCCAAAGAAGGTTCAGAGGTTATTGTGAATTATCTAAAGCAAAAAAAACAAGCAGAAAAGGTTGTTGAACAGATCAAAAAAACAGGTGGCAAAGGATCACTAATACAAGCAGATGTAGCTAACCAAACTTCTGTAGATCAAATGATAAAGCAAGTTATTGATAAATTTGGTAAATGTGACATACTTGTAAATAATGCAGGGATAATGTATCGCGCCAAACCTTTGAGTTTTACTGACACAGAAACAGAAGCGATGTGGGGGACCAATGTTAAAGGGGTGATTAATTGCACAAAAGCAATAGCACCAGAAATGATTAAGAAAGGATCAGGGAAAATAATCAACATTTCTTCTATAGCAGGAGTAGGTATCGCTTCGTTAGGAACAACAACTTATGCAGTCACCAAAGCTGCAGTTGATACTCTAACAAAGAGATTTGCACTAGAACTTGGTTCTTACGGAATTAATGTAAACGCCATAGCACCTGGAGTAGTAAAAACGGACCTTATTCTCGAAGGGATAGAACCTAGTGAAGTTGGTGGTTTCATCAAATATTGTGAAGATGCAAGTATGTTGCATAGAATTGGAGAACCTCAAGATATTGCGAATTTTGCATGTTTCTTAGCGTCTGATGAATCTAGTTTTATGACGGGCCAAATCATTACAGTTGATGGAGGACGAAAAGACTTCCTCTCGCATTCCCGTTAATTCTAGAGGAATAAATTAGCAGAAAAAAGTGTAGCGTTATGGAGTATAAATTAAGCAACAACGAACTCGCAGCTATGGGGGTCTTTACAGCATTTGTTGCAGTATCCACAATGATAGTGAATGCATATGTACCTGCAACCAAAGGTTTTTTCAATGTCGGAGAAATAATGGTGTATACATCAGCAATCCTCATGGGCCCCATTGTAGGGAGTTTTGCAGGTGGAGTGGGATCAATGCTTGCAGATGTTTCGCTTGGATATACAGTTTATGCGCCAGGAACACTTATCATTAAAGGGATTGAAGGATTCATAGTTGGTTATCTTGTACAATACAGATTTAAACCAGATTCGAAAAACAGATTGAAAACAATATCGTTAGCTGCTGGATTGACTTTTGCATTATTGGTTTTATGGGGAGGAACAGAATATTTCACAGGAAATTTGGAATTTACAATTGGAATAGCACCAAGTATAATAACTGGGATTATTACAGTTCCTGAGATTTTCTGGGCTGCAATAGCGATAATGTCATTCATATTCATATTTTCAGCAGGACTCTACCTAGATCCTAAAATTGGATGGCTTGTAATAGCTATACTCATAGGTGGTGGAGAAATGATAGTTGGATACTACATTTATGAGACAATTGTTCTTGGACAAGTGTTGGCATTAGCAGAAGTCTTTGTGAACATAGGACAGGTCACAATTGGACTATTAGTTGCCATCCCACTCTCCAGAAGCATCAATAGGATCATGCCCGGAATCAGAAGACCTCGAGCTAAAACGGCTGAACCTAAATAGAAGCAATTTAATTTATATTTTAAAGTGAAACACAGATTTGAAGCTCCCATTAGGCAAAATTCCTTATGACGTACTTGAAAAACACGTACTGAATTTTCAAGGGCATCAATCTCCAGAAGTCCTTGTTGGGCCCAAGGTGGGAGTAGATTTCGCAGTCGTAGATTTAGACGGGAAATATCTGATTGTTTCATCAGATCCAATCACAGGAGTTGAAGATGAGATAGGATGGTATGCAGTCAATGTGAGTGCAAATGATGTTGCAACAAGTGGAGCAAAACCAAAGTTTGTAAATTCAGTAGTTCTTCTTCCTGAAGGTTCAGATGAATCACAAGTTAGGGATATATCTAAACAGATGGACAACGCAGCAAAAAAACTCCAAATGACTATAGTGGGGGGACACACAGAGATTACACCGAATCTGAAACAACCAATAGTGGTAACAACTGCATTTGGTATAACAGATCAATATGTATCAGCAGCAAACGCTGAAGAAGGAGACGCCATATTAATGACCAAAACAGCAGGTATAGAAGGAACAGCTATACTGGTCAGAACATTCAAAGAACGACTCAAATCAATAGACAAAGAAACAATTCAAAAAGCTTCAGAGATGACGAACCAGATATCAATAGTGAAAGAAGCTGCAATCCTATTTGGTACAAGAAAAGTTCACGCCATGCATGATTCCACCGAGGGAGGGATAATAGGTGGGGTATGTGAAATGGCACTAGCATCCAATCTTGGATTTAGATTACAAGAGAGCAATATAGAAGTGTCAAAAGAAACAGCAGCTATATGCAGCAATCTTAAGATAAATCCGTCAAGACTGTTAGGGTCAGGATGTCTCTTGGCTTCAATCAAACCCGATGCAATTGATTTAATAATAGAAGAGTTATGGAAACAAAACATTAGAGGCACAATGATAGGCAAATTTGGTGGTGAAAGGAAGGAAATAATAAGAAATAATGGTTCAGTTGATGAGGTTCAATCTATTGTTGTGGATGAACTCTGGAGACTATTACAGCACTAGGAAGCTCTTTGAATCTTTGAGTTATGTCTATCTATAGCGGCCGATACAAGTCCATTGAAGACTGGTTCTGGGAAACCTGGGTGACTCAAGAATTCAGGATGATATTGAACGGCCACAAAGAAAGGATGAGAAGGTATCTCCAGAATCTCCATTCTTTTACCATTGTCACTACTTCCTGAAAATATCATGCCATTCTTACGGAATATATCAATATACTTCTGATTGAATTCATATCTGTGCCGATGACGTTCCCTTATTTGTGAACTACCGTACAGTCGGTGGGCCAAAGTATCTTCAACGATATTAACATCTATACCACCAAGTCTCATTGTTGCACCCATATTCTTAATTCTTTTCTGCTCAGGAAGTAGGTCTATAACTGGATGTGGGGAATTGGATTCAAGTTCGCTAGAGTTAGCCCCGGAAAGACCACAAGCGAAACGTGCAAACGAAACGATTGCTAGCTGAAAACCAAAACATAATCCCAGATAAGGTATATCATTTTCACGGGCAAAATCTGCTGCAATCATCTTTCCTTCACTACCTCGGACCCCAAAACCCCCTGGGATGATCATTGCATCATATTTTGAAAGAAAACTAGTAGAATTGGCACTATTCTTGAACTTCTCAGCATCAATCCAATAAACTCGTGATTTGAACCCCTTCTTCGCAGCAGCATGTTCAAGCGCTTCATTTACACTAACATAACTATCAGCAAGGGAAACATACTTACCCACCATAACGACAGATATTTCACCAGAGGATTTGAGAAATGATGCGGCGATTTTTGGCCAAGAATCCCATCTTAAGTTCCTTACACCAAGATTTAGATGTTCACAAATTGGATCTACTATTCCTTCGGATTCTAGAATTTGGGGAACCGCATATATTGACTTCGCGTCAGTATTGGAAATTACATTACATATTGGTACATTTGAAAATAGAGATATTTTCTCCTTTGACTCAGGAAGGAGCGGGGCTTGGCTTCTAACTACAAGAATATCAGGTTGAATACCAATTCTTCTTAATTCTTGAACAGTATGTTGGGTTGGCTTGGTTTTTTGCTCGCCGACTGCATCGAGCACAGGTGCCAAAGTTACATGCACAAAAAGCGTGTTATGAATACCTTCTTGAATCCGAATCTGCCTAAAGGATTCCAAAAATGGAAGACCTTCTATATCTCCAACTGTGCCACCACACTCCACAATCAGGACATCAACTTTAGTTATAGTTGATAGATTAATTATTTTCTTCTTTATTGCATCAGTAATATTAGGGATTATTTGAACACATCTACCTAGAAAATCGCCCTTCCTTTCACGCTTAATCACTTCCAAGTAAATCTGACCAGTTGTAATATTATGGTTTGATGAAAGATTTTGATCTAGAAATCGCTCATATGTTCCCAAATCCATATCAGTTTCACCTCCGTCATCAGTGACAAATACTTCTCCATGAATTAATGGATTCATTGTACCAGCATCAACATTAAGATAAGGATCAACCTTTACGCAAGTAACCTTAAGCCCAGTATGTTGAAGAAGCTTAGCTATCGAAGAAGATGTAATACCCTTTCCCAAGCCGGACATTACTCCTCCGGTTACAAAGATTATTTTCGATTTTCTTGGTTCAGGCACACTGAATCAAATAGATAGTGGATTATTAATCTTTCTAAGTCATTTAGTGAATTATTAACTACATATGCACTACCAGAACATTAATTTTGACATGAACCTTTTTAACATTTGTTAGTTGAATTAAAAAAACTTCCAGAGGTAACTTGTTTTTCCAGGAACATAAACAACTTATATTATTAACGACAAGAATTTATTATTATTCTAGTCAACCTAAAATTGAGCATTAAAACTCATTCATCACTAGATAATTTATATAAAAAACATTAATCAATGTTAACAATGGAATCAACAGCTTACTCACCAGGGCATATAACAGGAGTAGTCCAGCCTTACGAATACCTTGACGATCCAATCAATTCTGGATCCAAAGGTATTGGATTCTCAATCCATAAAGGAGTGACAACACAAGTCAATATAACCCCATCCAGAATTAATGAGATAAGAATAGAAATAAATGGAGAAACAGTATCTAATGCCACAGTCTCAGAATATGTTGCAAAATCTCTCACGTCTAATATAAATAGAAACCTCAAAATTAGCATAAAACATCTAGTTGATATTCCTATTGGATCCGGATTTGGAACTAGTGGAGCAGCAGCATTAAGTTTGGCATATGCACTTAACCAGGTTCTGGGTTTAGGGTTATCAACAATTGAATCTGCAAAAGTAGCTCATATAGCTGAAGTGGTTTGTAAAACGGGACTTGGAACAGTCTTAGCTGAAATGCAAGGAGGCTTTGAAGTGAGGGTAAAACATGGTGCTCCAGGCATTGGGAAAATTATCGAGATTCCTCTTGATGATGATTATGTGATGGTAGCCCTTGAACTAGGAACCAAATCAACAGAACAGATGCTCAGGGAACTAGTGAGAAAAAACGAGACACCCCAACTAGGAGAACAATTTGTACATCTTTTTCTTGCAGATAGCTCGGTTCAGAACTTTTTAAATCTCTCTAAAAAATTTTCACAATTGATGAACATAAGTCATAAACTGAAAAATGCAGCAAAAGATGCAGAAGCCAGAGGTTTTATCTGTGGAATTGCGTTGTTCGGAGATACCTTATTTTCACTTGTAAGACCTAATGAAGTAAATGAATTAAAGAATATTTTTTCGAAATATAGAATACACAATGAGAGTATAATAATAAGTCAAATCGAAAAAAGAGGAGCTAGATTACTTTGACAACTAAAAAGATACCAAAAACACACCCACGTGCAGAATCGCTTCGAGTGCGAGAGAAGGTAAAAGGAGGTTACATTGAAGGGATAATGGTAGAGAATGGGATGATATCTCACGGTCGAGGGGAGGCTTTTGATTATCTCTTAGGTGAGATAACAATCCCAGAAGCTTCTAAAGCAAGCAAAGTGGCAGCTGCTACACTTCTACTTGCTAAGAATCCAATTATTTCAGTAAATGGCAATGTTGCCACATTAGCTCCGAAAGAAGTTGTAAAACTGGCAGAAAGTGTAGGAGCAAAGATAGAAGTAAACCTTTTCCATCGAACTCTTGAAAGAGAAATTGCAATTATGAAGAAAATGAAAACTTGTGGTGCAAAAGAAGTTCTAGGAGTTGGTAAGGCAGCATCTTCAGAGCTAAAAGGTTTGGAGAGTTCACGCAGATGGGTGGATCCAGAAGGCATAATGACCGCAGACACTGTCTTAGCGCCTCTTGAAGATGGAGACAGAACAGCAACACTTAGAAAGGCAGGTAAAACGGTGATAACAATTGACCTTAACCCACTCTCTCGGACAGCCCAGATGGCTTCTATAACTATAGTGGACAATATTGTCAGAGCAATGCCACTGATTGTGGAAGAGTCTACAATACTCAAAAAAATAGATAAAAATGATCTCAAAGATATGATAAAAAGGTTTGACAATAAAGTCAATCTAGACAAAAGTCTTGGTTATATCGCAAATAGGTTGAAAAAAATTGCATCTACTAGGGTAAATTCTCAATGAAAAAAATTAATATTTCAGAAATTCTGCGCATGAAAAAGGAAGGAAGAAAGATTACGTGCGTAACGTCTTACGACTATACGTCCGCTGCCCTTGTAGACAGGTCAGGAATTGACCTAATATTAGTGGGGGACTCTGCAAGTATGGTTGTACTTGGATACCAAACGACTATTCCAATAGTAATGGATGAAATGATACTTTTCAGTAAAGCTGTTAGAAGAGGGAATAAGAGGTCATTGATTGTAGGAGATATGCCATTTATGAGCTACCAAGCCAGCGATGAAGATGCTGTAAGAAATGGAGGCAAGTTCATTAAAGATGGAAATGTAGATGCAGTAAAAATTGAAGGAGGAATGAAAATGAAAAGTAGAGTCGAAGCTCTAACACATGCTAGAATTCCCGTTATGGGCCATGTTGGGCTTATGCCTCAAACATCTCCGTTATGGAGCGGATATAGAATCCAAGGTAAGACCGATACTACTGCAGAAGAGATAATTAAGGACGCGATGTCCCTTGAAGAAGCTGGAGCATTTTCAGTCGTATTAGAAATGGTCACAAGCGAAGTAGCGAAAATGATTACCGAGAGGCTAAGCATACCCACTATAGGAATAGGCTCAGGTCCACATTGCGATGGACAGATAGTTGTGTTCCATGATATACTTGGGCTCTATGACAAGTTTACTCCAAAGTTTATAAAAAAATATGCAAATTTAGCAGAAGATGCACAGAAGGCTCTCGAATCTTACCGAGATGAAGTCATTAATGGAAAATTTCCAGCTGAAGAAAACACATTCCACATGACAGATTACAAATCTAATACACCGATGAAACGACGCATCATAAAAAACACTCGGTAAAATATACCTTAATTGCCATATAATTCCAAATATTAGGCATTTAGCCCTGTTAAAAATCATAATGTGATTCAATAAAATGTTTACGCCTAAGCATAATAAAAAAACTAAAATATCTATTAACATTCAAATAATCGCACATAAAAAATATGGAGTTCTCTATCTGAAACGATTTCCATCGTCTTAGCAAGCCTAACAGCAATTTTAGTAGTAATTCTCATTATAAAAAGAAAGAAGACATCCAGAATCATGTAATTGAATCTGGATATACTGAACTACTGGGGGATCTACATCTAGATATACAATGTACACTTTCACTTCAATAGAGAATTATACTCCTTGATCCGTAATTAAGATCTTTTATTGTTCACCAAGCTTATAAATCCCCTTTTCACATGTTAATGTAAATTGCGTACTGCCTCTTCCGAAGCCAAAAATCATTCTGTAAGGTAGTCAAAAATGAGTTTCATAAAGAAGATAGAAGCACGTGGATTCAAGTCACTTGGAAACAAGACAGTCTCAATAAAATTTGACCAAGATTTTACAGCAGTTACTGGACCTAATGGCTCAGGAAAATCGAATATAATGGATTCAATTATGTTCTGCCTGGGTCAAAATAGTTCTAAGAAGCTTAGAGTAGACAGATTAACTTCTCTAATATATGACGGCGGACCAAGTGTCAAGAGACCACCAATCATTCGGGTTACAATAACATTTGATAACACAACAAAAAGAATACCCGTTGATTTTAATAATGTGTCGGTTACAAGAGAACTCAGGCAGACTGGTGAAAATCAATATTTTCTTAACGGGAAGAAGATCACAAAGAGTGCACTTTCAGAACTGCTGAATCTAGCACTTATCTCTCCAGAAGGATTGAACATGGTTCCTCAAGGCATTGTGACCCGTCTATCAGAGCTTACACCAGACGAAAAACGAGAGTTAATTGAAGAAATAGTAGGAGTTGCACAGTTCGATGATAAGAAAAGAAGATCTCAAGAGCAGCTCCGAGATGCAGATACTAAGCTTCAAATTGCTTTGGCCAGGATAGATGAGATGAAAAATAGAGTAGACTCACTTGAAAGTGAAATGAACGATCAGAATAGATTGAAAATACTTGAAGATGAAGTCAGATGGTTGAATGCAGTAATAGCATCCAAACAATTATTGACGAATAGTAAGAGAATTGCAGATGAGAAGAAGTTTCTTGAGGATTATGAATTTGAAAAGAATAGAATTCACAAAAGTTTAGACAAGATGGATAAGCAGATTGAAGAATCAGAAAACGAAAGAAAAGAATTTGTGTCCAATGTAATGGATAGCTCGGGAGGTCAAAAAGTCGAGCTTCAATTCGCAATTGGAAAAACGGAAAGCGACATTACAAGGCTAAAGGAAGAAATATCAACAGCGAATGATCTTATTCGAAAGATTGAAAATTCATTGCCACGGCTCAAAAAAATGCAAATACAACAAAAGAAAGAGTTCGTTGATATCAAGAAACGCATAGAAGAAGAAAAAACTAATTCTGTAGAAATCAAAAAAATGAAAAAAAAGGCAGATACTACAATGAAACGACTCAATACTCAACTGACACGACTTCAAACCGTAAAAGAGAAGAAAAGAATTCAATCTGATAATCTAGTTAAGCGGATTTCAAAATCCAAAGAAACGCTAAACTCAACCACACGCCAACTAGAGATCAACGGTAATAAGAGAGAACTCATTGACGAAAGTCTGGTTGCACAAAAAGACAAGGCTCTGCCATTTCAAGAAACATTGTTACACCTTGAAGATCAACTGAAGAAACTTGAAGATTTTGAACAAATGGATAAGGTTTCAATTAAAAAAGTAAGATCATCACTTATTGGATTAACAGACCAAGAAACAAATCTTCAGGGTGAAATAGATAAAGCAATCGCCACATTAAGCAAAGCTAGTGATATTGTGCTAAAATACGAAACTCAAAAAACCATGGTGAACAAGATAATTGCGCATGAACTTGGATTAAAAAGACTAGAGGATCTAGCAGCAACCGGAGTAATCAAAGGTTATATTGGTAGAATCGATAAATTAGTATCATACCCACATAAATATAAAGCTGCAGTCCAAGCAGCAGGTAAACGATGGATGAATGCGGCAGTTGTTCGTGATCTTCGCGCTATGTTGAAGACTATTGAGATTGCCAAACGCCTAAAAATAGGAAACATTACTGTTATTCCTCTTTCCGAGATATCTGATTCAAAGAGGATTAAAGTACCTAGAGATGAAGGAATAATTGGTACACTTGCGGATGTGATAAGTTGTGATGAAAGACTTGAAGGACTGGTCAACTTCTTATTTGGAGATACAATCCTTGTAAACAACTCACGAGAGGGTTACTTAGTTTCCATAAAGGGATTCAAGAGTGTTACACCATCTGGAGATCTATTTGAACCAAGAAGTGTTGCATTCGAGATTGGCTATGTTACCAAATTGGATAAAATAATGGATCTTGTTAAAGATGAAGCATCTCTCGGGGCGATTAAAGAAGCATTGTCGTCTCTTAAAAGCATCATCACTAAGCGTAAGACAAATATTGATAATCTCCAGTCAGAAGCTAAAAGACTTACAGTAGAAAAAATACGTTTAGGCTCGTCATTAGAAAGGATAAAAGTTGAGAGAAGTAGTGTTAGAGTATTTATTAAAAAATACAGAGATCTAAATAAAGAGTTACGGGCACGTCTTAAAAAGAAAGAAAAAGATTTTGAATTAATAAATAAAAAGATTTCTAAACTTGATGCAAAAAAGAACACAATAACCAACAAGATATTGATATATGAAGAAAAACTCAGTCAAATAACAGTCCAAAACATATCTGAAGATATAAGAACCTTAGAAGAAGAGAAAAAAAATAATAACCGGTTTATAGAAGATATAACTAGAAAATTAAGGGAAACTGAAACTCAACTCTCAAGGGACAAAGGCAATCTTGAGCATACTATAGAGCCAAGCTACACTAGATTAAAAGACCAAATAGACGGATCTGAATCGACCCTGAAAGAAAAAAAGATCTTCAAAGAAGAAAAAGGAGAATATCTGAAAAAACTTTCTGAGAACCTTGTAAACCAAAAAAAGGATGTAAAAAAAACAATTACAAAATCAAAAAAATCTAGACCAATTCTTGAAAAATATGAAACCAGACTTAAACGAATGAATAAAGATAGGGAAAGTCTAAGAAAAGCTATTACCAATATAGAGAAAGAGACAATATCAACTTCAAAAAGTATTGAAGTTTTATTTTCAGATGAGCAGAATCTGCTGAGCGAACTCACACTTTATGGGTACACCAAACCTATAGAGACATTCGATAATGCAGAGATTCTTAATGAGCAAATAAACATTGAATATCAGCGGCTCAAGAATCACGTTAATCTGCTAGCCGTCAGCTCTTATAAGGAAGTGTTCTCAGGATACAAAAACCTGTCTTTAAGACAAAACCAGCTTGAAGAGGAGCGTAATGTAATAGTGAAATTTATCGAAGATGTGGACGCCGAAAAGAAAAAAGTGTTTCTAACTGGCTTTGAAAAGATTGACCGAGAACTACGGGTTATTTTCGCGAAACTCACAGGAGGTTCCGCTTGGTTGGAACTTGAGAATCCAGATGATATTTTCTCCCAAGGCGTTTTCCTGATGGCTCAGTTTCCTGATAATCTTCCCAGGGAATCAAGTGCTGTAAGCGGAGGTGAAAAGACAGTATCAGCAATATCAGTGATTTTAGCCATTCAGTCAGTTTATCCTTCACCGTTTTACCTTTTCGACGAGATTGATGCACATTTGGATGCGAAGAATATAGAGCGATTAGCAGATTTACTTAGAGAAAAAGCTAAGAATTCACAAATAATCGCCGTAACTTTAAAGGATACAATGCTAACTCGTGCGTCACTAATCTATGGTTTGTACAAGGAGAAAGGTATATCAAAAATTATCAAATACAAAACTGGTGTAGGAGTTGCAGCCAGAAGTGGTTAAAGAAAAGATAGATCTATCAAAGCCTCCACTGAATATTCTTATTAATCCCACTGAAATGAAGAATAGAAAACCTTGGGAAGTTAATCTTCAAGAACTTCTAGAGATGTTCATCAAACTTATTGAACGGATGGAAACACCTGATCTCCGATTATGTGGATCTGCAGCATTATCCTCTGCATTAATTTATAGAATGAAAGTAGAGAGTCTATTTCTTTTTGAAAAGTTAAAGATAAAACGACACATTATAGATAAAACAGATCCACCTCAGATGTTGGAAATCCCCTACCGATATGAACTATCAACAACAACTCTTGATGATCTTGTTAGCACTTTAGAAAACATTCTTGAAGAGATGATTTCTCAACAAATTGAAAAGCCCAAGCCTAGCATGATAAAAGCAGAACCTGTAATCGAGGTAGATACTTTTTCTATCCAAATTCAAAAGGCACTCAAAGAACTCAAGAGAGAAATTGGGAATCTCCTTAGAGAAAGGGAAAAGATACTTTTCAGTGAATATGTTATGAACATGAGCATATTAGAGAGAGTAAGAACACTTCTGCTACTCCTTTTTATTGCTAATGATGGATTAATAAAAATAGTTCAGGATGAAGAAGACATTTGGATAATGGGAGCAATTCAAAATGCCAGTAAGCGATGAAGAGATACGCGCACGAATAGAATCTGCATTATATGCATATGGAAGACCTTTGGAAATTGCAGAATTGGCAAAAGCTGCAAGAATATCGTCTAAACGAAAAACAATAAAGATAGTTAGGGATATATTGAAGAGCATTAATGAAAACATGGTAGCGCTAGAAATCAGTGAGCTTCCGGGTCAGAAGTTTGCTATGCAATTGAAACCTCAATATACAAAAGTAGCAAGAAGATTTTCCCTTAGGCCCCTTATGTCTAAGTCTGTTCTTAATACCCTCACCCATGTAGCTTACCTCCAACCGGTAGCTAGTACAGACCTTGCTGCAAGAAGAGGATCTCAAGTATATAGCCACCTAAAGGAACTACGGGAACTCGGTTTTGTCGAATCACAACAATCTGGAAGAAGAAGTATCTACCGAACAAGTAGTTCATTCTCTGACTACTTTGGATTAAGCAAAGAACCAATAAAAATTAAGCAAAGACTCTCAACAACACGAAAAAAAACTTCCATACAAATATCCAACAAAGTTTAAAATATGCTTCCTTCTCAAATGAAGGGTAGTCGTTTGATCAAACCAATTAAGAACTTGACTAAAAGAAAGGCGACAGGAGGCAGATGTAAAGCATACCGAGGTAGTCGCGCCTATGAAAAGAGTCGATATGCAATTGAAAGTGTGAAAGGCGAAAATAAAATTGTTAAGAAGAATGTTAGAGGTGGAGGATTAAAAATGGGGTTAAAAAGTGCAAAATATGCCAATATTGTGGATCCTTCAACTAAGAAGACTGAGAAAATAATGATATTGAAGGTCATTAAGAATCCAGCAAATAGAGATTATGAAAGACGTGGGGTGATTACAAAAGGTTGCATTTTAGAAACTGAAAAGGGCAAAGCAAAAGTTTCATCACGCCCAGGACAGGATGGAATAGTAAACGCCATCTTCATAAAGTAGTGCAACAAGTTATGAAAGATTACGACAGGCTCGTAATCTGGATAGATTATTTCAATTCAGGCTACAGCAGAGAAGATGGAAGGAGAGTACCACTTAACATGGCGGTACGAAATCCCTCTCTCCAAGAACTCGAAGAAGCAGCTAAACGAGCAGGATATAAACCAGAACCAAATGAAGCATCACACCCTAAACGAATGCAACTTAGTTCAGGATATGTATCAATTGAACGTAATAAGCCAAAGATTCAAGCAATCAAAGAATTAGCCTCACGATTATCTATGATTCACGGTGAGCAGAGACTGGAAACGAAGAAGCAAAAAAGCTGAATCTACGTATTCAAGGTCCTTTGGATAGATGAAAGAAAATGGAAAAACCGGCGAAGAAGTGCTGGTAGAAAAGATAATTGAAGGAAAAACAGAGTTAATTGTACCGGAAGCCAGCATACAATCAACTATTCCTCCGAGAACACCTGCCTTTTACAACCCTAAAGCAGAATTAAACAGAGACATATCAATGGCAGCATATCGCATATTCTCCAAAGATAAGGCATCATCAACTATTATGGCAGATTCACTAGCTGGGGTAGGAGCTAGAGGAATAAGAGTGGCCATGGAAGTACCAGATGTAAAAGAAGTTCACATAAATGATGGTAACTTACAAGCAATTAACTTAGCAAAGAAATCAGCCCATTTGAATCGAGTTTCTGAGAAGTGTTTTTTTTCAGTTTTAGAGATATGCCAATTTCTAACATCGCATTCTGCTCCAAAAAAAAGATTCACTATTTTAGATATAGATCCATTCGGCTCACCTGCTCCATATCTTGACTGTGCGTTAAGATCCATTGAAAATAAAGGATTGTTCTCAACGACCGCAACAGATATGCCGGTTTTATGCGGAGTGTATCCCAAAGTATCATATCGAAAATATCAAGGACACTCCCTTAGGACAGAATACAGCCATGAAATTGGAATTCGTTTACTTTTTGGGGCAGTAGCCCACAATGCAATGAGACTTGGATTAGGAATAATACCTTTATTCGCTTATAGAACGCGTCATTACTTCAGGGTCTATATGACTATTCAGAGTGGTGCTGGCTGGGAGGAAAAGACCCACAAAAAAATAGGATTTATCTTGCATTGTTTTAAATGCGGTCACCGGGCTGTAGACACTATTCCAAATAAAGAATGCCCTGCCTGCAATACTTTAATGAAACATGCTGGACCACTATGGACGGGCCCCATTCATCACAAAAATTTTCTTATAGAATTGGCTCATGACTTTGATACGTATTCACTCAAAATGGGAGCAAAGATAGCATCTATAGCTCTTCAAGAAATAGACATGCCACCTACCTATTTCACAATAGACAAGATTTCAAGCAAAATGGGGGTTGCTACTCCAAGCATAAATTCCATAATCCTGGCCATAAAAAAAGAGGGTTATCGTGCATCAAGAACTGCCTTAAATTCAAAAGGAATCAAGACTGACGCATCAAACGAGATACTCCAAAAGATTGTTAAAATGTTCGCCAAGAATTAGCTTGGACGATAGTTCTTGCATATAAGATATAATTCGCTACTTTTTCCACGACTTGCAAGAGGTTTAGAAATACGCACTTTACCAAAGATACCATTTACTGTATCCAAAAAGCTTCTGGTAGCTTCTCCCTCAAAGATTTTTAGAATTGCACTTCCATTTAATTGTAGAATATGTGGTAAAAGATCAACTACCTGTAAAACCATGTCAATCTGCCGAAGGTGATCTACCTGCCAAACACCAATAATATCAGGAGAAAGATCAGAAAGAACCACATCAGCCTTTCGAGGAAGAATACTCAGAATCTTTTCGCTAATAGCCGGACCAAATATATCATAGGTTAAAATCATAGTGTTTTCAGCAAACGGTGTTACACACTTCAAATCAATTCCTAGAACCAATCCCTTTTCACCCACTCTCTCTGATGAAATCTGCATCCAGCCTCCAGGAGCAGCTCCGAAATCTATGATAATGTTACCAGGCATGATAAGCTTATACTTTTTATCTAATTGGATCAATTTATATGCTGCACGACTCCTGTATCCCTCTTGCTTAGCTAATCTGCGATAAAGATCTCGTTTAGCATCTATGAACCTCAGTATCACTCACATCTAACAAATATAATTTGAAATGTGTCCTTCATTTAAGGCTATACTTTCATTGTGAACATGCGTTTGTAAATTACTTCGGGAGTAGCAGGTATATTCTGAGATTTAAGATGTTCACGTATAACCCATTCGGCAATATAATAACAAATGTAAGGGCTAATTGTACTATCCACAGAACATTTCAACTCTTCAGGGCATGTTATACAAGGAGATTCTTCAATAGATTTTATCTTGGCTGGAAGTCTCAGAGGGGAGAGTTGATAGGTCCATCTTCCTCCTTCAAGTACCTTTTCTCGTTTAATCATGCCTCTTTTTTCCAACCTAATAGCAAGTCTAGATCCATCTCTACTTGTCAAGCTCAACTTCTTCCATAGTTCACTCTGAAGAACTCCTTTCGTACCATGCTCTATAACCAGCTTGTAAACCTTCGATGTAAAGTCAAGAAGTTCATCCTCTTCTTCAGAATCATCAATCTCCTTTGTTGTGACATCCTCTTCTTTAGAATCATCAATCTCCTTTGTTGTGACATCCTCTTCTTTAGAATCATCAATCTCCTTTGTTGTGGTTTCAGTTTTCATTTTACCACTTTGACAAATAGTTCACATATATTATACTTTTTTGAGGTATATTTCTTTTATGGCTACTTTAAGCTTTTAAGAGATTGAGTAATAGTAAAGTGCTCTAAAATTTCTCGACACCTATTTCTGATAGTAACCTCAGTTACCTCTGCAATATCAGCAATCTCTCTTTGCGGGATATGTACCCCTAGCATAACAGAAGCAATATACACATAGGCTGCAGCTAGACCAGCTGGAGATTTTCCACTAGATATTTTGCTATCATTAGTCTTTCGCGCTATTAAAAGAGCAAGTCGTTCTACTCGAGGATTTATATTCCCCATATTTACGAGCTTTGAGATATACTTCCAGATAGAAGGCGGAGGAATATAATCAGTTTCCACCTCTTTCAGAATAAGACGATAGTATTTTGCCACCGTACGCTGATTTGCATTTGCCGCATCAGCAACATCTTTTATGGAACGCCCTACGCCACATTTTCTGCAGGCCAGATAGACAGATGCAGCAGTCATTCCTATAATCGATTTACTTCGAGAAATCTTTAATCGAGCACAATCTCGAAAAATCTGAGCAGCAGTCTCAAGGACGTTCCTTGGAAGATCTAGATTACGAGAAACTTCTGTTATTTTGAATAAGACACCTGAAAGACTTCGCTCTGTGGGAGTTGTTCGAACCCTATTCTGCCATTTTTGAAGCTTATAATATTGGTTTCTAGCTTTGCGATCAAGATATTGCCCATGAGAATCTTTCATATCACGCCCAATAATTGTAGAAAGGCCAAAATCATGTAGTGCAATCGTTCTAGGAGCACCAACACGTACTCTTTTCGCTTTATCTTCTGGCTCAACAATAGCTTTCCATTCAGGACCTCTGTCCATTAGCTGTTCAGATACTACGAATCCACATAAAGGACATACAACTTCACCCTTAAATGTATCACCAATCAACGGTTTCCCACAAACAGGGCAACCACTACTTGAGCTGACTTCACTTCCTTGACTTGACAACCTTTGAACTCCTTTCAGAAGAGTGAACGTTATGACCAATAATCCTCTTAATTCTATCTGTAAGCGGTACAGCGGATATATATGGTGATTTTATTGGTCCAAAAACTTCAATAATCTTTGCTACTTTACGTTCTTTATCATCATAAAGAATGTTATTTGCCATAAAATCCCCGTTAGCGTGAAGAATGAGCCTACCACTACGGGCTAAATGAAGCACTTTAGCTGTCACTAGCAATCTATTTTTCCGATTAGAAAACTCACCTTTAAGGTTTCTTAATGAAAAGTTTTTACAGATGAGTCTATAATCTTAACAACATAGAGAGAAACAATTTCTGAAAGTCTAAATAATAGCATCAAGAACCGATGATGTGACTTAATGGATGTCTCAGATTGCTAGAATCAAGCTTACCAGCGCAAACTTTGAAAGCCTCACCCAAGTCTGTGACGATATAAAAGGGATGACAGAGAGAACTGGTGTCAAGGTGCGGGGACCTCAACCACTCCCTACTAAGAAACTAAAGATAGTGACCCGAAAAGCACCGTCAGGGCAAGGAACAAACACATTTGACAGATGGGAAATGAGGGTTCACCGAAGACTTATTGATATGGATGCCGACGATAGAACTATGAGACAATTAATGAAACTTCAAGTCCCTGAAGATGTGTTCATAGAAGTAAATCTGAGCAATAACTGAGAGATTCACTCGTAATGAAACTCACTTCTCATTGAGGACTTCAATCAGATGAATACTTGGCATTGCATTGATGACGTTAGACATCACTGTTATTGCAGATTTTGATTTAAGAAATAAGACAATGATATATGAAGCCCTTTTTTTCTATAAGTGGAAGATTATTAGCAGCTGAAACAACCATAATTATGATAACTTTTCCAGAATGGATACCTACATCTTATTCCATAGTTCTTGCCGGGAACATCATCATTCTGAGAGGAATTTATGATGTTCAAGGAGTGAAACATCTCTTGAAGAAGGAACAAACTGTTCCAGGTTTGATCCAACCATGATTTTTCTCCAGAATCATTAAATAGGGAAAATAAGAGAACATAGATAGAGAGATTTTGTCTGATGTGTTAGTGGAAACTACAAAACTATCTGAGAAAGGACAAGTCGTTATCCCAAAAGAGTTTCGGAAAAAGATGGGGTTGAAGCCCGGAAACCAATTTCTAGTTATCGCAGCGAAAGAGACCATTATCTTGCAGAGAATGGAAATGGTTAAACGGAAGCTTAAAGTTGAAGAGGTTTTAGATATAGCAAAGAACATAACTCAAGAATTAAGTTCGTAAGAATTGTGATTCTGGAGGCGACCTTCATCTTCTAGTATGTTCCATGATTACTCCCTAGTTGAATTGCATATGTATCTTGCATAGAACAAGTGAAAATGATTCACTCAACAGCCTACAAGTAAGGGCTACTGAAACATTTGGCCTTCTTTTCCATCATATCTTTTTTTATTCTAATTATTCACATAAGGTCAATTGTTACTTCATTTTGATTGGAATAAAAATTGATGCAAATTCAACAATATTACTTTTTTAATATTTTAGTAACAGGAACAGTAATCTATTTTAAGATTTTATCATAGTTAATATCATCTTGAATTTTTGAACTGCTTTTAACGCATGTGGCTGATTTGCTGGCATTATTATCATTTCACCATTCTTTAGAGTTACAGTTTTACCAGAAATGACTATTTCGGCTTCTCCATCAATAAGATGTACTAAAGCATCAAATGAGGCAGTATGTTCGCTTAACCCCTGATTTTTATCAAAAGCAAATAGTGAAACTGTTCCGGTTTTCTTCTCAATGATTGTCTTACTAACAATTGAATCATTTTGATATTCCACCAGATCTAATAACGAGATTCTCTGTTTCTGATTATCATTCATATTTTATCCACCCAATTTAAGATTGCTTTAAACTTAAAAGTGATTCTAACACATACATTTCATATAAACATCATCTTGAATCAATTGATAACGGGATTATTATTTGAAATTACTGTGGATAATCAAAATATAATGAACAGCAGAATTAACAACCTTTACGGTATATACGAAAAAACTTCAGAGAGGTCTTTGAAAAGAAAGAACACAAATCTTCAGATACTGTTCAAGTTTTAGATAGATTTTACTTGTTTGACTACAGGTGGCCTCGTCTTTTTAAGGATACGATAACCACATATGCATTTGATCTCAGGTAGCTGTGCAAGCTGTTCGGAGGTTACCTTTGTTCCGCATCGTACACATTCATATTCAATTTCTCCAAATGTTCTCCCAGTAGTTTCTGTAGATTCAACGGATTCAGTTGGTTCAGTTGGTTCAGTTGGTTCAGTTGGTTCAGTTGGTTCAGTTGGTTCAGTTGGTTCAGTTGGTTCAGTTGGTTCAGTTGGTTCAGTTGGTTCAGC
>Ga0187827_10001700_pt1 | contig 31713 bp, 33 predicted proteins | sample ETNtaG_39_FD_167969 | JGI IMG/M metagenome (GOLD analysis project Ga0187827, IMG submission 167969) | Marine microbial and viral communities from oxygen minimum zone, Eastern Pacific Ocean - ETNP2014_SV_150_PacBio MetaG (Illumina Assembly) | ecosystem: Environmental > Aquatic > Marine > Hypoxic...
TGATACATCCAGATCAACCTTAAATTCCTTAAGTTGCTGCTTCAGTAAGGATGTTATATCTTCAGTTTTGATTTCCATAAATTCTCCAATTAGTAATTACTATTGATAGAGGGAATATGCCAATTTCTGTAACCGGGTAGCGATTGATCCATCAATTATGGTGTTTCCAATTCTAAATTTAACACCAGCTATAATTTTAATATCAACAACCGATTCCATTTCTATCTTCTTTTCAAGTTTTTTCTCTATTCTAGTTACAAGTTCATCAAATTCATTTTCATTTAGAAGGGATGATGTAGTAACGGTCACCTTCATTGATCCACTTTGATTATCGATTAAAAATAGAACTCTTTTGATAATTTCTTCAAGTAATTGAATTTGTCCATCATTCAGCAATTGCACTAAAAGTTCAAATCCAAATTCTGAAAGGACATCCTCCAATACCACTTTTAGAATTTTGGATTTATCTTCCAACGGAATGCGCCGACTTTGTAAAAATAAGCGTAAATCCGGAGAAGTTTTATATGCAGTTAACAATGTATTGAGATGGTGAGATACATCAGCCAATTGTCCGGAACCTTCTGCCACTGCAAATACTGCTCCTGCATATTTGTTCACTTCTCGATTTTTTTTCATCAGGATTTCCCGATTCCCGATACTGTTTCTTTGATAAGCCTGCGGTTGTCTTCAGAGTCTACATTTTTTTCAATAACTTTGGTAGCTGCTTGAAGTGAAAACTCCACTACAGAAGACCTAATCTCCTGAACAGCTTTTTCCTTTTCAGTTTGAATTTGATGTTGTGCTTTTTCAAGTATATCACTTGCTTCTTTTTCCGCAGTTACTTTTATTTCTTCTCTTACTTTCTCACCTGCAGCCTTACTTTCAGCAACTATCTTCTGGGCTTCTGCCTGCGCCTTTCGGATCATTCCTTCATAGTCTTCTGCAACTTTACCTGCTTCCTCTTTGGCTTTCTCAGCGGATGAAAGGGCATTCCGTATATCCTCTTCACGTTTATCCAGGGCATCTATGAGGGGACCCCAAGCCTTCCATCTTAAAATTGCCAGTACAATAAAAAAGGTGACAATTGTCCACATGAAAACACCAGGGTCAAAACTTAACCATTTCTCCATCCATCCACCTTCGTGAACTAAATCAGTATGATCAGATCCTCCGGTAGCAAAAAGAAATCCACAGATACTAATAGCAGAAACTATTAGTCTGCTCAATATCATTATTATTTTTCCTTTTTTAGAGTACAACAGCTAAGATGCAAACAACGAGAGCGATAATACCAACACCTTCCAGAAGGAAAAGCGGAAGATTAACGGTTGCTCGTATATCTGCTGCAGCTTCAGGTTGACGAGCTGTAGCATTGGCAGCGGCAAATGCCAATAGACCTATTCCCAAACCTGCTCCAAGAACTACTAGGCCTGCTCCAATACTTGCTCCAAGTAAACCGGATCCTTTAGATGCTGCTGTTGCTACTTGAACTGCTTCACTTGCCTCTGCAGCCATAGATACCGCAACTGTTAATACACCTAATATAATGGCTCTTATTCTTAACATTTTATGTTTCTCCTTATTGTTATTTATTATATTCATACTTCTATTTATTAATGTTCAGCATGTATTGCCATTCCTATAAAAACAGCCGATAATAATGTGAATACATAGGCTTGAACAAAACTGACGATCATTTCTAAAAAATAAATTCCTGTATTTAATAAAATAGAAATAATCCCTACAGGTGCAGCTGAAAGTATTATGGGTAAGGCAAAGATTGCCAACATCCCAATATGCCCTGCGGTCATATTTGCGCCCAATCTCATGGTGAGAGCAAATGGTCTTACAAACATTCCTAATATTTCAATGGGAATTAAAATCAACAGAACAGGGGCGGGTACTCCTCCGGGAATCATATTTTTCCAATATCCCAAAAATCCATGTTTCATTGTTCCAGCAATTATAATGGCAAAGAAAGTGATGGATGCCAATCCGGCTGTAGTATTAAAATTTCCTGTAACCGTTGAACTTCCTCCAGGAATCAGATCAAAAAATGGGATCATACCCAAAAAATTGCAGATTAATATAAAAATGAAATAGGTGGTTATGAGGGGAGTCCACATTTTGCCATGGTTGGCGCCAATATTGGGATTTACAATATCTTCCCGGATAAAATTCACTAACATTTCAAAAATATGACTTATCCCTTCAGGTTGTGAATTAATATCTTTTCTGTATCTGCGAGTACCCCAGATTGCTAAACCAACGGTTACAGTTGCAGCAATCCATATCATGACTACATGTTTTGTAATTGAAATATTAACCCCAAAAAGGGAAAGATTTAAAAAGGTATGGTTTAGATCATTAGTGACATGGTGGAGGATGATTCCACCTAATGATTCACCATGCGATTCAGACATTTAAGTTCCTGTTATTTATCAATTTTTCCTGAGTTACAAATGCTTCAATAAAATGAAACATAATAATATTTATCATTCCAGAGAGTATAAGCAATAACCATATATGTTTTTCTGCATACATAAGAAATAATGCAATAATAGCAGAGGTAACAAGCAATTTAGATGCTAGGATAAGCAGATGGGGCTTAATCCCCATACCGGTTCCCTCCCATACAAGATGTCTAGCCAAGATAATTCCTCCTAATCCAATCAGAGAAATAATAATATTCATTACAATAATCATTTTTTTAATATATGCTTTGCCAATTCATACATACCTACAACCACACCCAGAAGCAGACCAATAATCAGCCAAAAATTTTCACTTTCTCTATATCTATCTATGCAATATCCGCCAAATCCAAAAAGAGCCAATGATCCTAAGACTGAATAAGAAGCACCAATGGCCATTTGGAAACTATTCCTATTGTTTTTGGACATAAAAAAAACACCAAAAACAACTATCAGTGTTTAGAAATATTGTTCCTAAGTCTTTATCTATTTTCAAGTTTCAGTTGTAGCCGCTTGTGAATCTTTTGCCATACTGCATACCCCATCAAATTTGGCACCTTCTTCAATTGTGAGAATAGATGCTTTCAAATTCCCACTTAAGTGTGATGTATCTCCGAGTATAACTTTTTTTTCTACATCTAGATCTCCGTCCACTTTACCACTTATTGATGCATCTACTGCCGATATGTTGCCGTTTACAACTGAACCATTGGCAGTTTGAATCGTTCCACTTGACTGAATATTACCAAATACTTTACCATAAATGAGAAGACTTCCAGATACTTTTACATCACCGTGGATTTCCAGTTCCGGCCCAAGAATTGAGCTTGATTTATTCTCTGATTTCACCGATTGAAACATCTTTCTTTTTATATTCTGGGATAATTTCCCGAGGATCTAAAACTTGATTATTTTTCCATATTTCATAATGTAAATGAGGACCTTGACTAATGCCTGTTTCCCCTACACGGGAAATAATCTGATTTTTCTTTATTTTCTCTCCCGATTGAACTAAAATGGTATCATTATGTCCAAAAACTGTCACAAAACCTCCGGGGTGATTGATAATGATTGTTTTTCCAAAAATATCACTTTCCCCTGCATATATCACTCTTCCATTTGCGGGTGCACGAACTTTATCTTTTTGCTTAGCTGCAATATCAATGCCTAAATGATTCTTTTCTAATTGAACCCCACGTGTTACATAACCATCTACAGGAGCCAAATCAGGGTATTCCATATTATGTTGAGCATAAAATTTTGACACAAAGTGCTCATAGTTAACGGTAGAGTCTAATTCCATACTATAATTAAGATCGCTAACAATATTATTTAATAAAAGATAATCTTTTCTCAAATTATTAATTTTGCGTATCAATGGGTCTCTGTTAACCAATCTTAATCCACCAATTACTGCCAAAGCAACAATTATTACTCCAAGTAACAAAAGTAGTAAAACCCCATTTCTTGACACCTGTACAGATTGACTATATTGATTCCTATCAGATGCAAAAAATACTGTATAATACTTCTTCTTCAAAGCTATGGCAGATGGGAAAATTAGGTGGTTTTAAAATGGAGGGGCAACCACTATTTACGTTTTTTTATTATTAGAAATAATCTCGATAATTCTCTGAAGGTCATCCTCAGAATAAAATTCTATTTGAATCCTACCTTTACCTTTATTATTCTTGCGAATAATTACTTTTGTCCCAAGATGTGAAATTAAGCCATTTTCAATCTTGGAAATTTCCGGATTGGGAAATAATATTTCTTTTACCTTCATAGGCTTTGTTGAAGAATCTGTATATTTTTTAACCAGGCCTTCAGTTTGCCGTACACTTAATTTTTCACGGATAACTTTTTGGCACAGTGTCATCATCTGTAGCGATTTCCTTAATCCTAGCATTGCCCGGGCATGACCGGCTGAAATTTCACCAGATTTTACATTTGATTTTATCTCTGGCGGAAGTTTCAATAGACGCAAAGAATTTGTAATTGACGGACGACTCTTACCAATTCGCTCAGCGATTTCATCCTGCGACAATCCGTATTTACCACTTAGCATGGCATATCCTTCTGCTTCTTCCATCGGGTTAAGGTCTACTCGCTGCACATTTTCAATCAGGGCATATTGCATCATTTCCACATCTGCATCCACACTAAGTATATATACAGGCACTGTGTCAAGGCCAGCCTCCTTTGCAGCCATTAAGCGCCGCTCACCAGCAATTAATTCAAATTTTCCATCATCAGTTTCCCGTACAGTTAAAGGCTGTAAAATCCCCGAAGCTCTGATTGATGCAGCAAGTTTAGTCAATTGTCTTGCATTAAAGTTGTGACGGGGCTGGTTGCGGTTAGGTATGATTTGTTTAATAGGTACTGCTCCATCCATATATCTATCACTATCAGTAGAATATGACGTAATGAGGGCTTCTAATCCTTTGCCTAGACGCTTATCAGGCATTTTGATTTAAAAATTCTGTTACAAGGTTCATATAATTCTGTGCTCCGGTAGAAGTTGCATCATATAGCAGTATGGGCTTCCCATGACTAGGTGCTTCACCTAAACGTACATTCCTGTTAATGTATGTTTTATATACCTTATCTCCAAAATATTCATTTAATTCATGAACAACCTGCCTAGATAGATTAAGGCGGTTATCATACATTGTAATCAGGATGCCTTCAATTTCAAGCTCTTTATTCAGATGTTTCTGAACCATCCGAATGGTATTTAATAATTGTGAGAGACCTTCAAGAGCATAATATTCACATTGTATAGGTATTACAATTGTATTTGCAGCAGTTAATACGTTAATTGTCAAAAGTCCTAGAGAAGGGGGACTATCAATAATAACATATTTATATTTACCTACAACACTTTCCAATGCTTCCTTCAACATCCTTTCCCTAGAAAACAGACTAACTAATTCTATTTCGGCTCCTACTAATTGAGCGCTAGAAGGAGCAATATCTAAAAATTCTAAGTCCGTTTTTTGTATTACATCCTGCAATTGGGCTTTGCCAATAATAACATCATAGATTGACTTATTATATGAGCCGATATCGATCCCTACCCCAGAAGTAGCATTGGCTTGTGGATCCATATCAATTAATAGTGTAGGCGTTTCTGTTACTGCTAAATATGCAGCAATATTGACTGAAGAAGTTGTCTTCCCAACACCACCCTTTTGATTGGATATGGCAATAGTTTTTGTATCAAATAATTTCATAGTCTTTTTAAAATGGAGGTAAATTTAGTAAGTTGTCAGCTGACCTTCAAAGATAACTAATTAATTCAAGTTTTATTTTCTTATATACTCATCAATGAATGTATTAACTTATAACTTACAAAAACTGAGATAACTAATGGACACTATACGAATTACTCAATCTGTTGCAATTCTCTGCGATGGTAATAATATTGAACGAAGCATTCACGAAGAATCTCAATCTATCCATACTATGGTCAATTTTGATGACCTGATTCCAAAATTATTAAATGGCAGAGGACTGAACCGTCTCATTTATTTCAGGGAAGGAAAAGCCATTTCAAGCAAATTCGCTGAAAGGCTGCATGAAAACTTTTACGGCGCTGTTATACCCTGTCATAAATCTGCAGATATTCCCCTATCTATTAAAGCCACTCAACTTTCTTCCAAGGTGGACACCATCATCATTATGTCAGGCGATTCCGATTTTGTTGAACTTGTCCGTCATTTAAAAGCAGAAGGTGTACGGGTTGAAATTGCGGCTGTAAAAAATACTACAGCCAAAATACTGCTTGAGGAAGCATCCTATTTTCATGAAATCACAAAGGGTGACTGGTTTGAGTATAAAGCACCAGGAAAAGGTAGAAAAGGAAAAAAGAAGTCCTAAATTATTTTACCAAAAAATCACTTGGTGGCAGTAACTATGTCCCCGTTATCTGCAGCACACCTCCAAATTCTCCCTTGCTTTCCATTTCAATCACAATATCACAGCCACCAATAAGTTCACCTTTTACAAAAAGCTGAGGAATAGTAGGCCAGTTGGAATGCTCTGACAATTGCACCCTGATTTCCGGATCTTCTAACACATTTATATCATGATAAACAACAGAATAGCTATTTAGCACACTAACTACACGGGCTGAAAATCCGCAACTGGGCCTTTCTTTTGTGCCCTTCATATAGAGAATAATTGGTGTATTTTCGATATCATGAACGATCTTTTCTTTAAGTGTCATGACTTTTTTCCCAATTGAATAAAAAATGATGAGTTATTAATTTACTGCTAATAATAAGTATCAGGTTTTAATTCTATAACCTTTAGAAAACATATACGAAGCCAGGGTGGAAAAAAATATGGCAAAGAGCATACTGATCCCCAGTGATAGCGCATGAGAAGTATCGGCAATCCCAAGGGTGGCAAAGCGAAGACCATTAATCATCCAGTAGAGGGGATTTATCATTGAAATATTCCGCCAGAAATCTGGCAGCATTTCAATGGAATAAAATACACCACCCAAAAAAGTAAGTGGCATAAGAAAAAAATTGGTGAGCACCATGATACTATCCCACGATTTTGCATAGATACCCACAATAACCCCGGCACCTGCAAATGCCCAGGCAACTGCCGATAAATACACCAAAGTCAAAAACCAGTTTTCTATATGAAGTCCAGTGATAAAATATGCTAGCAGCAATACTAGTATGCCATTTAGGACACCCCGCACTGCACCCCCAATAATATAACTCAGGCTGATTTCTAACCCGCTTAGGGGTGTAATGAGTATATCTTCAATAAAACGCAAAAATTTTGCCTGCATTATGCTGGATGATGAATTCTGGTAAGCCGGATTGATCACCGCCATCATCACCAGACCCGGAACAATGAAGTGAATATATTCCACTCCCTTAATTTCCCCAATCCGGGAACCAATTGCGGCACCAAATACAATGATATATAATGCTGAAGATATGACACTGGGGAATAATGTCTGCTTATACAGAAAGAGAAAACGCTTGATTTCCCGTTTTACTATGACCAGAAATCCCCGGCTAAACACTTAGAAGATCCTTCTGAGTTTCAATGCTGTCTGACTCATCCTGAAGTGATTTACCGGTCAGTTTCATGAACACATCTTCCAGTGAGCTGCGGTAAATACACACATTTTCAATCTCACCTCCCTGTTTTACTACATGGCTAATAACTTCAGCCATATCTTTTTCAGGTTGAATAGTATCCACATGAATTTTTCCATCAAATTTTTTGTAGTTCCAGGAATCCAGATCCAGATTATCTGAGCTGGATGAGAGAGTAATTTCTAAACCCGACATGCCATGAGCCTGGGTCAGTTTTTTAGGAGAATCAGTGGCAATGATTTTACCGTCATCAATAATAGAAACCGTTTTGCAGAGCTGTTCCGCTTCTTCAATATAATGAGTAGTAAGGAGTATGGTCTTCCCTTCTTTATTGATTGTTCTAAGATAGTCCCAGAGCATATGCCGAAGCTCAATATCCACCCCTGCTGTAGGCTCATCTAAAATAAGAATAGGCGGATCATGCACCAATGCCTTGGCAATCTGCACCCGGCGTTTCATCCCACCGGATAGCTCCCGTGCCCGAGATTTTCGCTTTTCAGTTAAACCAAACTGCTCTAGCATGAGTGTTGTTCTTTCCTTTGCTTTGGAATGAGAAAGCCCGTAATAACCTGCCTGTAGTGTGAGCAGTTCACCAATGGTAAAAAACACATCAAAGTTCAACTCCTGCGGAGATAAACCAATAAGTCTTCTGGATTTCCGGAATTCCGAAATGGTATCATAACCCATAACAGATGCCGTGCCAGCGGTAAGATGTACAAGCCCTGTTATAATGCCGATTGTGGTGGTTTTTCCTGCACCATTTGGACCTAAAAGACCGTAGAATGAGCCTTCTGGTATTGATAGGTCAATCCCTTTCAGAGCCTCCAGACCCCCTTCATAAATCTTCCGCAGGTTATTGACTGCTATGGCAGCTGTCATGATTTTTCCTGTACAAGAGTTGCCACATTCTCCACATGGGGAGTATGGGGAAACATATCTACCGGTCTGAGTTTATTGAGCTTATAATCTTCACTGCATAAAAGTGCTACATCCCTAGCCTGTGTGGCGGGGTTGCATGATACATAGACAATCCGCTCTGGAGATTTTTCCAGGATGTCTTCTATAGTTTTCTGATGTAGACCCGCCCGTGGCGGATCTACAATCACCACATCCGGGAGGTCAAGATCTTTGGTCTCCGGGTTTTCCCGGAATAGGTTTTCCAGATTACCCATAAAAAACCAAGTGTTCTTAACTTTATTTATTGCAGCATTCTGCATGGCATCCTGAATGGCGGACATAACAAGCTCAAAACCATATACCATTTTGGCATGTTTAGAAAGATAAAGAGAAATAGAACCGGTTCCACAAAACAGATCATAGACAATTTCTTTTCCAGTCAGATTTGATTCCTCCAGCACAATTTCATATAATTTTTCTGCCTGCGCTGTATTGGTCTGGAAAAATGAATCGGCAGATATCATAAACTGATATTCACCCAGCTTTTCCATCATATATTCATTTCCATACAGCACAATCTGGTGTTCGCCAGAAGATACTCCCGATTTTCGGTTTGTAATATTATTTACAATACTACTTATGGATGGGAATTTCTCAATCATGGATTTAACTATTGGATTTAAAGCTTTTTTATCTTCCCGACTGGTGACGATATTTATCATCACATCATCTGTATTGACACCTACCCGTATCATTACATTGCGCAGAAAACCCTGATGCTCCCGCATATTATAGGGTTCTAAATGTCGGGTCAATTCTTTAATGGATGCTAAAACTTCATTGGCAATAGGCAGTTGGATATGGCAGTTATTAACATCCAGTATTTTATCCCACCTTCCCGGGGCATGGAGACCCAGAGCAAAACCGGCTGGCTTTCTTTCCTTTTCACTCTCCGGCACATATTCCTGGTTAGAAAATGTAAATTCCATTTTGTTACGGTAATGGAACGTTTCATCGCATGTAACAATGGATGCGCACTCAGTATCCGGAAAGCCTCCAATACGCCTGAACACATCTTGCACCTGTACTTCTTTTGCCATTGTCTGCTGGAGATAATCCAGGTTCTGGAATGTGCAGCCACCGCAATCTTCAAAATGTTCACATTTCACATCTATAAAATGGGGGGATTCATTTAAGACTTCAAGGGACCTTGCTTCCAGGTATGATGAGCGTTTCTTGGTAATGCGGGCATTGACTTTCTGGCCCGGTATGGCATTTTTTACGAAGGCAACCATATTATTAAAATGAGCTACCCCCATGCCGCCAAAAGCCAGGGATTCAATATTTAGTTCTATATCGATCCCCTTTTTTATCAATAATCTCTCAGACATAAGAAGGAAACTTACAGTAGATATACTTAGGAATTGATAAAATTAATATAATTGTTTAGTTCATTATGTTGATAAATAATTCTACATTAGGATTATAAGGACTGTTCCAAATCCAGCAAGAACTTCTTCACCTTCATACCACCACCATACCTACCCATATTACCATTTGAATGAATAATTCTATGGCATGGATAGTATAATGGTAATGGATTCTCCGAATTTGCACTACCCACCGCACGGGATGCATTAGGATGACCTATCATTTTAGCTACTTCACCATATGAGCGAGTTTTCCCGTAGGGAATTTCCCGTTCAGTTTCTAAGACTCGTTTCCGGAAAGGTGTATTAAAATGCAAAACTGGGAAATCTAAATACTGACATTTACCATTAAGATAACTAAGTATCTGCTCTTCAGCATACTGGTTAGTATTTCTGCCACTTATAGATTTTATCTTCAACTGATACATATACAATGCTTCAAGTTTTTCCACGGATTCATAACCAAAGCAAATTCTTACTACACATTGATTGAGTCCTATTAGAGTGAGTCTGCCAATGGGAGATTGAAAGTGGGTTATTTCAATCATAGTTTGAAGAAATACTAATTGACGTGGATAATTTCGTCCCGTCCGGGACCAATTGAAAGAATTTTCACGGGAATACCTATAAAATTAGAAATGAACTCAATATACTTGCGAGCTCTGTCAGGTAGTTTCTCATAGGAATCATTGCCTTTAGTAGGCTGGTTCCACCCATCAAAGGTTTTATAGATAGGTTTTACACTTGATAAAACTGAAATCAATTTTGATAAATGCTTAGTCCTCTCTCCATTATATTCATATCCAATACAGACTTTGATCTTTTCAAAGTAGTCCAAGACATCCAACTTTGTAATAGTGATTTCCGTAAATCCATTAACCTGCACTGAATAACTAGCTTCTACAGCATCAAACCAGCCACAACGTCGGGGACGTCCAGTAGTAGCACCAAATTCATGCCCCAAGTCCTGAAGTTTCCCACCTTCATCATTAAATAATTCGGTTGGGAAAGGGCCTTTACCTACCCTAGTTGTATAGGCTTTAAAAATACCTACAATCCGATTAACTTTGGTGAGAGGTAGTCCCAATCCTGTTGAGATTCCACCAGTTGAGGGGCTTGAAGAAGTTACAAATGGATAAGTGCCGTGGTTAACATCCAACATTGTACCTTGGGCACCTTCTAGTAAAATGTTTTGATGATTATTCACCATCTTATGTAGCATACTGAAAGTATCTCCCACCATATGGGCAATAATATTAGAATCTTCAATAAATTTATCAATTTCAGGCTTTAAATCTTTTCTATTATTTTTAGATAGTTCGCCACTATTGATTGCTATTTCCAATCTATCTATTACTTTGTTTCTCAACTCATTAAGATTACTTAAATCTAATGCACGAATACCACAACGATTGTACTTATCTACATAAGCAGGACCAATGCCACGGCATGTCGTACCAATTTTCTGTCCCGATTTTTCTTCACTTATTGAATCTATCCATTTATGAACGGGGGTCACAATATGAGCATTAGTAGCAATATGAATGAAACCATTATAATATATATTATTTGCTTTTAGCATACTCAATTCCAGTACTAGATCTACAGGATCAATAACCATACCATTGCCCAATACACATTGACAGTTTTTTGTTAAAATTCCAGATGGAACTTGATGTAGAACAATTTTTTGGTCACCTTTGTATACAGTATGCCCTGCATTTGCACCCCCCTGGAACCGAGCTACCATATTTGCATCCCGGCTTAATAAATCTACAATTTTTCCCTTACCTTCATCGCCCCATTGTCCTCCTATGACTGCTGTTATTGACATATTATATCCTTACAAATTATACATAAAAAACTCCGATAAACTTTTCGGAGTTGCTTAATAAACTTTATGTAAATTTTAAGCATCATTTTAGGTTGCGTCCTCTTGATCTTTGTTCTAAATATGCTGTTATAGGGCTAGCAACAAAAATTGAAGAATAAGTCCCAATAAAAACACCTATAATCAATGCAAATGCAAATAAATTAATAACTTCTCCTCCCCAAATAAATAATATTATAACTACCATCAAGCTAGTGAGAGATGTTATCACAGTACGGCTTAATGTTTCATTGAGAGAAATATTAACTACTTCATCAAGCGTTTTTTTCATGTATTTTGGAATATTTTCCCTAATTCGATCAAACACAACAATCGTATCATTAAGTGAATAACCCACAATTGTAAGAAATGCAGCAATAATTGATAGATTAATTTCATAGTCCAGAAGTGAAAACACTCCCAAGGTAATGAGTATATCATGAATTAGCGCTAACACGCTACCCAATGCATAATTTCGATCGAATCGGAATGAAATATAAATAAGTATCAAAAGTAATGCTAAACTAATTGCTTTAAGGGCCTCAAATTGCAATTCTTTCCCAATTTTTGGTCCAACTGACTCAACACGTCTCAATACAAATGTTTCTCCAATGGCAATAGTCAGTTTCTCAGAAATCTCAGAACTTGACCCTGAAATTTTGGTTTTTATAAGAACTTCACTTGGGCTTCCAAACTCCACAATTTCTGCATCGTTGAAACCATATTCAGATAATTTAGTTCGCAGCTGTGTAATCTCTATTGCTTTATTAAACTGTACTTGAGCTACTGTCCCACCTGTAAAATCAATTGATAAAAGAGGGCCCCCTTTTATCATTAGTGATGAAATCCCTGATATGATCAATATGATTGATATAACCGACGCAACTTTCTGTTTATTGATAAAATTGATATTTGTTTTTGACAGGAATCTCATATTAGATACTCAAACTATTTAACACTTTCCTTTCAGAAAATATCATAAATACGGACCGGGTAACAAATATAGCCGTGAACATGGAACTAACTATGCCTACACTTAAGGTAACAGCAAATCCTTTAATGGGTCCAGAACCAATCCATGCTAGAACAAATGCTGCAATCAGTGTAGTAACATTGGCATCCAAAATGGTAATAAAAGCTCTTTCATAACCTGCATTTATTGCATTCCGTATAGTCTTTCCTAAATCAAGTTCCTCACGGATACGTTCAAAAATGATTACGTTTGCATCCACAGCCATTCCAATGGTTAATATTAAACCAGCAATGCCAGGCAGGGTCAAGGTTGCATTCAATCCTGCTAAAACTGCAGCAACAATTACCAAATTCAATATAAGAGCTATGGTTGCCAATATACCTGAACCTTTATAATAAATAATCATAAAACAAATTATTGAAATGAGCCCCAGCAACATAGCTTTCCGTCCCGACTTGATGGAATCACTACCCAGGGAGGGCCCCACAGTTCTCTCCTCTACAATTTCAACCGGTGCAGGCAGTTCACCTGCCCGAAGCACATTAGCAATATCTTTAGCTTCATCCACATCTGCAAAGCCAGTCACTTGGGTCTGACCTGTTGGAATTTTATCTCTTATTACCGGTGCCATAAATACTTTATTATCCAAAACAATGGCTACCCTACGATTTATATTAGAACCCGTAAAACGACTCCATCTCTTGGTTCCTTCTGGGTTCATGGAAAGATTTACCACCCATTGTCCTGTTGCATCCGTACCAGTGCCACCCATTGTAGCTTTAGGATCCCTAATCATTCCACCTGATATTTCCGGATAGGATGAAACATAATATAGTTGGCGGTATTCAATGAAGTTTCCAGTTTCATCTTGTATAGTTTTAAACTGATTAGCCCATAAAAATCTTCCTGAAAGTGGAATCTTACGTATAACTTCTGGATTTTCAAGTAATTTATTAACAAAATGATATTCTTTTGAAATTACCCCCACTCCTCCTGGAATCCCTCTCAAATAACCAGAGAATGGTTTATCCTTCAGGATTTCTTTTGGGGTAGTCATATCATATTTGGATTCACTTATTAGATTATTTTCAATAAAAATATCTTCAGCTAAGTTACTGCTATCTGCTTTATCAAGATTGCCTTCATCCGCAGCTGCAGTATCCAAATTCAAAGCTACACTATCACTAATTAGATAAGTATCGAGGTTATTTAATACAGTTTCCCATTGTTCATCAAGAACTAGGGTAAATTCAAGTGAGGCAGTCCGTTGTATCAAGCTACGAGCACGATCAGAGTTTTGTACACCAGCCAGTTCTACTATTATACGACTGGTACCATACTTTTGTATAGTAGGTTCTGAAACACCAAACTCATCAATACGATTACGGATAATTTCCAACGCGCTGGAAATTGCATTATCACGCTGAATCCTTAGTTCATTTACAATAGATTCATTATCGCTAAGAGATGAAATCAGTCGGAAATTCCTTTTAAGACTAATTGAGCGATCATTTACTATCTTCAAGAATTCATTAAAAAAATCAGATTGATTATTGATTGAATTATTATCAGCATCTCTAATAGCATTTTTTAGCATCTCGGTTGATTTATCAGCTAGTTTTTCAACTAGGATAGGAATGTCTACTTCTAGTAGAACATACATACCCCCCTGCAGATCTAATCCTAAATTGATACCTCCTTCTTTTAATTCTTTCAAGGCTTCAATACTAAGTTCTGCTACTTCATCATCTGACAGGGTATATAACTTATAAGTAGGCCATATAAGATAGGCAGAAGCAATGAGTAAAAACACAATAAGTGCCCAGCGATATTTAATATCTTTTAACAATTTTTACAAGTTGATTATAATTTGGAGTGAAATTAGTAATTTATAATTTGAATAATTAGGTAAAATTTACATAGATAAATTTTTACCCCCAAAAGGTTGTTTTAATAAATATGATAATCATGCTAATCAATTTGGTAAATATTTTGAGATCCCTCTGGAACTGCCTATAAAAGCTAATACTAATCCAAAAATAATATTATAAATAATCAAATTGGGAGGCTGAATCAATGGTAGTTTTATAAGAGGTTCCAATAGATAACTTTGTAGAGAACTTAAGATATGTAGAACCAAAAGAGATAAAGTAGCTCCCAAAATACCTTGAATAAAACCTTCTATAACAAATGGAAATCGGATAAAACTATTAGTAGCTCCCAGTAAATGCATAGTTTCAATTGCATCTCTTTTTGCATGAATAATAAGACGAATGGTATTGGATACTAGTATAACAGCAATAACAAAAATAATAATCCCCAGTATCATACTGACTCCAAGTATATTCTCAATAATGGAATCAACTCGTGAAATAACCCCTTGCTGGAATGATGCCACATCTACACCTTCCAACCTTCTAATATTCCGCACAATACTAGCCATTTGTTTTGAAGTTTGATAATCAATATTTATATCATATCGTCCACCCATTGGAAGAGGATTCTCACCAATAATATCAATAATACTCTCATTAAAGTATGATCGAAATAATTCTGCAGCCCTTTCCTTATCAATGAAGTCTCCTTGCTCGATTCCATCAGATACTAAAATCGTATTAAATAGATCCCTTGCATCTTTAAATTTTAAATCACTATCAAAAAACACTTCTATCCGGTATTTCGACTTAAATTTATACGAATAACCCACAAGGTTTACATAAGAAAAATAAGCCAAACTAAAAATCACTAGTGCAATGGCAATAGTAACAGACGAAATCGCTGCAGGCAGCTTTGCTCTGAAAAGAGCACGGATACTTTCTGATAGAAGAAAAATAAATTTACTAATCATTCGGTTACTAGTCTTCCTTCATTGAGTTCTATGAAACGTTTTTTTCTGGGCTTAATTAATGGGAAATTATGAGTAGACATGAGTACAGATGTACCTGAAGCGGTAGCAATTTCCAATAAATCTAATATTTCATCGGACACATTAGGATCCAAGTTTCCCGTAGGCTCATCTGCTAGTATAACTAAGGGTTCCTTTACCAACGCACGGGCGATGGAAACCCGTTGTTTTTCTCCGCCACTCAATTGAGATGGATAATAATTAATTCTATTTTTCAAATCTACTTTTTCACTAATTTCATGAACTTTAACATTAATTATTTTTTTTGGAATGCCTTGAATATGAAGAGGCAGAGCAATATTTTCATATATAGTTCTATCTGAAATGAGCCTGTAATCCTGAAATACCATTCCTATCTTTCGCCTGAAATGTGGAACATGCCTTCTTCGTACCTTACCAACATCTTCTCCATTAATATATAAATTTCCTGAAGAAATCGGTATATCCCTATAAATTGTTTTTAAGACAGTTGATTTACCTGCACCCGTTGGACCCATAAGAAAAACTAATTCACCTTTTGGGATGTGGAAAGTCAAGTTGAAGATTCCCACTTTTTCCCTATAAGTAGCAGTTACATTTTCAAACTTGATCACATCCAACCCTCTAAATCAAATTGAAAATTAATATATAAAAATAGCATATAGATTAACAATAATACCCCAGCAGAGGTTTTGGAGATACCTCCTCTAAATTTCATTAATACAAATAGAATAATGGTTAAGATCATCATAAAGGTTCCCTGAGTTGCCATTTGGTTAAATTCTATGTTGATGGGACTAATAAGGAGGGTAAATCCCAAGACTACTACAATATTCATAATATTTGATCCAATAATATTCCCAATAACAAATCCAATTTGATTATGCCTAGCGGCTGTTAAAGATGTGGCTAACTCTGGCAATGATGTTCCAAGTGCTACAATGGACATTCCTATTATAATTGAAGGAACACCTAATATAATGGCAATGCCCTTAGCGCCCATAACAAAAATTTGTGCACCTAAACCCAAACCTGCAATACCCAGAATAATTTTTAATGATATAAATAACATCCCATTATTTAATGCAAGATCCTGTTCGTTATCAGTAATATTGTCTTTTTGATATAATAGCAAGCAATATCCTAGTAGTAAAAGGAGGAATATAAGACCTTGCCATAAAACCAACCCCCCAAAAAATAAAAAAACCAAAGGGAGAATAGTAGTAAACATTAGGAATGATAAATCATATTTGATACTTTTATATGTAAAATAAATTGGAATTATAATAGAAGTGGTCCCCAATACTAGCCCAATATTTGTAATATTAGATCCAATAACATTTCCTACAACAATACCAGGGTCACTACGTAAGATGGCAGTAATACTAACAATTAACTCTGGTAAACTAGTCCCAAAAGCAACCAAGGTTATACCCAAAACAATAGGAGATATATTAAATTTTTCAGCAATTGATTTACTCCCTGTAATGAAAAATTCTGCACCGAAATACAATAATCCTGTACCAATAGCAAACTGGAAAATATTATCACCCATTACTTAGATCCATATAGTTTATTATTAATAATATATTCCTTCACAGCCAAGGAAAGATTTTCCTTGTCCAATTTCCCCTTTAAAATATCTTTCCTGATTTCATCTGAAGAAATATTGATTTTGAAGTCTTCGATCCAGGTAAGATTTATATTAGAGAGATGAGTAATATTATAATTTTTCCGATTGAAACAGATAATATGAACAAAATTAATAATATCATGATAATCCTTCCACTGTTCAAATTTCATCATTTGATCAGCTCCTACCACCATTGATATAGAGTAATCAGCATATTTATCCCGGAGATATCTAATTGTATCAATCGTGTAGCTAGGTCCAGAGCAAGTCAAATCATATGTATCTATTTCTATAGATATATCTATATCCCTAATCACTAAATTTAGCATCTGCATTATATGCAAGGGATCAGTTTGTGAATCTATAATTTTCAAAGGAGAATTTAGTGTAGGCATGAGAATGAATTTATCACACAGGTTTAAACATTGACGTATAATTTCAACATGCCCTCTATGAGGGGGATTAAAGCACCCACCAAAAAAAACTAATTTCACCTATAGAGTTGATAGTATTGGGCAAGTTTTAAGCCCATTTCTGTATCTTGCAGTAGGGTTTCGGCTTCATTAAATTTATCTTCCGATAGAAATTTCCCAGTTTGAGAATGTAAATAACTCAAAGCTCCTTTGTGATTATCATCTAGAATATGTGTAAAAATAATACCAATACGGGCATCATCAGCAACTGTAGTATCATAATATTGATTCATGACAGATTGGAAGTATACCATAGCGGATTCAAACTCCTCTAATTTTAGATATATACGGCCAGTTTCATAATCTTTACGAGCCAGTTTCATTCGGAGTAGTCCAATAGCTTTTTCTGCATCATTTGCACTATTTGATCTAGGAAAATCTTCGATAAACATTTGAAGTTGCACTAAAGCATTGTGTGTCTGCGACTGATCTCGTTGGTATGAGTTGGATAAATTAATAGCACATTCACATATACGATAACGGGCCAATTCTATTTTTGTGAAATCGGGAGAAAACCTCACATAGCGGTCATATATAGTAGAGGCTTCATCATATTCCTGAAGATGGAACATGGCTTCAGCTAAAAAATATAGTGATTCATTTGCAAGTTTTGATCCAGGATCAGTCATGATGATGTAGTCAAATTCATCTTTGGCACGGGTATATTTATTCTTATTAAAAAATTCCATTGCTTTTTCAAATTGAAAAGATAAATCTTCTTCTAAATCTATATCTTGTTTTGCACAAGATATCATAAATACGAAAAATAATAAGGAAATAATTTTATACTGCATTACTTAAAAAAAATAGTTAGTTTCACTCTGCCAAGACCAGTTTGGTTCCTGAGATCAGGATATGTACTCAATGATAGTTTGATACCATTTTGATTATTCCATTTTTTAGCCAATATTATTGCATCTAACATACTTACCACCCTATTAATCAGCATGAATTTGCTACCATTCCCTGCAAGGGTCATAATTTGATTATAATCATTCCATAATGATCTGTAAGCCTGCTGGTTTGGCGAAGTAGCATTTATATCTCCATGTGATTGAGATACTACTATAACAGAATCATTATCATCCCAACCGGCAAAGAACATATCATATTTTTGAATACCCTCATAAAAATGATGACTTGTTGTTACAAGAATGGTGTCTCCACCAGTATCTATCATATTCATATTTTCATAATCTATTGAGCATTCTGTATCACCTAAAAATAAATTGTTACATAACTCTTTAAATACTACTTTGAATTCATTTGAACTTGACTTCATTGGTTTACCATCATAGTAAAATTCTACACTATGACTATGGTCCCATATATCAGTATAGCAGTATGGAGGTTCATTACAACCTGATATTGAATCAGACCTATTAACAAAAACTTCACGGACTATATCCCATTTTTCTTGACCTCCTAAAAAATTATCAGGTGCTATAGTAGGATGCCATTTATAATAATCGTGAATCCAAAGCTTGAGATCCCAGTGTTTATACGCATAATTTGCATATTCTTTTTTCTTATCTTTTGCTAAGTTATTATTAATATACCAAGTGCCAATTGCGATACCATCTAGGGTTGCAAATAATAAACCCCTCATCCATTTTTTCATATAGACTTGCCCCATGCCAGGAAGAACACCAGAAAATAACAAGGCTTTACCAGGATTTTTGAAAGATCCTTGATATGTATATGAATCATCTCGATCCATATGAGTTGTATCCTGCTGATTTGTTATTGCATTAAAAGCAATTCTATTCTCAAATATAAATGCATTCCCCATCAAGAGGTTGCTACAATAAATAAGGAAAATCAATCTGAAGTTTCTGTTCAAGTTATTTCTTAATAATCAAATAAGATGGTAAAATAATGTTTCCCTTTTTCATCCAAATCCGATAGTGGTTGATGATACTCATAAGCAATAGCAGAAGGGTATGAATAAAAAGAAAACCCATGTAATCGATACTCTAAACCTGCCGATAATTTATAATGGTCATCTTTAATAATTCCTGAAAAACTATCCGTATCTTGAATTGCACTCCCAAACTGAAAAATACCTCCAATAGATAGGTTCTGCATATTAAATTGAGCCCATGTGTAATTCTTTTCCAGGAATACTGGTAGACGTATAGCCGCAGTTGCCACAAAATAGTAAGGCCCTGTCAAAGACTCTTCATAAAAAGTATATCCTTTTATACCTGGTAAACCTCCACCAAAAAAATGAAAAAAATCATCTACATCTGGTTTTGATAGTCCACCCCCTATTCCACTTAGGGTTGCGACAATCAATTTCTCTTTATTAAGAGTAAAATGCTGTTCAACTTCACCTGTAAATCGTGCTGTATTATGGGGAATAAACTTTGCACCATATGTACTATATTCTTCACTCGCAGCGAATCCATCCATAAACTGATTCCATTCATAACTGAAATCCCCTTTGAACTTCCATCCATTACGAGGCAGCATATTCATTGCATAACTCCTTTCTCGCATTTTTAACTCATATATTAATGAGACTGAATGACCTCGAAAATAATCGAAACCAATTTCACCATATTGCCATATGACAGTATCAATATCATTATATTTAAAATATTGATATACATTTTGTTCAACATGTTCCCGGTAATTGCTATAATTATACTGAATTTTAATCTTATTGTGTCCAAGAGCAAAACGAGTACCAATATCACTTGAAAACAAATTAAATGCTAAATCATTGTATATCTCAATATTATCCACATCATCTCCATTTACTCGTGGGTATAGGAATGGATCTTTAGCATCCCGATGACGAGAAATCCAAAATAGATTCGTATAAAATGTGGGGAAAAACTTCCTATACTCCAATAGAAGGAATAAATCTAAATCTAACAACCTATTTGTGGATGCTCCGCCAAAAATAGAAAAACGGTCAAGGACTTCATTACCCATAAAATAGAACCCAGGCTTTATAGTTTTATAGTCCAACATCACTTTTGGGAAAAAAGACATCGATAGCATCTTTTCTTCATAAGGGAGAGATTCCAAGTTTTCACCCAATATCAAATCTGACAATGGGAATTTTAAAAAGTAGTTTTCCTCATACCCAACTTGACTCTCATCGATGGCTGCATAATCTTTTAGAATTACAATATTATAACCTCCATTTTCATAGAGGCTGTAGAGGATTGTTCCATTATCAGAAATAGACGGCATAAAAGCTCCACCAATTACATTGGTAATATAATACTCATGTCCACCTGAAGATAGGACCAGATTATTAATGCCCGATTTATCTGAAGTATAAATTATACCAGATGACCCTGAATCCTGGTCTCTATTCTCCCATCTGCCAGATGTGATGGGTTCTAGTTCTCCATTTTCCATCTTTACTTCATAAATTTGCCTGCCCTGATGATAAACACCATCTACTATCAGCCTCCCTTCATGCCAAGCTAGAGAAAGTAACTGAATACCATTATCAAATTGGGTGATTGATTGGAAATGCAGTGTATCATCTAATATATCAATATTTTCAGCTATCATGATATTAGAAGTACCATCAAAAGAAGTTATAGCAGTTATATTATTTAAACTATAATTATAAACAGGAGAAATCAGTCTGCTGTTGTATGTCAAACGCTGTTCTTCCTTATCACTGAATGTATAACGGAATAGATCGAAATATTTTGACCCCCATTTATTTGGTTTACTGCGTTTTGTATAAACAAGAGTGGAATCATTTACCCATGTAGGAGCAGTTTTCACACCTCCTGCAACTTTTTCAGATGTAGAATCAGAGAAAGTGTAGATAAACAAATCTGTCTGGCCAAAATAGTCATTATCCTGATTGGATAAGTAGGCAAAACGTTTCCCATCCGGTGACCAGACTGGATGAATATTAGTTGTCCCATCAGATATTATAATAATTCCTTTCCTCTCAGATTGCGAGATATTTTCTGAAAGTTCATCGTAATACATTTGCAAATCTTCTTTCCACTGTTCATAGAGTTTGTCACCCCATTGTCCAGTAGCATCTCTTATGGCATAATTAATGGAATAATTAATGGGACTTGAAAGGGACTGGGAAATTTTCTTAAGGACATCAATGCCATAATTTTTACTCATCCATGATGAAAAAAGGAATCCTTGATTGTATGTAGATTCATTGCCTATACCCCGTTTACCAAAAGTATTCATTGCATCAAATGATAATAGGTTGTTATTAAGTATGCGGTCTCGAACAATCATATCACGATGTGAATCCCAAAAGTCAAAATCAGCACCTGGATACATGAACTGAGCCGTACCTTCAGCCAACCAGGGAGGAACACTCACTCCAGGCAAAGGATAGCTCATCAAAATATTTGGGTATCCATATAAGACATCTTCCCTTTTTTCATCTTCATAGCCCATAAGTTGGAAAAAAGCTGCTGGGAATTTCCTTGAATACTTCATTGCTGTTCCAATTTGTATAATATGAGTAAACTCATGAGTTATAACATTATTCAACCAGCGATGGGAGCCTCTGAGGTCAAAATCTAGAGGGAGTGCCCATATTATAATTTTATTATCGTAATAGTAGGCGGCTCCATTTGCTATATCATCAGTATCCTGTATAATTATATGAGTTTTTGTATCTGGTTCAAACTCGTAAAAGGACGTAATGGGGCTATATATTTTCTCAGCAATAGCAGCAGCTTCCTGAGCACTGCGATACGTCTCATTGTGATAATGAATAAAAAAATGCTTGGTTTCAATGGTTTTCCACTCTAGTTCAGGATGATTATACCAACCCTGGGGAAAAACGAGACTTATAATTAATATTAATAATAATATCCTCATTTAATCACTACTAACCTGACCAATTCAGACTGCCCTACATTCGGTTTGATTTCTGCAAGATATAATCCAGCATCAACTTGAATATTATCCCAATTGATTTCATTGAATTCATTATAAGTTATATAATCCCTATCAAGGGACAAATCATCTTTCACTAAATAGCCAGCTGCATTATAGATCTTTACCTGAACTTCTGATATTTCTATGTTTGCTACATAAAACCGAAATGTTGTCTTACTTTCCGTAATGGGGTTGGGATAATTATAAGCTTTTGTCCTTATCAAATCTCTATTTGATGGATCAAAATGTTTTCCCGTTGATAGTGGAAACCCAGATGGTTGGCTTCGGGGATTGAGCCAATAGCTGTGATCCATATCCAGATCAAACAGAAATAAACGAGAACCATCAATAAGCGCCATGGTTGTATCTTCTCCCCATAAAGGCACCATTGCAAGTGGCTGGTCAATATCATAGGATGATAATTGACGCAATCGTTCCCCTCTGTTAGAGAGGATAACAATATTACTTCCTTCCCGACATACTATCTCCGGTTTACCAATATCTTTACCATATTCAGATGGCAGGATATTTGCAATTAGAGGTACACCGGAAAAATCTCCACTAGCAGGAAATCCATTTACAAATGTACCATTGCTATTTCGTGCAATTATATTACCATCTTCTATGGTGATGATTTCATCTAAACCATCTAAATCTATATCTCCAAATGATAGAGATGAATCTGAAGAAATTAGTGAAATGAGAACTGTTTCCGGAGAATCGTAATCTATAATATATCCAAATGGTGTTTTTTCTTCAGAATGGCCTGTACCAATAGCATCAAACCAGAAATATTGATTATCAGTAATGTGAACCGAGTCTACATGAATCGAGTCTACATAAGTAAAAGCAAATTTATCCAAAGAAGCATTATATTCTTCTAAAGCACTTTCGCCATCTAAATACGAGTGTCGATAGATACTATCACCCTTTGCATAAAAGATAATCCCTGTATTGTTCTCTACGGCATTTCCTAAATATTGAACTGGTTCATCTGAAAGATTGATTATTTCTATATCCCCACTAAACTTTAAACGAATTAGCATAGAATCTGAAACTTCACTAAGAATTTCAATATATATAAAGGATTCAGCCCCATCTGTAGTCCGGGTATTGGGGCTAGATTTATTATCAAAAATGACTTTAGCATCCATTCCAGAATTTGCATATTTATAGCCTTCATTTCCAAGAAACCATAAATCCCAGTGTGTTCCCAAAGTAGGATCATCACTTGCAAAAAATGCATAACTCTGAGTACCAATATCCTGTGCTCCATCTGCTTCTTCTATCTGAATATAACGATGATGCAAATTGCTATTTGGACCTATGTGATAAGTTGCTGAGTCAGGATTATTAATATGCCATATCAGGATACCTGAACCTGGCAGTCCATAATCATAGTGGTCAAATCCAGTTATAACTTGGGTTTCTTCATCTATTTGTATTTTATCATTAGGGAATCCATCAACCACTGAATCAAACCAATGCCCTAATGTATTCTCACTTATTTTATTTTTTCTTCTGAGTGAGTCAATATTCACACCATTTTCGATCCAGTTATTCCTATTTTCTATGAGAAAATATTCATTCTCACTTATATCTACTTTAATGATTTGATTATCAATATCAAGAGCATTGAGAGTATAATCATTTTCAATTCCTTGAATAAGTTTTATTTTATTTATATTTGACCATGCTGGGGTAGGGAGACTACGTGTCCATGGAGATGGAGGCGCAGGTATTATACCTCTACCATTATTTGATCCATAATCCATTAGACCAAAATATCCAATTCCAGGATCACCTGTAGTTGTGTCAAACATTTCTGGTAGGCCCAGTGCATATCCAAGCAGAAAAGCAAAAATACCCGTAAGTCCAACCTGAATATCACAAAGGTCCTCCGTACCATAATCAGGATTACCAAAAATATCTTCAACTACATCATAATAAATGATGTTCTGGGTTTCTGGAAGGAGTATTCCCGCATTAATATAATCTCCCGAAATTTCTACTGGATTGATATTGCCCATCATTTCTTGATCAATATATGCTGATTTTAAATCATATATTGTAGGATCAAACGAAGGATAAGAAAAATCTTGGCTTAGTCCGGCATGGAAAACAATAAATACAACATCCTCAGGAGTAAACGATTTTCCTACAAAGTAGTTTTCTATATCTGATTTTGCTAATTCGAGAGATTCAGTAAAAAACTTGGCTAAAAGTTGATCTGATTTAGCATAGTATTCCATCGGATTAACAACAGTATAGTATCCATTTCCTAGAGAACTAGAATTTGCAATCATTCCGGCTGAATAAGACAAATGATTATATGAAATATTATTATAATAATTACCAACAGCTTCTAACTGTTTTTGAAAATAAGCTAAATTATGTGGCGGCCTATCAGCCAAGAACCCCTCACATCTAAGATTATCGCTATTATAATAATGATTATAATCCTCATGGTTATTAATTAGGAATTGACCATCACCGCTTGTTTTGGGATTATCCGGTACTTCTTTTTGGAACTGTGTCATTATTCCAATAAGTCTCAAGGTATCTGGAATATTTAAGTTATCAGAAGCCTCCTTACTTCTTGATAATGTAGATACATTGGGTATAAAATAATTAGCCCCGTAACCGAGGCTAATTATAAGGAGAATTTGAATTTTTAATAAAAGCACGCAAATAATTTATATTAAAATATGTTATATTTCTATATTGATAGAAAAAAACATGGTGTTTGCTCTTGGATGTCCCTGATCACCAGCAGTATAACCAAAATCAAACCCATATTGTAATAAACGAATCCCTGCTCCAAAAGTAGGGTTAAAAACTTTACCTTCGAAATCATATATATATCCAGTACGAAGAGCAAATGCATCAGTATACCAATATTCCAAACCCACATTATAAATCATTTCCTTCAATTCTGTTGAAAAAGATCGATTATCACCACTGCCTTTTTCTATTTTTACTTTTCCATTGGCATCACCATGATTGTAAATTCCATTTTCATCTTCTACTAACTCATCTACATCTACTTCGCCATCAAAATCACTATCCATAGTCTCATCCCAAGTCCAACCACCTATTTTGGCATCATCATCATAGTCAATATCACCACCTAGATACCAGTCATCTAACCAAGCAGTTACAAGTGCTAAGTACCAAGGATCATCCATATACCCCTTAGAATCATATTCTTTTTTACCATCAGCATTATATTCACCTACTTTTAGAATTGATTCATTACCAAGTTCATCATAGCCACCAACTAATCCATCATTATCCCAGTCCATCATTGGATATCTAGTAACTAATAGCTTATTGGCATCAAAAAGAAAATTGACTTTATTATAGCCATCATTATAAAGTTGGGCAAAAATACCTAGACGCATATTAGTTGGTGATGGATCTGCTTGATCAACATCAACAAAGTCAATTGTTGGGCCAATATTTGAGATTGAAAATCCAAAATTAAATTTATCATCATTATACTGTATTTCTTCAGATTCTATGTCACTCAATATATTTTCCCGAAAAGTTTCCACTTCCATGAGATTAAAAAGGACTCTATCCATAATTATAGATACAGAATCTATAAAATTCCCATTGGAAGAGGGAATAACTTCTTCTTCATAAAGATCCAAGAATGAATTAATTAATATATCTATATCAGTGATTACAAAAACTAATTTCTCATCTATTGTTAAATAACTTTCCATGTTACTATAAAGTAATGATTTTTCTCTTATAATCTCTAAATCTTCAAGTAAATATTTCTGTTTATCAATAAAATCATATCCATCCGTTTCTGTTTCAAAAATTGAGACCATCTCTTCATCTAATATATTTTGTCTATCATATATATTCATTAATTGGTCAAAAAGTTGATTGAGTTTCTTTTGTTGCTTCATTTTAATAGATGAAGTGCTCTGTCTAAATTTTTTCAAATATCCAATGTCAAAACCAAAGTCTGTTGAATAGCCCTGTCCTTCCTCACTTCCTGTCGTAAAATCAGATAATTTTTGATGAAATATTTTAAAATTAAACCCTATTGATGATGTCTCTGAGAGTTTTGTACCAAAACTTCCGGCACCTGCAGCCATAAAACTCGTCCAATTTGATGTCGGGTTGCCTTGTTCATCCATCCCAATTTGTTCACCCAGATTCAGGAATATAATATGTCCACCCACAGAACCTAAACCATCAATATAATGTCGATAGGCAATAAATTCATAAAATAAATCTGAGGCTAGGTTGGGTAGCCAGTTTACATGCATGCCAGCAGCTTCTCTCCCTTTCAGAAAACCCAAACCAGCTGGATTATAATAGCTGGCATAAACATCGTTGGCTTTTGCCACCTGTGCTTCTCCAGTTCCTGCAGGGCCTGCTCCTGGTGCAATTAATAAGAAAATTGCACCAGCTTCACCCACTGCCTTTAGCTGACTAATACATAACCAAATTATCAATAATTGTTTCATTTGTTTATTTTTTTATTTTTATAGAGTAAATAAAAAACCGAGTAACTATGAATAAGAATAATACTCGGTTTATCATCCGACTTTTTCATAGAATTGCATAACTGATCAGGCTATTAAGCCCTTATTCCCTCAATTTCAGATCCATGCAGATCCTATTAACAAAAGTCTATATAAATAATTCCTAATTAATAATTCAAATTTACCTGTTTCCCAACATGGAAAACAATCTTGATAAAATATAATATGTTCAAAAACCAAAAATGTTCCGTTATTATATAAAGATTATTTTTTACTTTTCCGATAGGCTTTCATGTACTTAGAGGGATTATCTTTGAGATCCTTAACAAATGACCTAAGTTCATCTACTAAACTATTCGCATTGTTATAAAGTGTTTGATCGCCTATCAGTTTCCCAAGGGTACCTTCACCTGAATCAATTTTATCTAAAATACGATTCAATTTTTCTATAGACTTTGTTAAGGTAGCACTGCTATTTTTAATTTCAGTTATAGTGGCACTAAGATCAACTGATTTATCTGTAACTTGTTTCAAATCATCCAGCATATCATCCATTTTCCCAAGCTCTCTGTTGATGCCATACTTCAAATCTTTAACTACTCCATTTAAATTCTTAAAGAAATCTTGAATATTCTTACGATCACTATCCGATATAATATTGCGATTATTATAAACAAATGTGTCCAATACAGCTGTAAAAGATTCAATGCTTTTAATGGTTAATCGAATATTATCTCTTTCCACTTCACCTAGAGTTGCTTTCAATTGTCTAGCGAAAGATGAAAGGTCTTGAGTAAGGGGGACAATCCCAGGTGTAATTTCTGAGAAATCAAACTCTCTCAAGCCTTCAACCATTACACCTGGAAGAATAAAATCTTTTCTATTAATACCAGGTGTAATTGAAATAAACTTTGAGCCAATTAATCCTTCACTTTTCACTTCAATTTTAGAATCTACAGGGATACTAAAGGCAAATGAATTATCAATGGATAATTCCACAGCAATCTTTTGTCCTTTAATTCGAGTTTGCGACACCTTCCCAATTTTTTTTCCCAACATATCTACTTGATCACCTACATGGAGTCCCTGGACATTATCAAATAACACAATAAATGTATAATTTGATTTCCTAAGAGATATATCTTGAAAGTACATCAAACCTCCTATAAACACCAATACTGAAGTAACAGCGACTGTCCCTATCCAAAATAATCGTAAACTGTTCATAATCTGCCTCCTTTAAACCAATATACTATTACCAGTAATAAATTGCTGCACTACTGGATCATCTACATTATTAATTGTTTCAGGTGATCCATCATATTGTATTTTGCCTTCGTGCAATAATAAGACACGGTCTGACACATCATACACAGTTCGCATTTCATGTGTTACTATAACTGATGTAACATCTTCTGTATTTTGGAACTTAAGGATTAATCTATTAATACTATCTGTCATTATTGGATCTAAACCAGTTGTTGGCTCATCATAAAAAAGATATAGAGGTTTAATTGCAATAGCCCGTGCTATGCCTACTCTTTTTTTCATTCCACCTGATAATTCTGCTGGCATTAACGACTCCGTATCTATCATATCTACTGATGCCAATGAATTTTTTACTCTTTGTTGAATTTCATCTTCATTAAGTTTAGTTAATTTTTTTAATGCGAGACTTATATTCTCACCAACTGTCATGGAATCAAAAAGAGCCCCAAATTGAAAAACCATACCAATTTTAGATCTTATTTTTTGCAATTGCTGAAAATTCATCGTATTTATTAGTTTATTATCTATATAAATTGAACCTCTATCAGGTTGAATCAATCCAATAAGACATTTTAATAGAATTGATTTCCCAGCTCCACTTTTACCAACTATTGCTATTGATTGCCCATTCGAAACTGTAAAATTTATATTTGATAAAATGTTTTTTTTATCAAATGATTTATATAAATCTTTAACTTCAATCATAATAATAAAGCCGCCAATATATAATCTAAAAATACTATAGAAACGCAAGAAATTACTACTGTAGCAGTAGTAGATTTTCCAACACCTGTAGCACCACCAGTGGTAAAATAACCTTGATAACAAGCAATTGAGGTAATTGCAACTCCAAAAAAGAGTCCCTTAATTAGTCCAAACCAAGCATCCCATGGACGGAACCAATTTCGCAAACCACGAATAAATTCTTGAGAACTAACATCCATTGAATTGATTGCAGCAACAAGGCCACCAATAATCCCAAAACAATCAGCAATAACAACTAAAACAGGAAACATCACTGCGGCAGCTATAATTCTTGGAAGTATTAAAAAAGATAATGGATCAAATGAAAGTGATTCTAATGCATCGATTTGTTCTGATACACGCATGGTACCTATTTCAGCAGCAATTGTAGCACCAATTCTACCTGTCATAACTAATGCAGTCATCATTGGGGCTAACTCCATTAAGACTGATTCACCAACAATACTACCAACAAACCAATTTGGTACAAAACCACTTTCAAACTGATAAGCTGCTTGGACAGATGTTACCATACCTGAAAACAAACTGGTCAAAACAACAATTGGAATAGATAAAACACCAATATGATACATCTGATCTATCATAAGACTAAAATACCTATGCCAGGAAAAAAAAGAACGAAACATGCTAAACATTAACTCTACATATCTTCCAACTCCTTCAAGGACACCAATAAGTACATTAAATGGATAGAATATTACTCGGAGCATGACAGTATAAACATACTCACATTATTATAAAAAAGAGAGACTAATCTTTTAAACCCTCAATCTGTGCCTGGAATTCTCCAATATCTTTAAATTCACGATATACAGATGCAAATCTTATGAATGCAACCTTGTCAATTTCTCTGAGTTCTTCCATGACCATTTCACCAATACGATTAGCTTCGATTTCAACATTTGAAATATTGCTTATTTTTTCCTCTATGCTATGTATAGCTTGTAAGATTTTTTCTTGAGGGATTGGACGTTTTTTACAGGCAATATTAATACTTTTCTCTAGTTTGGATCGGTCATATTCTTCCCGATCACCAGATTTCTTTACCACTTTGACTGGATTTGCAAGAATATACTCATATGTGGTATATCGATATTTACATTCATTACATTCCCTTCTCCGACGGATACTTATACCGCTATGAATGGATCGGGAATCTACTACTTTTGAATCTTTTTTATTGCAATTGGGGCACTTCATCTAACACATTTTCTTCATAAAGTGGGAAAGAAGAACATAATTCTGATACTTTATTTCGAGTATTATTAACGACTTGTTCATCTTCAATATTCTGAATAATATCATCAATTAATCTGGCTATATCTATCATTTCATTCTCTTTAAATCCTCTAGTGGTCAAAGCTGGTGTTCCAATGCGGATACCACTGGTAACCATAGGAGACTTCTCATCGAAAGGCACCATATTCTTATTGGTAGTAATGCCTGCTTTTTCTAATACAATTTCTGCCTTCTTTCCGGTAATACCCATTTTTGTTAAATCAACGAGTACCAAGTGGGTATCAGTGCCACCAGAAACAATATCATGGCCTAAATTTAGCAGTGTTTCTGCTAATGTTTTTGCATTAATTACGATCTGTTCACAATATTGGATAAAATCAGGTTGTAATGCTTCACCAAAAGCAACAGCCTTTCCTGCAATAACATGCATGAGAGGACCTCCTTGAATTCCAGGCATAATTGCTGAATCTAAAAGCTCCGAAACCATTTTTATACGTTTCGATTTGGGTGCAACTTTACCCCATGTATTTTCAAAATCTTTACCCATTAGAATAAGCCCTCCTCTTGGACCTCGAAGTGTTTTATGAGTAGTAGATGTAACTACATGACAATACGGCCATGGAGATGGATGGATACCTGTAGAAACTAATCCAGATGGGTGGGCTATATCAGCCATTAACAAGGCGTTCATTTCATCTGCAATCTGGCGGAACTGTGCAAACTCAATAAAGCGGGGATATGCACTGCCGCCACATACAATAAGTTTTGGTTTACACTTCCTAGCAAGTTCTAATACTTCATCAAAATCTACTCGTCCTGTTTCTTTATTTACTCCATAAGAAACAAAATGATATAATTTACCTGAGAAATTAACAGGGCTTCCATGTGTCAAATGTCCTCCATGGGATAGATTTAACCCCATAACCGTATCTCCGGGATCTAAAAGAGTAAGATACACCCCCATATTCGCCTGTGAGCCTGAATGGGGCTGTACATTTGCATAATCAGCCTTAAACAACTTTCGAGCTCTATCACAGGCAAGGTCCTCAGCAATGTCTACTGCTTCACAACCACCATAATACCTTTTCCCAGGATATCCTTCAGCATATTTATTTGTTAGGATTGAACCCACCGCTTCAATTACCATTCGACTAGTAAAATTCTCAGATGCAATCATTTCCAAAGTATTCTGCTGACGATGTAATTCCCTTTTAATACTTTCAAAAACTTCGGGGTCTACTATATTTAGTTTATTCATTTATATCTAATTTAT
>Ga0187827_10001701_pt1 | contig 31709 bp, 27 predicted proteins | sample ETNtaG_39_FD_167969 | JGI IMG/M metagenome (GOLD analysis project Ga0187827, IMG submission 167969) | Marine microbial and viral communities from oxygen minimum zone, Eastern Pacific Ocean - ETNP2014_SV_150_PacBio MetaG (Illumina Assembly) | ecosystem: Environmental > Aquatic > Marine > Hypoxic...
TTGTTATTGATCCAAAACTTGATTGTGATCTTGTAATTCTTCTTGATATTTCAACTCCAGGTCAACTTTCATCTTATGCAGATACTGTTGTCAATTGTTCAGTTCCTAAAGTAATAATTGATCATCATGCAATTCAAGGTGAATCATTAACAGCTGATCATAAAATTGTTGATGAGAATGCAAAGAGCACAACAGAACTTGTTCACAAACTCTTACCACTTCTTGGTGTTAAAGTATCTCGAGAGATGGCGCTTGCTATTATTCTTGGACTTATCACAGACACTGCGCATTTCAGATTCGCTAGTGTTGAAACTTTTGAGATTATGGCAAGTCTTATGAAAGAACATCAAATCGAGCCATCTGAAGTTATGGATATTCTTTCACTTATCCCAGATATCTCTGAAAGAATTGCTGTATTGAAAGGAGAACAGAGATTAAAATTCAAAAAAGTTTCTAATTATCTTATTGCAACTACTGTTGTTGGAACTTTTGAAGCTGCAACAGCTCGCGCAATTCTAAGAAGCGGTGCTGATGTTGCAATTGTAGCAGCTCACAAAGACAAAGAAGTTCGTATTAGCATGCGTTCAAAAAGAACTTTTTCAAATGAAACGAATATCAATCTCGGTGTTGATATTGTTCCAGAAGTCGCAAAAATAATTGATGGTAGTGGAAGTGGTCATCCAAATGCCGCTGGAGTCAATGGTCCAAATACCGATAACATTAATAAGGCCTTAGATAAAGCTGTCGAGTTAATTTCGCAGAGGTTAAACAAATGAATCCAGGTATAATCAATCAAGTTGTTGAAACACTTTCAGAACTGTTTGCCGATGACTATGTTCCACAGAATGTCAGAGCTAGAGCTCAAGAGGTATCTTCACTTCTTAAGAACGAGAATGAACCTATTGAATCTAGAAAAAACAAGGCGCTTCAGCATCTTGAAGATATGTCTGTTGATACAAATATTGACATGTCAACACGCACATTCATATATCGAGCATTAAGTATGGTAGAATCTTTATCAGGAAGCGGACAGAAGTGACATACTTCACTTTTCCTGAGAAAACTTTATAAACAAACAAGATAATGATAATGTCCGAGGGGAGTTATAATGAAGGGATTACTAGATAGAATATTAAAACCAAGTGTAGGCGCCAGAGCACCTACTCATGTATCGCGCGAGCCAAAGTATCTCGAGCTTGATTGGAAGAGTGGGAAAGCTGACGCTGCTCACGTTCTTCGAGTTTTAAATCTTAATGATTTTGCAGACGTTGAAGGAATTCTTGATCAACTACGTGATAGGAATAACGTTGTTATTCTCAAAGTCAAACCAAGCTTAGTTGCTGAAAAGATGGAGCTTAAACGAGCTCTTAAACGAATTCAGAGAACTTGCTCTGCTATTGGCGGGGATATTGCTGGTATTAAAGATGATATTATTGTCATCACACCACCAAGCATAAAGATCCACCGTGGTGGTGCTGAACCTATACGATCTGCTGTTGAAGAGCTTCCTACAGATCCAGTATCAACAAATCCACTAGAATAAGTTTGATTTAACTTTTTTAGAATTAAAGAAGTAGCTTAGGCGTTATCTCAATCTAACTGTTTCTAATGCCTTTGGTGCGTATGTATCTATCTTGTATGCTTTATGTATAGAACTTGCTAAATCAAGACACTTCATATTATCACCATGGTTCACAAGAACTCTGTCAGGTTTTGGATTTAATCTTCCTACGAAATTCATAAGAGATCTTCGGTCACTGTGACCTGAGAAACCATCAATTGTATGAACCGGTAATTTTACTTCAACAACTTCATTGTGTCCTTTATTATTCTCAAGAGTTACTCTGTCAAATCCTTTCTGGATACGCTTTCCAAGAGATCCTTCTGCTTGATATGATACAAAAACCATAGAATTCTTTTTACTTTCAGCAAGCCGTCTGAAATATTCTACAGATGGTCCGCCTGCAAGCATTCCTGATGTTGCTAAAATAACTGCTGATTCTCCACTTTCAATAAGTTCTTCTCTTTCTTTTTTGCTTCCGATTCTCTTAAATGCATCAGACATGAATGGGTTCTTGTCCTCGTGGAAAATTTGCTGTCTTAAATTTCTTGATAAGTATTCTGGATAAGCTGTGTGGATTGCGGTTGCATCCCAAATCATTCCATCAAGATAAATAGTGAATTCTCCAACTTTTTTCTGTCGTGCAAGTCTTTCAAGAACAATCATAACTTCCTGTGCGCGCCCGACAGCCAAAACAGGAATCAAAACTTTTCCTTTCTTTGCAATTGTATCTTTTATAACTTCTGCTAGTTTTGCTTCTGCATCTTGTCGTGGAGCTTGCATGTCATTTTTCCCACCGTATGTGCTTTCCATAATAAGTGTTTCAAGACGAGGGAATTTGCTTGCTGCTCCTTGAAGCAGATTTGTATTTTCGAATTTAATATCTCCTGTGTAAATAATATTATGCAATCCGTCACCAACATGGACGTGCGCCATTGAAGATCCAAGAATGTGTCCTGCTGGATAAAAAGTAAGTCTGCAATCTTGTGTTATGTCAGTTACTTCTTCATAATCTAGAGTTATTGTATGTTTGATAACTTCTTGAATATCTTTTTTTGTGAATGGGACTTTCTTTCCTTCTCGCTGTGCAATATCAACATAATCGAGTTGCAGCAAGGTCATTAAATCTCTTGTTGCTGGTGTGCAATAAACAGGTCCTTCATATCCGTACTTGAAAAGGTATGGGATAAATCCGGAGTGATCTAAGTGAGCGTGGGTTACAACAATTGCATCCAGCATTTTCAAATCAAATTCTGGTGCATTTAGATAAGGATATGCATTATGTCCGTGAGCTGCTACATTAACTCCACAATCCATCAAAATTTTACTATCTTGTGTTTGAAGGAAAATAGCACTTCTTCCAACTTCTCTTGCTCCACCAAGTGTGGTAACACGAACCCATTTTTCTTCCTCTTCACCAGTTGTTGATTTTGGTCGAACTTTCCTTCCAAGAGATGCGAGGAATTTTGATCTGTCTTCCCCATTTGTGTAAAGAACATGACGAACTGTTTGAATAATCTTTGAAGGAATTACTGGAGTTCGCTCAACACGAGGTGACCATTTAATTTCTTTTTTAATTTCTCGTAAAGTTGCTCCTGCTTTTCCAATAACCAATCCTGGTTTTTTTGCTTCGATAATTACACGGCTTACACCGCTCATGAAAATAATCTCAGTTACTTCTGCTTCTTTTGGAACCATTTCCATAATTTTCTTTTTTGCTTTGTCTGGATCAACAAGAGCTGAAGCAGTAGCACGAATATCAACACGTTTTTTGTATTTGTCAACAATTCCTCTAACAATTTCTGGTTTCTCTGAAAAATAATCTGGCTTATTTGCGTAGATTACAATTTTAGATCCCTCTAATTGCACCTTTTCTACTTGTGCTTGTTTTGGTAAATCATTTTGAATTTCGTCTAGAAATACTGTCATTTAAATCAACTTCCTAAATAAGTGATTGTAAAACCCCAAAAGGATTGCTTGTTTTATTTCTTTAATTCTGCGCGCATTTGGTTAATTGTTTCTTCTGAGATCTTTTCTATTCCTGATTCTTTTATTTTCCAAACGCGTACATTATTTCCAGTTGCTGCATCTCTTTCAAGAGCGGTGTGTATGCTTTTTACAGCAAGCTTGACACCTTCTTCCATTGTCATAGTTTCTGTATATCCAGTTTCAAGCACACCATATGCTGTTGGAGATCCTGAGCCTGTTGATGAAACGTTTTTCTCGCTCATTCCTCCAGCCATATCAAGTTCGAATATTCTTCCTTTATTGTCGTATCCGCCAATTATGTTTTGGACGAACATTGGATAAAAGCGATTCTGGTGAAGAACATTTGAAAGCAATGTTGTTGCTGCCTTTACTGTTAGTTTCTTTCCATCCATTTTGTAAAGTGCAATCTGCGCTTTCATTAAGCGGACTAATGCTTGGTTGTCGCCAACCATTCCTGCTGTTGTTATTGCAATGCGATCGTCAATTGCAAATATTTTCTGAGCTTCTTTGTCAGCAATCATGAATCCCATTGTTGCACGGGAATCAGACGCCATAATAACTCCGTCACTGCAGACAAAACCAACAGTGGTTGTACCTTTCAAACATTTATCCATTTTTTCTTTATCCACTATCCTCACCTTTAATCTTTGTAAAACTTTAAAATTGCTTCTGCTATTGTGTTATATGCAGAACTTATAAAGGTTTTGATTCATCCCTAAATTTAAATACAGGTGCTCATAATCGCCTACTATGACCATCACAAAACTCCGCGCTCGTGAAATTGTTGATTCTCGAGGCAATCCTACTGTTGAAGTTGAGGTCTGGAAAGGAAAGAAAAGCACAATGGCTGCTGCTCCTTCTGGTGCTTCAACTGGTGCAAATGAAGTTAAAGCATTTCCTGATAATGGAGTTTCTTCTGCAATAAAACAATTCAATTCAAAATATTCAAAAAGATTTGTTGGAGTTGAGATTGATTATCATAAAACTGATGCGCTTTTCAGAGAAACTGATCCTGACTTTGAAATTCTTGGTGGAAATTTGTCAGTTGCACTGTCGCTTGCTGTTGGAAAATTGAAAGCACTTGTTTCTGGGAAACAATTCTATCAAATCTTTGGAAACAAACCTACAATGCCTTTCCCTCTTGGAAATGTTCTTGGTGGTGGGGTGCATGCTGGTAAAGGTAGTCCAGACTTCCAGGAATTCCTTGCAATTCCTGTTGGTGCAAAGAGAATAAAAGATGCGATTTATGCAAATGAACTTGTTCACAAAATTGTTCTTGAATTAATTTATGATAAAATTCCTGATTTCACTCGCGGAAGAAATGATGAAGGGGGTTGGGCTCCAAGGATGACGAATCTAAATGCTCTTGAAACAGTTTCAACTGCTTGTGAGATTGCGTCGAAGCATCTTGGTTTCGCTGTGAAACCTGGTCTTGACATTGCTGCTACGCAATTTTGGGATTCTAAGAAGAATGTTTATGCATACAGAAAAGAACACAAGCAAACTCCTGAAGCGCATCTCAATCACATGGAAGATATTGTCAAGCATTTCGGAATTGTTTATCTTGAAGATCCGTTCCACGAGCGGGATTTCGATTCATTTACTGAGCTTCGAAAGCGAGTTGGAGATCGCTGTTTAATTGTTGCTGATGATTTGACAGTTACTAATCCTCAGATTTTTGAGAAGTGTATTTCTCATAAATCTGCAAATGCAATCATTGTAAAGCCGAATCAGGTGGGCTCGTTGACCGATACAGAAAAGGTTATAAACAGGGCTATTGAGAGTAAGTACACTCCCGTAGTGTCTCACCGCTCTGGTGAAACTGCGGATACATCTATAGCTCATATTGCTGTGGGCTTTTCTGCACCCATTATCAAAACGGGTGTTACTGGTGGCGAGCGAGTTGCAAAACTTGATGAGCTTATCAGAATAGCTGAAAAGTCAAAAGCAAAAATGGCTAAATTAAGGATTTAAAATGACTGACGAACCAAAAATTGAAGCAGAAAAAACATCTGAAATACAGGATCAAGATACTCTTGTTCCTCTAGATCAGTATCTATCCGCAGGTATACACATCGGAACTCAAAGAAAATTAAATGATATGAAAAAGTTCATTTACAAAATTAGACCTGATGGACTTTCTGTTCTTGATGTTTCTGCAATTGATCAGCGAATAAGAGCTGTATCCACTTTAATTGCTAATTATAATCCAGAAAAAGTTATGATTGTCTGCGCTCGTGATGTTGGCAAACCAGCTGTAAAGAAATTCTGTGATCTTACCGGAACAACTCCTATTATCACAAGATTCATGCCTGGTAGTTTAACAAATCCTTCTTATTCAAAATACACCGAACCTGAATTACTTTTTGTTATTGATCCAGGGGCTGACAAACAGGCATTGGCAGAAGCTTTGAAAATCGGAATTCCTGTTATTTCACTTTGCGATTCAAATAACATGACACAGAATATTGATCTTATTCTTCCTTCAAATAACAAAGGAAAGAAATCTTTGTCAATGTTGTTCTGGCTCTTATCCCGTGAAGTTATGTTGAAGCAAGGAAAAATCAAAAAAGCAGCTGACTTCAAATACACTGTTGAAGAATTCGAAGATTTTCCTGAAGAAGAGTAAAAAGTAAAACTTATAAACCAGTATTTTTACAATTTTATTATGGTAAGAGCGCCCGCAGTTGCTGGCCAATTTTACGCTGGCACAAAACCTGAGCTTGTAAAGCAGTTGAATGCTTGTTTTAAATCTAAGATTGGACCTGGGGTTTTAGCAAAAGCACCCACTAAAAAGTTTCCAATGGTTGTTGCAGGAGTAGCTCCTCATGCTGGTTTTACTTATTCCGGTCCTGTTGCTGCGCATCTTTACAATGTTATAAAATACAGTCAGCAAGCCAAGACTTACATTATCATTGGGCCAAATCACACTGGTCAGGGTTCTCCAATTTCAATCAGCGGTGCTGATTCTTGGGCAACTCCACTCGGTCAAGTTAAGTTAAATTCTCAAATTGCTCAGGATCTTGTTGATGAAACTGGAATTATTGATATTGAAGAAATCTCTCATCTTTACGAACATTCTATTGAAGTTCAACTTCCTTTCTTGCAACATGTGAACAAAGCAAAGTTTGATATTGTTCCAATTTGCATGATGCGACAAGATATACAAACTGCGCAAGAACTTGGTCAAGCAATTGCAAGGGTTTGCGAGAAAAAGAAAGTTACAGTTATTGCAAGTTCTGATTTAACTCATTACGAACCACAGAAGCAGGCAGAGAAAAAAGATACTGAAGCAATTAAAGCAATTGAGCAATTGAATCCATTTGCTTTTAATCAAGCAATAACTAAAACCCCTTCAAGTATTTGTGGACCTGGTCCAATAATCACCGCAATGTCATATGCAAGACGCATGGGTGCGCAAGCCGGTCATCTTTTGAAATACGCAACATCTGGGGATGTGACTGGAGAGAAAACAAAGATTGTCGGATACGCAAGTTTGTTATTTGAGTGATTTTTACCCCTCAAATGTGAGGTTAACCTCACATTTTGTAACTTTAACCTCACATTGTCAACAAAACTTTATAAACCCCATTAGGTATTTTCTATTATGAGTATTGAACTTTTCGCCATTGGCGGATATGAAGAATGTGGAAAAAATATGACTGCTGTCAAAGTTGACGACCAAGTCATAATTATGGATATGGGGATTGCCCTTGACAAACTTATGTTATGGGGAGAAGAACTCAAACCAGTTCATGCAGATGAATTAACACGACTGGGTGTTCTTCCAAACGATGAGCTTCTTAACAAATATCGCGGGCAGGTTTCTGCAATTATTGCATCGCATGCTCACCTTGATCACATTGGTGCAATTGGCAAGCTAGCGAAAAAATACAATGCTCCAATTGTTGGAACTCCGTTCACTCTCGGAATTGTAAAAGAAACTTTGAAAGAAGAGCAGGATAAGCCAACCAAATTTATGGAAATGAATGCTGGAGAAGTGTTGGAGCTTGGCGATATTGCAATTGAATTCTTACATGTAACTCACTCAACTCCTCAAACAACTTTCACAGCGCTTCACACTTCTGAAGGAATTGTATTTTATGCTAATGATTACAAGTTCGATAATTATCAAGCGCTTGAAGCTCCTCCTGATTACAAACGTCTTCAAAAAATTGGGAAAGAAGGAGTCCGAGCTGTGATTGTAGAATCAGTCAGGGTTGAAGAACCAACGAAAACTCCTTCAGAAGTTGTTGCAAAAGAAATGCTAAAAGATACTCTCACACAAACTCTTAATGACGACGCTGGGATTCTAATTACTTGTTTCAGTTCTCATATCGAGCGACTTAATTCAATTCTCGAAGTTGCTAAAAAACTTGGACGAAACATTTGTTTCTGCGGAAGTTCTCTTGCAAAATATACAAAAGTTGCAGAGAAATGTGGTATTAGAAATTTCTCTGACGAAGTTGAAATTTACGGAAGAAACAAAGGACGCAAGCGCGTTTTGCAGGAAGCTGCGAAGCATAAGAAAGATTATATTTTTGTTGTCACTGGCGGGCAAGGAGAACCTAATGCAGTTTTATCACGGATTGCAAATGGTGAATATGATTATAAAATCGGTGCTGGGGATGAAGTTATTTTTTCATGCTCAACAATTCCAAACCCAAGCAACATTGCTAATCGAGATTCACTTGAAAGCAAATTACAATTCTATGGCGCGCGAATTTTCAGAGATGTGCATGTTAGTGGTCACGCTGGCAAGGAAGATCATCGCGATTTAATTAATATGTTAAATCCTGATCATATTATTCCATGTCACGGTGGTCTTGACAAACTTTCTGCTTATGCAAAACTCGCTTCTGAAATTGACAAAGAGCACGATTCAGATAAATATCTTCTAGGAGAAACAGTCCATCTTCTTAGAGATGGCCAGCGTTTAGAAATTCCTTCTAAATTAAAAACCTAAAACACGCTCGCAACAAACATTGTCATCAAAGGCATAAGCGCCAGCACTACTGCTGCTGTTGAAACAAGTGATATGAAAATTGCTGATGTCATTGTTGCTTCATATTTTTCTTTCATTGCCATTGCATATGCTAGATAGCTGTACATTGAAATTACAATTATGAAAAATATCAAAAGTACAATTGCGCCAAGCATTCCTGCATTTATTGTTTTTGCAATGAAACTTGCAGATCCAATTAATTCTGAAATAAACAAAATTGGGATTATCATAAGATTGATTAAGCCAATTGCAATTGAGCAAGCTCCAAATGGAATTCCAATTATTTTGTAAGCTTTCCACATTGTGCTCTTGTGATACAATCCGTGCAAAATCAAATGAGCTACAAAAGCGATACCAAGCAACGGTAGGAAGTAATGCAAAATTGCTACAATTAAATTTCCAAGAACTCCTGTTAATGTTAATCCACCAAATCCAATTACTGCTGAGAAACTTCCTTGCGGTGCAATTATCAAAGTGAATTTATTCATAATCTGCGAAGGCAATGTCATTGTTCCTTCAAGAAGCACTCTTTGTAATATAAAAGAAAGGAATAAAATCGTAACTGAAATTGCTCCCATTAAACCAACGTGAGTTAATTTGCTGTGCTCTGCAGTTTCTTTCATTGTTTTTTCTGGTTCAAAGAAAACTCCAGGAATCCAACTCAGAACGTGCATGAATGTTTGTCCCTGCAAAAGTTTTTGGTTAGTTTTTCCAGCAGGTTTTTTACCTGACACATGATGTCGAATTTGTACAATTTCAACATCAGGATAACCTTGCGTTTTCAAATGAGACAAAAGCTTTTCTAGCTCATGTCCTTTTGAAAGGCCATCTTTCACCCATGCGATAAGTTCGTGTTTTACCATTGTATCAATTGGCATATGCAAATTCAGTTTATAAGAATTTTCATAGACCTATTATATCTTTATATATTATAGAGACTTATCCAACCGCATGAAACTCGACAATCTTATTGAAAAGCACGTTCTTGCCAATGCAATTCAGCATAATGGCAAAGCTAATCCAGGTGCTATTGTTGGTCGAGTTCTTGGTGAAGATCCTTCTCAGAAAAAAAATATTCCAGAGCTTCAGAAAAAGATTGCATTAGTTGTGAAAGAAATCAACGCGCTTGATGTTGATTCTCAAAAAGAAAAACTTTTAAAAATTTGGCCAGAGTTTTTTGAAGAAAAAGTAGAAGCTCCAAAAGAACTTCCTGAATTACCAAATGCAAAAATGGGGAAAGTTATAACTCGCTTACCACCTGAGCCAAATGGGCACATGCATATCGGTCATGCAATTTCATTTTTCTTTAATGAGTATTACGCCAAGAAATACAAGGGCAAACTTCTCCTGCGATTTGAGGATACAAATCCTGGAAAAGAGAAAAAGGAATTTTATGATTCAATTGTTGAAGATATTGAATGGCTTGGTATAATATATAGAGAGAGGAAAAACGACTCAGATTTCATTGATCTTTTTTATGAGAAAGCTGAGGAATTAATTAACAAAGGAAATGCATACATCTGCACTTGCCCTGTTGAAGTTTCTCGAAAAAACCGATATGATGCACTTGACTGCAAATGTCGAAAGAAAAAGCCTGCAGAGAATTTGAAACTTTGGAAAGAAATGTTAAAAGATATGGCTCCTGGCAAAGCAGTTCTCAGATTGAAAGCTGACATGCAATCCAAAAACAGTGTAATGCGCGACCCAACTCTTTTCAGAATTACTGAAGATAGCCATCCATTGCAAAAGAAAAAATATCGCGTGTGGCCGTTGTATGATTTTGCAAATTCAATTGCTGATGCTGAGAGCGGCATAACGCACGTGCTGCGATCCAATGAATTTGTTCAACGTGATGAATTACAAAACAAATTGCGAGAACTTCTTGGATATAAAAATCCAGAAATCATTTCCTATTCCAGAATCAACACAAGCGGTGCTCCAACTTCTAAGAGAGAAATCCAACCCTTAATCGATAGCGGTGACGTCACTGGTTGGGACGATCCACGTCTTGTAACAATTAAAGGATTGAAGAAACGTGGTATTTTGCCAGAGACTTTGCGCCAACTTGCATTGGAAGTTCGCATGACAAAGAGCTCAACCACTATTGATTACAAAACTATTTTCGGAATCAACAGAAAAATTTTGGATGAGAAAGTTGATCATTATTTCTTTGTTCCAAATCCAATTAAAATAAAAGTTAAGAATGCTCCTGGAAAAATCGCAGAATTAAAAATGCATCCAGAATTTCCAAAGCGCGGAAAACGAAAAGTGAAAACAAGCGACACATTTTTCATCAGCGCTGATGATGAAAAGTCTTTGAAGAAAGGTACAGTCTTCCGATTAAAGGATCTCTATAATGTCAAATATTTAGGTAATGGAAAAGCGGAATTTGATTCAATGGATGTTAAACAAAACACAAATAAAATTCAATGGGTCACTGAAGAAAATATTAAAATTGAAGTTTTAGTTCCTGGGGAAGTTGGCAAAAATGGTTTAAAAACCCTGAAAGGTGTTGCAGAGCAAGCTATTGAAAAAATTGAACCTGAACAAGTTGTGCAATTTGAAAGATTTGGTTTTTGCAAAAAGGAAAATTCTTCTAAATTCGTTATGTCGCACAAGTGAGTGTGTTTCTTGCTAATTGTTTCTAAAACTAATGACATATGTCACCCACGTAACCTATATAAACCTTATGTAACTATCGTCCTTAGAGATGGTAAATTCCATGAAAAAAATAATGATTATTCTGCTTGTTTTAACACTACTTCTAGTAAGTAGCGCAGCTGTGACTGCAAAAATTGTTAGCATTAATGGTGCTGCTGGTGATGAGTGGCCAGTTAACAATACTGTAAATAACAGTGCTACTAATACTAGTTTTATTTGTAATTATTCTTCTAATGAATCTTTTACTAATGAATCTCACACATATATTTCATTATGGGCTAACTTTAACAATTCAACAGAAGGCGAACTCACTCTAATTTATAACTATACTTCTACTGAAAGTGGTGGTTCAGATGTCAATAATACTAATGTTACTATTACACAAGATATTCTTGATGGAAATTGGACTTGGGCCTGCCGAGGACAAGACAGCACTTACAACTTTTCTACTGATTTAAATAAAGAAGTGTATATTAATATGACTGGTAATTATTCTATTTACATAAATAGTTCAGATCCAAATGCATCTCAGCCAGCTATTAATTTATCAACCTCAACTGGTCACTTTGTCAAAGCTGGAGATATACTTAACATTTCATTTATGGTAAATGACAGTGATTTGAATTTGGATAATGTTAATATTACTATTCTAAATGCAACTGGTAATGCAGGTATTAGTTATTATAATATGACTACAACTTGTGTATATGCTAACACTTCTACTGGTTTCTGGTGGAATTGTTCTGGATTGTATGTAGTTAATTCATCTCAGAATGCTAATTATACAATTGGAGTAAACACATCTGATAATGCAAGCCGACGCACATATGTTAATGCTTCTAATCTTGATGAAGATTCTACTTGGTTCGTAATTGATAATAATGTTCCAGTGTTCTCAAACCCAGGATACAACAATTCATCTAATAAGTATATTTCAGGAAAGGATACAATTAACATATCATTTATTGTGAATGATACTTACTACAATAATACTATGGTTAATATTACTATCATAAATGCTTCTAATAGTAATCTTACAATTAATGATACTATAGCAAATTGTACTACTACTGCTCCTCCAGCTTCTGGTAGTATAAATTGTACGTTGGATTGGGTACCAAATGCAACTGGTAATTACACATTCAAAGTTACAGCATATGATAATGCATCTAACAGTGCTTCAGGTATAGCTACTGATTATAACTCAGATATGTGGTTCCAAGTGTATAATAGTAATACTAGTGTAGTAACAACTTCTCTGTTCCCAGAATCAGGATCAGGAACAGCTACTCTTTCTACTATTATTTCTGTAGCTTTCGATCATCATATGGATGAAAATAATATGTCTGAGGATAGTAGTTTCTATGTGAATGAAACTGATGGCACTACAGTTGCTGGTACTGTGTCTACTGTTGATAATATAACCTGGATTTTCGACCCAACCAGTGATCTTTCTTCAGATACTCAGTATAATGTAACTGTTACACAACGTGCAACTGATAAAGCAGGAAATCCTATGACAACTCAATCTACATGGTGGTTCAAGACTGCTGGTACTGGTAGCCCTGAATCTCCTGCTGGTGGCGGAGGCGGTGCTGGTGGTGCTGCGGTTCCTGCAATGAAGTTCGAAGAGTCAGTTGATGCAGAAACTGGTGAAACTGTAGAAATCGCTTTAATGACACTTGTTGAAGGTTCAGTCCGCGGTGTTAAAATGGAAGTTGCAACTTCCTCTGGTGGTACATCCACAGAAAGCCATACCATGACTGTTAAAGAGATTGGTGCAAGCTGGGCTGTTGTGACAGTTGCTTCAACTCCTATGGATTACACACTCAGAATTGGTAGGCCAAAATATGTTGATCTTAATGACGATGGTCTAAGTGATCTTCGACTTGAGTTACTAGGACTTAAGAAAGGTGTTGCTGACATTTCAGTTAAGAAGCTTGCTGATGGTTTCGCAGCTGCAAAAGAAACTGTAACAGTTCCATCAACAACCACAGCCCCAATAAAAGATGAGCCTGTTGATACTTCAGCTGATGAAGCAACAACAGTATCTGATGTCCCAACAATGCCAAACCTACCACAGTGGGTATACTGGATTATTGGACTTGCAATTGTCGGTGCTGGATTAGCATACTGGGCTGTTAGCAAGAAGAAATAAACATACTTTAGCTCTGGGGTTTAAAACCCCTGGAGTAACCTTATTTTTTTAGGTTTTTTATTTGAGCATAAGCTATACGCTATTTAGTTTCTAATTAATTAGAAAAAGGGTGGGAGCCCAGGGCTTAATACAGCCCTGAGCAGAATGGCTTTTCCTAGAGAATTTAGGAAAGGTAATCTATTGACAGCTCTTTCATCATGGGAGGCTGTTTACTGCGTAGGTTTGTAGTTGTTGTCGGAACTGTATCAGCTATGCTGCAGCGTTTTCCCATGATATTTGGGCTTTTCACTCCAGTTATAATGGTCATAACTCGAATCTTTCCTTCCATTTGTGGATCGATTCTTGCTCCCCATATAACCTGTGCGCTTGGGTCAAGTGCGCCTGAGATTGCATCTCCTGCGTCTGTGACTTCAGATAAAGTCATGTTTGGTCCACCAGTAACGTGGATTAATGCACCACTTGCGCCTCTATAATCGACATCAAGGAGTGGATGATTCATAGCGTCGTGAACAGCTTCTTCTACTCGGTTCTTTCCTTCTGATTCACCAACACCAATCATTGCTACGCCTCCGCCGGTCATAGTAGATTTAACATCTGCGTAATCCAGATTCATCAAACTAGGTACAGTGATTGTTTCTGTAATTCCTTTCATCATTGTAGCTATTAGCTCATCTGCAACGCCAAACGCTTGATCTACTGGCAAGTCTGGTACATATTCAAGTAGTTTGTTGTTATCAACAACAATTACAGTATCGCAGTGCTCTCTTAGCTCAACGAGACCTTCTTCTGCTTTTAAAATGCGTGCTTTTTCCAGATCAAAAGGAGTTGTTACAGTTGCTACAACAATAGCACCCGCGTTCTTTGCGATTTCTGCAACTACTGGTAGTGATCCTGTTCCGGTTCCTCCACCAAGTCCGCATGTCAAGAAAACAAGATTTGCATCTTTTACAAATTCTTTAATCTCGTTCTTGCTTGCGACAGCTGCTTCTCGCCCGACTTCTGGGTATCCGCCAGCGCCGAGTCCTTTTGTCTGTTGATATCCAAGCAATAATTTATGGTCTGCTTTGGACATTTCTAAATGCTGAGCGTCAGTATTAATTATGACACTCTTAGCACCCTTTACTCCACCCATATTCATGAGACGAGTAATAGAGTTGTTGCCTGCACCACCTGCACCGAGAACCACTATGTTAGCGGCCATTGCACTGCTAGGTGATGTCGTTTCTTCTGGTTGCCTGTCTAGGGCGTTTTTTACTAGGAAATCCATTTTGTTTTTTTTGCCTCCAAATTTATATTCAAGAAAAATAGCGAAATGCTTATATACTTAGATACGCTATCTCTCTTTAATTATAATTCACAATAGAACTTTAAAATTCGACATTCAACGCTGATCAATCCGGCAAGATTGATTTCATCAAAACCGTTATCATGAGCGGCAACTCATGGTTGTGTTTGTTTTGATCTCTTTCTCAAATGGTTTCTATTTTAGTGTTAGCAAATTCTAGCTTATATATCTTGCGCTTATTCTCCACAAACCTTTATATAATTAAAAGTGAAATTGATTCTGATGAACTTTATACCAATTCAAGAAGCATTAAATAAAAAGAATGAAGGTAAGTTAGTTTCTATTCGCGGATGGGTTTATCGCGAAAGGAAATTGAAAGATAAAGCTTTTATTGTGATTCGAGATGCTTCTAATATTATTCAAGCAGTTGTCAAAAGCGATAACAAGAAACTGTTTTCTGAAGCTTCTAAATTAACAATGGAAAGTTCTGTGCAACTTTCTGGGAAAGTTCGAAAAGATGACAGGGCTCCTACTGGTTTTGAAATCGATGTTACTTCGCTTGAGATTGTCGGACTTGCTGAGCGTTTTCCAATTACAAAAGATCAAGGTGCAGACTTTCTTTTAGACAATCGTCATTTGTGGCTAAGAAGCCGTCGTATGACAGCGATTATGAAGATTCGCCACACTGTTGTTGGAGCGATTCACGAGTTTTTCAGAAGTAATGGTTATTACGAATTTGATCCGCCAATTATGACAGCAAATGCTTGCGAGGGTGCAATGACTTTGTTTGAAGTGAAATATTTTGATGAGATTATGTATCTTTCACAGTCTTGGCAACTTTATGCAGAAGCTGGAATTTTTGCTCTTGAAAAAATCTATGATATGTCTCCGACTTTCCGAGCTGAGCCATCTAAAACATCAATGCATATTGCTGAGTTCTGGATGGCGGAAATGGAAGCAGCGTGGATGAAGTTGGATGAAGTCACTGAAGTTGCGAAAGATGAAATCAAATTTATTATTCAAAAAGTTCTTGATGAAAACCGTGCGGAGTTGGAATTACTTGGTCGCGATGTTAAGATTCTTGAGAAATATGCGAAAGCGAAGTATCCAACAATCACTTACACAGAAGCGTTGAAGATTCTTGATAAGGAATACAAAATGAAAATTCCATGGGGCAAAGATCTCCGTACAAAAGAGGAAGAGCTTCTTGGTAAACACTTTGGAGTTCCTGTTGTTGTTATTAATTATCCTAAAGAAATCATGGCTTTCTACAAGCCACCTAATCCAAAGAATCCGAAGGAAGCGCTATGCTTTGACATGATTGCACCGGAGGGTTATCGCGAAATTGTTGGTGGATCAGAACGTTCAACTGACATTGCGCAGATGAAGAAGGATGCAAAGAAGAAAGATGCTAGTATTGGAAATTATGATTGGTACTTTGACTTGCGCAGATTTGGTAATGTTCCTCATTCTGGTTACGGTGTTGGGGTTGAGCGTGTGATTGCGTGGATCTGTGGAATTGACAACATAAAGGATGCTGTTACTTTCCCTAGAACAATGAATCGGATGACACCATGAGCCCAAAAAAGAAAACTCCAAAAAAATCAATTAAAAAAACTAGTTCTAAAAAGAAATCTGTGAAAGAACCACCAGAATTTGAAGATTTTATAACTCAGGAAGAAAAAGAGGAATATATTGAAGAGCAACTTGAGGATATTGGAGAAGCAATTGAAGAAGAGCTTGATGAAAGTTTGAAAAACTTAAATAAAAAAGAGGAGCCTGTTGCTGTTTTTGTTAAGGATAAAGAAACTGCAAAGGATATTAAGCGTTTGCGAAAGACTTTGTCAAGTGGTTTAGAAACAACGCAAAAAGGAATTGTTGTTTTCTATGAGCAAGCAAGCGAGGCTGGCAATCGAATTCGTGGTTTTACTTTCATGCTTCTTGGAATTTCGTTTATGTTTATGGGTTTCTTTGCAAAGGATATTGATTTCGTAACATTTAAAGAAATTCTTGTTTCATTAACTAATACAATATCGGGTCGGATAATTGTTTGCACAATTGGTTTTACTGTTTTTGCATATGGAAGCCGAAAGTTTTTGAAAGGTTTAATGACTCCATTTTTGGAAAAGATGTTTCCTAAAAAGAAGAAATACGTGCAGAAGAAGTTGGTTTAAAAAAACCTACCAAAAGTTTAAAAGCAATTAAAATTAGATTTTTAGAGTTACTAGGCCCCGATGGTGTAGTCCGGTCAATCATTTGGCCCTCTCACGGCCAGGACAGGGGTTCGAATCCCCTTCGGGGCACCATTAACATTATGGGCCCGTAGATCAGTCCGGTAGATCGCTACCCTGGCATGGTAGAGGCCTCGAGTTCAAATCTCGACGGGTCCACTCATTTCCACTACCTTTTTAAACTTTAATTTTATACTATTATTGAGGGTGTAATTTCTAACAATGCTTCCAGTTAACATTATCAAGATTATTGGAGAACCAGGGAAGAACGCGGTTTTGATACTTGATGTTTTATTTAAGAAGAAAGCGAAGGCATCGCTGCATATTGTTTATGCTGATGATATTCGCGCGTACTGTGTTAAGAATCCTGCCAAGTTTCCAATTTCTCCAGCTGCTGCAGTTTCTGAAGCGCAGGTTTTGAATTGGTATGGTGTTGTTAAAGTAACAAAGCATAACGACAAAATGATTATTGAAAAAGATAAAATGTTTGACGAAGTTGCTAAACTTGCTAAGAAATCTAAACCAAAAACTCAAAAGAAAGTTCCTAAGAAAAAACCCTCAAAATCTTTTGAATCTATTTTTGATTCATTTCTAGTTAAACCAAAACCGAAAAAGAAAACTGTTAAAAAGTCTGTAACTAAAACTAAAAAGAAGGTAAGTAAAAGTGGAAAACGAAAACTGCATATTTTGCAAAATAGTAAAAAACGAAATACCAAGCAAAAAACTGTACGAAGACGAAAAGTTCCTAAGCTTTCTGGACGTAAATCCAAAAGCAAAAGGCCACGCGCTCGTAATACCAAAAAACCATTACGAAACGTTCCTCGACATGCCGGAAAGCGAGGAAAAGGAACTGTTCGCAGTAGCACAAAAGCTCGGAAAACAACTAAAAGAAAAACTAAACGCTAAGCATATTTTTCTTTTGGTGATGGGTACTGATGTGCCACATACTCATGTTCATCTTATTCCTTCATATGAAGGTGCTGAATTAGATGCAATTAAATTAGGTGATAATGTTGAAACAGATTTAGATGCTGTTTTAGTAGAAATAAAGGAGGAAAATTAAATGTGGGAATTAGTTGGTATTGCAGCTTCTGTTTTGACTAACATTGGTTTGCTAGTTCAAGTTATTCATGGCATTCGAACTCGAAAGCTTACGGATCTTTCTTATGGTATGTTAACCCTGCTTGGTGTTGGTCTTGCTTGCTGGCTTGCATATGGAATTCACTTAGCTGATTGGGTTATTGTTACTGCAAATATTGCTGGTGTTAGTTTTGTTTCAATGCTTCTTGCAATGAAATATGCTTTCTCAAAATAGTTATAAATATAAAGCGGGAAGTTCATTAATAAAAAGATGACACGTATTGAAGATGGTATTATATTAGAACGAACCAGTTCAGATGTTCTTAAAGAAATTAAAGAAGATAATGATGATATCAAAAAGATCACTAAAAAATATAATAATAAATTTAATAATCTCAAAAATTCTCTTAAGCGGCAGGTTAAATCTTTAAAGGCAAAAAAAATTAACAAACAAAAGAGGGAATTGTTTTTTGAGGATTGGGAACGAATTTTTACCCGATTTATCCAAGCATATTATAATGAAGTTGAGCCTATTCTAAAAGAAGCTGGTCGTTATATTTCATCTTCTCTTTTGGTTGTTACTATTGCTGAAAAGTGGCGAGGGACAATTTATGATTTGCTTTGGCCAATTGCAGTTGGTTTTGATATTGTTAAAATAGGAACATGGCAAGGCAGGCTTACTGAATATGAGCATGCTGGTTATGATATTCCTATTGATAAACCTGATAAGGAAAGTAAAAAACCTCTTTTTGGTATAACTCATGATCGTCTTGACATTGTAAAAAAAGGATTATCTGTTCCTGCTTATTTTGAGCTTGAGGATTATGTTTTCCCATATGATCCTAAGTTTTTCAAAAAGATTGGGGATACAATTACTGCTCGTTCACTAAAACTCGGTTTTCAAGATTATGAAAAGTATGATCGGGAACATGGAACTGAGCACATTATGCGAGCTTTAAAGAACGCACAAAACATTGTTAATTCCGAGCGTTTTGAAAAAAATGCTAAGATAAATGAGCATATGGTTTATACTATGGTTGGCTTCCATGATTTTTGGAGAGCTTCTGATACTGATGCTAATATTTACAATATGGCTGCAAAGGTATTTTTCAAAGAAACAGTTTCAAAAAATCGTATTTATCTTAAGGAACAAGAGTCTCCTGCAAAAATATTGTATCAAGAGCTTGGGTCTGAACTAAATTCTAATTTCAAGAAGTTTGCAAGCAAAACCACAGACCTTGAATCCAGTTTTGTTATTAGTATGTTTAAGGAAGTTATTAAGGGATATGACGAAATTTTAGGTATTCTTGAAGATGCTTACTCTAAAAAGAAAGACGAGCTAGATCCAAAGGTTGTTGAGACTGCGATTTTAACTCTTCGAGATGATATTCTTGCAAATCTTATGAATCCAAATTCAAGACATTTAAAGAGGTTGAATATTCTTTTAGAAAAATTAGATGATGATGCTGGTAACAAAACAATTCAGAATGAGATATTGAAGCAATTAATGAAATTTCTTCAGACATTAACTTATTCGGATGTTTCCCCGGATCTTCATGAAAGGATAAAGCTTTTAGAAACTCTTTTTATGGAGCTTCGTCCTCCTGAAAAGTTTCCAACTAAACGAGGTTTGACTGATAGTGAAGATAAAGCTCTTACTAAGCTTCGTGATTTAATGGCATTTTTACGTAGATACAATAAACGTTTGTACAATAAACGTTCTTTAATTGCAGTTTTGCCTAAATCTAATAAATTTGTGTATAGAAAATTTTATGAAAAATTACATGTTATTGAATTAAATATTCTTCATCGCAGGAAAGTTGCTGCAGCGCGTAGTGGTCACTACCGGCTTGGTGGTCAAGGCAAGTATAATGTTGGTCTTTTCTTGGATATGCTTGGTTATCCTTTCCAATATACTGAAGTTATGGATTATATCAAAATTCATGATTTTAAATATATTGTTCCAAAAGTTTTTGAAGCACAAATCGCGCAGGATGCTGATCTTCTTGATGGTGTTGGTGCGCACGCTGTTAAAAGAACTGATATTGTTGGTCGTCAATATGGTGATGAATATTTTATAACTAAGTCTACTGATAAGGAAACTAAGGGGCAGCCTATTGAAATTAAAGATCGTTTCTATTATTTTGAGAACGCTGGTGGTAGTCCTGACACTGTTTCAGTTATTTTATGTCTTTGTTATTGCTGGCCTAATTGTATTAACACTGGGGGCGCCAAACTTCTTGTCAAAGAGAGACAAATAGCTATGGAAAAGAAGCTTCTTAGCTATTCTAAGAATGTGAAGAAACTTACTCCATCTCAAATGAAGGAGTTGAAGGAAGTTATTGATGAATTTAAGAAAATGGCTCCTGCGAAATCAAAGGAAATGATTGAAAAGGGAAATAAGATTTACAAGAAAGAAGGTATAACTGGATTGTATCGTATAAGGTCAAAAGATTTGTTTAAGTGAAACTCTTTTATTTTACCCATCAACTTTTCTTTTCCATCTCTTCTTTCCATTTTTCAAAGTCTTTCATAAAGTTTTTTCTTTTTTTTAGTTCTTTTTTTGTTTCTTTTTCAACAATCATAGTATCAACAAAATTCTGTAAAAATTTCTTCCCACTCGCATTTATTTTTTTCCCTAAATATTTTAAATAAATTTAAAATATTTTTTAAATTTATTTTTATTTTATTTACAATGCTTTTGCACGTGCGTAGGAATGTGTCGCGGCTTATTGGTTTTGGTTGATAGGGGCGCTGGGGCGCGGCTGGGCCGGGGCGCAGACAATTTTATTTTTCTGCGCACCTGCTCCACTGCGCTCCTGAATTTCTTCTAAAATATTATTTTTTTATAATTATTTGCAAATAAATTAAATATTTTCAAATTATTTTGAATCTTTTCACAAATTTGTGCAAGAAAAGTGCTAGTTTATGTGTAAAAGTGGGGTGTAAATCTATTCTATACAGTATTCTTCCTTTAATTCTCTAAAAACAACCCTCAAATGTGAGGTTAACCTCACATTTTGTAACTTTAACCTCACACGCCGCCTGGCCGCGGCGGATGGCCGTGGGCATTCGCTTCGCGAAGCCCAGATTTGAAATTGGTTAATTTATTTAACGTAATAATATTCACCTTTCTTTTTCTGCTCACGATCCTTAACACTGTCTTGTTTATTAGCTCGCGGCCTTCCGGTTTTCTCCTCACGGCGGAATGTGATGTCCAAATCCTTCAAAAATAAGTTCATTCCTTCTTTCATTGTGTATGGTCCTTTACCTTCCCCAGTTTTTCCAGACTCTCCACTGAAAACCATTAGTCTGTCTGATAAATAATCTAGTAACATTATGTCGTGATCAATTATAATCGCGCTTTTCTCACGGTCCTCTATGCTGTGTCGTATAACATTTGCAACATTCACTCGCTGTTCAACATCTAAATGCGCTGAAGGTTCATCAAGAAGATACAAGTCTGCATCTGCAGAAAGACATTTTGCAATTGAAACTTTTTGAAGTTCCCCCCCAGATAATTCACCAAGAGTTCTGTCAAGTAATTTCTCTAAACCAAGATCAAGCAACACTTTTTGAGCAACTCCTTTCAAAGCAATTCGAACTAAAATATCTTCATCTGGTTTAATGTATTGAGGCTTGTAAGAAATTTTTATTTTTTTACTAAGAGATCCAGTGTCTGATTTTAATTCTCCAGCTAATATTTTCATGAAAGTTGTTTTTCCTGTTGCATTTGGACCAACAACTCCAATTAATTCCTTTTCATGAATTGCTCCTTTTTCAACTTTCAAAGCAAAATTCTTGAATTTTTTTGTAAGATCTTTGAATTCTACAATTGTGTGAAGTTTTTTTGAATCACTTGCTGCTTTTACAATAAATTTCAAAGGAGTTTCGCGGAATTGCACATTTTCTTCTTGCAAAAATCCTTCAAGATAAGAATTGATTCCTTCCTTAATTGATTTAGGATGACTGACTATGCCGTATGCTCCTGGTTTTCCATAAAAGATATGTGCAAGGTCTGCAAGGTAATCTAAAATAATTAAATCGTGTTCAATTATCAAAACTAATTTTTTCTCAGCAAGTTTGCGAATTATTTTTGCGATTTTTAATCTTTCTTTAATATCAAGATAAGATGAAGGTTCATCAAAGAAATAAATGTCAGCGTCTTTCAAGAGGCATGCAGCAATTGCAACTTTTTGCAATTCTCCGCCAGAGATTTTTGAAACTTCACTGTCTAAAATATTTTCAATTCCAATTTCTTTTGCAATATTATCCAAATTTTTTGTTTCATCAACTTTTTTCAAAAGTTCTTTTACTTTTCCTTTGAACATCTTTGGAATCTTGTCAACGTATTGCGGTTTGTAAGCCATTTTCTTCTTATTAATATTTGCAAAATATCCTTGCAATTCTGAGCCAGCAAAGAATTTTGATAATTCTTCTTTCGTTGCTTCATGATCTGTTCCGAGATTTGCTTTTAATCCACCTTCAATAATTTGCAAAGCAGTTGTTTTACCAGTTCCGTTTTGTCCAAGCAAACCAACAACTTGTTTTGGAATAGGAATCGGAGATCTGAAAAGTGTGAAACCGTTCTTGTCACCGAATTGGTGAACGCATTGTTCCTTCAAAGACTCTGGGAGATTGACAATTGTGATAGCATCGAATGGACATTTCTTTGGGCAAATACCGCAACCAGTGCATAGTTCCGTGTTTATGAAGGCCTTTCTGTCTTCGCCTTGTACTATACATTCCTTACCAGTTCGGTTAACAGGACAGATACGCTCGCATAGGTAATTACCACATTTCTCTGGGTGGCAGTCCTCTTTTTTCAGTATTGCTATTCTCATTTTATTTTTTTATTGCAGTATAGCGGCGTAGCCGCCTGCCATCCTCCGCGGCAAGGCGGAGATTGCAATTCTCATTGCTAAAACCTAGGATTGTGGGTATAAAATAACTTTCGCTCTCTAGTCGCAGTCTTTATATCTGACTAAATCTATTGTTTTTCTAATGACTAGTGATCTTGAGGAAATTAAAGAAGCTAAGTGGGAAATACATAAGGATATTCGTAAAAAGTTGCAGACTTGGTTTCAAGATGGTATACCTACTGAGAAAAAAGATGATGTGATACCTCGAGTTCACACGAGAAGACGTAGTAATCTCAATAAAAAATATATTGTTCTTCTTGATACCTGTTTACTACACTTTTGTGAGTGCACTCCCCCATTTCGTTTTGGTGAGGTTATTAAAGTATCAATGACCACTTCTATAGAGCAGAACCTTGATGGCATTGCTCAATTTTTTATCATTGCTTTGAAGATGGGGGTTTTCAATCTGATTGGAAAACAAATTACAGATATCAAATCTGTTCGGGACATTACTACTTCACAATTTCAATTATCAGATTATTCCAAGGAGTTTGTGCAAGACTACAAAGAAAAACTCAATAAATTAGATAAACAAGAAAAAAAACTTCTGGATACAATTCAAGAAGAGCTTGAAAATAAAATAAGAAAAGAAAAGAAAGCCGCTGAAAAAAAACCTCAGTATGAACTAATTAAAATTGAACCATTAGACCTATCCTTGCAGGTGATTAGAGACCTTACAAAACTTCTTGGTCCAAAATCTATGAAAAAACTAAAAAAATTAAAAGTGCTCATGATTGATAAGCTTGAAGAGGGTCCTCTCCTGCGGTTGGAGTTTTCCCGATTTATAAAAAAACAACACCCTAAATTAAACTCTAACTTAGATATGATTACTAGTGCAATATTTGAACAATTACTACAAACTAAGGAATATGTAATTTTCTTTAAGTCTCGGTATAAGGGTATTGTAAAGAAAGGAACCAGTATTGAAGATATATCTGATTTTCTTAAAAATGTAAGTACAGCATCTAAGTCATCCGGTGATATCCGTTTTGGTATAAAAGAGCATTTCTTAAAAGAACTTTATGCAGGTAAAGAAGTATCTCTTAGTGAATTCCAGGTGTGGGTCCTCAAAACATATGGGGATTCTAAATTCCGAGATGGTACTTTATTATATTATATTACTGATATCATTAAGGACGTGCGAAATGCAGATGATACTATTCGCAGGATTAAGCGCGGTAGTCTCGTATCCTATAAACTAAAATAATCAACTACCACAGGATTTATATTTAGTAATAACTATCTCTTTCTTAATGGTTCCTAAAATTAGTCATTACACTGCTATAGATCCTGAAGTTGAGCTTCAGAACTATATTCACGAAAAAATCCAAGCATTACATAAAATGCACGGAAAACGAAATGATGTGCGTATCCGCAAACTTCCATTTGCTCTTGTTGTGAGCATCAAAAGGTGTTTAATTAATCTTTATACGCCGCAAGATAAAGCTTTTTCTGAACTTACTCTTAAATCAAATGTTGATCCACAATTCTTTTTCAAACCTGGCACATTCCATATTTTTTTAAATCGTTTATATGATCTTCAAATTATTAAAAAAATATCTAAAGACAAATTCAAACTAACAAGAAAAGCTAGGAAAATCGCAAAAACTTATCATAGAAAATTTGCTAAACTTAAGGAAAAAGCAGATGAAGAAGTTCAAAAGAAAATTAAAAAAGATATTGAAGAAGCAAATGCAGAAAGAGAAAAGGAATTGAAAAAGATTCAAAAACTGCAAAATTGGGAACCCCTAGTTCCATTGAAACCATCAAAGATGACTTCACCTCAGGTTTTTTCTTATATTAAACAGTATTTTCTAAAAGAGCTTGCTAAAGGTAAGGAAGTTTCTCGTCAGAATTTGTATAAATGGGTTCTTAAGGAATTTAAGGAATCTGTATACCAACCTAACACATTAAATAATTTGCTTAATAATATAATCAATGAAGTGTTAAAGGAATACAAAACTATTTCCAAGATTCGACATGGCAGGCGAATATTCTATAAATTAAAATAATATTTATCCAAAAACAATCTGCGTTTTTCCGCCAAGTACTTTTTCAAAAATCTTTTCAAAAGGTTCTTTATTTCCAATTCGTTTCTCATCCATTCTATCAACATAAATCTTGTAGCTGTTATCGCCAACAGTCAAGCCTTTCATTTTCGCTGGATTCAAAACTCTTTCAACAAAGTCTCGCTTTTCATTTGTTTCTTCAACAACTTTGATTCGCTTGTTCATATGGGTGCAGAGCTCTTTGATAAGAGAACCCTTGTGGCCGATAATCTGTCCTGCGCTACCTTTTGGAACAACAATAACAAATAAATCATCTTGTGATTCTGTTTTTAAAAATTCAGCTTTTTCAAGTTGCGGGTGTTCTTCTGAGACTTTAGACATTGCCCGTGCTAATTCAACATCCGAATGTTGGATCTCTCCTTTTTGAAGCCTGTCATCGCAGTTTTCACACAGTTTCTCAGATTCGAGACAGGTTCCACAAATGGGCAGTCTCATAGCATATATTATATACGAGTTTTAATAAATAGCTTCCGGTTAGAGACATGGCAAAAATTATTGGTATTGTTGGCAAACCGAATTGCGGTAAGTCAACCTTCTTCAATGCAGCGACAATGGCGGGCGCTGAGATAGCTAATTATCCATTTACAACTATTGATGCTAACCAAGGAATGGGTTATGTTAGAGTAGAATGTGCTTGTAAATCGCTAGGCGTCACCTGTTCTCCAAAGCACGGTTCTTGTCATAATGGAACTCGACTTGTTCCTATAGAATTATTAGATGTTGCTGGACTTGTTCCTGGTGCGCATGAAGGAAAAGGTCTTGGAAACCAGTTTTTGGATAATTTAATGAGTGCCGATGCACTGATTCATATTATTGATACAGCTGGAGCAACAGATGCCGAGGGAAAACCGTGCACTCCTGGTGAGCACAATCCACTTGATGATGTTAAATTCCTTGAAGAAGAAATAGATCTTTGGTTCCTATCGCTTTTGAAAAAGGATTGGAACAAACTTGCAAGAGAATTACAGCAACTCAAAAAAGATGCAGGCAAAGAATTAGCTAACCGTTTCTCTGGTTTGAAGATATCTGAACCACTTATTATCAAAGCAGCTCGACATTCTAATTTAAATCTTGATGAACCTGCAAATTGGGATGATGCTGGATTATTAAAATTTGCTTCCAAATTAAGAGAACTTTCAAAACCTATACTTTTGTCTTGCAATAAATGTGATATTCCTGAAGCTGAGAAGAATTTAAAGCCTCTTGAAGAAACCGGAATCCCAACAATCCCAACTTGCGCAGATGCCGAACTTGCATTGCGCCGCGCTGGTGAGAAAGAACTAATAAAATATTTCCCAGGCGATTCCGACTTTGAAACCAGCAGCAAGCTCGGTGAAAAGCAAGCGAAAGGTTTGGATTTTATTAAAGAAACTGTTTTGAAAAAATTTGGAAACACTGGAGTTCAGCAAAGTTTAGACAAAACTACTTTTGAAATGCTTGATTTAATTCCTGTTTTCCCTGTTGAAGATGAAGGAAAATATACAGACAAAAATGGAAATGTTCTTCCAGATGTTCATCTTGTTCCAAAAGGAACAACAGCTCGCGAGCTTGCTTACAAAATTCACACAGATATTGGTGATAAATTCATTTGCGCAATTGATGCGCGCACAAAAATGAAATTAGGTGCAGATCACGAATTAAAAAGCAGTGATGTAATAAAAATTAGTTGTTCAAAGTAATTCTTTTCTTTTTCTTATTTTTCTTTCTCTGAATTTAGGTGGCGATAGTATTGTAAATTCTAAAAAGTCTACTAATCCATAAAACACTGGGAACAGTAGGAGAATTGCAAGAAGTGTTATCCATTCAAGAGGAATCACGCTATGAATTATTGGAGTTATCATTAAAGCAAGATAAGAAATTTCCCGAGAGCGTCCAATCAAATGCACTATGCTTCGACCTTTATATGATTCTTTTACAACAAATATTGCATAAGTAAATATTGCCATACTTACAAGAATTTTTCCAACCAGCAAAGCGATGTTTGGTTCTGCTATGTGAACCATTACTGCTGTTCTAATCCAACTAATACAAACCCATGCTCCCATCACTCCATTTGAAATCGCGTTTCTAAATCCAGTTCCTCTGAATTCTTGGAAATAATCTGTTGAAATCCAATTCAGGTAAATCGGTGCAATTACAAATATCATATTCCAGTCTTTAATGAAGCTCACAAAGATTGATAATCCTCTGAAAAACACAGCGCGGAAGCCGTCTGAAATAAATGATAATATCAAATACAAAAATAACATAATCAGTCCAAGCAATCCAATAAAATGATGGCTTTTTGAAAACATCTCCATGCTGAATTTGTATTTTCCTGACATATTTTTTGGTAGTTATTGTTGGTTAATAAGGTTAAGGGTTCCAATAACTCTTATATATCTTTGAATTCATGAGTTTAGTTATGCGCTTGGTTATTTTCATCCTGTTGGCAATAGTAGTTTTTTCTAGTGGATGTATTAGTTTAAGCAGTACCTATTCTCCTGGTGAAGCAATTGAAAAAGCAAATCGAATTGATGGTGAGGAAATTACAATCACTGGCGAATTAACAGATGTTCTTTGCAGGTGCACAAGTTTGGAATGTTCAGATGACAATCCAGATTGCAATACGTGTTCTTGCAGTAAAGGTTTCCAAACCGATTCTGGTATACTTGTAGTAAAAGGATACAATACAGAATTGAATGATTCTGCATTATCTGGAATATTTTCAAAAATCGGAGAGGAGTATTATTTAGAAATACAATGAAAAAAAGAATATTACTCATTGGTTTGCTAATTATCGCAATTTTAATATCTGGGAGTCTTGCAGCATCTGCTGATGCTCCAATTATTCTTAAGTCTCGAAAAATCGCAACCACGCAACAGATTCAAGTCGAGCCTGCTCTTAGAGGAATGAATAATGAAGCTCAAGCAAATGTAAAATCTCACAAAATTCTTCAATTTGATCATCCTATTTCTGAACAAGAACGAAAGCAATTAGAAAATCAAGGTGTGATTCTTTCTGATTATATGCCTGGCAATGCGTGGATGGCTTCTTACACTCCTTCACAAGAATCTGTTTTAGAAGATTATGGTTTGAAATTCAAAACAGAGCTCCAGTCCACAGATAAACTTGATTCAGGTCTATTGGAATTAGAAGGAAATTTAAAAGTTTCCATTAAATTTTATGATGATGTTTCAAAAGGTTCTGTTCAATCTGTGGTTTCAAAATATTCTGGAGATTTTGGGGAAGATATCTCTTCTATTATAACTTCAATTGATTCTTCAAAGCTTCTTGATATTGCATCTGAAGATTCTGTTCAATGGATTGACTTCGCAGGTTATGAAAAAATTTCTTATCTTGATGGTGCAAGAGCAGCAGCTTGGGTAAATCAAGTTCAAGCAAATCCTTATCTTTACAATGGTTCAGGGGTAACAATTGCAGAGTGGGATGGTGGTTGGGCTGACATTAATCATAATGCTTTCAGTGGCAGAGCAATAGTTGGTGACAGTGTTGATCAAGGAGCTCTTAGCTGTCGCAATACAACTGGTGGTACTAGTCTTTGCGGTCCTGATAATCACGCAACTCATGTTGGTGGAATCATTGCAGGTAACGGAAGCGCATCTGGGCAATACCGAGGAATGGCTCCAAACGCTTCTCTTATAACATATGAATGGCCAGATAATGAATCTGAAACAATAGCTGAAATAAATCATTCAATAGATGCTTATTCTGCAATTGTTTCTTCAAATTCTTGGGGTTTTGGAGTTGACAATAATTATTGTTCTCTTCTAGGATATTATCATTCTCAAAGCAAGTGGTTTGACAATCTTTCAAATTGGGGAATCAATGGAAGCAATTACATTACTTTTGTTTTTGCAGCTGGAAATTATAGAAATGATAATGTGTGTGATATCTCAAACAATCCTTATAATAATACTGCTGGTCCTGGTGCAACAGCTAAAAATCCAATCACTGTTGGTTCTGTAAATTCAAATGATGAATCAATGACTTCTTACAGTAGTTGGGGTCCAACTGATGATGGTAGAATCAAACCAGAAGTTGTTGCTCCTGGTGATGAAGTTGGAGGCAATAGAATTTATTCAACAGGCACTGGTAATTCTTATTATTCTACTGGAGGAACTTCAATGGCAGCTCCAGTTGTTTCAGGTATTGTTGCTTTAATGCATCAAGCATATCGTGATACTCATAACAATGCAGATCAGCGCCCAGCAACAGACAAAGCAATTCTTACTCATACGGCAAAAGATTTGAATAATACTGGTCCTGATTATTCAACTGGATTCGGTCTTGTTAATGCAACGCAGGCTATTGCTAAAATTCTTGAATATTCAAATAATACTGATGTTATAATTGAAAATACATTATCTGCGGATTCAAATACCTCTTACACAATTTATGCAAACAACACAAATGATCCTCTTAAATTTACATTAGCTTGGGATGATTTGCCACCAAGCAATCTTCCAGCTATATCTCTTGTAAATGATTTGGATCTTCTTGTATATGCTCCAAATGGAACTCGTTATTATCCTTGGGTTTTGAATCATACAGTTCCAAACACTCCAGCATCTCAAAATCAAAGCGATTACTTAAATCCAATTGAGCAAATTTATGTTGGTGATGTAGCTGTTGGTATTTGGACAATTACTGTAAATAGTTCAGCAAGTCAGATTGGTACTCAAACATTTTCTTTAGTTACAAGTCACGATACAAATTATGAAAGCAAGTCTCCTCCTGCAATTGCAACAAACTTAACAAATCGTTCAATGAGCTACACTTGGATTTACTGGGATTGGATACTTCCAGATGATCCTGATTTCAATCATACTGAGGTCTGGATTAATGACAGTTTCTATGCAAATGTTTCATCTCCAACATCCTCATACAATTTCACAAACGCAACAATCAACACACTTTATGAAATTCAAATAAGAACTGCTGATAATTATGGAAATATAAATACAACTTGGGTGAACAACACAACCAGAACCCCGCAAGACACAACACCTCCAGAAGTTGTTCTTACTTCTCCTATTCCAACTTTCAATACAAGTTCTTCACAGGTTTCATTCACTTGTAATGCAACTGATGATCATGATATTAGTAGTATAACTCTTTTCACAAATATTTCTGGAACCTGGAAAGCAAATGAAACAAGTAATGTTTCTGGAACAAGTGCTGGTGTTTCTTTCACAAACATGTCTAATATTTCTGATGGCAATTACATTTGGAATTGCCAGGTTAATGACAGTTCTCAAAATAATATTTCTTTTGCAAGTGATAGAATCTTTGTTGTAGATTTGGAAGAAGCAAATATTACTGATGTAACTCCACAGCGTTTAGTAAACAGAACTGAAATAATTAATTTCACAACTCTTGTAACTGATTCGCATGGTGTTGGTTATGTAGAGCTTAACATTAGTGGAACTAAATATAATTTAACAAAAGAAAGTTCAGCAAGTAATTATTATAATTACACTTTAGATACAACAAACTTTGTTACAAAAGTTTATGATTATTCAATAACTGCATACGACATTGTTAGAAATACCAATTCAACTGCCAATGAAATTGAAATCGCAGAGAAAATTTATTCAAATACAACTTCTTCAATATCTGCAAGAACTTTGACAAAAGTTTTGAATCATGAAGAAGTGCAATTAAGTTTATTATTAAACAGCACAGAATCAAATGTCACAATGTCTGCGCGGGTTTATACGTCTGATCCAAATTCAACAGCAGGACCTGATGGAAAAATAAATGTTTCACAATTCTATGAATTTATTCCAGACAACACAGTTGTTTCAGCTTTAGGCTATACAATTGTTGATATGTATTATGACCAAGATGATGTAGCTGGAAATTTAAATGAATCTTCTTTGAAAGTTTACAAACTTTCTGGGGGTTCATGGTCTTTAGCATATTCTCCAACACCAATTGTTGTTGACACAACAAACAATTATGTTCGTGTAAATCTCACAAGCTTTAGTATGTATGGTTTATTTGGAAGTGCTAATGTTGAAGAAGAAGCTGAAGATTCTCCTTCTCCTGGTGGTGGCGGACCTTCTGGTGCTCCAAATCCAAAAGAAGAAAATGAAGAAGAGGAAGAAGAAGTTGAAAAGGAAATTGAAGTAATTGAAGAAAAAATTGAAGTCATTGAACTTAAAGAAAAAGTTGAATCTCTTTCTTCTGAAATTGATTCAATAAAAGCAGATGATTCTAAAAAGAAAAACAGTGATGCGTCACAGCTTATTGAAAAAGCAGAAAATCTTTTGCAACAAGCATTATCTGCTGCTAATAATGGAGATATTGAAACTGCAAATAATCTTTACAATGAAGCTCAATCTTATATCTACGAAGCCAGAGCTATGTTAAAAGCAAAATCACAAAATAAAGTTCTTGGTTTTGTAAATCTTGCATTCAAAAAGAGTTGGAAAGCTGGTTTAGTCAGCTTATTCCTCTTATCTTGTTTAGTTTTTAGTTTTCAATACAAAAAAAGAAATATTTCGCCGGCAAATTCTAATTCCGGTTTAACATAGAAGCATTTATAAGTGGTCGTTAGCTAAATGTGAGATAGAAGAATTTTTCTGATTCTTCTTTTTAAATTTCGTGGGGAAACAATGGCTGAAAATAAACTATCAAAGTATGTTATACTTTCAATAATGACTATATTGTCTCTATTACTCATTGCAAGTTCAGTGAGTGCTTTTGAGGGATGTAAAAATTCTGATGGTAATTCTGTTG
>Ga0187827_10001703_pt1 | contig 31673 bp, 44 predicted proteins | sample ETNtaG_39_FD_167969 | JGI IMG/M metagenome (GOLD analysis project Ga0187827, IMG submission 167969) | Marine microbial and viral communities from oxygen minimum zone, Eastern Pacific Ocean - ETNP2014_SV_150_PacBio MetaG (Illumina Assembly) | ecosystem: Environmental > Aquatic > Marine > Hypoxic...
GTCTGTTGCAATCGTTCCAAGAGGTGCTTCTTCAATGTTTTGCTCTTCAGCAGTAACAAATCCGCGTCCTTTGATAATGGATAATACCATATCAATTTTCACCTTAGAATCCATGTTACAGATTACTAAATCAGGATTTAAAATTTGGAAACCAGAAATAAACTTTCCGATATCACCAGCTTTCAACTGATCTTGTCCAGATACTGATACTTGAACTGTTTCGTTCTCAACATCTTCAACTTGTTTCTTAAAACGAACTTGTTTTAAGTTTAAGATGATTTCTGTAACATCTTCAACAACACCATCAATAGTCGAGAACTCATGCTCTACACCATCAATACGTACTGAAGAAATGGCAAATCCCTCTAGAGAAGAAAGTAATACTCTACGAAGAGCATTTCCAACTGTTAAACCGTAACCAGGTTCTAAAGGACGGAACTCAAACTGACCTTGATTGTCGTCAGAGTTTACCATGAATACTCTATCGGGCTTCTGGAAATTTAATATTGCCATATGATGAATCTTTAACTTGTCTTAATTATTACTTAGAGTACAATTCTACGATCAACTGCTCCTTGATATTCTCAGGGATTTGTGTACGCTCAGGAACTGTAACAAAAGTACCTTTTAATGTATCTGGGTTGAATTCCAACCACTCATAAACAGATGAATTTGATCTTACTGCATCAGTGATCGCCTCAAGTGCTTTTGATTTCTCACGTACTTCAATTACATCACCAGGACGCATAGAGTACGAAGGAATGTTTACGATACCTCCATTCACAGTAATGTGACGGTGAGATACTAATTGACGTGCACCACTACGAGTAGGAGAAATTCCCATTCTGTAAACAGTGTTGTCTAATCTTCTTTCACACAATTGTAATAGGATTTCACCTGTTACACCCGTTTTTGAAGATGCTTTCTTATATAAGTTACGGAATTGCTTTTCAAGTATACCGTAAGTATATTTTGCTTTTTGCTTCTCTAGCAGTTGTACTGAATATTCAGACTGCTTAGATCTTCTACGTGAGTTTCCGTGTTGACCTGGACCGTAGTTTTTCTTCTCTAACGATTTGTCAGCACCGAAGATTGCCTCACCGAATCTACGTGCAATTTTGGTTTTTGGACCTGTATATCTTGCCATTTCTTAGATTTTAAAGGGATTAAACTCTTCTACGTTTAGGAGGACGACAACCGTTGTGCGGTTGTGGAGTAACATCTACAATTTCAGATACCTGAATTCCGTTGTTGTGTAAGGTACGGATTGCAGATTCACGACCATTACCTGGTCCCTTCACATAAACTTTAACTTTTCTCAAACCTGCTTCATGAGCAACTTTCGCGCAATCTTCAGCAGCTGTTTGAGCAGCATACGGAGTGTTCTTTTTAGAACCTTTAAATCCTTGCTTACCCGCAGATGACCATGAAATTACTTGGCCCGCATTATTGGTAAGAGAGATAATGATGTTGTTGAAAGACGAATGGATATGAGCCTGTCCAACAGCCTCTACCTTTACGTTTCTCTTTTTGTTTGTCTTAGCCATAGCTACCTACTATTTAGTTGCTTTCTTCTTGTTAGCAACAGTTTTTCTTCTACCCTTTCTCGTACGTGAGTTGTTTTTGGTTCTTTGACCTCTTAACGGTAATCCCGCACGATGACGTTGTCCTCTGTTACAACCAATATCCATCAATCGCTTGATGTTTAGTTGAACTTCAGATCTTAACTCACCCTCGATAGTGTAGTCTGACATGATAGTACGAATTTCATTCAATTCGCTATCATTCCAATCCTGAACCTTTGTGTTGAGATCAACACCGGCCTTAGTAAGGATTTCCTCTGCTCGCGTTCTTCCTACACCGAAAATGTAGGTTAAACCGATAACTCCTCTTTTGTTTGTAGGTAAATCTACCCCTGCAATTCTTGCCATAGAATGTTTTTTAGATCAAGGACTAGCCTTGTCTTTGTTTGAACTTAGGGTTCTTTTTGTTAATTACGTAAAGACGTCCTTTTCTGCGCACAATCTGGCAGTCAGCACTTCTTTTTTTAATTGATGCTCTTACTTTCATCTTTGACTTTTTTAGTATCTGTAAGTAATTCGGCCTTTCGTCAAATCGTAAGGCGACATAGCTAATTTAACCTTGTCTCCTGGTAACAATTTGATATAGTGCATTCGCATCTTTCCGGAGATGTGAGCTGTTAAAATGTGTCCATTTTCTAGTTCTACTCGGAACATTGCATTTGAAAGTGATTCAATAATCACTCCGTCTTGCTCTATAGATGCTTGTTTAGCCATACACTAATTTTTGTTTTTTAATACTTCGTCGATATAGTCGAATGACGACAATATCTCTGCTTTACCTTTTCGAACTACAATCGTATGTTCAAAATGTGCTGAAGGTTTCATGTCGGCGGTGTTTATGGTCCAACCGTCATCTAATTGTACAATCTCTTTAACTCCCATGTTTACCATAGGTTCTATAGCGATTACCAATCCTTCTTGTAATTTCACGCCTCTACCTCGTTTGCCATAGTTAGGAACTTCTGGACTCTCGTGAAGGTTTACACCTACACCATGTCCAACCAATTCTCTAACAACTGTATAACCATTTCGTTCTGCGTGTAACTGAACGGCGTGACCGATATCGCCAATGCGATTACCAGCTACAGCTGCTTCGATTCCCTTATAAAGAGATTCACGAGTTACTCTTAATAACTCTTGCACATCTTTAGCAACCTCCCCTACTTCGTAAGTAAATGCTGAATCACCAAAGAATCCGTTTTTCTTAACACCACAGTCCAAAGATAAAATCGTTCCCGATTCTAAAGGCTCGTTATTTGGAATCCCATGAACCACCTGTTCGTTTGGTGAAACACATAAAGTGTTTGGGAAACCACTATAACCTTTGAAGCCCGGAATACCACCATTATCTCTGATGAACTCCTCTGCGATCTTATCTAAGGCTAGAGTGGATACCCCAGGTTGAATAAGTTTCGCCACTTCGGCGTGAGTTTTTGCAACAAGTAAAGAACTTTCTCTTATGAGCTCAATTTCCTCTTCAGTCTTGTAATAGATCATGAGGAAATATTACATTCCTGATTTCCCAGTCAAACGACCAGATTTCATTAAACCATCATAATGACGATTCAATAGGTAACCTTCTATTTGTTGTAGAGTGTCTAAAACAACACCTACCATTATCAAAAGAGAAGTACCTCCAAAGAACTGTGCGAACGACTGGTTAATACCAGCATTCATTGCAAAGGCAGGTAAAATAGCTATTAACGCTAAAAATACTGAACCAGGCAACACGATTCTCGACATCACACCATCCAAGAAACCAGCAGTATCCTTTCCTGGTTTAACACCCGGAACAAATCCACCATTACGTTTCAAATCGTCTGCCATTTGGTTTGTATTAACCGTAATTGCAGTGTAGAAATAGGTGAATAGAATGATTAAAATTGCGAACACAAAATTATACCAAAAACCTGAGAAATCAGAGAAAGTTGTAACAAAATTTTGCACTCCTTCAGATTCTGACAATCCAGCGAATGTTATAGGTATAAACATTATAGCTTGCGCGAAAATAATTGGCATTACACCCGAAGCATTTACCTTAAGTGGTAAGTACTGACGAGCAGCAGCAACTTGTGCCGTAGCACCTCTTTTTGCATATTGAATTGGAATGCGTCGTACACCTTGTACTAAAAGAACAGAAGCAAATATTACAACTAACATAATTACCAATTCTACTAAAATGATTAATGGTTTTGCTCTTCCGACCTCGAACAAGAATGCTTGAGGAAGGCTCGCAATTATACCCACCATAATCAATAATGAAATACCGTTACCAATACCTCTATCAGTAATCTTCTCACCTAACCACATTGCAAACATGGTACCTGTTACTAAGATTACGATACTCGAGAACCAGAAAGAACCACTTGATAACAAGAAGGCTTCAGCTGGTAAAGTAGCTTTAAGATTGGCTATATAACCAGGTGCTTGGAAGCAAGTGATCAATACAGTTAAATAACGTGTAATCTGAGAAATTTTTGTTCTACCACTCTCACCATCTTTTTGCAATTTTTGCAAATATGGCACTGCCATAGTCATTAACTGAATTACAATAGATGCTGAAATGTAAGGCATGATACCCAAAGCCATAATTGAGGCTTGTGAGAATGCACCACCCGTGAACATATTCAATAATCCTAATAATCCATCAGATGTTTGATTTTGCAAAGCATCTAATTGTTGTGGATCAATACCAGGAAGGGCTACGAACGAACCTAAACGGTAAATAAGTAAGAACCCTAACGTGGTTAGGATTCTTCCTCTTAGTTCTTCAATCTTCCAAATATTCTTAAGTGTCTCTATCAAATTCTTCATAAGTATGGGGGCTTATTAAAGGGTTGTAGCTGTTCCTCCTGCTGCTTCGATAGCGGCAGTTGCAGTAGCTGTAAATTTATGAGCTGTAATGTTTAATTTAGCAGTTAGTACGCCTCTACCCAATATTTTAACTAGGTCGTTTTTGCGAGCTAAACCATTAGCCATTAAAACTTCAAAAGTTACTTCGTCTTTAATTTTCTTAGTGTCTATTAATGTTTGAATAGTATCAAGATTAATCCCCTTGTATTCTACACGGTTAATATTCTTGAACCCAAACTTAGGGACACGACGTTGCAAAGGCATTTGACCACCTTCGAAACCTATCTTTCTAGAGTAACCCGAACGAGACTTTTGCCCGTTATGTCCTCTTGTAGCTGTACCACCTTGACCAGAACCCTGACCACGTGCGATACGCTTTCTATTTTTCACCGAGCCAGGAGCTGGTTTCAAATTACTTAAATTCATCTTACGATTCCTTTAATGGTTCTTACTTAACTTCTTCTACCTCGATCAAGTGCTTGATAGCATTAACCATACCCAATATTTGCGGGGTGCCTTCGTGCTCAACAACTTGATTAATCTTTGTGAGACCTAGTGCTTCCAAAGTTCTCTTTTGACGCTCTGGTCTATCGATCTTACTACGAACTTGCTTAATTCTAATTTTAGCCATCTTTTCCTTATTTACCGTTAAAGACTTTGCTCATAGAGATCCCTCTTTGAGTTGCAACAGAACGTGCATCTCTCATTTGTAATAAAGCATCCATAGTTGCCTTTACTACATTGTGAGGATTCGATGAACCTTTAGATTTCGCTAAGATATCGTGAACACCTACAGATTCTATTACTGCACGCATAGCACCACCAGCGATAACTCCTGTACCATGAGATGCAGGACGCATAAAGATTTGAGATCCACCAAATTTACCGTTTTGCTCGTGAGGAATAGTTCCATTCACAACTGGAATACGGTATAAGTTTTTCTTTGCATCTTCCGTAGCTTTAGTAATTGCTGAAACAACTTCATGAGCTTTACCCATTCCGTGGCCTACAACACCTGCTTCATCACCAACAACCATAATAGCAGAGAAACTGAATGTTCTACCACCTTTAGTTACTTTAGTAACACGTTGGATACCAACTAAGCGTTCTTTAAGCTCGATGCCAGAAGGCTTTACCTTTTCTAGGTTATAGTATTTACTTGCCATAATTTCTTAGAATTTAAGTCCACCTTCTCTAGCACCATCGGCTAAAGATTTAATTCTTCCGTGGTATAAATAACCATTTCTATCGAAAACACATTCTGTGATTCCAGCAGCAACAGCTTTTTCAGCAAGGGCTTTACCAACTAAGTTGGCTTGTTCACTTTTCGTCCCTTCAACTTTTGCAGCTTTATCAGTAGATGCAGCAGACAACAGAGTTGTTCCTGCTAAATCATCGATTAACTGAGCGTAAATCGATTTGTTACTTCTAAAAACTGAAAGTCTTGGAGTCGAGGCAGTACCACTGATGTTCTTACGAACACGCATTTTGATACGCTTTCTTCTATATTCTTTTGACAATGCCATAGCTTTTATTTTTAGCCTGCAGTTTTACCTGCTTTTCTTCTAATTTGTTCACCTACGAACTTAACACCTTTTCCTTTGTAAGGTTCAGGTTTTCTCATAGAGCGGATTTTTGCCGCTACCATTCCGATAAGTTGCTTATCGTGTGAAGTTAATTTCACGATAGGGTTCTTACCCTTTTCTGAAACAGTTTCAACTTTAACCTCAGGACAAACTTCTAACACAATGTTGTGAGAGAAACCTAAACTAAGTTCTAATATTTGACCTCTGTTTGCTGCACGATAACCTACACCTACAAGTTCAAGTTCTTTTGTGTACCCTTTTGAAACTCCTTCGATCATGTTGTAGATTAAAGAACGGTATAAACCGTGCTTTGCTCTCACTTCTTTTTGATCGTTTGGTCTTTCAACAGTAACAACAGATTCCTCGACTCTTACGGCGATTGGTTCTGTAACCTGCAGAGATAATTCTCCAAGCTTCCCCTTAACAACAACTTCATTAGATGAAGATACTGTAACGGTAGTTCCTTCTAGAATTACGACCGGTTGTTTACCTATTCTTGACATTTCTTAATGTTTTCCGTTGATTAATAAACGTAACACAACACTTCACCACCTACATTTAATGTACGTGCCTCTTTATCCGTCATTACTCCCTTAGAAGTAGAAACGATAGCTACACCCAATCCGTTTAATACTCTTGGCATTTCTGCTGAAGAAGAGTATTTACGTAATCCTGGCTTAGAAGCTCTTTTTAAGGAAGTTATGGCTGGCATTTTCGTAATTGCATTGTATTTTAATGCAATCTTGATAGTACCTTGTGCATTGTTATTTTCGAACTTAAAGTTCAAGATATAACCCTGATCTTTTAAGATCTTAGTTATTTCTTTTTTTAGATTTGATGCAGGAACTTCAACGACTCTGTGACTTGCCATAATGGCGTTACGAAGACGCGTTAAGTAATCTGCTATTGGATCTGTATACATAATTTGTAACTTTTATCAGTTTACCAACTAGCTTTTTTCACACCTGGGATTAATCCGAAGTTTGCCATTTCACGGAAAGTAACACGTGAAATACCGAACTGACGCATATACCCTTTAGGTCTACCAGTTAATTTACAACGGTTGTGTAAACGCACTGGAGAGGCATCCTTAGGAAGTTTTTGCAAACCTACATAGTCACCTGCTGCTTTTAAAGCTGCACGCTTTTCAGCGTATTTTTCTACCAGTTTTTGTCTTTTAAGCTCTCTGGCTTTCATAGATTCTTTTGCCATCCTACTTATTTTTTAAATGGTAAACCAAATTCCTTTAACAACTCAAAAGCTTCTTTATTGGTATCTGTAGACGTTACAAACGTAATATCCATACCAGTAATCTTATTCACCTGATCAATAAAGATCTCTGGGAATATGATTTGCTCCTTAATACCTAAAGTATAATTTCCTCTTCCGTCAAATCCATTGGCGTTAATTCCATGGAAGTCACGAACTGCAGGTAATGCAGTAGAAACTAAACGATCTAAGAATTCGTACATACGTTCTCCACGTAATGTAACACGAACTCCAATTGGCATCGCTTTTCTTAGCTTAAAGTTAGAGATATCTTTCTTAGATAAGGTAGCAACAGCTTTTTGACCCGTAATGCGTGTCATTTCTTCAGCGGCAACATCTACTAATTTCTTGTCAGTAGTTGCTTCGCCAATACCTTGGTTAAGACAGATCTTCACTAATTTAGGCACTTGCATGATGTTTTTGTAACCCATGCGCTCCGTGAGAGCCGCAACAATTTCGTTGCGATATTTCTCTTGTAGTCTTGGAGTATAAGCCATTATAGAACCTCCCCTGTTTTTTTAGAGTAACGAACCAACTTGCCATCTTCATTCTTTTTTCTTCCTATACGGCTTGCTTGACCTTTCGAATCAACTACCATTAGGTTAGAAATGTGAATAGAAGCTTCACGTTTTACAATTCCACCTTGTGGATTTGCTGCGCTAGGCTTTGTGTGTTTCGACACCATGTTAATACCTTCAACGAAGGCTCTTCCTTTTTCAAGAACTACAGAAGTTACTTTTCCAGTTTTACCGTTATCGGTTCCAGAAAGTACTTTTACTGTGTCTCCTGTTTTAATGTGTAATTTCGACATCATAAATCGTTTTATAACACCTCTGGTGCTAGTGAAACTATTTTCATGAACTGCTTGTCACGTAATTCACGAGCTACTGGCCCAAAAACACGTGTACCTTTCATTTGACCTGCAGTATCCAACAAAACACAAGCGTTATCATCGAAACGGATATAAGATCCATCTTGACGACGCACTTCTTTTTTTGTACGAACAACGACAGCCGTAGCAACTTGACCTTTCTTTACTGAACCTGCTGGTATAGCAGATTTAATAGTAACCACGATCTTGTCTCCTAATGAAGCATATCTTCTGCGAGTACCACCTAATACACGAATACAAAGTACTTCTTTGGCTCCGGTATTGTCGGCAACTTTTAATCGACTTTCCTGTTGTACCATTTTACTTCGCTCTTTCTAGGATTTCTACTACTCTCCAATTCTTTGATTTACTCATTGGACGAGTTTCCATAATGCGTACCGTATCACCGATATTACAGTCATTTTTCTCATCGTGAGCTACAAATGTAGAAGATTTCTTTACGAATTTTCCGTACATAGCGTGTCTTTCCTTACGCTCGATAGTTACGGTAACAGACTTATCCATCTTGTTGCTTTTCACAACACCGACACGTTCTTTTCTAAGATTTCTAGTTTCCATCTTTGTTTATGCTTCTAGTTCTCTTCTTCTAACTTCTGTTAGAATACGTGCAACTGATTTCTTTGTTTCACGGATTTGAACAGGATTCTCTAATGGAGACACTGCATGTGCTAAATTCATTTTAGCCAATGAAGCTCTTACCTCAGTGAGTTTACCCATCAACTCCTCAGTTGACATTTCAATAATTACAGCTTGTTTCATCGCTAATAATAGTTTATCGATTAAGCTTCAACGTAGTCTCTACGAACTACGAATTTAGTTGTTATTGGCAACTTTTGAGCCGCCAAACGAAGGGCTTCTTTTGCAATTTCCAAAGAGACACCGTCCAATTCGAACATAATGCGTCCTGGTCTTACAACTGCTGCCCAGTATTCTGGTGCACCTTTACCTTTCCCCATACGTACTTCTGCAGGTTTTTTGGTAATCGGTTTGTCTGGGAAAATACAGATCCACATTTGTCCTTCACGCTTCATGTAACGCGTTGCAGCGATACGTGCAGCCTCGATTTGACGAGATGTGATCCAACATTCTTCCAAAGCTTTAATAGCGAAAGATCCAAAAGCAATTTGGCTACCACGTCCGGCATTACCCTTCATGCGGCCCTTTTGCATTTTACGGAACTTCGTTCTTTTTGGTTGTAACATCTTTCTTACTTTTTAGTAGAGCTTAGTACTACTTTCTTTTTCTACGTTGTGAACCACCTCTAGTACCACGACCTGATTTCTTAGGACCTTTCGATAAAGTTTCGATAGGTGTTAAGTCGCGTTTACCATATAACTCACCCTTACAAATCCACACTTTTACGCCTAAAACGCCGTAAGTAGTATGAGATTCAACAAGAGCGTAGTCGATGTCCGCACGGAAAGTATGTAATGGAGTTCTACCATCTTTATACATTTCTGAACGTGCCATTTCAGCACCATTCAAACGACCTGAAACTTGAATCTTAATACCTTCAGCACCCATACGCATTGCAGCAGCAATCGCCATCTTTACCGCACGACGGTAAGAGATACGACCTTCGATCTGACGAGCGATAGATTGACCTACTAGTTTAGCATCTGTTTCTGGTCTCTTGATTTCAAAGATATTCACTTGAACATCTTTTTGAGTTAATTTCTTTAACTCTTCTTTCAATCGATCTACTTCTGAACCACCTTTCCCGATAATGATACCAGGTCTTGCAGTACAGATAGTAATAGTAACGAGCTTTAAGGTACGCTCGATGATCACTTTAGAAACGCTTGCTTTAGCTAAACGAGCATCAATATACTTACGTATCTTGCTGTCTTCTGCTAATTTATCACCGAAGTTTTTTCCGCCATACCATGCCGAATCCCATCCTCTGATGATTCCCAAACGGTTACCTATTGGATTAGTCTTTTGTCCCATATCAGCTTATTCTTTTTCTGATTTACTTCCTACCACGAGTGTAACGTGATTTGAACGCTTTCTAATTCTGTGAGCTCTACCTTGAGGAGCTGGACGTAAACGTTTCAATACTCGAGCAGAGTCGACTTGAATCTCTTTTACGAACAAGTTACAGTCTTCCATACGAGCTTCTTCATTCTTTGCTTGCCAATTGGCAACCGCAGATAGAAGAAGAGTCTCTAAACGAGAAGAAGCTTCCTTAGTGTTAAACTTTAGAATTTGTAGAGCCTTGTTTACCTCAACTCCACGCACCAAATCAGCCACAAGACGCATCTTTCTTGGGGAAGTAGGGCAATTATTTAGCTTGGCAAAAGCCACGTTTGCACGCGCTTCTTTCATCGCTACTGCCGTATTATGTTTTCTTTTTCCCATGATTAAGGCTAATAATGTTATCTTTTACCTTTATCTTTCTTACCACCGTGACCTCTGTAAGTACGAGTAAGAGAAAATTCTCCTAACTTGTGACCTACCATGTTCTCGGTAACAAAAACAGGTATAAACTGACGACCATTGTGTACAGCAATTGTTTGACCTACAAAATCAGGCGTAATCATCGAGGCTCTAGACCAAGTTTTGATTACCGATTTTTTGCTTGCCTCTGCATTAGCTAGAATTTTCTTTTCTAACTTAAAGTGTACGAAAGGTCCTTTTTTTAGTGAACGCGCCATAACTTTTTATTTCTTTCTTCGTTCAACAATATACTTATTGGTAGCCTTCTTCTTCGAACGAGTTTTATAACCCTTCGCTGGGATACCATTTCTAGAACGTGGGTGTCCTCCAGAAGATTTACCTTCACCACCACCCATTGGGTGATCAACCGGGTTCATAGCAACACCTCTAGTACGTGGACGACGTCCTAACCATCTAGATCTACCTGCTTTACCTGATCGCTCAAGGCCTCTCTCACTATTGGTAACAACACCAATTGTTGCTAAACAAGTAATCAACACCATTCTTGTTTCCCCTGAAGGAAGACGAAGAATTGCATACTTACCCTCTCTTGCGACTAATTGTGCATATGCACCTGCGCTACGAGCCATTACGGCACCTTGTCCCGGACGAAGTTCGATGTTGTGGATAATAGTACCTAAAGGGATGTCACTTAAGAAAAGTGCATTACCTACTTCAGGAGCTGCATCTTTACCAGATACAATTTTGTCCCCAACATTCAGACCATTCGGAGCAATGATATACCGTTTTTCACCATCTGCGTAAACAACCAGTGCAATACGAGCCGTACGGTTTGGATCGTATTCTATTGTAGCCACTTTCGCGTCCATACCAAACTTCTCTCTTTTGAAGTCTACGATACGGTAACGTTTCTTGTGACCACCACCGATGTAACGCATAGTCATACGTCCAGAGTTATTTCTACCTCCAGAACGCTTCATCGGCGCAAGCAAAGACTTTTCAGGTGTAGCTGTCGTAATACCATCGAAGGTATTGACCACCTTATGTCTTTGACCTGGCGTTGTTGGTCTTAGTTTTCTAACTGCCATAACTTAATTAAATATTGCTATAAAAATCAATACTCTCTCCATCAGCTACATCTACTATAGCTTTTTTATAAGAATTTGTTCTACCGCTAATAACGCCACCTTTCGTATTACGAGATTTAGCTTTACCTGGGTAAATCATTGTTCTTACTTTTTCCACAGACACGCCGTACATTTTCTCTACAGCATCTTTGATTTCAAGCTTATTAGCTCTTCTATCAACCACAAAACCAAAGCGATTATTCTTTTCGCCTGCTTCTGTCATCTTTTCGGTAATTACCGGTTTTATAAGAATGTTCATCGTCTGTTTAGCTTAAAATGTTCTCAATTTTCTCTACAGCTCCTTCAGTCAATAAAACTGTTCCTGAGTTAAGTATCTTGTAAGTACTTAATTCTGAGGCAGTTATCACTTGAGCGTATTGTAAATTTCGCGACGACAAATATACATTTTTATTTGACTCCGCAAGCACTAACAACGTTTTTCTCGTGTTAAGACCTAGATTCCCAATCATTTCTGAATAAGTAGAAGTTTTAGGAGTGTCGAAAGTAAGGTTCTCCAAAACAACAATAGCATTGTCTTTTGCTTTCATAGTAAAAGCAGATTTACGAGCTAATGTCTTTAACTTTTTATTCAACTTGAAAGAGTAATTTCTTGGACGAGGCCCAAAAGCACGACCACCACCACGCATTACAGGAGACTTAATACTACCTGCACGAGCGGTACCCGTTCCTTTTTGTTTCTTAATCTTTCTTGTACTACCTGTGATCTCAGCTCTTTCTTTAGATTTGTGTGTACCCTGACGTTGGTTAGCCAAGTATTGCTTCACATCTAAATAAACAGCATGATCATTTGGTTCGATCGCGTAGATCGCATCGGTTAAAGCTACTTTTCTTCCAGTATCTTTACCTTTAATGTCTAAAACTACTGCTTCCATTATTTCTCGATGGTTAAGAGTGAGTTTTTTGGTCCTGGTACAGAACCCTTAACAACTAATAGGTTTTTATCCTTGATCACCTTCAGCACTTGCAAGTTAGCAACAGTTACCTGATCACCTCCCATGCGTCCTGCCATGCGCATTCCTTTGAATACACGTGCAGGGTACGAAGCCGCACCAATAGAACCCGGAGCACGTAAACGGTTATGCTGACCATGGGTAGCGTCACCTACACCACGGAAATTATAACGTTTAACTACCCCTTGAAAACCTTTACCCTTTGAAACGCCAGTTACATCAACATATTCACCTTCAGTGAAAAGCTCCACGTCAACTACATCTCCTAAGTTTAATTCAGACTCGAAACCTTCGAATTCCTGAACTTTTACTTTAGGTGTAGTTTTCGCCTTAGCAAAATGACCTGTAAGAGCTTTACCGGCATTTTTTGCTTTCTTTTCACCATAACCCAGCTGAATAGCCTCGTAACCATCTGTTTCGAGGGTTCTAACCTGTGTCACAACACAAGGACCAACTTCTAAAACCGTGCAAGGGATATTCTTCCCTTGCTCGTTAAAGATGCTAGTCATTCCTACTTTTTTTCCAATTAAACCTGGCATTTTTGTTTATTTAATGGATGACTAATTAAACTTTGATCTCTACTTCAACACCACTTGGCAACTCTAATCTCATCAAAGCATCAACTGTTTTTGATGAAGAGCTGTATATGTCCATTAAACGCTTGTAAGAGCTCAATTCGAACTGCTCACGCGCTTTCTTGTTCACGTGAGGTGAACGAAGAACAGTGTATATTCTTTTGTGTGTTGGCAATGGAATTGGCCCATTTACAACAGCACCTGTAGTCTTAACAGTTTTCACGATCTTCTCAGCAGACTTGTCTACTAAGTTGTGGTCGTAAGACTTTAGCTTGATTCTAATCTTTTGACTCATTGTATCTGAATTAAGAGTTACCGTTAACTTTAGTAATCACCCCTTCTGCAATGTTTCTTGGACAGTCGTCGTAGTGTGAGAACTCCATAGTTGAAGTTGCTCTACCCGATGTTACTGTACGTAATGTTGTTACGTATCCAAACATTTCAGAAAGTGGCACATTCGCTTTAATTACTTGCGCACCATTACGTGAATCCATACCAGCTACTTGACCTCTTCTACGGTTCAAATCAGCTACTACATCACCCATGTTTGCTTCTGGTGTAACCACCTCAAGCTTCATAATAGGTTCAAGCAAAGTAGGCGTTGCTTTTTTACAAGCGTCTTTGTATCCAAGTTTAGCTGCTAATTCGAATGACAATGCATCTGAATCGACTGCGTGGAAAGATCCATCAAACAAAGTAACTTGTAAGCTATCCATTGGGTAACCAGCCAAAGGACCGTTAACCATAGCTTGCTCGAAACCTTTTTGTACCGATGGAATAAATTCTCTTGGTACAGCACCACCCTTAATCTTATCGATGAAAATCAATCCTTCTTTAGCCTCTTCACCTTCAGCAACCTCAACAGGGCCAATAGTAAATTGGATATCGGCAAATTTACCTTTACCACCAGATTGCTTCTTATAAGTTTGTCTGTGATCAATTGTAGCACGGATTGCCTCTTTGTATTGTACTTGAGGTTCACCTTGATTACATTCAACCTTAAACTCACGCTTCATACGATCGATAAGGATATCCAAGTGAAGCTCACCCATACCAGAAATTACAGTTTGACCTGTATCTTGGTTAGTAGCCACACGGAATGTTGGATCTTCTTCAGATAACTTACCTAAAGCCATACCCATTTTATCCATATCAGCCTTCGTTTTAGGCTCAATAGCAATACCAATTACTGGCTCAGGGAAAGACATCGATTCAAGAACGATAGGCTCTTTTTCTGAGTGTAGTGTATCACCTGTACGGATGTCTTTAAAACCAACACCTGCACCGATATCACCAGCACCAATATTTGCAATTGCGTTTTGCTTATTCGAGTGCATTTGGAAGATACGAGAAATACGCTCCTTCTTTCCAGTTCTTGAATTCCAGATATAAGAACCTGCATCCAAGTTACCCGAATAAACTCTGAAGAAACATAGACGACCTACGAATGGGTCAGTAGCGATTTTAAAGGCTAATGCAGCAAATGGCTCATCAATGTTTGGCTTGCGCTCTTCTTCTTCTTCAGTATCAGGATTAGTACCAATAATAGACTCTACATCCATCGGAGATGGTAAGAATTCCATTACAGCATCTAATACTGCTTGCACACCCTTGTTCTTGAAGGCAGAACCACAGAACATTGGCGTAATTTTCATATCGTGAACGGCTGCTTTAATAGCAGATTCCAATTCAGCTTCAGTAATTGAATCTGGATCCTCGAAGAATTTCTCCATCAAGTTGTCGTCGTATTCGGCAACAGATTCAACTAACTTTTCTCTCCACTCAGCCACAATATCAACTAAATCCTCAGGGATTTCGATTTCATTGTAAGTCATTCCTTGGTCATTATTCTCCCAAGTAATTGCTTTGTTAGAAATAAGGTCAACTACACCACGGAAAGTCTCTTCTGCACCAATAGGCACTTGAAGAGGTACTGGGTGAGCACCTAAACGTTCTTTAACTTGGGCAACCACGTTAAAGAAGTCTGCACCCGCACGGTCCATTTTGTTAACGAAACCAATACGTGGCACATTGTATTTGTCAGCTTGTCGCCATACAGTTTCAGACTGAGGTTCAACCCCACCTACTGCACAAAATAAAGCTACAGCACCATCCAATACACGTAGTGAACGTTCTACCTCAACGGTAAAATCTACGTGACCTGGAGTATCGATGATATTCATCTGGTACCCATTATTGCGGTAATCCCAGAAACAAGTTGTAGCAGCAGAAGTAATGGTAATACCACGTTCTTGCTCTTGCTCCATCCAGTCCATAGTCGCTGCACCATCGTGAACCTCACCAATCTTGTGAGAAACACCAGTATAGTACAAAATACGCTCGGTAGTTGTTGTTTTACCAGCATCGATATGCGCCATGATACCGATGTTACGCGTATATTTTAGATCTCTTTTAGCCATCTTCTTTTCTGTTAATGATTAAAATCTAAAGTGAGAGAATGCTTTGTTCGCTTCCGCCATGCGGTGAACATCAGTTCTCTTCTTCACAGTAGCTCCCTCTTCACGAGACGCTGCTATTACTTCATTAGCCAATCTTAGCGCCATGGTCTTTTCATTACGCTTACGCGTAACTCCAATTAACCACTTCATGCCTAAAGACAACTTCCTGTCTGGACGAATTTGCATTGGGATTTGGAAAGTCGCACCACCCACTCTTCTACTACGTACTTCTACATGTGGTGTTACGTTTTGCAACGCTTTCTTGAAAATCTCTAATGCATTCTCTTCGTCTCCGCTTTTCTCCTCAATGATGTCAATCGCATCATAGAAAATTCTAAACGCAGTACTCTTCTTACCGTCTAACATCAAGTTATTCACGAAACGCGTTACGAGCGTGTCGTTAAATCTTGGATCTGGTAATAAGACTCTTTTTTTAGCTTTTGCTTTTCTCATTTTGCTTTTTTCTTCAGATTACTCTGATTACTTTTTAGGTTTTTTAGCTCCGTACTTAGAACGTCTTTGAGTTCGTCCATCAACACCAGCTGTGTCCAAAGCTCCACGAACGATATGGTAACGTACACCTGGAAGATCTTTTACTCTCCCACCACGTACCAAAACAATCGAGTGCTCTTGCAAGTTGTGCCCTTCACCCGGAATATATGCATTCACTTCGTTTCCGTTAGTCAATCTTACTCTGGCTACTTTACGCATTGCAGAATTAGGTTTCTTTGGAGTCGTAGTGTATACACGGGTACAAACACCTCTTCTTTGAGGACAAGCATCTAGTGCGGCCGATTTACTTTTTTTAGTAAATTTTTCACGACCTTTTCGTACCAACTGCTGAATAGTAGGCATAATGCTGTTTTAGTTTATAATTCATTTATATACAACTTCCCTAATTTTTAGGGACTGCAAATGTATAACTTTTCCCCTATTTCACAAACTGCCTTTCTCTTTTATTTATTGATACCCTTCGTTTTAGCTATTTTGCTACCTCAAGTCTGTTATCAACAAATGCAATTTGCGTTTAACCAAGCAACTATAAGACTAAAAAATGTCATATTCATTAAATCAACTCTCACAAAGTGATCAAATTTTAGAATCTATATTTTTTTTCAACAAAGGTCTCTACAGCCTAGAATAAAAATTAACTTTGAAACCTCTAAAACGAACACTTCACACCTTATATATAGAGAGTAAAAAATGAGTGACCACTTAGCCCATTTAAATCCGTCACAGCGAAAGGCTGTAGAACAAACTCAAGGACCTATGATGGTGATTGCCGGAGCTGGGTCTGGAAAAACACGTGTTTTGACCTATCGTATTGCGCAACTACTCAAACAAGGTGTCGACCCTTTTAACATACTCTCGCTAACCTTCACCAATAAGGCGGCAAAGGAAATGAAAGAACGTATCGAAAAGATTATTGGTCCTGCGGCTAAGAACCTTTGGATGGGTACTTTCCACTCGGTGTTTGCAAAAATCTTACGATTTGAGGCTGACAAGTTGGGCTACCCTTCTAACTTCACCATTTACGATTCCGACGATTCAAAAGCATTACTCCGTCGTATTATTAAGGAGATGAGTTTAGATACCGATATCTATAAGGTGAATATTGTGCAGTCGAGAATCTCTTCTTTTAAGAACAACTTGATTACAGTTAAGGCATATAATAACAATACTGAACTTAAAACGCAAGACGACTCTGCGCATCGGCCACAAATGGGAGTACTTTACGAAAAGTATGTGAAGGAGTGTTTCAAATCTGGAGCCATGGATTTTGATGATTTACTTTTAAAAACCAATGAGCTCATCTTCCGCCATCCTGAAGTATTACTTAAATACCAAGATCGCTTTAAGTACATATTAGTAGATGAGTATCAAGATACCAACCACTCACAGTATTTAATCGTAAAGGCATTGGCATCGCGATTCGAAAACTTATGTGTAGTTGGAGATGATGCTCAAAGTATATATGCCTTCCGTGGAGCTAACATCCGCAATATCCTAAATTTCAAAAAGGATTATGCTGATGCACAAATTATCAAACTAGAGCAAAATTATCGCTCTACACAAAACATCGTAAAAGCTGCCAACAGTATCATCAGTAATAACAAAGACCAACTCGATAAAAACGTTTGGACTTCGAATGATCTTGGTGATAAAATAAAAGTGAACCGCGCGATGACGGATAATGATGAGGCCGCACTAGTGGCATCCAATATTCAAGAAACCAAACAACGCGAACAAGCTTTTAATGAAAACTTCGCTATCCTTTATCGCACCAACGCACAATCGCGTAGTATGGAAGAAGCTTTGAGAAAAAGAGGCATACCTTATCGTATTTATGGTGGACTCTCTTTTTACCAACGAAAGGAGATTAAAGATATGATGGCTTACTTCCGAATGTCGTCAAATGCACAAGATGAAGAAGCTTTAAGAAGAATCATCAATTACCCTAAAAGAGGTATTGGGAATAGTTCTATCGACAGGATTACCCTGAAGTCGAAAGAGCAACAAAAAACACTTTGGGCAATCGTAGAAAACATCAAGTTCGAAGACACAGGACTGAATACAGGAAGTACTACCAAAGTAGACAACTTTGCTGTTCTCATAAAAGGCTTTCAGGCGTTAGTAAAAGAACAAGATGCATACGAAGCTGCTTCATATATAGCAAAACAGTCGGGGCTTTTCAGAGAATTACAAGCAGATAAAACGCCTGAGGGGATTAGTAAATATGAAAACCTACAAGAACTTTTAAATGGTATTAAAGATTTTGTAGATCAGGAAAACGAAAAGCCCGAAGAAGAACGTAATACAAGTTTAAGTTATTATTTAGAAGACATTGCACTTCTTACTGACAACGACAAAGAGGATGAAGATAATGGTGATCATGTTTCTTTAATGACTATTCACCAATCTAAAGGTTTGGAATACGTTTACGTCTATATTGTAGGATTGGAAGAAAATCTTTTTCCATCACAAATGTCATTGGGTTCGAGAGCTGATCTAGAAGAAGAACGTCGTTTATTTTACGTTGCCTTAACGAGAGCCGAAAAAAAAGCTACACTAAGCTTTGCTTTGAGTCGTTACCGTTGGGGGAATCTTATCGATTGTGAACCGAGTCGATTTATAGCAGAAATAGACGATGCCTTTTTAGATATGGACTTCATTAACGTGAAGCCTGCCAGAAGAGGTGCTGGAAATATGAATACGGGTACTAATTATAAAACTAAAGTTCCCTCTAGATTCAACAAATCGACACAGAAAAAGGAAGCATCAAAAGCTAAAAACGCTCCAGTTTTCGTTCCTCGAAATCTTAAAAAACTCGACCCGAATATTCAAACTCGAAATTATACTGAGCAAGACTATTCTACTGGAATGAAAGTAGAACACAATCGATTTGGTGTGGGTATCATATGCAAATTAGACGGCAGTGGTGCCAATAAAAAAATTAGCATTAACTTTACGGATGTAGGAGAGAAAACGCTTCTAGCAAAATTCGCAAAACTCAACATCCTCAAATAATCTATTTGAATGGAATACAATACTAGCCTGCCGAAATTAATCATTCCAGAATACGGAAGAAATGTGCAGAAAATGGTGCATTCGATTATTGAAATCGATGACCGCGACAAAAGAAATCATCAAGCAAAAGCTATCATTGAAGTGATGGGTAATTTGAACCCTCACCTAAGAGATGTCCCTGACTTTAAACACAAGTTGTGGGATCACCTTTTTATTATGTCAGATTTTCAACTTGATGTAGACTCGCCATATGATAAACCTTCCAAAGAATCTTTCGAAGAAAAACCAGAGAAACTAAAATACTCTGATAATAATATCACGCTTCGTCATTACGGAAAAATATTACCACAGATTATAGAAAGGGCTATTGATCTAGAGGAAGGAGATTACAAAGAGCTATTAGTTTTTTGTATCGCCAACCATATGAAAAAGTCTTATTTGACTTGGAATAGCTCTTCGGTAGAAGATGAGGTAATATTAAAGCACTTAAGCTTTTTGTCGGATGACAAATTGTCAATGAAAGATACGTATACACTTCATTCGTTTGCTGGTATCAAAACTCAGGCTAAACCAAAGAAGAAACAACAAAATAACCGCGGGCGTTCTCAGCACGGAAAAAGAAAATAATCGTAGATGGCTTCATTCAAAATTAAAGGGGGTAAAAAACTGGGTGGAGAAATTACACCCCAAGGTGCTAAAAATGAAGCACTACAAATTTTAAGTGCTGTTTTATTAACCGCAGAAAAAGTCACCATCAACAACATTCCAGACATTGTTGACGTCAATAAACTCATTGAAATACTTGGCGATTTAGGTGTTAAGATTGAAAAATTAAGCAAAGGTTCTTATAGCTTTCAAGCAGATGACATCAACTTAGACCACCTACAAAGTGATGACTTTAGAGTTAAAGGCGGAAGGTTAAGAGGCTCTATTATGATTGTAGGTCCACTACTCGCTCGATTTGGCAAAGCTGCCATTCCTAGACCTGGTGGAGATAAAATTGGTCGCCGTAGATTAGACACCCATTTCATAGGTTTTGAAAAATTAGGGGCTACTTTTAACTACGACGACAAGAATGGATTCTTCAAGATAAGTGCTCCTGAATTAATAGGAACATACATGCTCTTAGAAGAAGCTTCAGTTACAGGAACAGCTAATATTGTTATGGCGGCTTGTTTAGCTAAAGGAACCACAACTATATATAATGCAGCTTGCGAGCCCTACTTACAGCAACTCTGTAAGATGATTAATCGTATGGGCGGTAAGATTTCTGGGATAGGTTCTAACTTATTAATTATTGAAGGTGTTGAAACACTCAGGGGATGTGAACACCGTGTCCTTCCAGACATGATTGAGATAGGTTCGTGGATTGGTTTAGCTGCCATGACGCAATCTGAGTTAATTATTAGAGATGTTGCCTATGATGAACTTGGTGTTATCCCAAGTACCTTCAAAAAACTTGGGATAAAACTCGAACGAAAAGGCGACGACATCTTCGTCCCTGCTCAAGACCATTATGAAATTGAAAGTTTCATAGACGGTTCAATAATGAATATCTCTGACGCTCCTTGGCCAGGTTTCACCCCCGACTTACTAAGTATTATTTTAGTAGTTTCCACACAAGCTAGAGGTTCAGTTTTGATTCACCAAAAAATGTTTGAAAGTCGTTTATTCTTTACGGATAAATTGATTGATATGGGCGCACAAATTATTCTTTGCGATCCACATAGAGCAACCGTAATTGGTTTAGATAGAAAGAGCCCTTTAAAGTCAACTGTAATGACCTCGCCAGACATTCGTGCTGGTATTTCTTTATTGATTGCCGCTTTGTCTGCCGAAGGAGAAAGTACCATACACAATATAGAACAAATTGACCGTGGATACGAAGACATCGAAGCTAGGTTACTTGCAATAGGTGCAGACATCACACGAGTTAATTAATAACAACGGTAAATGGTTTAGGAATACGAAATTTCTCGACACTCAATTTAAATCTTTAACTTTCAACTAGTAATGAAGAAATTAAGCACTTCCCTATTTATCGTATGCGTTTGTCTATGTTTTGGTTTTATCGCTAAAGACTCTATACTACTTGGAACACAATCTGCAGGTTTAAACATCGGAGACAAAGCTCCAAACTTCACCATTTCATCTCCTGAAGGAAAGATTTTTCAATTGACTGACTTTAAAGGAAAAGTTGTACTTCTTGATTTTTGGGCTTCTTGGTGTGGACCTTGTCGTAGGGACAATCCAAATATCGTTGAAGTACATAATAAATTTCATCAAGCAGCTTTTAAAACTGCTGACGGATTTGAAGTCGTTAGTATTTCTTTAGATGGCTTAACTGATCGTAAAGGAGATCCAAAACAGGAAAATGCAAAAACTGACTGGGTGACAGCTATAGAAGAAGATGGTTTAGTTTGGGCAAATCATGGTAGCGAATTAAAAGGATGGAGTTCTGAAACTGCTCGTCAATATCACATCAATAGTATACCTAGCAATTTCTTAATCGACGAGAAAGGAATTATAATTGCTAAAGACCTTAAAGGTCCTGCACTATACGCCACCATTAAAAGATTGACTGAATAAATGAATAGTCTTCAACACTTCTTCTAAAATTAGTTTTTGAAAGAAGTGTATGACTTTATTTAGTTTCTGATTCACAAGTCTCGGATTTTCATCTGCCGTAATAGGTTATAAACCCGCCAAGTATTCTCAATTTTAATTACTTTTGCGCCATTGTGTCACGCAATTAGCCTTGGCAAACAATTTGCTTAAGGCTATGGTGCAGATTCTAATACGAGAAAGATGCCAAAGAAGAAGCTTAACAAAGTGCAAGAAAAAGTGCAAGAAACGAAGAAAACACAAAATATTGCTGAAGAGCAAGTGCTTGAACAAGAAGAAGTTGTTGAATTAAGCCACGAAGAGCAGTTAGAAAAAGAAGTAATAGAATTAAAGGACAAGCAATTAAGAATGTTTGCTGAATTCGAAAACTTCAAAAAGAGAACTGCTAAAGAGCGTATCGATTTATTTAGAAATGCTGGTTTAGATTTTTTTGAATCTATGCTGCCAATTTTAGATGATTTCGATCGTGCTGCTAAACACCGTGAAGAATCAGATGATAGCGAAGAGTTAGCGAAGGGTATCGATTTGATACAATCTAAACTCATCGGCATTCTAGAACAAAAAGGATTGAAGACTATGGAATCTTCAATTGGTAAAGTCTTTGATACAGATTTCCACGAAGCAATTACTCAAATTCCGGCACAGTCAGAAGACATGAAAGGAAAAGTAATTGATGAAACCGAGAAAGGATATTTATTAAACGATAAAGTAATCCGCTACGCGAAAGTTGTAGTAGGTCAATAATCATAGCAATGGCTAAAAGAGATTATTACGAAGTACTAGGTGTTGCCAAAGGCGCTACCGAGAAGGATCTTAAAAAGGCTTACCGAAAATTAGCTATCAAGTTTCATCCCGACAAGAACCCTAACAACCAAGATGCAGAGGCAAAATTTAAAGAAGCTGCCGAAGCATACGAAGTACTCAACGACTCCAATAAAAGAGCTCGCTACGATCAATACGGTCATGCAGGCATGGAAAGTGGAGGTTTTGGTGGCGGTGGCTTCGGTGGTGGCGGCATGAACATGGACGATATCTTCAGCCAATTTGGAGATATTTTTGGATCTGCCTTTGGTGGCGGAGGTGGATTTAGTGGTTCTCGAGGTGGCAGACGCCGCAGTAGAGGATCTAACCTTAGAGTTCGTGTAAAACTTACACTAGAAGAAATTGCTGAGGGTGTAGAGAAAAAAATCAAGATTCAGAAGAATGTTGGTTGTGATGACTGTAACTCTACAGGTGCTGAAAACGGTAATCTAAGTACATGCCCTCAGTGTAATGGTTCTGGTCAAACGGTTCAAATCGTGAACACTCCATTAGGTAGAATGCAAACTTCTGCTACTTGTAATGCTTGTAGTGGACAAGGAGAAACTGCTAGCAGTACTTGTGGAACCTGTACTGGACAAGGTGTTGTTAAAAAGCCAGAAGAAGTAAGTATCAACATTCCTGCAGGAGTAGAAGATGGAATGCAGCTTTCGGTTTCTGGGAAAGGGAATACAGCTCCTCGTGGAGGAATTGCTGGAGATCTTATCGTAGTTATAGAAGAGATTCCACACGAATCCTTAAAACGCGATGGCAAAAACTTACACTTTGATTTATACGTAAGTTATGCTGATGCTGTTTTAGGATGTCATCCTGAAATTAAAACGATTTCTTCAAAAGTGAAGATTAAGTTAGAAGCTGGTATTCAGTCTGGTAAAATTTTACGCCTACGCGGAAAAGGACTTCCGAGTGTAGATCGTTATGGAAATGGTGACTTGTTAATCCATGTAAATGTATGGACTCCTCAAGAATTGACTAAAGAACAAAAAGAGTTCTTTGAAGCTTCTAGAGATCAAGATAACTTCCAACCTGACCCTGACAAAAACAACAAATCATTCTTCGACAAAGTCAAAGAGATGTTTCAATAAATAAAAAAGCCTTCCACTCGGAAGGCTTTTTTATTAAATAGGTCTTGGTTTGTTTTCAATAGATATGAGCTTTTGAAGCTACTGTTAAACCAAGCCTCATTACTCACAAAAAAAACTATCTTTAAAACGTATTAAAAAATAATATATTTCAATGAAAGTTCTTGAAGTACAATCGGTAAGCAAGTCTTACAGCAATCATAAAGCATTAGATAATGTAAGCTTATCTGTAGCCGAAGGACAGATATTTGGTTTACTAGGTCCTAACGGAGCTGGAAAAACCAGTTTAATTCGAATAATCAATCAAATTACCATGCCCGATCAGGGTGAAATCATTTTTAATGGCTCAAAATTAAATGGAAATCACATCAGGCATATTGGCTACTTACCAGAAGAACGTGGTTTATACAAAAAAATGAAAGTTGGAGAGCAAGCACTTTACCTTGCTCAATTAAAAGGACTTTCGGAAAGCGAGGCAAAAAAGGCTTTAAGAGAATGGTTCCAAAAGTTTGAAATCACACAATGGTGGGATAAGAAAGTTGAAGAACTTTCGAAAGGAATGGCGCAAAAAGTACAGTTTATTACTACGGTATTACACAAACCAAAACTCCTTATTTTCGACGAACCATTTTCTGGCTTTGACCCTATTAATGCGAACATCATAAAAGACGAAATCCTACAATTAAAAGAACAGGGAACTTCAATTATTTTCTCTACACATCGAATGGAGTCTGTTGAACAACTTTGTGATCACATCGCCTTAATCCATCAATCGAAAAAAATACTCGATGGACCTATCGATGAGGTGAAAGAGAAATACAAAGAACAAATTTACAAAGTAAACTTCTCTTCAACGAATTTAGATTTCCTAAACAGCCTACCCGAACACCTAAAGTTGATCTCTAAAAATAGTCATAAGGCAGAAATTCAAATTCAAAATGAAAGCCCTGCTTCAGACTTGATTCGGTTTTTACTTGATCAATCGGATATCAAAGCTTTTGAAGAAAAGATTCCTACCGTTAATGAAATATTTATAAGAACAGTACAAGAGAATTAATCATGAATAAAATCATCTTAATCATTAAGAGAGAATACCTCTCGAGAGTACGCAAGAAGTCATTTATTGTAATGACCCTTTTGGGACCTATTTTAATGGCTGGATTGATGATGACTCCATTATTGATGGATACATCAGATTCGGAAGCAAGAGAAATATGGGTATGCGATGAGAGTGATATGTTCCAAACGCAATTTGAAGATATAAATGATACACACTTTGAATTTATAGACCTAGACATCGAAGGAGCAAAAGAAGTCTTTAATGAAAGTGAAACTTTCGCCTTGGTACACATCCCTAAAGTTGACTCAGCATCTATTGATGCTCTAGAATCATCGGTAAGGGTATATGCCCACAAACCCATGAGCTTTTCAAATCAACGACTAATTTCTAAAAACATTGAAAACGTTGTTGAGTCAATTAAACTCAAAGAAGAAGGATTAACTAGAGAAGTCTTAGATCGTACACGTGCTGACGTAGAACTAAACACCATTATTTTGGGTGAAAGTGGTACTGAGAAGTCTGGTTCTACAGAAATAGCAATGGGCTTAAGTATGGCAGGTGGATTCTTAATCTACATTTTCATCTTCCTATATGGAGCAATGGTAATGCGTGGAGTAATGGAGGAAAAAACCAGTCGTATTGTAGAAATTATTATCTCGTCTGTGAAGCCTTTTCAATTAATGATGGGGAAGATCATTGGAGTAGCTATGGTAGGATTCACTCAGTTTGCGCTGTGGATCATCCTCACTTTTGTTATTAGTACTGTGGCAACTACAATACTTGTAGAGCCAACTGATCTAAGTGTTTCAGAATTAGCACAAGGAACAGAACTTATAAGCCAAGAACTTCAAAATGAAAGTGGCCTAACAATGGTCTTAAACCAATTAGATCAAATGAACATCTCCTTTATATTGATGATGTTTTTGTTCTATTTTATTGGAGGATATTTAATGTATGGCTCTCTATTTGCTGCTGTTGGAGCAGCTGTAGATTCCGAAACAGATACCCAGCAATTTATGATGCCAATTACAATTCCATTGATATTTTCATTTATAGCCCTTCAAACTATATTAGAAAACCCAGATAGCGCTCTTGCCTTTTGGTGTTCCATTATTCCTTTTACTTCGCCCATAGTTATGATGGGAAGATTACCTTTTGATCCCCCGATATGGGAAATCGGGTTATCGATGGTTTTGTTAATAATTGGCTTTATCTTTACAAGTTGGATTGCGGGTCGTATTTACAGAGTTGGAATCCTTATGCACGGACAAAAGGTTAGTTACAAGATCTTGTGGAAATGGATTAAGCAAAGTTAGAGAATGAAGAAAATAGGTATCATCGATTTAGGAACAAACACCTTTAATCTACTCCTTACTGAAGTTAAGGAGCAGAATTACAAGGTTTTGTACAAAAATAAGATTGCCGTAAAACTTGGTGAAGGTGGTATTACCAAAGGATTTATTGCGCCAAATGCCTATCAAAGAGGCTTAGATGCTCTGAAAAAGCATAAAGCTACTTTATCAAAATATCAAATTAACGACTTTTATGCAGTTGCAACATCTGCAATTCGTAGCGCCGACAATGGTAGTCAATTTGTAAATGATGCACAAGAACAATTAGGTATTCACATCAATGTTATTGATGGCGACGAAGAAGCATACCTAATATATACTGGCGTAAAGCAAGCAGTAGATTTAGAACTTAAACCTAAACTGATTATCGATATCGGTGGAGGGAGTACCGAATTTATTATTGCCAATAATGAAGAAACTTTTTGGAGAAAGAGTTATCAATTAGGAGCTGCAAGGTTACTAGAAGCTTTTACGCCTCAAGACCCTATAAGCTTAAACGATGTAAATGCAATTGAAAGCCACCTTTCCGAAGTACTAGAAGATATGGTTGAGATGGCTGAAACTTACGAAGTAGATTGCCTTATCGGATCTTCGGGTTCTTTTGACACTTTAGCAGAAATGATCTCTTGTAAAAAAGGAAATTGTTCAGCTTGGAAAAAAGAAAAGCATTTTGATTTTGATATGCACGAATACAATGAAGTTCAACGCTTGATTTATGGATCAACTCTCAAAGAGCGCCTAGAAATGGAAGGTCTTATTCCAATGCGTTCTGATATGATCGTCATTGCAATTATTATTATTAACTTTATATTGAACACGCTTACCATACACAAACTGCGACTTTCTAGTTATGCGCTCAAGGAAGGATTTATAGATAATATACTTAGAAAACCCCACCAATGGCAAAAATCCTCATTATAGAAGACGAACAAGCTATTCGTAATGTGCTTTCAAATATCATTCGTGAAGAAGATACTAGCTACGAAGTTGAACTTGCGATAAATGGTGTAGAAGGCCTTGATAAACTTTCTAAAGATACTTACGATTTAGTTTTATGTGATATTAAAATGCCTAAGATGGATGGTATAGAATTGCTCGACAAAGCAATTGCTATGCAACCAGACATAACTATGGTGATGATTTCAGGTCACGGTGATATTGATACCGCAGTCGATTGTATAAAAAAAGGAGCCTTTGACTACATATCTAAGCCACCCGATTTAAATAGACTACTGAATACCATAAGAAATGGTCTCGATCGTAAAAACCTTGTTGTTCAGAATAAGGTTCTGAAGAAAAAGGTGAGTAAGAAATATGAAATGATAGGAAACTCTCCTGCCTTGGCTAAAATTCACCAAATGATAGATCGGGTTGCGCCTACTGACGCTCGCGTACTCATTATAGGTGCCAATGGTACAGGTAAAGAATTAATTGCACACGCCATTCACGAAAAAAGTGAACGTAGTGGAGCCCCAATGATTGAGGTTAACTGTGCTGCCATTCCTTCAGAGTTGATAGAGTCAGAATTATTTGGACACGAAAAAGGCGCTTTTACCTCTGCCATTAAACAACGTAAAGGAAAATTCGAAACTGCTGATGGTGGTACACTTTTCTTAGATGAAGTGGGTGATATGAGCTTAAAAGCACAAGCCAAAGTATTACGCGCCCTACAAGAACACAAAATCACACGTGTTGGTAGCGATAAAGAAATAAAGGTCAATGTTCGCGTGCTAGCTGCCACTAACAAAAACTTACAACATGAAATTAATGAAGGTAATTTTAGAGAAGATTTATACCACCGCTTAGGAGTTATCTTAATTGACAACCCATCTTTAGATGAAAGAAAAGACGATATACCAATCCTTACAGAACACTTTAACAAGCAGATTTGTGAGGAACATGGTATAGCCGAAAAAAACTTTAGCCCCGAAGCTTTAGAAATGTTAAAAGCTTATACTTGGTCCGGAAATATTAGAGAGTTTAGAAATGTCATAGAACGATTAATTATCCTTTGTTCAGACACAGTTAGTAAAGAAGACGTAAAATCATTTGCAGGAAAACAATAGACATGAAAATACCTAAATTTTTAGTTGGAGACAACACAGAATGCCAAGATGCAGTTTTTATCATCCACACAGAATCACCTCGTTTTATCTTAAACTTAGATAATGATGATGTGAAATGGTTAGATGACGACTTACCTGAATTGCTTGGGACAGACGACGAAGCAGAACTAACAACTGCCATTAGTGAATTATTAGATCTAGCGGATGAGTTTTATCAAAGAGAAATTGATAAATACGAAGAGCTGGAGGATTAAGTATTGTAAGGCCTTAATTAATAAAAAATGCCATTTTGAATAATTCAGGATGGCATTTTTTCAATTAACTAATTACGTTTAAAACTAGCCTCATAAAGGCTCACCCAATCTTTTACAGTCATTTTCTGAACCAATTCTCCCAGTAATTCAAACGGAATCTCATCCATTTTTTTAAATCGAATACAGCTTTTTCCCATATCTAATTTACGCTTACAGTATTTAGGATATTCGCCTATAAACCATTCTAACAAACCTGGATCGGCATAAATACCCATATGGTAGAATCCAATAAAGTTCTTTTGCGAGGCAAAACTCATAAAAGGCAAAGGTAGCTCTGGTGAACAGTGATAGCCACCTGGGTAAATAGAATGAGGTACTACATAACCGATCATACCGTAAGTCATCTGCTCTTCAAATCCCTCAGGAAGTTTCTCTAATATTAGAGCTCGTAATTTATTCAAGGCACATTGGCGCTCTTCTGGAGCTTGATTTATATACTCTTCTGGATTTGTAGCTTTGTACTTCATCGAATGTTGATTGTGGGTATGGAAGGTATTAAATCTATTTAGCGATAAACTAGCCCTAAAAAAAGCCTCCGCATTTGCGAAGGCTTTAAAATTATTTTGCTCTGATGAGAACCTCATCAATCATTCCGTAGTCTTTAGCTTCAGTAGAAGTCATCCAATGATCTCTATCTCCATCTTTCCAGACTTCATCGTATGGTTTTCCAGAGTGATCAGAAATGATTGTATATAATTCCTTTTTCAACTTTTGAATCTCACGTGCAGTAATTTCAATATCAGAAGCCTGCCCCTGTGCTCCACCTAAAGGTTGGTGAATCATTACGCGAGAGTGTTTAAGTGCTGTGCGTTTTCCTTCTGCTCCAGCACATAATAACACAGCACCCATACTTGCCGCCATACCTGTACAAATAGTAGCTACATCTGGCGCTATATATTGCATTGTGTCGTAAATACCCATACCGGCATAAACTCCTCCACCCGGAGAGTTTAAGTAAATCTGAATATCCTTTTTAGCATCAACAGATTCTAAAAACAACAGCTGCGCCTGAATTACATTCGCCACATAGTCATTAATAGGAACTCCTAGAAAAATAATTCTATCCATCATCAATCTCGAGAACACATCCATCGAAGCTACGTTCATCTGGCGCTCCTCGATAATGGTTGGAGAGATATAATTGTTCATCATTGAAGTGAAAGAATCTACCGTAGTACTACTGATTCCTTGGTGCTTAACAGCATATTTACGAAACTCGTCTTGTGAGAACATCTTCAGGTCTATTTTCAGATTATTTAGTAGCTAAAATAAAAAAAGGCTAGTGAAACACTAGCCTTTTTTATAGATATTATTTCAACAATTAAGCTTGAGCTAACTTAGTAAAGTCTTCGTAAGAAATTTCTTTCTCATTCATTTTAAAAGACTCCTTGAAAAATGCAGTCATCTTAGATGCAAAAGCGCGATCATAAATATTCTTTTCTTCATCTTTATTTGCAAGAACTTGCTGAGCGTATTGTTCTAACATTTCCTCCTCTGGAGACATCTGTCCGTATTGAGCCATTTGAGCAGCTATTAATTTCTTAGTCTCTGCAATAGCTTCCTCACGAGTAACGCTTAAGTTATTTTCTTTCGCAATCTTATTTTCGATAATCTGCCATTTAAGAGATTTCTTATAACCTTCAAAGTCAGCTTCGATTTCAGATATAGTAACTGGTTTATCAGAAACAGATTGCATCCAACGTTTTAAGAACTCTTCTGGAAGATCAAAAGTAGTTTTCTCTAATATGAACTCTACAGCATCATTTTGGAATTTACGATCAGACTCGCCTACAAACATACCTTCTGCCTCAGCAGTAATCTTTGCGCGGAATTCTTTTTCGTTCTTCACAATACCTTCACCATATACTTTATCAAACAATTCACTGTTCAATTCTGCTGGTTGCATTCTGCTGATATTATCTATAGTAAAAGAGAAATTAGCAGTTAAGTCAGCATAAGCCTCTTTATCAATATTTAACATTGCCGCAGCATCTGTATCATTATCAAATCCCTTTTTAGGATCTAATACAATAACAGCACCTTTAGTAGAACCAATAAATTCGTTTTTCAGTTTTTTCGTTTTTACGAAATCTAAAGAAACTGAAGCTTGATTAGTAAGACCACCTTCAACAGCATTACCATCAGCATCTAACTCTTGGAAAGTACCGTATACTAAATCCTTTTCTTCAACTTTCTCAGGGCTCGACATTTTACCGTAGCGCTTCGCAATGTCTTCTGCATAACGATCAATCATTGTGTCGTCAGCTTTAACATTATAGTAGTCTATCTTATTTCTTTTTGAAAGTTTTACTTCAAAACTAGGTGCTAAACCTAATTCATATTCAAAAACGAAATCTTCTTGCTTTTCCCAATTAATCAGAGCAGCGTCTTTAGGTAATGGATTCCCTAATACGTCAAGCTTTTCATCAATAATATATTTCGTAATAGAATCAGAAAGGAGTTTATTAATTTCTTCAACTTTTACTGGAATACCGTATCGCTTTTTTACAACTCCCATTGGTACTTTCCCTTTACGGAAACCAGGCATATCGGAAGTTTTGCGATAGTCAGCTAAAACTTTAGCTACACGCTCTTGGTAATCTGCAGCTGAAAGTTCTACTTTCAAAACAGCATTTAATGAATCAATGTTTTCTTTAGAAATGTTCATCAATAAATATTTGATGGTTAAACCCTGTAACTGAGGTTTTTAAAATTAAAAATCCTCGAAATTGGGCGCAAATATACGTATTTTTTCAGCAGAAGAATAACAATGATTTACTTTTTAGCTATTTACAGAAACGACATTTTGTCAACTGCACATAAAACTTATCTTTGTTAGATTAATTTGCCTACCACAACAACAATGAAAAATATTCTACTTCCAGTACTCATACTTTTATGCAGTACTACTGTGTCAGCTCAAAAAAAATCGAGGTTTAATACAGTTGATAAAAACTCTACCAAAAGCGAAATTAAGTGGAATGGTAGCTTTAGTTATGGGACCACTCTATTTATTGGGGACTTAAATCAATTTTCTTCAGAAAAATACCTCCCAAATGTTGCTTTAGCAATTAAATTCAATAAAGAATTCAATACTAAAAGCTCACTTCAA
>Ga0187827_10001705_pt1 | contig 31625 bp, 30 predicted proteins | sample ETNtaG_39_FD_167969 | JGI IMG/M metagenome (GOLD analysis project Ga0187827, IMG submission 167969) | Marine microbial and viral communities from oxygen minimum zone, Eastern Pacific Ocean - ETNP2014_SV_150_PacBio MetaG (Illumina Assembly) | ecosystem: Environmental > Aquatic > Marine > Hypoxic...
TCACAAGAATAAGAATATTTAAATATTAGTATCATCTAAGATATAGAACTTCAATACTGTAGCGGCGCAGGGACTCGAACCCCGGACACTCGGATTATGATTCCGATGCTCTAACCAACTGAGCTACGCCGCCAATTATCAACAAAATATAATTTTTCGAAATTTTACTTTTCCCAGCACACTAAAATAAACTAAGGATTTATCGAAAAAAATAATGATACAAGAAACAAAATTAAGGTCTACAGATAATTATTATAAAGTAATTTTAAGCTCTTACTTAGAATCCCAGAGCGGGTGAGGATTTTTTTCACTACCACTTTTTATAAAGAGGCGGTCTACTTCAACAGCACTATCTCCCATAATTAAATAAACTCACTAACACAAAATATATAATATTATTCACAGCCAAAAGCACTCAAGTCATATGATAACTCACCATCATAGTATGTATATTCTTGAGTAGATAAAATATCGAGTGCACCCTGAAACTCGCCTGTGATTCTTAATCTTCCATTTGCATAGCTACTTGGGTCACTATTATTATTTTCACATCCCCAGAATGGGATTAATCCAAAAAATAGATAGAATACGATTGACTTTGTTTTTATCATAAATTTCCTTTTTAAACACTAATAATTTATTTCATCCCTACTTTTTTTCAAAGAGTGGAGAATAAGATAAGAAAGACCCATTATAAAACAAGGCCTATAGAGAAAGTAGCCCGTACGAGAATCGAACTCGTGTTACCGCCTTGAGAGGGCGGCGTCCTAACCCCTAGACGAACGGGCCAAATTAATTTACTACAAATCACCCAATTTCAGGCTGTTCAATGGCTGGGGAGGAAGGAGTTGAACCCTCACTTACGGAACCAGAATCCGCTGTCCTACCATTAGACGACTCCCCAAAATTATGACGACAAAATGCGAATTTTTCAGAATCATAAAATTTTCAGTAAACTAAATTACACTAAGAACTGTATTTAATCCATTAGCATAATCGTTAGCGATGTCCTTTTGTGTCTGCATTGAAACACCTGCGTAGTGCTTTTCTGCTACATCCCCACTTTTTTACAAAAAGGTGGGGTTTGTTATGAACTAGTTTATAAAAAACCTATTTCGGATGGATGAGTGATTACTTTGCATAAGTTTCTGCTGTTGAAGTATCAAATTCATATGCAACAAAAGATTCATCTCCAACTATACAGGCATCGTGTCCTGGTTCGATAACATAAGCATCGCCAGCCTTTATTGCCATTTCAGTACCATCATCCATCTTAATGACTGCTTTCCCAGATTCAACACAGCCCACATGATTTGCCTGGCAAGTGTCTGTGCCGGCAACTGGTCCTACACACTCAGACCATACCCAACCTGGTTGTAATGTTATGCGCAGCGCTGTTACACCGCCTAATTTGACAACATCAACCTTTGTTTTTTCTGGGGTACGCGATTCGTCTGGTGTAAAGAAACTCTTAACTATTATTCCTGCCATTTTTTTTATCCTTTTTGTTTTTAATGAAATAATCCTAAAACATTACAAATATTTAGTTACTGCTAGAAACAATAATTCTCTTCAATTTACCCAATCCATACTTTTTATCAAAATGATAGCCATCTCAACAATACCATTTTTTTTCTATGTACTAATTCAGGTTGTCTTCAGTAATTCCCTTGTATAGTCATGTTTTGGACTTGAAAATAAATCAATGGATAGTATGACAGAAGAAAGATTGATGATCCTTAATTTTTCTTAGAAACTAATGGTGCTAATAATTAAAATTGATAAAAAAAGGGCTCCAAAAAGGAGCCCTTTTTAAAACAACGATTTAATTACTCATTTATTTCATAACCATCATCTTTTTGATGATAGTCTTGCTCTCTGTTTTCAATGTGTATAAATACATACCTGAGGGAACAGATGACGCATTAAATACTGCTTCATGAAAACCGGCATCTTGAACGTCATTTACTAATCTCGCTATTTCCTGACCAGCAATATTGTGAACCAACAGCTCAACATGGGACTGCTCTGTTATTTCATAGTGGATTGAGGTAACAGGGTTGAACGGATTGGGATAATTTTGAAGTAGGGTTATCCCATCGGGAACCATGGTAAGTGATCGTTTCGACAATTGCATATTATCTCCTAGATTAGCAATGTCAATTGTACCTGTTCCATTCAAAATATATTCGGTCCCGTCTTTTAAATTGACCAAAATCCAAACCTGACCATCGTCAGCTTCCCTCTTGATATCAAAGGAAATATTCACTTCATCCTTATTTTTCATCAATTCAATATTCCCTGAATTCTCAGAATATATCATGTCATTTGAAAATCGAACATCAAAAGCACCTTCCGGTGGTTTTGGAGGTAGGCTGTAGCTCCGTATTTCTGTTTCGGGGACACTCACACCAAAATACAATGGAATATTATTGAATTTGATAATGTTTGCATCTTCCATACGGTTTACAAAAGGTTTTGATCTCGCCTGTCCACCCATAGTGGTTATTGTGATCTCACCATCACCATAAGATCTGAGCCAGTATCCCTTGCCGGGAAAGATTATGGCTGCCTGTGAATATCCCTGGTCAAAAGAATAGACGGTGTTCGGAACGATCAACCCATCTGGGTCCATGATTGCGTTAGTATACACAGGAGTAGAAATACCGGAGATCATATTCCAATCCTCCGCAACAGGCACAGTGATCTCTTCAATCTCAAAACCATTTAGAGTTGAATATCCTCCCGCCTCTGGATAACGAATCCAATATCCTACGCCATTTTGGACATTGGTCTCTAATTCATATCCATTGTTAAACGAAAACAAGGTATTCTCAATGGCATCGGGAAAGATATTTAGATAATAATTATTATCCATCTCCAATGGGAGGCCCACGGTGACCCAGTCACCAGAATAGGCTAGAGTCATGTCCATAGTGGGATCCTGCCATAAATTTGTGGTTACACCTTGATATATCTCTTTGCTGCTTGGTGAGTAAGACTGAATAAGAACCATTGCATTAAGTTGACCCATGTTCCATGTTGGGTCGACATCGAAGTGATGGGTGTACAACCCAGTTTCACCCTCACCATAGAGGTCAAAATCCACATATTCATATCCTTCAACCGTGCAAAAGTAGTCCGCGGAATATTTATACGTAAGTAAGAAAACGACCTTGTTGTCACTTGTGGTTATATCCCCTGTCATTACAACATCAGCGACAAGGTCTAACCCACCATCATCCTGATTTAGATAGGTAACAAAATCAATATAAACGGGACTATCATCATCTATTAACTGGTCATAAATATCAAGATAATATGGATACATATTGGTTCCACCACCGATACTATTTATAGTTCCATTGAATTCTGCATGAGGGATTCCACCGACACCATACATACCTCCTCTTTGAGAATAGCCAGGGCTGGTATGTCCGTCCCCCTCCCAAATAAGTGGAATTACATTGGTATGATTTTCTTCAAGTTGAGAAAGCCCGGCCCGGGCGTCTGGACAGTATGGTCACCAAGTTTGAGTAAAGACTTCCCCAATAACTGATATTTGGGTTCCAAATAATAGTGCACTAAATAACAAACTGGTTACGAAAAGCATTCTCTTCATTATAAACTCCTATTTTTCAATGAATTTGACATAGAATTTTATTTAAATATTCCGTAATCAAATTATTATATTAAGAACATCAGTGGAATATACAAATTTTCAAAAAATTTTTCAATAGTCATATTTATTAAATTAAAACTGAGAATGGGAATTATCTCAATTTAGAGGTACATGCAGTCGGTTGGACTGAATCACCTCATTTGTTTCTGTATTTTGGATTATGGTCACAATATGGAACCGATTGTTTACTTCCGAATATCCTTCCGGTTTTAAAAGTGAAATTGAGGTCGAATATGAGGAATCACTTTCCAAAATAGTCCACTCCTCCCCCTCAGCTAAGTCTCTCATAACCTGCATATGAATAGTTTCTCCGTTATAGCCCTCGTGATAAATACTATCTTCCACCACTACGGCCCAACTCTTTAGAGGACCATTTATGACCTCAAATGGTAGAAATTCCAAATCAACAACAATACTGTCATTATCCAGTGATGTTTCATGTCCCAAATATAAAATGCTTTCATTTGCCAACTCAGTTAATATATTTCCATTGACATTAGATTCTATATTCTGTTGACCATACGAAATATGTATTCCGTTTACCACAGCTGCCGGGCAAAATGGGACACTATACATTTGTCGTCTTAGCTCCATATCTTCTGGATTATAATGATACATTGGATCACCTGGATTGGGCGAATTCCAGTGGTAACGAATCATAGTTATATTTTCATTGTAATCTTCATCTTCAAACAGTTCATCCAATAAAAGATTTACCGGAACGCAAGGAGTACACCCATCATTTGTAAATACTTCTCCTAAGACAACTTGACGAACAGATATTTCTACCAATAAATATAATGAAAACACCTGGCCTGCCTTCTCAGTTGTAAATAATACTTTTTGATTTCCAAGTTTTTTACCTGTTAGAATCAAATTATCATTGTTTCCTTGTCTCCAGGTAAATAAATCTATTTCTTCATCTAAGGTAAAATATATTGAATCAGGATCAACGAGAAACCCATCAAAATCAGAATAATTAGTTGGATTAATAATGATTTCCTCTCCTACATGGGCGAAAACCGGAACCCCATCCAGAACAATGAAGTTTAAATAAATTAAATGATCTTTAATTGAACCACTATAATGCGCTGAAATTATGGTAGACCCAAAAGCTCGTCCTACAATAGTGATAATGGAATCTGATAAATCAATAAATACAACATTTGTATCGCCTATGTCAGTAATTGAGAATAAACCATTTGATGGATCCTCATTGATGAGAGATCGAACGGAAAAATATAATGTATCGTCCGGTTGTAAGTATTCTCTTCTAACGGATTCATCAGGCGGTGGTGCCATTGCTTCAGGAATTAATTCGCATCCCAAAAATATTAACAGAATGCCGAAGAAAAATAAATGAATTTTCACATCCTTACCTCTAACGTCATTCTCACACCATCAAAAGGGCTGATATACCTGCAGACACCACCGGTGCATCGAATACCTCCTTTTTCTGTGCCGTAAGAAGTGCGTAATGTTAAAATGGGCGATGGTTTATAGGATATTTCCCCGCTTACCCATTGAGAATTTTCCGTAATAGCTGGATCGGAAGAAAGATCGGTAATAAGAGAAAAAGAAAACTTTCGTTTCCAATCTATTGATAAAATATATTGATGATTATAATACTCTTTTCCACTCTTCAAAGCTTTTTGGATTCCGAGGGACCCTCCTAAAACAAACGGCCCTGTAATTCTGGAAAAATATGCCGGAATAAAGGTTATATATTTCTCTTTTGCAAACCTATCCAAAGAAAATTCAGTATAACCACACATCATACGATTTTGTAATACATAACCGGAATATTCCAATTCAAAGTAAAGTTCCTGAAATGGATAATAATCCAATTCCAGAGATGGAAAATAGGACCCTCCTGTCTCTTCATGTGCTGATGTCCGGCTTGCCTGTGCATAAATTCCTGTGAGCAAAAATTTTTCACCCAGATTTTTTCTGTAATCTATATTAAAGCCAACTTCATCACCGTAGTCCACAGCGTGTGTTAGATTTGCCAATAATCCAATATCATGCTGGCGAAGTAAAGTAGGTCCCAAGTGAAAAGGCATAGCCTTAACTGCCCTCCTGTTAAAATTGGTTTTTGGTGAACCTGATTCATTTTGGATAATTTGTCCTTCCCCAATTTGGTACAATTTATATTCAAACGTCAGAGAGGAATTATCAGGTAAGGTCCCTGTCAATTGGGAATAAAATACATTGCCTGATTCATCCGAAATGGATTCAACCATTTCAATATTACTTCCAATATTCTGCGCAAATACAGGAATATCAAACCATTTCTTCAAAGATCCATATTCAAACGTCCATTCCCATTTTTCACGATATATGGTATAAGTCAATCCTCCATTTAAAATAAATGCATTTTGTTGAAGTGTATCCTTTTGAGATGGGGTCAATGTTACTGGATCCAGTGATACAATTTCTACGGGAGACATAAACTTCGTTCCGGTTATGTATGCTCCACTGTTCCAATCTCCGTTATCAGGAAAATAATTTACCTGAACCCCAGCTACATCAAAATTAGTGAATATATCCGGTGTTCTATTCGCCAAAGGCGAATAAGATGAAAATTCAGATCGAGTTCCAATTAACGACATTAATTGAAATTGCTCATTCAGCTCAACATCCATCCGAAGACCAAAAGGACGGTTGTCAAAATCTAGGAATTTATCTTCAAAAAAATTAAAGGCCAATCCATTACCGAAAACGGCAGTCAAATGCCCTGCATCCAGTGACCAACTATCTCGAATGATATTTAAAGATAATGTGCGAATCCCAGAAAATTCGATTCCTAATTCAGGAGGTTTATTATATGAAAATTCAGAGTTGAGATTCCACGAATTTCCTTCAAAATTTATCGAGAGATAGTTTTCTATATAGGTAAATGCATCTTCGACTTGGACACTCTCACCATAGCGGGAATAAATACCACCATTGACACTTATTCCAAAAAGGGATGAGCCTATCCCAAAAAGATAAAAAAGAAGAAGTATAAGGATATGTGAAATGCTTTTTATTGTTCTGGTTTAGCCACTGATGTGGAATCTTCTGAGGTTTCCATTGTCAACCCAAGAGCATCCAAAATAATAGATTCAATTTCTTTTTCATCCCCGGGGATATAGCCTGTATGCTCCCACAATATTTTATTATCCTGTGAAACCAATATTGAAAAGGGAAGCGCCTCTGAATTGAATTTGCTTAAAAATTTCTGTTCCATATCTAAATATACAGGAAAAGTAATATTTTTTGATTTTAGAATAGATGTTATTTTTCTAGCAGTTTTAGAATCATCTACATTTATACCCAAAACCTGAAAATTATTTTCACTGTATTTATGATGTAATATTTCCAGTTTTTTCATTTTTTTTAGACAGGGGACACACCAGGTAGCCCAAAAACTTACAAATGTTAATTTTTCCTCGATGATCTTATCTGTTAAGATATTTTTTCCCTTCATTGTCTTGATCTTCACTATTGGTAGATCTCTCAATTCTTTATTGGTTGTGCTGTCTTTTGTGACTCCACATAAAGCAACTGTGGTTAAGACAACGATAGGTAGTGTGGTCATATATTTTTTCATTTTCATCTTATCCTAATAAAATTATTTACAATAAAAAATGGGGATTTAGAAATTTGACCCTGCCTATTGCCTTATTATTCCAATGAGTCATTTTGATTATTTAGAATTATTATCCTGGATCTTTTTCCATGAATCTCTTAAGGGAACGGTTCGATTAAACACGAGGTCATCCTGGGTTGAATCCATTTGATCAAGACAAAAATATCCCTGCCGCTCGAATTGAATGGTCACACTCTTTTCAATGGCTGATATCGCCGGCTCTATTCTGCAATCTTTTAATATTTTTAATGAATCAGGATTAAGATTATCAGAGAAGTGATCTCCATCAGGGACTTTCCCTGGGTTCTCTGAAGTAAACAATCTATCATACAATCTTACCTCAGCGGGGATTGATCTACCAGCAGAAACCCAATGAAGAGTACCCTTTACTTTTCTACCGTCAGATGCAGAACCTCCTTTGGTATCCGGATCATAGAAACATCGCAATTCGACTACTTCTCCATTTTCATTTTTTATCACTTTTGTACAGGTTATAAAAAATGCATAGCGCAGCCTTACTTCCTTTCCTAGGGTTAAACGAAAGAACTTTTTGGGTGCATCTTCCATAAAATCAGATTTTTCGATATAAAGTTCTTTTGTAAACGGGATTTTGCGTTTTCCTGCATCTGGATCTTCAGGGTTGTTGATTCCATCCACCTCAACCACTTCTCCATCAGGGAAGTTTTCAATGACCACCTTTAATGGATCCAAAACACCCATAAATCTCAATGCAGTTTTGTTTAAATCTTCCCTCACAGAATACTCTAACAATGCCATATCCGCTATCATATCCCGCTTTGCAACACCAACCTTTTCTGCAAAAGAGCGAATGGATGCTGGGGAATATCCACGACGACGCATTCCAGAAATAGTGGGCATTCGTGGGTCATCCCAGCCTGAAACATGATTTCCTTCCACCAGTTCAAGGAGCATACGTTTGCTCATGACAGTATAATTAAGATTCAATCTGGCAAATTCAATTTGTCGGGGACGATATACATCTAATTGTTCCAAAAACCAATCATATAGAGGACGATGATCCTCAAATTCCAATGTGCAGAGAGAGTGGGTAATCCCCTCGATAGAATCCTCCAACCCATGCGCCCAGTCGTACATAGGATAAATGCACCATGTATCACCGGTACGATGGTGATTTTCATGCAAAATCCTGTAGATAACAGGATCTCTCATATTTAGGTTAGGATGACTCATGTCAATTTTTCCTCTTAAAACTTTTGAGCCATTGGGGAATTTCCCTGCTTTCATCCCTCTGAATAGATCAAGATTTTTGTCAATAGATCGCTCTCTAAAAGGACTCTCTTTCCCAGGTTCCTTTAGAGTGCCTCGGAAATTATTTATTTCTTCAGCTGTCATATCACAGACAAAGGCTTTTCCTTTTTTTACTAAAGTTTCTGCATGACTGTACATCTCATCAAAATAATCCGATGCATACAGGGCCTCGCCTCCATAGTCAAATCCCAACCATTTCACATCTTCAATAATGGAATTGACATATTCTTCTTCTTCTTTAGATGGATTGGTATCGTCAAATCTAAGATTGCATGTGCCATTATATTGTTCAGCAAACCCAAAATTGATGCAGATGGATTTTGCATGACCAATATGAAGATAGCCATTTGGTTCTGGGGGGAATCGAGTAATGATCTCTTGGTGCTTTCCTGAAGCTAAATCATCTTCGATGATCTTCTGAATAAAATTTATTGATTCAATCATTATTATTTTTCAATGTTTCTCAACCGGAAGCGAATCTACCGCTTTCTTCAATCTCCTAACACAAATGTCTTTACCTAAAACTTTCATCATGTGAAATAAGGACGGTCCTACACCTATTCCACTCAACGCCAATCGAACAGGATGAATTAGTTTTGCAGGACTAATATTTTTTCTGTCACTCAAATTTCTTAATTCAACTTCCACATTTTCAACAGCCCAATCCTCGACAGTCTCTAGGCATTGTATATACTCATTTACAAGCTCATTTACATCGAAATTTTTCCAGCGTTTTCTTATGGTTTTTGGATCGTACTCTTTTGGATCGTTGAAAAAGTAATCTGTGGTCTCAATAAACTCAACAAAAGTTTTACTCCTGGGCTTCATTAACTCAATAACAGAAAGAAGAGTTTCTTCTTGTTGTTTTTCTCCCCACTGTGAATCAATATTAAGAATCTGTACCAAAATATCATCATTTTGCATTCTTAGGATTGTCTGCTGATTAATCCACTCCAATTTTTGATTATCCCATACCGCCCCTTTCTTATGAACACGGTCAATTGAAAATTTCCGGGTAAGCTCTTCAGGAGAAAATAATTCCTGTTCCGTCCCGGGATTCCATCCCAATAATGCAAGATAATTAACTAGGGCAGAATTCAAAAATCCCTTATCTCTGAATTCCTGAACTCCCATAGCTCCGTGCCGTTTACTCAATCGTTTTTTATCCTCACCCAATATCATGGGTAAATGAGCAAATTGAGGTATGTCATACCCCAATGCTTTATAAAGAATGATTTGCTTTGGTGTATTTGAAATATGATCTTCACCGCGAATGACATGGGTAATGTTCATATCGTTGTCATCCGCAACAACAGTAAAATTATAGGTTGGAGAACCGTCCGTCCGAGCAACAATGAAATCATCCAGTTCATCATTGTTCACTGAAATATCTCCATAAATGGAATCTAAAAACCTAGTTTCACCTTCCGGTATTTTAACTCTAATAACATTTGACGTATTATTCTCAAGTTTTACTTTAATATCGTTATTATTGAGGGAACGGCAGGTACCGGGATAGCTATAGCCCATCCCAGCTTTTTCTCTTTCACTGCGGATATTCGCTAATTTATCCTTTTCACAAAAACAGCGATAGGCATTTCCCGATTCAAGCAAAGCTTGTAGTTTACATTCATACAATTCATTTCTTTTGGATTGAAATTTCAAATCTTCATCCCACCTACATCCCATCCAAATCAGAGATTCACAGATCTGATCCACAAATTTCTGTTTGGAACGAACTTTATCCGTATCCTCTATTCTCAATAGGAATTGTCCTTTATATGAACGCGCAAATAGCCAATTGAATAAGGCCGTTCTTGCTCCACCTAAATGAAGTTGTCCCGTTGGGCTAGGTGCAAAACGGACTCTCGGATTTGTCTGTATTTTTGTCATAGTGGGCTATAAAATTAAAACCATTGGTGGTCTGATATAAAGTTATTCTGTGAACAACTATCAGTAGATTAAATTAACCAATGACATCCACTAAAAACCCAACCTTAAACTCGCAAACAATTATGTTCACTGATATAGGCGAAGGATGATGAGAGTGCACTTGCTCTCATTAAAAAACAGCGTGGAATTTTGAAACAAATCGTTGTTGAGTTTTGAGGTAAGTGACTCAAAAAGATGGGTGATAGTTTGTTTAATAGTTTTCTCATTCTCAAACAAGTTTTTGCAAGAGCAGGTAAACATTTCAAAATTATTTCTTTTGCTAACCAATAGGGTAAATTTTGATTCATCAAAAAAATATTCTTTCAGAGTCTAGCCTTAGCAGGAAAACTGCTATTATATTCCTTATACTCACGGGAATCTTATGGAGCACTGGCGGTTTCATAATAAAGGCCATCCCATGGCCTCCGCTAACTATTGCAGGCCTGAGAAGTGGAATTACACTTATTTTAATATACTCTTACAGCAGGCCCAAGCTTTCTAATTTTGGTAGGTATACTTGGGGGGGTGCCCTGTCTTATACTTTAATGGTAATTTGTTTTGTAATAGGAAACAAAATGACAACCTCTGGCAATGTTATTCTGATTCAATTTTCAGCTCCCGTCTATGTTGCAATCTTTAGTTTTTCCTTTCTGGAAGAAAAATCTACAAAAATAGACTGGCTTTCTATTTTTATCATTTTGACTGGATTAGGATATTTTTTTATGGATGACCTATCTTTCAGTCAATTGTGGGGGAATATTTTTGCTCTGTTGTCAGGGTTTGGATTTGCAGGCCTGACCCTTTTTATGCGTAAGCAAAAAGATGGCAGACCTATCGATACAGTAATTTTAGGCAATCTAATTACTTTTTTGCTTTGCTCCCCTTTCTACGGTCAAGCAATACCATTTGAAATTGATCACTGGCTCATGATCATATTTTTAGGTGTGGTCCAGCTTGGATTTGCATACATATTGTACAGTATGGCTATAAAATATGTGTCCGCACTGGATGCGATTATTTATCCCGTTGTTGAACCTATTTTTAATCCTATTTTTGCCTTTTTATTTTTAGGAGAAAATATGGGAGTAAATGCTCTGATTGGTGGCACCTTAATTTTATCAGGAGTAATAGGTCGCGGAATTATCCAAAACCCTAATACTTTATAGCTAAAAATAGTATGTGAAATACTTACAAGCTTTTATTTCTATTAAAACCGAATTACTATTCTTGTTTCACATCCATTTCCACTTTACCTTTCCCGCCATTTTACATTATAAATTCAATCAATAAACACTATAAATTCTATCATGAAAGACACACCTTTTAACATCCCAAAACCGAAAAACGAAACGATCAAAAACTATGCTCCCGGTTCTCCGGAAAAATCTTCCTTAAAAACCAAAATCACAGAGCTCAAATCTACAAAGGTTGAGATTCCGGTTATTATAGGCGGTCAGGAAATAAAAACGGGAAATGTCGGAACATGTATTATTCCCCATGATCACAAGCACGTTCTGGGGATTTTTCACAAAGCGGGAGAAAAAGAAATTCAATTGGCCATAGAGTCCGCCATGGACTCATGGAATTGGTGGTCAAAAACGCCCCTAGAAGAGCGCGCAACAATATTTTTAAAAATGGCTGACCTCTTGGCAAATTCTTGGAGAGATACCATCAATGCCGCTACAATACTGAACATGAGTAAAAATGCTTTTCAGGCGGAAATTGATGCAGCCTGTGAGCTCATAGATTTCTGGAGGTTTAATGCATGGTTCGCCCAGGAATTGTATCAGCAACAGCCAATGTACTCTCCCGATGGAATGAAAAATTCTACAGAACACCGTCCATTGGAGGGGTTTGTATTTGCTGTTACCCCATTCAATTTTACTAGCATCGCCGCAAACCTCCCTTCCGCCCCGGCGCTCATGGGAAATGTGGCACTGTGGAAACCAGCCTCCAGCACAGTATATCCAGCCTATTTTATCATGAAACTGTTCAAGGAAGCTGGACTACCGGATGGAGTCATTAATTTCATTCCTGGAGATGGCTCTGTGGTAGGGCCTCAGGTGATGAATCACCCTGACCTCGCTGGTGTCCACTTCACGGGCTCCACTTCCGTCTTTCAAAATATGTGGAAAACAGTTGGTGAAAATATACAAAAGTATAAATCCTATCCTCGCATTGTGGGAGAAACCGGAGGAAAAGATTTTTGCATAGCCCACGAATCAGCCAATATTGACGGACTAGTAACAGCTATGGTTAGAGGTGCGTTTGAATTTCAAGGACAGAAATGTTCCGCCCTTTCCAGAGCCTATATTCCCTCAACTATTTGGGATGAAGTAAAAGAAAAATTTATCAAAGAAGTAAAAACCATCAAGATGGGTGATCCAGAGGATTTTACTCATTATGTTAATGCAGTCATTGACAATTCTGCTTTTGATTTTATTTCAGGATATATTGATTATGCTAAAAATTCCGATGATGCACAAATTCTTACAGGAGGCAACTACGATGACTCGATTGGATATTTTATTGAACCCACCACCATATTAACAACCAACCCTCAATTTAAAACCATGAAAGAGGAAATTTTTGGTCCTGTTCTCACTATTTTTGTGTATGATCCAAAGGATTGGGGTGATACCCTGAAGCTTGTAGACTCCACCTCTCCCTATGCCCTTACTGGAGCAGTTTTTTCAGATGAACCTGCGATTGTGAATGAAGTAAAACAAACACTCTCTCACTCAGCAGGAAATTTTTATATTAATGACAAACCCACTGGAGCTGTTGTTGGACAGCAACCGTTCGGAGGAAGCAGAGCGTCTGGAACAAACGACAAAGCTGGTTCTATCTTCAATTTAATTCGGTGGGTTTCACAACGTACTATTAAAGAAACATTTGAACCGCCTACAGATTATCGGTATCCGTTTATGGAAGAAAGATAGTGAATCCATATACTAATACTATTGCAGATATTACTCTCTGTAGAGCTTCTTCTATTCTGTTCCAATTGGACAGACAATAAAATCGGCACTATTTTTTTGGATAATAAATAACTAAAATATATTGGCAATCCGGTCTGAAATAAATTCTCTAAAAAAAGTCATCATCCATTCTCCAGGAATTGAACATCATTTTACTTTGCCAGAAAATACCTTTGAATGGACAAAAAATGAAAACGGAAAAATGATTCATAATCCCGATTATCTTTTGTTTGATGACCTTATATCGCCAGCTCAAATGAAGGGTGAACATTCCCAATTGATTGATATCCTGAAAACCTTTACAGGTCATAAAAATACAATTCAATTTCGAGATTTATTGACCGATGTGTTGGACACTGATGACAATAAAGATGAGATATTAGAAGAATGTATCAAGCTTGACCATGATTTGTATGGTCATAAATACTCATTAGATAAAAGAAAATTATTGAGTATGAATTCTCATCAATTTTTAAACATCATTTTATCTGGGAGGTGGGAGAATGGTCAGATTGACTCCGTTTTAAAATGGCCTTTGCCAAATCTGATTTTCACACGGGATATTGCTGCGATGCTCGGAGACACACTCCTCTTGACCTGGGCAAAGCGAGATGTGCGAAAGAGAGAAATGCTGTTAACAAAATTTTTAGTTAAACAACATCCTTTATTTGAGAATACCAATGTATTTGATTTTCATAAGCATCATCCTGATCTATCCATTGAGGGTGGAGATTTAATCATATTTGACCATAAAACCCTGTTCATCGGATTAAGTGAACGAAATTCAAAGGACGCCATTGAGGCAATTCTCCCGCTTTGCTATGACGAAGGATTTCAAAAAATTATTATTGTTGATTTACCAAAAAACCGAACTATCATGCATCTAGATACAGTCTTCAGTCGAATCAGTGAAACAGACATTCTGGTTTATCCACCTCTATTCCATGAGAAAGAAGTTAAAGGAAGGCCCATTTCATTTTACTATCTGGAAAAAGACCAAACTATATTTGATGCAATTCCTGCTCATCATTCATTGGAAGATTGCTTGAACTACTTGGGATATGAAATGAATCCGGTGTATTGTGGTGGAAATGAAGCAATCTTTCAGGAACGAGAACAATGGTCTGACGGTGCCAATGCATTTACAATAGAACCAGGAAAAATCATTAGCTATGCCCGAAATCATGAGACTCTAAAGGAACTTGAGGATGTTGGATATAAATCTATTGATGCTATGAAATTTATTGCAGAAAAGGAACAATGGATAAACTATGAGGGAAAACTCACAATTACAATTGACAGCGCTGAGTTGCCAAGAGGTCGAGGGGGACCTAGGTGTCTTACACTACCATTGGATAGAGTTTGATGGCGGAAACCGTTTTAATAGCATTGGGAGGAAATGCACTATCTCCAAAAGGCGAACAAGGTGATATCTATCAGCAATTTGCTCATACCCGGGAAAGTCTTTCGGAAATATTGGAATTTGTGAAACAGGATTATAACATCTGCATTACTCACGGCAACGGTCCTCAGGTTGGTGATGCACTCCATCGCATGGACCTGACCCATGATGTCATCTCGCCTCTTCCACTTGGGGTCTGCGTAGCAGGAACTCAGGGTACCATAGGATATATGATACAGCAATCTTTACAAAATGCCCTGAGAAAAGAAAAAATTGACCGGGAAGTGGTCACATTGGTGACCCAGGTCCGGGTGGACGTGAACGACCCGTCTATTGCTCACCCTACTAAATTTATAGGGAAAAGATATTCTAAAGATGAAGCCCATAAAATGAAAAAAGAATTTGGATGGGTGATAAAAGAACAGGAAAAAGGAAGTTGGCGGCGTCTTGTTCCCTCTCCTGATCCTGAATATATTCTCCATGGAGTTTCAATAAGAACCTTAGTAGAGAAGGGAACCATTGTCCTTGCAGCAGGAGGAGGAGGCATACCGGTTTACAACGATAGTCGGAATTATTTGGAGGGTCTCGATGCGGTGATAGATAAAGATCTTACCGCAGCAAAGCTGGGCTGGATAATTCGGGCAGATGAATATTATATCATCACTGATGTTGACCAAGTTTACTTAAATTTCAATCAAGAAAATCAGGCACCTATTAGACAGATGACTGTCTCTGAGGCCAAACATTATCAAACCATTGGTCATTTTCAAAAGGGAAGTATGGGACCAAAAATACGTTCGGCAATTTTCTTTCTTGAACATGGAGGAAAAAAAGTGGTTATTACCAATATAGCACATATGAGGAAAGCTTTTGGTGGAAATGCCGGTACACAATTAATTAATTAACACAAGAATTATCGGAATGAAAATACACGAATACCAGGCAAAGGAATTATTTCAGGAATATAATGTACGAATACCGGAAAGTATCCCTGCATTTACTGTGGAAGAAGCTTTAGAAGCTTACGATAAACTGAACCGTGATACAGTTGTAATAAAAGCACAAATCCATGCCGGAGGCAGAGGAAAAGGAGGAGGTGTAAAACTGGCTCACACTAAGGAAGAAGTGAAAGAGCTAGCAGACAATATCCTAGGGATGAATCTTGTGACTCACCAAACCGGTCCTGAGGGAAAGGAAGTCCAGCGGTTACTAATCGAATCAGGTGTCAATATCCGGAACGAATTTTATGCAGGTATTGTTTTGGACCGTATAAAAAAACAATACGTCTTTATGGTCTCCACAGAAGGCGGTATAGAAATCGAGAAAGTGGCTGCTGAAACTCCTGAAAAAATCATAAAGGAATGGATTGAACCTGAAGACGGGTTAACTCAAGAGCAAGCAGTTTCACTGGGGCAATCACTAAATCTAACGGAGAGGCAAATTGTATCATCTACTGATATTTTTATGGCTCTTTGGAATGTATTCAACGAGATGGATTGCTCCCTCTTGGAAATAAATCCCCTTGTGGTCACACAGGAAAATGAAGTTATGGCCCTGGATGCAAAAATGAATTTTGATTCCAGTGCCCTTTTCAGGCACCCCGAGCTCAATGACCTTCGTGATGAAAGCGAGGAGGATCCTTCAGAATTGAAGGCTTCCAAACATCAATTGAACTACATCAAATTGGATGGCAATGTGGGGTGCATGGTCAACGGCGCAGGATTAGCTATGGCAACCATGGACATCATTAAACTGCATGGAGGTGAACCGGCAAATTTTCTGGATGTAGGCGGTGTTGCAAATCCTGAAACCGTTGCTAACGGGTTTAAAATTACTCTTTCAGATACAAATGTTAAATCCATTCTCATAAATATTTTTGGGGGAATCGTCCGCTGCGATCGTGTAGCCCAGGGGGTAATTGATGCAATGGAAACCATTCAGGTCAATCTTCCCGTCATTGTTAGGTTGGAAGGAACTAATGCCAAAAAGGCCGGAGAATTGCTCAATAATTCTCCCCTGGACTTTCTGGTAGCTGACAGCCTCAGTGATGCTGCTGAGAAGGCAGTTATAGCCGCAAAAGGGGGCGTGGTATGAGCGTACTGGTAGGACAAAATACACGGCTGATCATCCAGGGAATCACAGGAACAGAAGGATCATTTCACGGCAAACAGATTAAGGATTACGGTACAAACCTCGTTGGCGGGGTAACACCGGGAAAAGGTGGACAAACGGCATTGGATGTTCCGGTTTATAATACCGTACGAGAAGCCAAAAAAAATACGGATGCTAACACCTCTGTTATTTTTGTTCCTCCTAAATTTGCCTCTGGAGCTATCATTGAGGCAGCTGAAGCAGGCTTAGACCTGGTCATTTGTATCACTGAGGGAATCCCAACAAAAGATATGGTAAAAGTTAATAAAGTACTCAAAAAATATCTGACCCGACTCATCGGTCCAAATTGTCCTGGGATTATTTCACCAGGAACTGCCAAGATCGGTATCATGCCCGGATTTATTCATGAACCTGGACATATTGGCGTCATTTCACGATCAGGAACGCTAACCTATGAGGCAGTGCATCAGCTGGTTGCTGAAGGTTTAGGTCAGTCTACTTCAGTAGGAATTGGGGGAGATCCCATTATCGGAACCACTTTCATTGACATGCTGGAACTATTCGCTGAGGATAATGACACCCACGGTGTAGTACTCATCGGAGAAATCGGTGGGTCCGCTGAAGAGGAGACAGCACAATGGGTTGTAGAAAATAATTTTACAAAACCCATAACCGCATTTATTGCAGGTCAAACAGCTCCTCCAGGCAGGCGCATGGGGCATGCCGGTGCAATCATATCAGGAGGACAGGGAACGGCAGCGGATAAAATAAGTGCTTTAAAAGAAGCAGGCATACATATAGCAGAGAGCCCAGCAGAAATTGGTAAAACTATGCATAACGCACTATACTCTTAGTACAATTTGGAGAATTATATATGAAGACTAGAACACTGGCAATCATTAAGCCGGACGCAGTTGCGTCTGGGCATACAGGAAAAATCACAGACAGAATCACCAATGAAGGGTTCACGATTCTAAAATCAAAAGAAATGAAAATGAGCCTTGTACAGGCAGAGGGATTTTATGAGATACACCGAGGAAAACCATTTTATGAGGAGCTCACACATTTTATGAGTTCGGGACCCTGCGTTGTCCTTGCTCTTGAAAAAGATGATGCTGTGAATGAATGGAGGCATGTCATCGGCGCAACAAATCCTGAAGAAGCTGAGGAAGGTACTGTAAGAAAAATGTACGCAAAAAATCTAGGTCAAAATGCGGTACATGGGTCAGACTCTGATGAAAACGGAAAAATAGAGGTGTCCTATTTCTTTGCTGAATGTGAATTGATCAAAAATTGAACTTTTACTAAAACAAATTAACCTCTGAAAGTGAGCTGTTAAGGATTTCATTAACGTTGTACAAATATTTCATCTATCTACTTTTATTTATATGTGTTTTTTCAAGCTGCGATAAATCAAACTCTAATGGGTACACAGGTGAACTAATGGCCATTACAGCAAAAAATCCTGATGATATACCCTCGCTTAGATACAAGTGGTTTGTTTCTGAAAAACCAAAAGAAAGTAATCTAAAATTGAGTGGTGTAAAATTATCCGAAGATGAGTCTACCCTATCTTTCGTACCAGATATTGCCGGTCATTACAATTTCAGAGTATCTGTTTCCTGGTACGGAGAAGTTATCTCTATCCAATCATTTCCACTGGAAATTGGGACGAATTTTCAGAATTCTCCTAACAATAAAGTTGAAGAACCAAGTCCATCAACAAGTTGGACAAATGAAGACAATTCATGGTTGGAAGATTCGATTAAAAAGCCGGAGACAAAATCTATCCCAAAGTTTAAGGAAATCGTTGAACCAGAATTAAAATCAATTTCTCCTAAAAATAATGAAAATTATTACACCATTCAGGTGGCCGCAAAAAAGGATAAAAAAAGTGCGGAAAAATTCATGAAAGAAATGCAGATAAATGGATTCGGTGCGTATATTCAGGAATCTTATAAAGAAGATTCCAAAGAATTGTGGTATAGGATTAGGGTGGGGTCGTTCGTATCAAAAGATTCTGCTGTAATCGTTTCTGATAAAATCCGTCACTCTATGAACGTAAGTTCATGGATTGATTATGTAAGAGAAACCAAGGAGTAATTATAATGGGACCTATTAAATTGTATTTTGACATTCGTGATATCTTTAGGGCACCCCGCCTTGCATTAAGCGGAAAAAAGATAATGATCATGCTAAAGGGTATCTTGATAGGTTATGCAGCATATTGGATATTCACGACTATATCATTCATTCTATGTGGATATACCTTAGGCAATATGTGGGCAGATTATGGACTTTATCCATGTCTCTTTACAGTTGGGGTGACGGGGGGGTATATCCCCTGGTATGCCTGTGCGGTCTATGATATCGGAGTTTTTCTTTTGATTGTTTCCATCTCATTATCCTGTACACAAGTTTCAAGGGTTACCTATAAACAACTAAAAGGAGATGAGTTTTTCTCATCCACTGATGCGTGTAGCTATGTTAAAAAACACTGGCAGGCTGTAATTATGGCACCGGTGTCCATAGCACTAATTATTACATTTTTTCTATTTTTCTCAGGTATATTTGCTCTATTTGGGAAAATTCCCTATGTCGGAGAATTCCTTTTTTCTATTCCTTATCTCTTTTATTTCCTAGGTGCCTTGTTCACGATTTATACGGGTATTGTGTTTCTTATTTCTCTTATATATTCACCGGCAATCGTTGGAGTTGGAGAGGAAGATACAATGGGCACTGTTTTTCAATCATACTCCATTACATGGTCTCAACCTTGGAGGGTAATTCTTTACCATATATCACTCCTTCCAGTTCTAGTCATTGGAGTACATGTCTTTAAATGGTTTATGACAACTAGCTTCTCACTGATTAATGCTGTATTTGGATGTGATTGGTTCATGGGTGATAAATTAAACCGGATTGTCAGTAACGCATATGAAAATATATATCCCGAATTCATAAATCAGATTTGTCTATCCTTTAATGCCATCTGTACAACCGCATGTAATTCCTGTTGCTCCTGTCTATCATTTATTCCATTTAATAATGGCAGTGATTTGAGTGGAACAGAAGTGATTTCTTCTATTATTCTCAGTTGTTTTCTTTTTATAATTGTATTAGCAGTTGTGTCTTATGGACTATCCATTTTGAGCGTATCAGAAACCCTTATGTATATAATCTTTAAGAAAAAATCTGATGACGATAATCTTTTAGATCATAAAGATGAAGATGAGTTAGAGGATGAGGATGAAACAGGATTTGACACAAACGATGGTTCAGACAATGATGACCAAACAGGCACTATTGATGAGAAAGATTCCACTGTCAATGCATCAAATGATGATAACAAAAAATCTGATTCTACTAAAGAAGTTCCTTCTGAGTGAGAATTGATGAGCACATGTATTTTAAATAAATTTAACATTGATTAAATCAGCTTTGGTTCCCTTAGGCATATGCAGTTATTTCGAAACGAATTACAGATTGGATTTGATAAAAAAGATTACTCAATTTCTGTAGAGTCCCTTGATATTCCTAATTTAACATTTGCTGAACCGAACGTTAGCTGTGTGTTAACCTGTAAATCTGAAAATCAGGGGTTCAGATTAAATGGAAATTTGTCATGTAACCTGTTGATACATTGTGATAGATGTCTAACAGAATTTCAAAATCATCAAGATATTTTATTTAGCTTAATATTAACATCTCAAAATGATCTCCATAGAGAAGAAAACAATGAAATTATTTTTTTTATGGAGGATATGGAGCACATTGATATTTTATCCTTCATCAAAGATACTATTCAACTCTCTATGCCAATGAAGATTCTATGTGAAAAATCATGTGAGGGGTTGTGCTCTCACTGTGGTGTCAATCTGAACCTTCAATCTTGTGATTGTAAATCCAGAAAAGGGCTTACACACTTTAAAGAACTGGATCATTTAATTTCAAACTAAAAAAAGGAAACTATTATGGCTCTACCAAAAAGAAGGCAGTCAAAGGCACGTGGAAGAAAAAGACGAACTCATTATAAATCAGCGGCTGTCAATTATGCCAACTGTCCTCAATGTGGATCAACAAAACTTCCACATCGTGCTTGTCCAAACTGTGGTTATTATCGAGGCAGACCAGTTATCTCTACAAACGACTGATAAGAAAAGGTGAATATCGCTCTCGATATCATGGGTGGTGATGAAGCGCCCTCAGCGGGTATTTTAGGTGCTTTAGATGCCCATAAAACCCTTCATGAAAGCATCAACTTTACCTTGGTTGGAGATGAGTCAATTATTCTGAATAACATGAGCAATAATTTACCCGATAATTTTTCTATTTGCCATGCCCCTGAAAAAGTGACAATGGAGGACAAAGCCTCTAGGATCTTAAAAACAAAACCAGATTCATCCATTGTAAAAGGATTAAAATTAGTGAAACAGAAAAAAGCCGATGCTTTCATCAGCGCAGGGAGTACGGGAGCGGTCATGGCAACCGCTCTTTTATTATTGGGCAGAATTAATGGTGTAAAACGACCGGCTTTGGGAGCATATATCCCAACAAATATCGGTGGAAAAATATTATGTGACGTAGGTGCAAATCCTGAAGTAAGACCAATTCACCTTTTACAATTTGCAGTTATGGCATCATACCATTTGGAACATATTGAAGGATTTAAAAATCCAAAGGTGGGTTTGGTAAACATTGGTGAAGAACCAAACAAAGGAAATGAACTCTATCAAAAAACCTATAAACTCCTCAATGATAGTCTTCCAAACTTCATTGGAAATGTAGAAGGTAGGCATCTCCTGACCAGTGATGCCCGAGTACTAGTTTGTGATGGATTTGTTGGAAACACCGTTTTGAAATTTGCGGAAAGCTGGATTAATATTTTCAGTGAAGAGATCAATGAACGTATTAAAGAAAAGTTGACTTTCAGGCTAGGCGCTAAATTGATGAAACCGGTATTTAATTCTATGAAAAAACAGTATGACTATGAAGAACATGGTGGGACACCCTTGTTAGGTGTGAATGGTGTCTGTATCATAGCCCATGGCAGTGCAGGTGCTAAATCAATTAAAAATTCCATATTTGTTGCAAAAAAATGTGTTGAAAATAATTTTATTGATAACATTCTAGATTCAATTGGAAATTTTTTAGCAGAAAATAATTGAAAGCGTTAATTACCCAAACAGCAAAATATTTACCGGAAAAGGTATTAACTAATTTTGACCTTGAAAAAATGGTTGATACAACAGATGAATGGATTCAATCAAGGACTGGTATTAAAGAACGTCGACTGGTTAAAAAAGGTGAAGCCACTTCGGACATGGCAGCAAATATTGCTAACCATTTATTAAAAAAATCTGGAAAATCCCCTGAAGATATAGATGTTATTATTATCGCTACGTGCACACCTGATATGCTGGTGGTATCTACTGCTGCCCTTGTTCAGGAAAAAATTGGGGCGAAAAATGCTTGGGGGTTTGATCTATCTGGTGCCTGTACAGGGTTTATTTATGCACTAGAAACAGGTTCAAAATTAGTGGAGTCAAATCAGTATAAAAATGTTATGGTTATTGGGGTGGATACCATGAGCTCCATCATCAATTATAGCGATAGAAATACCTGTGTTATTTTTGGCGATGGTGGTGGTGGAGTCCTCCTCGAACCAACCAACGAAGAAATCGGGGTATTGGATTCGCTCTTATATCTTGATGGAAGTGGCAGTAATTACTTAAATGTTCCAGCAGGTGGAAGCCTGAACCCAGCTTCTGAAGACACCGTATCCAAGAACCAGCATTTTGTTTTTCAGGATGGTAAAAAAGTATTCAAATTTGCTGTAAAGAAAATGGCTGATGTCAGCTCAGAAATACTGAAAAAAAATGGTTACACAGGAGAAGATCTAAAACTGTTTATTCCACATCAAGCAAACAAACGAATCATAGATGCCTCCCGAGAACGTTGTAACTTATCTGAAGAGCAAGTGATGATCAATATCCAAAACTATGGAAATACCACCGCAGGGACCATTCCCATAGCACTGGATGAGGCTGTCTATGAAGAACGTATAGAAAAAGGTGACCTTGTCCTTTTGGCAGCATTTGGGGGTGGGTTTACCTGGGGCAGTATGTTAATAAGATGGGGCGTTTAGTATGAAGACTGCCTTTATCTTCCCCGGTCAGGGTTCCCAACAGGTTGGAATGGGACGTGATATATATGAAAACACTGAAATTGGAAAATCTTATTTCAAAAAAGCTGACGCAATCATGGAGTGTGATTTATCCTCAATCATTTTCAATGGGCCTGAAGATAAATTAAAGGTAACAAGGTTCACCCAGCCAGCTTTGTTTACTGTCAGCGTTATATTGGGGAGTTTGTTAATCGATAAAGGGATTAAACCCGATTTCGTAGCAGGACACAGTTTAGGAGAGTTTTCCGCATTGGCCATTGCCAATTCATTTGATTTTGAAACTGGATTAAAATTGGTACAATGCAGAGCAAATGCCATGTACGAGGCAGGTAGGGTCCTCCCTGGAACCATGGGTGCAGTGATTGGGTTATCTTCTGAAAAAGTACAATCCATCTGTGATGATATCACAAAAAATGGTGCCGTTGTATCTCCAGCAAATTTTAATGCACCAGGACAAGTTGTTATTTCTGGGGACATTGATGCGGTTCAGTTATGTATGGATAATGCAAAAGAATACGGTGCAAAAATGACAGTTGAACTGAACGTAAGCGGAGCCTTTCATTCTTCTCTGATGAAACCGGCTAGAGATAACCTTGCAGAAACCCTAAATTCCATCGAAATTAAGGATGCAGATTTTCCCGTATTTTCAAATGTTACGGCACAACCAACTACAGATAAATTAGAAATTAAATCAAATTTGCTACGCCAATTGGAACATCCAGTATTGTGGTCAGAATCAATCTTGAATATGATTTCTCATGGCACAACCAGATTTCTTGAAATAGGACCAAGAAAAGTGTTGGCTGGATTAAACCGAAGAATTAACAAATCAGCTTTGACACAAAGCATTGGTTCCTTAAATGAGCTAAATCTATGTTTGCTGTAAAAGACAAAACTGCCTTGATAACTGGCGCATCCAGAGGAATAGGAAAAAGCATTGCGGAATTATTTTGCAATATGGGGATTCATGTGGCTGGGATAAGCCGAAATATCACACCTATAAATGAGATCCGATCTTCTTCTTCAACTTCAGGAAGTATCAAGGGATATTCTTGTGATATTTCAGATGGTAAAAATGTAAAAGAAATGGTCTCCAAAGTACTCGAAGATTTAAAGCACATTGATATTTTGATCAATAACGCGGGGATCACAAAGGATACACTATTGGCTCGAATGACAGAAGAACAATGGGATGATGTATTGGAAGTAAATTTAAAGGGGGCTTTTAATTGCACTCGCCATATTATTAGACCCATGCTGAAACAAAAATTTGGTAGAATTATCAATATAGGGTCCGTTGTTGGACTTATGGGAAATACAGGGCAAGCTAACTATGTTGCATCAAAAGCAGGTTTAATGGGATTGACTAAATCTTCCGCTCACGAACTTGCGAAACGGAATATTACTGTAAATTGTATTGCCCCTGGATTTATAACAACTGATATGACTGAATATTTATCTGATGACATAAAATCTCAGATGAAAAAAACTATCCCAATGGGACGATTTGGGACACCGAAAGATGTAGCCGCCTTAGCTTTGTTTTTAGCATCAGATGAGTCCGGCTATATAACTGGACAGACAATTACCGTCGATGGCGGTATGGTAATGAATTAGAAAAGGAGTTGAAATGTCAACATTTGATAAAGTAAAAGACGTTATTTTGGATAAACTAGGTGTAGAAGAATCTCAAATTACGATGGAAGCATCTTTTGTAGATGATCTTGGTGCTGATTCACTGGATACGGTGGAACTCATCATGGAATTAGAAGAAGAGTTCGGAATCGAAATTCCAGATGAAGATGCTGAAAAAATCACGACAGTTACTGCTGCGGTAAACTATATTGATGGGAATTAATTGAATTAAATATCTTTTGTTATGAAAGTTGTCGTCACCGGATTGGGTGCGCTTGCACCTAACGGTCTATCGGTGCCCTCCTATTGGGAAGGCTTGTGTTCTGGGAAATCAGGTATAGATACCATTACCAGTTTTGACATTACGGATTTCCCCATCAAAATTGCAGGAGAATTGACAGGACTCGAACCGGAAAAATTTATAGACCGACGTGAGGTCAGAAAACTCGATAGATTCTCTATCCTTGCTCTGGGTGCTACCACAGAAGCCATTCATAGTTCGGGATTAAATTTGGACACACTCTGCAAAGAAAGAGTTGCCGTTATTCTAGGCACAGGTGTTGGAGGAATCCATACTTTGGAAGAACAACATACAGCATTATCTGAGCGGGGCCCGCGCCGGGTTTCCCCATATTTTGTTCCAAAAATGATAGCAAATATTGCTGCCGGTCATATCTCAATTAAATATGGATTTCAAGGACCAAATCAAACCGTAATCTCTGCCTGTGCGTCTGCTAATGATGCAATAGGATATTCATTGAGGTTACTAAGAGCCGGAGATGCAGATATTGTCATTTCAGGTGGGACAGAGGCCAGCGTGTCACCATTACCCATGGCAGGATTTGCCAATATGAAAGCACTGACACAAGAAAATGGTATTCCATCTGAAGCTAGTCGACCCTTTGATCTAGATCGAAAAGGATTTGTTATGGGTGAAGGTGCCGGTATCCTTGTTTTGGAAACCGAAGACCACGCTAAAAAAAGAAATGCCAACATATTAGCGGAGCTTTCCGGTTATGGATCAACAGATGATGCCTATCATGTGACTCAGCCAATCGAAGGTGGAACCGGTGCAGTTAATGCAATGAAATTAGCTGTAGAAGATGGTAAATTTAATTTAACAGAAATTAATTACATTAATGCTCATGGAACGTCAACCTATTACAATGATAAAAATGAGACGGCTGCAATACGTACCCTTTTTAGTTCCCATGCTAAATCATTAAAAGTGAGTTCTACCAAATCTATGACAGGTCACTTATTGGGAGCAAGTGGGGCTATAGAGGCAATCGCATGTATCAAAGCCATTGAAACCAACAGGATTCCTCCCACAATCAATTATACAACACCTGATCCTGAGTGTAATCTGGACTATGTACCTAATCATTCGGAGTCCCTATTAATCACTGGAATATTATCAAATTCATTTGGTTTTGGTGGACACAATGCAGTCATTGCCTTTAGACCTTGGAAAAAATAATAATGCCCTTAAAACGGCTGCTTACTACCTTTTTTCAATATTTAAAAAAACATCCACTAGAAAAAACACTTAAGTATCACTTTAAAAATAAGGATTATTTAATCCAAGCTTTAACCCACAGGTCCAAGGTTTCAAATCCTAGAAATAATTATGAACGACTGGAGTTCTTAGGTGATGCAGTCATAGATATTATCATTAGCCATTTTCTTATGAAAAAATTTCCTATGGATGATGAAGGACTATTAACAAAAAAACGATCAGGATTAGTACAAAAACAATTTTTGGGTTCTATGGGAAACCATTTAAATCTTGTATCATATATATCTATCGATCCAACTGTTAATTTAACAAATCAAAAAGTACTAATTCGTCAATCTGCAAATTTATTTGAAGCCCTCATAGGAGCAGTATATTTGGATGGTGGACTAAATCCCTGTCGTAGAATAGTAAAAGAAACCATTTGGAAACACAAAAAAGAAGCATGGAAAACAAAAAATTATAAAGGAGAACTTATTGAATACTGTCATTCAAATTCATTAAAACCCCCTGTATTTTTAGTCTCAAATGTTACCGGTCCGGAGCACCAAAAAATATTTGAAGTTCATGTAATAATAAATAAAAAGACATTTCCCCCTGGTTTTGGTTCAAATAAAAAAGCCGCTGAACAAAGAGCGGCTGAAAACACACTAGATCTACTAAATAGTTAAATAGCTAATCATATTCTTTTAGCTGATCTCGAATAACTGCAGCTTCTTCATATTTTTCCATTTCTACTGCTTTTCTTAAATTATTCTCTAACTCTTCTTTTTGCTCTTCAATCTCAAATTTTTCTACCCCAATTGTATTGTTTTCCTCTTCCAACTGGAACGAATCATCCATGACGGTTTCATCAACAAAAATGGGGGCTTCAGTCCTTAATGCTATGGCGATAGCATCACTGGGACGGGAGTCCAGATTTAATACCCCTATTTGGGCTCCCTGTATTTCAATCCTAGCATAAAATACCCCATCAATTAAATCAGTTATTTTTACCGAATTAATTTTCCCTTTTGATTCGGTGACCATCGCCTTTATCAAGTCATGTGTCATAGGTCTAGGGGGCTCTGAATACTCTAACGCCAAGGCAATGGAATGGGCTTCACATGCGCCTACCATGACAGGCAAAGACCTTTCTCCTGAAATTTCATCTAACAATACTGCATAACTCCGGCTGGTATGGTGAAATGTAATTTTAGATACTTTAACTGGAACCATGACAAAAGTTAGACAGGAAGAGTTGAGTGTACAATGATTTTCATCACATCCTTCAATCCAAAACTTCCTGATTTTATCATTCCAAAGCTTTTTTAAGGAAGTTGATTTTGTCAACCGGTGTGGGATCTGTCTGATGGAGAAATGCACACCAATAACTGAGCCAGTCCCCGTAGTGAATAGAATAAAATATTCTATTAATAAAAGACTTTCCTTCTAAACGAATTGTGTATTGTTCTATGGGGAATTTATCCAAAATACTTTGGGTAATCTCAACTCTCTTCGAGTTCCTAATATGACCACTGCTATCAACTAACCAAAGGACAACCAAACGTGAAAATATATCAGAGTTGTTTTCCCATCCCACAATTTCATTATGATTCATTTCTGGAATTTCATTAACAAAAGTAAGCATTTTACTATTTTCACATAATTGCCCTTTCAATCGGATTGCTAGTTTATCGGTTGCTCCAGTTTCACCGTAAATAACAACACATTTTTTGTAAATTTTCTGTGCCAATGAGTATACCGGATTCTGTGAATTCATTATTGAATATGTATTTCGTTTTTCTAATAGTTCGTTCTTCGTTTCATCTAAAATGAAATCCAAATTCAACTCAATCTCCAATATTTTTTTGATTAGAAACATCATGGGTATCATAGAATATCCAACTGCTGCCCGCGGTTGTAATCCATCTACAATGGTAATCTCATCACAATCATATTCTTTTAACCAAGAGGATAATACTCCACCGGTAGTTATACCTATAACAGTAGCATTTTTTGATCTTGCCTCGTTAAATGCGGATAAAGTTTCTTCCGTATTACCGGAATATGAAGAACAGATCACCAAAGAATTTTCATCCACCCAGTTGGGTAAAGTGTAATTTCTAGACACACAAAATGGAATAGATAAATAGTTTTTTAGAGCGAGAGACAATAAGTCCCCTCCTACTGCAGATCCTCCCATGCCTGCCAAAATAATATTATTTACTTTACTATAGTTTTTCTTCAGTGCAATATTTTTCCCAATTTTAACTGCTTCCTCAATTTGAACCGGAAAATCGAAAATGGATTTAAACATATTTTGCGGATCTATTTTTTCTCTATTCATCTTTTATTTAATGATTTCTATTAAGAACGAGTTCTGTAAATTGAGTTAACTGCGATTTGCAGGGTTCTGGAAAAATATTTAGGATTTCATTTGCCTGGTTAATATAAGATTGGATCATTCTTTGGGCCTCTACAATAATACCATTTGATATAAAAAATTCCTTTTGCCGTCTAATTGTACTGTCAATTTCCTTAATATTGGAGTTTAATATATCCCACTCCTTTTCATCTTTTTTCCTAGCTAATATAGATAAAATTGTTTGTTTCCCCTTGGTTATATCACTACCAAGACTTTTGCCCATGGATTCTTCATTTGCCATGATTTCCAGTATATCATCCTGTATTTGAAATACTGTCCCCAAAATCATGCCGAATGTTTTTAAATCTTTAATATTTTTATGACTTTGGTTTCCAAGAATACCTCCTAATTCGGTACATAATCCGATTAAATTCCCAGTTTTTTTCTCAACCATTATAAAGTAGTCATCAATGGAAATGTGTCTATCATTTTCATATTGTTTATCATATGCCTGTCCCTCACATACCATCAATGCCGCTTCATTAAATGTTTTTATAACCTTTAAAGAATGGGTTTTTACTTTTGCTACAAAACTTAAAGACAATACATAGAGTCCATCTCCGGAAAGAATGGCAGTGGATTCATCCCATTTTTTATGAATCGTATGTTTTCCATGGCGAAAATCATCTTGATCCATAATGTCATCGTGAACCAATGTAAAATTATGAAGTAATTCAACAGCTATACTGGCATATTTGAGGTCATCTTCTGAAGCCCCCATTGCTTTACCCGTAATATATAACAAAATGGGTCTAAGGCGTTTTCCCTTACCCGAAAACACATAAGACATGGGTTTGTAAAGGTAAGATGGCTGTTCAGGAAGTTGAAGCGACATAAGTGCATCATTAAATTCTTCCCTTAAATGGGCTATATATTTAGGAGTTAGATTAGTGTCCAATTGAGAGATGTAGTGTACCAAAAGAGTTCAGTTTTTCCATCACGCTATTTTTAATTTCTATCATTCGGCTCTCTGTCTTCGCCTCAAAACGACAAACTATTACCGGTTGAGTATTTGATGCCCTTACAAGCCCCCACCCATCTCCAAATTTAATCCGAACACCATCAATGGTGCTGCACTCAAAATTTGCAGTGAAATATTTTTTTGCTTTTTCTGCAATTAAAAATTTTTCTTCATCAGAAATACAATCCAATCTCATTTCAGGTGTTGAATAATATATGGGTATTATATCTCTCAAATCTGCCAAAGTTTTCTGGGTCCTAGATAATGTTTGGAGAGTACGAGCAGCAACATAAATCGCATCATCATAGCCATAATAATCATCGGCAAAGAAAATATGGCCGCTCATTTCCCCACCAAATTTACATTTCAATTCAGTCATTTTTTGTTTGATGAGAGAATGACCTGTTTTCCACATGACCGGTTTTCCACCCTGTTTTATTATCATATCTTCAAGAGCCTGGGAACATTTCACATCGAATAGAATTTCATCTCCTTCTTCTATCAATTCCGGTAAAAAGATTGTCATCAATTGATCCGCCCAGATTATTTCCCCGGTATTATCCACAACACCTATTCGATCTGCATCTCCATCAAAAGCGATTCCAATATCATATTTTCCAGTTTTCATCATTGATATTAATTCTCTAAGATTTTCTTTAACTGTTGGATCTGGATGATGATTTGGGAAAGTGCCGTCCACATCGCAATATAGTTCCGTTAAATCAATCCCCAAGCGTTTGAACAGTTTAGGTGCGATCAAACATCCAGCAGCATTGGCTGAATCCATTACAACCTTCAAGGGTTTTTCAATAGTTATTTTATTCAAAACCATGTCAACATATTCGTTCTTAATATTATACGGAGCTTCATCTCCCTCACCTTTATCAAAACTATTTTTTTCAATAATCCTTCTTATTTCCTGAATAGCATCTCCAAAAACCGGTTTATTAAACATAGATAGTTTGAACCCGTTAAATTCTGGTGGATTATGACTGCCTGTAATCTGGACAGCACCACCAACACCCAGTTTGAACATGCTGTAATAATTGACAGGAGTGGGAAGTAATCCAAGTTTAATTACATCAATTCCAGTGGATAAGATTCCATTCTTGAATTGTTCCATCAAGTCAGGAGTGGATAATCGAACATCCCCGCTGAGCGCGATTTCTCTGCCCCCATTTCTGCGAAGATATGTGCCAAATCCTTTTCCCAATAATGTAACTATTTCAGGCGGAAAATCTTCTGCTACTTTTCCTCGAATATCATATTCTCGAAATATGTATGGATTAATTGTCATAGTTTTTATGTCCCAATTACAAAAAAATGAAATGATACCTAGTTGTAATTTAAAGGAGATATAATTTGAGTCTTAGCTTTCTTTGAGTACTTTTCCTAAAAATCCTTCAGCTTTTTTCAACTTCAATTCAGCTTGGTCTGATGAACAATTTTTCTTTATCATGATAATTGCTCTTTTTACAGACTTGTCTGATTCAATTAATTTCTGATATGCAGATTCATAATCAGTATTGGTTAATTGACTTATGATTCGAGTTGCTCTATCCATTAATTTTTCATTTACCGCCATAAGATCAACCATGAGATTACCATATACTTTTCCCAATTTTATCATGGTTGTTGTAGAAATCATGTTCAGAACCATTTTGGTGGCTGTACCAGCTTTCATTCGTGTGGAACCAGTAATGATTTCTGATCCCGTTTCTATCTTGATTATTGAGTCTGCGGGCACACGGTAAAAAGGTTCAGGGTTACACGTTATGTAACAGGTTTTTGCACCAATCTTTTGAGCATATTCCAAAGCTGACTTAACATAAATTGCTGCTCCACTTGTGCTGACCCCAATGACAACATCTCCCTCTGTGATCCCT
>Ga0187827_10001706_pt1 | contig 31609 bp, 22 predicted proteins | sample ETNtaG_39_FD_167969 | JGI IMG/M metagenome (GOLD analysis project Ga0187827, IMG submission 167969) | Marine microbial and viral communities from oxygen minimum zone, Eastern Pacific Ocean - ETNP2014_SV_150_PacBio MetaG (Illumina Assembly) | ecosystem: Environmental > Aquatic > Marine > Hypoxic...
TGGACGGCCTCGTTCCAACCCATGTGGTCTTCAATGGACAAACCGGCGCTCTTACCGAGGATATTCGCCTGGAGGCACAAGTTGGCGAGACCATACTGATGCTTCATTCCCAGGCAAACTATCCATCATGGCCGCACTTGATCGGTGGACATGGTGACTGGGTATGGCCATACGGGAAATTCAACAACCTACCTGATGAAGGCCTCGAGACATGGGATGTTGTTCCGGGTGGCACGGCTGCTGCAGTGTACACGTTTGAACAAGAGGGCACGTATGCTTACCTGAATCACAACCTCATCATGGCGTTCGTTAAGGATGCCAAGGCATTCATCCATGTTGAAGGTGGGTGGGACAATGAGCTGATGGAACAGAGCTCACCACCAACAGCGATAGAGTAGCGCCCCCTCGGAACGCCAAAGACAAGAAAGAATTGACGAACTCTCTGCTTTGCTCAAGTTTCAAATCACTTGGTATTTCATCGACAATGCGGTGATCAGCGCCACAACCTTCCGTGGCTACCCGCAACAGCTCCTACAATGGTTACCACGCTCAGCGTTAGCATCACCCAACAGCAGTTTGATAAAGTAATGCATTAGTAAAATAACCGTTCCAGAAAATGCCTTGGCCTTAAAACTCCCAATCAGGTATTTTTCGAGATTAGATCCAGCGCTGCACTAGCAAATGAATTCACGAATGCTAATAGTAGCCCGACTCTGATTTACCACAGGCACCATAACCATGCTGGATAATACCAAGTTGACAGAAGTAATTGCCCAGTGCCATCAAGAACTTGATGAACTATTTCTCCTGCACCAGGAAGCTATCCTTCTGGAAAAATTCGATGCAGCCACACAATTATTGAGTTGCTTTAAGGAGCTACACGAGTTTCACAGGGGCTTTGAAGAAAAGCAGTTAATTCCTAAATTTGATGGGCTTGTCAATCAGAGACGTTGGCCAGCAACACTCTATAAAAATGAGCATATCAAGATTCAGGAGCTGCTGGAAAAGACCGAAAAAAACTTGTTATCGCTTAGTAAAAGCCAATTATCAAACCAGGATTTAAGAAGAGAGATTATTGTTTTGCTTGATGAGGAAAAAACCTTTAAAGGCCTGTGCGAACATCATCAGGAAAGAGAAGAAAGAGGAATACTTCCAGAGCTTGACGAGCAAACTGATGAAAAATGGCGCATAAAAATTGTAAAACCATTCCTGAAAGAATGGAACTGCTGCATGAAGCGCACCACGGAAATTGTTAATGGAATTGATTTTCCATAACAAAACACGGTAGATAGTCAGCTATTGAGAGTATTTCAATGCGAGTCTAATTCCATTCAGTCCCAGCGAATCGCCCATGGCGAGACACCAGACAATGTGCGCAACTACCCAGCCTTGCAAGGCTTGAAATTCTCTTTACTAATCAATTAGGGCGAGTTGGCACCTTAAGAAATCAATCGTTATTCATTGCTGGCGATGGTGTCACTTATACAGCCGAGAAGGGTCAGGCTGTTGCCATGCTTCTAGCCTATAGCAAGATGACCGTGAGCGAACCGGGCCTTAACTACGCAGACAAAAAATGAATTCGGTTGCTCAGGCACATCCTCTGTCTGTGGCGGAGCAACAGTCCGTAGTTTTACTTGTGGTTTGGGCACAACCATGGGAAGTCGTATAGGATATACGAATGCCGCGTTGACAGGATGTCAAAGAGCGACCCGCCCATCCCTGGACATGGCCGCTCCTGCGCATCCCTGCGCCCGCGGCATACCGCCCATCCTTGGACATAAAGCGAGCAGGAGGGGGCACTGAAGATAGTAAATCAAAACATTGAGGGAGGGGGTGAAAGCTGACTTTCAGTTATTAACTTATTGGTATCCTTCCTAGTCAGGGAAGGTGGCAAGGCAGACTATGGCCTGAATTTTCAACTAATTCAAAACAACTGATCAACGAGTGATAGAGCTCTTATTCTACTTCTACCCCTCAAGGCGCTCCCAATCCTGGGAGAGCCTACCGATCATGGTGGATCTAGGGTATTCGACTGAGGAGATTGCCGAGCTGCGGTAGCAGCGGGTCGTATAGCATCAGTCTGATGGCGAACCAGGAAAGCTGACAATTCGAGAAGATAGTCGCTGGATTGAAATCCCCCGAGGTGATTGGGGTGAACCCCCCGAGGCGATTGGCGTGAACCCATCAATTGCCTTTCTATTCTTTCTATATAGTTGATATAATTGGTTAACCTTATATAGGGAGCACGGATGTTTGTGAGTTTCTCGTTAATTAATAGGAACCGATGAACGATGCATCATCCTTGTCGAAGTCAGTGACCAGGAAAACCCATGAATGAAGCATCTGAACTCATCGCTGTAAAACAGATAGATAATGTCGTAGAAGAACTCCCGGTTCGCGATACCGCAATAGCGATTAGAGAACATATCGTCGAAATAGTAAGCGATTCCGGTGAAGGCGCACAGAAGTGTGGTCAAACCCTGGGAATTCTTAGTGCGAAGATGGGAAATGGTGTCTGGACGGTTGAAATTATACCGGCAGAAATCCAACCCCCCGCCCGCACTCCAGATGGTGCCAGCGGCATTCGGGTCCGTATCGGCGACTCTCCCATGACCAACACCGGCAACGATGCCGATCTGGTGGTTGCCTTTAACGAACAAGTGCTTCGATCGAGAATCGGCAGTCATGCCTACAATGATCAGACCGTGGTGCTGCTCGACAACATGTGGGCTAGTGATTCAGACGAAAAGATTCGCAATCAGTACGCCGATGCTCTGCTTGAATTTGCTGAATACGGACTTACAGTTCATGAACTTCCAATCCAGGATGAGTGTCTAAAGGTTGTTCCAGATCCCAGGAAAGGCAAGAATATGTTTGTCCTGGGGATGTTGTGCCATATCTATAGTCGTGACACGGAAAAGGCGCTCGCCGAAATAAGCAAGATCTTCGCCCGCAAGAGTGCAAAGGTAGTCGAATCCAACCACGCACTGTTCAACGCCGGATATGCCTACGCCCAGCGGCACATCGAAATCCACTATGAAATAGCAGCCCATTCAGAGCCCGACCATCGCATGGTAGTAATGAACGGCAACCAGGCCGTGGGCCTGGGAATTATGGCTTCGGGGATGGAACTCGTCGCCATGTATCCCATAACCCCAGCAACTTCGGCGTCTCACTTCCTTGCAGATGAGTTTCATAGTGTTGGTGGCTTCGTACACCAGGCTGAGGATGAGATTGCTGCGGCCGGGTTTGCCATCGGTGCCTCCTATGCGGGCAAGACTGCCTGCACGATTACTTCGGGACCTGGAATAGCACTCAAGACCGAGATGATCGGCCTGGCATGCATGGCAGAGATACCGCTGGTTATCATCGATGTGCAGCGCGGTGGACCCTCAACCGGACTGCCTACCAAGGTTGAACAGAGTGACCTATTGGCTACATTATTTGGTGCACCAGGCGACTCGCCCAAGATAATCCTGGCCGCCGCGACTATCAGCGACTGCTTTCATTTTGTGATCCTGGCGCGCAAATTGGCAGAGTCGTTTCGCATCCCAGTCTTCTTGTTGTCAGATGCAAACCTTGCCACCGGAGTACAGCCCTTTGAACGGCCTGAAGTCGCCGATGACTGGTTCGCCGCTCCCATCGATCAATCGCCATGGGATCCAAAGGTTTTAGCTTACGATTGGGATGAGGAAACTGGACTATCTGCGAGGCCGATTCCCGGTATGCGTGGTGGTGAATATGTGCTCACCGGCCTGGCCCACAACCGCAATGCAAAAATTGCTTATGACGCCACCACCAACCAGGTTGGCAGCACCATGCGCAGTCGCAAACTGGCAGCATTGGCTGATACGCTGAGCCCTCCGGAAGTACACGGGGACCCGGAAGGTGACCTGCTGGTAATTGGTTGGGGTTCCACCCTGGGCACGATCGAAGAAGCCGTGGACGTGGCAAGGGAAAACGGCCATAAGGTCTCTTGCATACATCTGCGATTCTTATCACCGCTGGAGCCAGGGCTGAGAGAAATCTGTAGCCGGTTCAAGCAGGTAATGACTATCGAGCTTAACTATAGCGACGAAATCCATGCGTCCTATATCAACGGCGAGACCCGCCGCTACGCACAACTCGCTCAACTGCTGAGAGCACACACGCTGCTGGATATCGATTGCTGGTCTGCGGTCTATGGCAATCCACTACAGCCAGGCAAGATCAGTCGGGTGATTATCGACCGGGTCATCGAAGTCGAGGGGGGGAAATAATGTTTGGCCTAAAATCAGATTGGTCCGTTAAGGCAAACGATCGCTACTTCACGCTGGATGACTACTCCGCTGCTGAACCCAGGTGGTGCACAGGCTGTGGCGATCTGGCTATTCTTGCCAGTGTGCACAAGGTGTGCAGGGAAAACCAGTTATTACCGGAGAATACCGTCTCGGTATCTGGTATAGGCTGTTCCAGCAGACTGCCGCACTATATGAAAACCTACGGCTTTCACGGTCTTCACGGCCGGGCGTTACCCGTAGCCTGTGGAGTCAAATCAAGACGACTCGACCTGGATGTCTGGGTCGCGACCGGAGATGGCGACTGTTTTTCAATCGGTGCAGGTCATTGGATTCATGCCCTACGCTACAATATGGACATGACGGTGCTGGTCTTCGATAACGGCATTTACGGGCTAACCAAGAAACAGACTTCACCAACAACACCCGAGGCGTACCAGACCAATACCCACCCCGGTGGAGCGGTGCTGCCCCCGCTTAACCCACTGACAATAACACTCGGTGTCACCAATATTTCCTTTGTGGCGCAAGTGGTCGACTGGAATACACCATTGCTGTACGAGACCATCAAGGCGGCTCATGCGCACAAGGGCACCAGCTTCGTCCGTATCGTGCAGCGCTGTCCGGTGTTCATGGATGTGATGAACGATGAGCTAATGGATGATCCGGCCAGATTCTTACTACTAAATCATGAGCAGGGCATACCGGTACCCGATGGCGTTAGCAAAATGTTCGAGAGTCAGGCTGATCACGATCCGAATGACCTCTCTGCAGCCCTGGGCCTTGCAAATGATCGAACCAAGATTCCAGTGGGACTGCTGTACAGAAATCCTGATGCAGGCATATACAACGAACTCTCCAGCCAGGGGCTGGATTTCACCAGTGAGGACAAATTGGCGGGTGTCAATGAGGCCCTCGACAAGTTTTTAATTTAGGCAATACGATGTTGGAACCGCAGGGTAATCCAGGAACTAGCTGCCAAATGAGTACTGAGGGAAAAAGCTGAACATGGATTCTCGTGTAATCGAACCATCGCCTCCAGACGATCCCTATATACCACCCTTTGAGACACTCGAATCTTCGCAGATTCAAGAATTGATTGGTCTGTTGAGGCGATTTCATCTGGGTGAACCGTCTGCTACTGCGTCGACGACATTGCCAGATGATAGCTGCCTTCCTCTGCTGCTGAACAACTTTCGTAGCCTGTATCGATTTCGGTACGAATACCCGCTGTTGCTTTCCCCTGCTGACAACGGGGAGTTAGACGCGACCCCCCTCGATGAGTTTCTAGGGAATGCCTTGCCGGAGGACGAAAATTCACAACGCAGTCTTAGAGATAATCTCAACTGGTTGGAGACCTTCTCTCGAGATCAGATTGTGGGGCAGGACTATGCCAGCCCGGCAAGAGATCTGCTGTCTGAGGCTGGGGTTGCACTGCAGAATCAGATTGACCTCGATGAATCAAGCCGGGCGGCACTACAGGCTGACCTCGACAGCCTCATTAGCAACGTCCCTGTGGGAAGCGTTTTGTTGCCCTACGGACCCAATGTCGCCGTGCATTTGCTGCAGCGTAAAATTCGTCAACGCACACAGTGGCAGCACGAAACTTTAATACGGCGCATCGAGAAAGCGACTCGAGGCTTGCAACAGCTGGTGAAGATCGAGAAAGAAAAGGACGGTCAGGGTGAAATTGTCGGTGGCGGTTCGAGGTTTTTTGATAGCGCATCGATGGCGGAAGTAATCAAGCATCGTGGCCAAGGCTCGGTACCGATGGATAAGGCGCGCTTCAAGCGGGTGAAATCAATCCTTAAAGTGCTGGAAAAATTTAAGGTTGATGATAATGCGCTGCATCTAGTCGTCAGACCGGGCAGCTTTTCAATCGAAGATGCCAGCGCACTCACTATCGTCGAGAGCGCCGATCCCTGTAGCAAGGCGCTGAAATTACATGACCTGAGTGCCGCCAAATTGTCGAAGCTGTTTGCGAGTCTGCGCACCGCGGAACTCGAAATTACCGACAGTTACGATACCAGGTTTCACGATTCCTGGTTCAAAAGCTTCGATGCTGATGCCTTCAACGAAACCGAGAAGCAGATGATTCCCACCGTCATGGCGTTCGAATCTGCCGAGCATGTATCGACGGACTGCATGCAGTCATTTTCCGCCCTGCTGGGATCGGGGAAAGCTGTACACATTCTGATAAACACCGATCCACACAGCAATCCCGGTCAGACCGAGGATATGCTGGGCGGACAGCGACTGGAACTCGCCTATCTTGGCATAGGCCACAGACATGCAGTCATCAACCAGGTTTCCGCTGCCAAGGTGGAGTCTCTGCTGTCGGGATTCTCCGCGACGCTCGACAGTAACCAGGCTTGCCTGCATTTAATCAACACCGGTTTCACCGAAGCCCAGAGCCTGCATCCCTGGGTCATGGCGAGTGCGGCGCTGGAAAGCCGCGCCCACCCCCTCATCAATTTCGATCCGGCCCGAATTGACGATGCGGGCGGCCTGAGCTTCTCGGGGAATCCCTGCCCCGAAAACGACTGGGCATCTAACCCATGCAGCTATACCAATGAGCAGAATGAACTCGTGGAGGAGGAATTTACTTTTACCTTTGCAGACTACTGCTTACTCAGACCCGAACTCCTGGATCACTATCGACTGGTACCCGATGGCTGCAACGCCGAGGAACTTGTAGAAGTCCAAGCCTATCTGAATGCCAGTACAGAAGATCAAGACCGCATGGTGCCTTACATCTGGTCGGTCAACCCCCATGGGCAAATGCACAAACTGGTAGTCTCCCGGCGTCTTATCTATGCCTGCCGCGATCGTCTGAACTTCTGGCGGTCGCTGCAATCCCTGGCTGGCGTGAGAAACATCTACGTAGAGGAAGCCGTCAAAAAATCTCAGGAAGAACAGCAACAACTGGCGGCAACCCAGCGAGAAGAGCTCATTAAGGCCCATGAGGAGATCGTGCAACAGATTCAGTCCGAATCCACCGGTGATGTCATGGCCCGACTCACCAATGTCCTGATAGGACTGGATCTTAGCAGCGATTCTCTGACCGCAACCGCATCGGCACCTGCTTCTGTTAGTGCACCACCGGCCGCAGCTGCAGAGCAGCCTGAGGTGATTGATTCGCCAGACGCGGCAGCGGAGGTAGTGCAAGAAGAAGATGATGAGGAAGACGTCAGTTTCGATGAGCCATGGATCGACTCCATCTTCTGCACCACCTGTGATGACTGTCTGAACCTCAATAAGCAGATGTTTGTTTACAACGACGACCGCCAGGCAATAATCGCCGATCCAAAGGCTGGGCCCTACGCCGATTTGGTAGAGGCCGCAGAGCTTTGTCCGGCCCGATGCATCCATCCGGGCAAACCACTCGATGCCAGTGAGCCTGGTCTGGATGATCTGATAGCAAGAGCCGAGCCCTTCAACTAATGAACAGCGTACTGATCGCCCCTGCACTTATGGTCGGCATTGGACTGTTCTTTGGCGTAATCATCGCCTTTGGCTCGCGTTATCTGAGAGTCGATGAAGATCCCAGAATAGATGGTGCTAACAAGCTGCTACCGGGTACCAACTGTGGCGCCTGCGGCGAGCCGGGTTGTCTTCCCTTTGCGGAGAAACTAGTCGCCGGTAGCGTCGCCCCTAGCAAGTGCACCGTATCGACGGCAGAAGAAACTGAAAATATCGCGGAATACCTTGGCGTGGATGTTGGTGAACATGATCGCCTGGTAGCCCGTATGAAATGTGGCGGCGGCAGTGTACAGGCTCATCAGATAGCCGAATACCAGGGTTTCGAAGGATGCCGTGCCGCAGCAGTTGTGTCCGGCGGTGGCAAGGGCTGCATCTGGGGATGTATCGGCCTGGCGGATTGTGAGGTCGCCTGTACCTTCGATGCCATTCACATGAACAGCAATGGTCTGCCCCAGGTTGACACCGACCTTTGCACGGCGTGCCCGGATTGCGTCGACGCCTGCCCCAAGGACCTGTTCGAATTACTTCCCATCTCTCAGAAGCTTTACGTGGAGTGCAACTCACCCCTACAGGGTGACGCCGCAACTGTCTTGTGCACCACCGCCTGCGACGCCTGCGGTAAATGTGCCCTGGACGCGAGCCCCGGTCTAATCACGATGGAGAACGGCCTGCCTGTCATCGACTATAATAGTGGTGCTATGGTTTCTCCTGAAGCGATTTTTCGCTGTCCTACCAATGCCATTAAGTGGGTGGAAAAAAACCAATTCGAGGAACAAGAGGAGCTTGAGGTAAGGGGAGAACGATATGGCTGAGCTGGCCGGCTTGTCAGGAATGGCGGTGCGGTTATATCGAAAGTATATTGGCGAGATTAGAGAAGCCGAAGATGAGATCCTGACGCTGTTGACCGGCAACGACGCCGTAGCAATCGCTGAAGCCACCATCAGTGAAACTGCCGTACTCGGTGGCGATGGGGAACTGGATAAATCCTGGCACCGGCAGATCGACAATAACGGATCGAACACCTATAACCAGCCCTTAAGTACGATAACCACCAAGGCTGCTCGGGAGGCCGTTGCCAGTGCCATCGGTCTGTCCCTGGCGGGTAAACGCGCCACCGCGTTTGTGACCGGTCAAAATATTGGCTCGGCACAAGATCTGTTGTTTACCGCCAGCGGTCGACACCTGCCCCTGGTCATTCATCTTACTAATAAGGCCATGTCCGGCCACGGTATCGCACCGGGTAGCGGCCATGAGGCTTACCACCTGAGCTGTGATTCTGGCGTATTTACACTGTTTGCACAGAACGCCCAACAGGCAGCAGACTTCAGCTATATCGCCCGTCGTGTTGCCGAAACCACGCTGATCCCCGCCCTGGTGGCAATGGATTCAGACGAAACAGCCCTCTCTTTGCAGAATGTGAGTATCCTGAATCCTTCACAGATTCAGCGCTTTCTCGGTCCCTCCAATAGTGAACTGCCGGTTCCCAATGAAGCCCAGCGACTCCTGTTCGGCGACACCAGGCTCGCCGTGCCACGCTGGCACGATGTCGATAGACCGGTACTTAGCGGCGCAGCCTTCGATGGCGATAGCTACAGCATGGGGGCATCAGGTAGGAAACTTTATTTCGAAGAGGCACTGGTTTCAGTACTCGAGCAAACCTTCGAAGCGTTTTACAAACTCACGGGGCGGCTGTATGGCAGCCTGACTCTGCATCGGCTGGAGCGAACAGAGACGGTCTTTATTGTCCAGGGTGCTGCCGTAGAAACAGCCATGACGGTAGCAGATTCATTGCCCGATACCGGCGTCATCGGTATCACTTGCATGCGACCGTTCCCGGCACAGGAACTGAGAACGGCGCTCAAAGATAAAGTCAACATCGTGGTGCTGGAGCGGCTACTAGCCCCCCCCGGTGCCGAAACGCCCCTGTTGCGGGAAATTCGTCGATGCAGTTCCCCAGGGTCGCTGTTACATTCCATCTACTATGGCGTCGGCGGCGCTCCTTTGCGAGCGGCAGACCTGGCTCTGGTGCCCTCTTCCCTGAGCACGAAAAACCCCGTTACCCTGCACCTGGGTATGGATTTTGAAACAGCTACCAGCCACCCGAAGCGGCAGGTCCTCCATGACCAGATCAAGCGAGCCTATCCAGACATCGCAGGGACGGGATTACGAGCTCAAGATGATTCACCGGATGCCAATAGCGCAGGGACAATTTCCATCGCAGTGCTTAGGAGTATAGCAACAGGGCACGCCCGTATTACTCAGGATGTAGGGAGTATCCTCAATCAGATAAACCTGGGTACGGTCCGTTCTCGCCCCGGACTGTCACGGGAAATTTGGGGTGCGCACGGGGTCGACTTCTTGATTCATTCCACTGTCGACCTGGTGGATCCCGGCGACGATGCTGCGCTGGATATTGCTTGTCTGGCCCTTGACAGCCATGCACAGGTCACTCCCTTGGATACCAATATCCTGCGACGACTTCGCCACGGTGCCAGGCTAATTGTCCCCGAGTTACCGACAGAGCGACTAGCGCAATTACTCTCTCCACTCAGATCCAGCATAGAGCAAAAATCGCTACAGTTGTTTTCGGCGCCGCTGCCAGACTCCATGGCGCAATCCGACATCGAAGAAACCACGCTGGGGGCGGTACTGGGAACCATTGTGCAGTCGGGTCTAATGGAGCTGAAAGCGCGCAAGGTATTCTCCCTCAGAAATGAAGCCCTGCAATCACTGTCGGAGCAAGATCGTGAAGCGCGGGTCGAGCTATTCAAGCACGGCTTCGAGCAGGTAGGCCCCGTCGATCTCGACTCATTGCCGACGATCAGCAACGACCACCTAGAGCAAAGAGATGATTCGACCCCCGCTGCATTGCAACAGCTGGCGGCAAAGGATAATCAATTCGACAGCGTGCCTAGATTCTGGGATCAGGTGGGAATTTTATACGCCAGTGATGGCACGGAACGCTTGTCGGCGGACCCCTATCTCGCCAGCGGGACCGTCGCGCCTCTCAGTGCAACTTTTAGGGATTTTTCCAGTCGACGTAGCAGATTCCCGAACATCGATACAGATAAATGCACCGGCTGTGGTAGCTGCTGGAGTGCCTGTCCTGACAGTGCCATTGCCCCCGTGGCTATAAGCCCGGCAGGCCTTATAGATCACGGTATCAGGGTGACCGGTGGGGATTCATTGCGGCAACTAGCCAACCAGCTGTCATCCCGCATCCTCAGCCAGGCCAGGAAACAGCGTCTCGGTGACAACGCCGGCTTGATACTTCGTGAGGCCTATGACTGGCTGAAGGAAAAACTGGACCTGACTCCCGAACGTCAAGAGGCTGTCGATGAGGCCTTAGATTTGGTCTGCGATGGCATTGGTTCACTGCCAATCTTCGTTACCGATGTGATCTTTACCCAGGCGGAAGCCAACACCAAGGATAGCGGAGAGCTGCTGTCGCTGGTTATCAATCCGGACACCTGCAAGGAATGCGGTCTCTGCGAAGCGGTCTGCGAGGAGGAGGCTATCTCGTTCGAGGCCCAGGATGCAGCAACATTGAGTAATGCCCGCCAGGCCTGGGATGCCTGGATGAAGACCCCGGACACCAGCGGCGCGACTATCGAGCGCATCGTCGACTCAGAAGCTGTGGACAAGCTGGCGGCGTTGAATCTTTCCCGCCACTGTCTGTTGAGCATGTCCGGTGGTGATGGGGGAGAGGCGGGCTCCGGTGAAAAAATTGCTGTACGCATGGCCCTCGCCGTCACCGAATTCCAACAGCAGCCGACAATTACGTGGTTCTCCAGCGAGATTGAAGAGGTTATCGACGAAATTCGCGGCGAGATACGAAAAGTAGTCGCCCTGGACTTGAGCAATGAGGATCTTCAGCAGCTGGAAAAAAGTGTCGATAGCATCAAATCACCTAAAGTCGATCTGAGTGCCCTGGCGAAAGACGTCGAGTCCGCCATCGGCATCAGCCCCGTTGATACGGCCAGACTGGGCAGCTTGCTGGATATCACCAGGGGACTCACGGCGCTGCAATACCAACTCACCAGTGGCAGACAGGCACTCGGGCGCTCCCGATTCAGTTTGGCTATAGCCAATGGCAACATAACCGACTGGGCCGGGGTGTTTCCCTACAATACCTTCCAGTCTCCGGTCACCATAGACTTCTCCAATGAGACTTCGCCGCTGGCCGCCGGCCTGCTGGAAGGTCATCTTCGGGATACCTGTGAATCCATTGCATTGCTACGCCTGGCACGATTAGAGATCGATCAGCCGCCGGGGGTGGAATTCGCCAGGGCTGAAATCGCTAAATTGACATGGCAAGATCTGTCTGCTGAGGAGCGGCGTATCTGTCCGCCGATACTCATCGTCGGTGACGATGAAACGCTGGGCGGTGTCGGCATGGCACAAGTCCTATGGTCCTTGCATTCGGACCTGCCCATCAAGATCATTTCCCTTACAGATCTCGATCTCGGCCTGCAACGCAAGCCAGATCGAGCGCAGGATACCAGGACTAATACCTCCCTGCTGGCGGTCGCCTGCCAATCGGCCTACGTCGCCCAAATATCGATCGCCAATCCTGAGCATTATCAGCGCAGTATTGCGGCTGCAATCGAGTTCTCAGGACCGGCATTTATTCGTGTTCACAGTCCCAGCCCGGCACGACATGGTTTCGAATCACGGCTGACCATCGAGCAGGCTAAACTCGCGGTGCGGTCTCTGGCATTTCCGTTGTTCAATTATAATCCCGAGCTGCCCGGTGTACACGGCACCCGCCTGGACATTTCCGTCAACGACGACGGCGGCGAAGCGGAGCAAGCACCGTTCACCGTTGCACACTGGGCTGCCACCGAGCAGCGCTTCGCAAGTCACTTTAGTACTGTGATCGATGACGATGGGATCGAACTCCTCGAATACATTGGCCTGAATGAGCGGGCACGGAAAGGCAAGAGCGCCTTCATCACCATCGGTGCTGGTGAAGACAGTAGTAGACTCGGCGTCGATGAACAGCTGATCGAGGCTACGGTCACTGCCCAGCATGGCTGGCAGCTGTTACAGGAATTATCCGGTGTAGTTACGCCGTTTACCGCAGCGGTAGAAGAGACTGTCAGACAACAGCTCAAGGCTGAGCATGAGGCAGAAATTGCCGGCATTCGGGAGCAGTACGAACAGCAACTCAAAGAAGTCGGTGATAACGTCAAGTCGGACATGGCGAGTACAGTTCGCAGCCAGCTGATCCGACTGGTGGGCAATGCGCCACCAAGCCCTGAACCAAGCCCTGAACCAGGCCATCAAACTGAAGCTACTGAAAAGACAGATCAGCAATAAACCACCTGGGCCAAATGAATCCTTTCAATCTACTCAGCAAAAGCTTTCAAAACGGAGTCCATCCCCAGCATCTGAAGGCGCAAACCCAGGACCTGCCGATTCAACGCGTGCCCTTCGGTTCACTCTTTGTTATGCCCCTGAATCAGCACATCGGCGTGCCCTGCAAACCGGTGGTGGAAAAAAATCAACGACTGCGCAGAGGTGAATTGATTGCTACTGCGGGTGGCTTCGTTTCGACGGCACTACACAGCCCGGTCACCGGTCGGGTCAAGGAAATCGGGGAATTTCGTGCCTATGATGGCAACTTTTCCCAGTCTATCCAGATCGAGGCCGATCCCTACGCCACACAACAGACCGAGGTAGGTACTCCCATCGACTGGAGTTCGATGACCACGGATGATTTTATCAAGGCGGTACAACAGGCCGGGATTGTCGGCATGGGTGGCGCCGCCTTTCCTGCACACGTGAAATTTTCAATACCGGACGGCTGTAATATTCGCTACCTGTTAATCAACGGGGCCGAATGTGAACCCTATCTGACCAACGATCATCGGCTGATGCTGGAACAACCCCTGCGGCTGCTTAGAGGCGCAGAAATCGTGCGCCAGAAACTGGGTGCCGAGGAGGTGGTTATCGGTGTCGAGTTGAACAAACCGGACGCCATTGCGGCTCTTAATCAGCACATTCAGCCCGGCGATCCGGTTCGAGTGGTGGGGCTGGAGGCCAAGTACCCTCAAGGGGCGGAGAAGATGATCATCAGCACCATCTTCAAGCGTGAAGTACCGGCCGGCCAATTACCCCGAGATGTGGAAGTGAACGTTAGCAACGTCAGTACCATCGTCGCGATCGCCGATTACTTCGATTATGGCATGCCGCTAATTGAACGCATCGTCACGGTTTCCGGTCCCGGGGTCAGCTATCCGGCGAATCTCATGGTCCCCCTTGGCACTACGGTACGTGACGTGCTGCAATTTTGTGGCGGACTCAAGGATGAGACCAAGGAAGTTATCATGGGGGGTCCGATGATGGGGCGACCCATAGCCAGTCTCGACGCTCCCGTCGTGAAAGGCTGTTCCGGTATTCTGGCGTTTACCGAAGACCTGGTTCAAACCCGTACAGAATACCCCTGTATTCGCTGCGGTCGATGTCTGGAAGCCTGTCCCTATTTCCTGAATCCTGCGCGGCTGGCGAGACTGTCCAGGGCGCGAATGTTCGAGGAGATGGAGGACTACGCCATCATGGACTGCGTCGAATGCGGATGCTGCAGCTATGCATGCCCTTCCTCTATCCCCATCGTGCAATTGATTCGAACCGGTAAAGATCAGCTACGTAACACCAAGGCGAAGCAGAAGTGAATTCCAAAGATCCCGATCTGCTATTGCAAACCGCCCCATTCCTCCGCCAGGGCATGACGACGCCGAGCGCCATGATGGATGTGATTATCGCGCTTGCTCCTGCGACCCTGGCGGCACTGTGGTATTTTGGTAACAGCGCAGTGCTAGTCATCTCTGCCAGTATCGCCGGTGCGGTCCTCACCGAGATGGCATTCGTACCGCGGCAGCGGCGCAGAATGATATTGATGGATGGCAGTGGTCTCCTGACCGGTCTGTTGCTTGGATTGACTCTGCCTCCAGGCCTGCCCATGTGGATGGCTTTTATCGGTGGTGCTGTGGCGATCGGTTTTGGCAAGATTATCTGGGGCGGTCTGGGCAACAATCTGTTTAATCCTGCTTTAGTAGGGAGGGCTTTTCTGCTGGCGACCTTCCCGATTGCCATGACCACCTGGACGGCGGCAAGCGAAGGATTCTGGACATTTCGACTGACTAATTTCGATTTCCCGTTCACCTATACAGAGATCGATGGGCTCACCGCCGCCTCACCCCTCGGGCTGATGAAATTTGATCAGGAGGCGACTGATGTTATGCAATTGTTTTTCGGTAACACGGCGGGATCCCTGGGCGAGACTAGTTCCCTATTGCTAATTCTTGGTGGCATCTATCTCTATCTACGGCGCGATATCGATTGGCGTGTCCCTGTGAGTATCGTTACCACCGTGTTGATTTTCTCCGGGATTCTTTACTCCATAGATCCGCTCATCTACCCGGCACCTTTATTCTCTGTGTTCTCCGGCGGGTTAATGCTGGGCACCATCTACATGGCAACGGACCCTGTCACCTCACCCACGACGCCACTCGGGACATGGATTTTCGGGATTGGTATCGGTCTACTTGTTATACTGATCCGTGTGTTCGGCGGTATGCCGGAAGGGGTCTTGTATTCCATCCTGCTGATGAATGCGGTAACCCCCTTGATCGACCGCTTTACCCAGCCGAGAATATTCGGGCACCAGCGGAGTAAGAAGACATGAGTGACATCATAGGCTCAGATCGTCAGCAACGGTCGCCGGAATCAGGAGGCGAAAAGCCGCCCGAGCAAGACGAACCGCGACCTATTAAACTGGTCATGACTCTGGCCCTTGGCGGGCTGATTTCCGGACTGGGTATCGTCGGCGTTTATGAGGCGACACTATCAACCATCACCGAATACAGAGCCCAGGAACTTCGGGCAGCGGTCTTTAAGGTGCTGCCGGGTGTTACTCAGATGCAGGAGCTAGCCCAGGAAAGTGACCAACTCGTTGCCGTGGTCAATGAAGAGGGCGAGGAAAGCAGAGATAACACCATTTATGGTGGCTATGATGAGGAGCGGAACTTCGTAGGGTATGCAATTCCAGGAGAGGGACCAGGCTTCCAGGACACCATAAAACTGTTATACGGTTATCTTCCTACTGCTAACAAAGTGGTAGGAATGGAGGTGCTTCAGAGCCGAGAAACACCGGGTCTCGGTGACAAAATCTACAAAGATCTGGTTTTCGTCGGAGCCTTTTCTGACCTGCCCATTGAACCTACTATCGAAGTAGTTAAGAAGGGCCGGAAGGTCTCAGATAATCAAGTCGATGCGATTACTGGTGCAACCATCTCCTCCCGAGCAGTAGTCAAGATTATCAACGACACCAATTCCACGTGGCTCGAAAATCTGCCCACACCGGGGAACGAGCCCCCAATGCAAGACAACAATAGCGAAGCTGAAAATGTTATTCAGTAACACGGAAGACTACGAAGAATTTAGCAAGGGAATCTGGCGAGACAATCCCGTATTCGTACAGGTACTCGGTATGTGCCCGATGCTGGCTGTCACCAATTCTGCCGTCAACGCGGTGGCCATGGGAGGGGCAACCCTGTTCGTGCTGGTTGGCTCCAGCTTCCTGGTATCGCTGCTCAAGGGCTGGATTCCAAAACAGGTACGCATCTCCTGTTTTATCATCATCATCGCCACCTTCGTCACTATCGCTGACTACACGCTGCTGGCCCTGATCCCCACGGTACACAAGGAGTTGGGGGCATTTATCCCGCTTATTGTCGCCAACTGCATGATCCTGGGCCGCCAGGAAGCCTTCGCATCGAAGAGCACACCGCGTCTCGCCGTCATGGATGCGCTCGGCATGTCGAGCGGTTTTATGGTGGCTCTGTTAGCCCTGGGCGCCGTCCGAGAGATATTTGGTACGGGAACTCTGTTTGGCATCGAGCTGTTTGGCCCCGCCTGGGAACCCTGGGTCATTATGATTTTACCACCGGGTGGTTTTCTCACTCTTGGGCTGATTCTATTGGTTTTTAATTGGATGTCTCAGCGTAAGGCGATGTTCCTGGAACGGGTCGCCGAGGCTGAAGGGAGTAGTCAATAATGGATAGTCTCGGCGGCATCTTTATCGGTTCACTGCTGATCAACAATTTTGTGCTGACCTACTTCCTCGGGATCTGTCCGTTTCTCGGCGTCTCCAATAATCTCTTAACCTCATTTCGACTGGGGCTGGCAACGACATTCGTGATGTTGGTCACCGCGTTGTGTGCCTGGGTACTCAACACCTACCTGCTTATCTACGCCCCCTATCTGCAGCTTATTAGCTACATCGTCGTCATCGCCAGTACTGTTCAATTTATCGAGATGGCAATCAAGAAGCTCAGCCCTGCCCTGTTTAGGGCACTCGGCATCTTCCTGCCACTGATAACCACTAACTGCTCGATTCTGGGGCTGGCCATATTTTCATTCAACCGCGGCTACGGTTTTCTCGAAGGCATGGTCTATGCCTTGGGCGCGGGACTCGGTTTCACCATCGCCATGGTGTTGCTGGCAGGGCTCAGAGAGGAGACTGAACTCTCCGATGTACCAGCCCTGATCCAGGGCACCGCCATGAACCTGATTATCGCTGGCATTCTCTCCATGGCTTTCATGGGATTTGCCGGACTGTTCAGTTCCACCGTATAGGCCATGGATAGCTATATTATCCCAATCCTGATTTTCAGCCTCGGCTTAGGCTGCTGGGCGCTGTTTCAGCTATGGACAGGGCGCCAGGCTGATGGCTCATCGGTCGATCAGGAGGATGCTGCCTGTGGTGACTGCGGCGCACCCTGTGACTTGGGCCAAGATTCCGAATGACCTCGAAGCTTCTCACCTGAAAATAGTTAAGAAACCGAGAGACACAGCCCAAAGGCGTGACGGCATTATTGCAGTAGCCGCCCAGGCGACCACGGGGCACTCAGTCATTGTGATGCTTTAACTGATTGATGAGAACTACGCCAATAAACATTGGCAAATGGAGGTAAGCATGATCATAGGCATTCCTAAGGAATTAAATCCGTCCGATAGAAGGGTGCCTTTGATACCGGATTCGGTAAAAAAACTGGTGCAACAGGGAGCGGATGTCCATATAGAGACTGGTATGGGTGAGGCCAGTGGCTTCTCAGATCAGGACTATGGAGAGGCCGGTGCCCGCATTCAGAGGCAGCGCAAGGAGCTGCTAAATCAGGCAGATATCATTCTCAGGCTGAACAAACCACCCCTGCAGGAGATAAGTCAGCTCAAGAGCGGCTGTATCCATATCTCCTATCTGGATCCTTTTAACGAACAGCAGTTGGTGGATAGGTTTACTAAAGCCAACGTCACCGCGCTGAGCATGGAGATGATCCCCAGGATAAGCCGTGCGCAGAAAATGGACGCCCTGAGCTCCCAGGCTAATCTGGGCGGTTATGTGGCGGTGATTCTCGCCGCCGATCGACTCGATATTATTCTGCCGATGATGATGACGCCGGCCGGCACCATCTCTCCGGCACGGGTATTTATCATCGGAGTCGGTGTCGCCGGCCTGCAGGCGATCGCTACCGCTAAACGCCTGGGTGCCCGCGTCGAAGCATTCGATACCCGTCCCGTAGTAGCTGAACAGGTCGAGTCCCTGGGTGCTAAGTTCGTGCATATCGATCTGGGTGAAACCGGTGAAACCGAGGAAGGCTATGCGAAACAGCTGACAGCGGAACAATTGGAACTGCAACGCCTGGGCATGAAGAAAGTCATGTCACAGTCCGATATCGTCATCACCACAGCACAGTTGTTTGGACGCCCTGCACCTCGCATCGTCACCGCCGACATGGTGGAGGCGATGAAACCCGGCAGCGTCATCGTGGATATGGCGGTGGAAACCGGTGGTAATGTCGAGGGCTCCAAACTGGATGAGGAGATCGAAATCGGCGGGGTTCGGCTTATTGGCCTGGGGACTCTGCCCTCCAGGGTCTGCAAACATGCCAGCCAGATGTATTCCGCCAACCTGTTGAGCCTGGTGTTGGATTTCTGGAATGCGGAGAGCAAGAGTTTTGAATTTAATTTGGATGACGACATCTTACAGGGTTGCGTGATTACCCATGGGGGTGAATTGGTCAACGACATGATTATCAACGCGAGAAAAAACGCGAAATAACAAGGGGCTTAAAATGGATGTAATTTATCTCAGCTTTATTTTAGTTCTGGCGGTGTTCTTAGGCTTCGAAATAATTTCTAAGGTTCCCTCCACCCTGCATACACCCTTGATGTCCGGCGCTAATGCGATCTCCGGAATCACCGTGGTGGGGGCGCTGGTATCGGCAGGGGCAGACCAGGGCGGCATCGCTACCTTTTTGGGAACCGCCGCCGTGGTGCTCGCTACCATCAACGTGGTTGGCGGCTATATGGTCACCGATCGTATGCTGGCAATGTTCAAGAAAAAAACACCAGGAGTTAAATAGTGTCTGGGCAAATCATAATAAATCTTGTTTACATCGTATCTGCCGGCCTATTCATCTACGGCTTGAAAATGTTGACCTCGCCGGCCACCGCTCGGCAGGGCAACAGGCTCTCGGCGATCGGTATGTTAATAGCCATCGTAGTAACCCTGTTCGACCAGGGCATCGTCGACTACAGCTGGATACTCTTCGGCCTGGTGGTGGGGGGCGCGATCGGCTCCGTCGCCGCTCGCAAGGTAGAAATGACCGGCATGCCGGAGTTGGTGGCGTTGTTTAACGGTTCCGGCGGCCTGGCAAGTGTAACTGTGGCCTGGGCCGCACTCTATACCGGTGCCGTATCCGGCGGTACAGCCGTGACCATCATATTGTCAATCTTAATCGGTGGCATCACCTTCACCGGCAGCCTGATCGCCTATGGCAAGTTAAGCGAAACCATCCCCAGCAAGGCAGTATTGTTCGCGGGACAGAGAGTCGTGAATGGCGCCATATTACTGAGCATTATTGGCGCCGCGGTGGTATTCAGCATGAATCCTGAATCGGCGTCTGGTTCAACTGCCTTCTGGGTGGTGATTGGTCTGTCCTTTATCCTCGGTGTCATGGTGGTGATTCCCATCGGTGGTGCCGACATGCCGGTGGTGATCTCTTTATTGAACTCCTATTCGGGCCTCGCTGCCTGCGCCGCGGGCTTCGTATTAAACAACAACATATTGATCGTGGCCGGTTCCCTAGTGGGCGCCAGCGGCATGATCCTCACAAACCTCATGTGTAAAGCCATGAATCGCTCACTGGCTAACGTGCTGTTTAGTGGTTTCGGTGCGGTGATCCAGCAGGCCGAAGCAATCGAGGGCGAGGTGAAACCGGTAGTGGCGGCAGATGCATACTTGATTCTAGAGGCCGCCTCGGTGGTCGCCATTGTACCGGGCTACGGTATGGCGGTGGCGCAAGCCCAGCATGCCGTACAGGAACTGGCTCAACAGCTGGAAGAAAATGGCTGTGAGGTACGTTTTGCCGTGCATCCGGTGGCCGGACGCATGCCTGGACACATGAACGTGCTGCTCGCGGAGGCCAATGTGCCCTATGATCAACTGGTGGAGATGGATGATATCAACCCGCAGATGAGCGGTGTCGATGTGGCCATAGTGATCGGCGCCAACGATGTGGTTAATCCGGCGGCCCTAGACCAGGAATCCAGCCCCATTTACGGCATGCCCATTATCCACGTACATGAGGCCCGCACGGTGATAGTCTTGAAGCGTTCCATGGCAACCGGCTTTGCCGGTCTGGATAATGCCCTGTTCTATGGAGACAATACCAGGATGTTGTTTGGCGATGCCAAAGAGAGTGTAATGGCCATGGTCGCCGAATTTAAGGGTTGAGCTAAAATTATTTATAGTCCTGCATTCTTGCGCAGTTGATCCCAGACCTTGAGGTTGTCTTCGACCTGATTGTGCAGGAGATCGGAAGGGTTGCCATCGGCATCAAACTGGGAGCGAAAGCGCCCCTCGAAGCGGCAGAAATCCTCGATGTAGTCTCCTTCGAACTTGGCCACTCTCAGCTTCCTGTCCTTGTTACTGTCTACATTCCAGGTGTCGGTTAACGGATCGTAGTCCCACAGCGGCCAATAGCGAGTGGTGGTTGCCTTGCGTGCCTGATCCTCCACCAGTTCTGCATGAAATTTCTGCTCGGTCATACAGGGCACGTAACAAAGCAGTAGTGACGGGCCTTTGTATTCGGCAGCCTTCTTGAAGGTGCTTATCAGATGATTAGGAAACGCCAGGTTAACCTGACCGACAAAGGTATTGCCACCGTGAGCGACTGATATGCCCAGCGGATAACGAGGGGAATCCTTGCCACCGGGAGCAAACGGCGTATCCATCCCAATGGGAGTTGCCTTGGACATCTGACCACCGGTGTTGGAATAGGCATCGGTGACCAACACCATGACCACCACATTCAGCTCGGACTGCAATACGTGAATCAGCATCTGCAAGCCAATATCGAATGCCCAGCCGTCACCGCCGACGATGAGAGTCGTCTTATCCAGGCGGCTGGAGATGGTAGAACGCAGCAGTGCCAGATGGGTCTTCAGGCTAATATCATCTTCGGGTGCCTGCTCGATCGCTTTGCCTACTACCCGTTGAACCTGTTTGATGTTGTTCGCCCGGTTGATTCTGTCGGCAAGTGTCGTACCCTCCGCTGCGATCGACTCTGTGACGAATTCGAGTTGTTCTTTTAGCTCAATGAAACTCTGGAGTTTTGATAGCTTGCTATCCTTACTCATAGCTTCGAGGACAAAGCGGCTGGATGCTTCTGTCTGAGTTTCCTCCGCAGCCACGCCGAGGGCGATTCCACCGCCTACGGCCGCATTGTTTTCAAACAGCGGATTCATCCAGGCTGCACCAAAACCCTCACGATCTGTGCTGAAGGGGGTTTCATAGGCCTGCGCGCCCCAGATTGAAGAGCAACCGGTTGCATTGGATATGATCGTGTAGGGATACAGTTGCAGAAATTTCGATACGTACAGTGGTTCATAGCAACCGGCACAGGCACCGGAGGCGCCAACATAGTTCGGTATACTCTCCATCTCCGGTGTGGTGTGAATCCTTCGGGACAGATCGAGAGACGGGTCGATATCGGCTCCCATATCACGACCCATGTTCAGGATCTCCCTTTGCTCATCTAACTGATCCCTGTCGAGCTCATCTCGCGCTACCATGTAGATCGCGTCTTTGGTACAGATTGACTCGCAGAGACCACAACCCGTGCACAGATTCGCGTCGACTGCCAGACCATAGATGTCATCGGGCTGTAGCCGTTTCATGCCGAACATCCCTTCGCTGGCATCCATGCTAACCCGCCCGGCGTGACGGAATACTTTCAGCAATGAATTATCCTTAAGTTCCTCCTGCTGATGTGGCGTTAGTATGGCCTGGTCCAGTGCGCCCCCTGTCGGGCAAATGAAGACGCAGTCGCCACAATCTGTACAGTTCGAGGGCACGAACTTCGGCAGGCGGGTGGCGAAATCCCGGTTCAAATTCTTCCAGGTATCCAGGGGCCTGGCGCCCCCGCGGGCATAATTGAAATAATCACTCACCGGAACTTCGCTACCGCGACCCGCCACTCCGGCTTTCTGAATAGATTTAACGAACCCATCCCTGTCGGGCGTCATCACGGTCAGATTCGGCTTCCCCTCGGTCGCCGAGGTGGCAATAATGTCAGAGCTGTCCGTTGTTCGGGTTTGGGCATTGAAATCCGGTACTTGAACCTGTTGCAGGGCGGCTACTGCTTTCTTGAATGCCTTAATATTGCTGTCCACGACCTTGGGACCCTTGCGCCCAAATACCTTCTTGATGCCTGCTTCCATCAGTGTTTCCGCTTCACTGGTGTCCAGAAAACCGAACTTCTCCAACAGGATCCGCTGCATGATCATGCTGATCTTCCCGCCCAGACCCTGCTTCTCAGCGATCTGGAAGGCGTCCACCACCCAGACTTCCAGGCGTTTCTTGACGATCTGCTGCTTTAGCTCATCCGGCAGGGTTTCAAAGATGTCCTGCGCCGGAATGGGTGTATTAATGACGAAGGTGCCACCACGACGAATACCCGTAAGGATTCCATCCCGTTTGTCCAGTAATGAAGGGTGATGCACGGCGACATAATCCGGCGTGCGAACATCGAAGGCCTCATCCAGGGGCAGGGTTGAAACCCGCAGATTTGAAACCGTGACCCCACCTGCCTTCTTACTGTCATATTCTGCGGTGGAGGCAACGAAGAGTTTGCCATCGGTCTTTTCCGGATTGGCTTGGGAGGCATAGATTAATGCGGATCCCTTCACCATGGTAACTGTGCCGTCACTGCCATAGGCGATGATGCGACCCTGCTTCATATTGGTTTTCTCGAAAATATCGGGCGCCTTCACCGGCGGCAACGAAGTTCCCATCACATCGTCGATTACCCCTACGGTGAAACCGGTCCAGATCCTGCCGCCATCCGCCATCCGCTGCAGGTGCTCGAAGACTTCGAGCACGGATCCAGGATGAAAGTCCTTGCCCGCTACGCCGTAAATGCCGCCGGTTACGACCGGCATCTTCTCCATCTTCGGGATGCCATCAAAACCTTGGCTAGCCTTCATTACAGCCCCGCGCACGTCCGCACAGAGGGGTTCATCCTGGGCGGTATGGGTCATGGATCGATCCAGGACAGCTATTCTTTCCACGCTTTTTGGTAGCGTGGCGATAAAATCCTTGATCAGGAAGGGGCGAAACGCAAGCACGTTGATCACCCCGATGCGACGATCCGGATCCTCGTTAAGCAGGTGGCGCACGGTAGAGCGGATCGTGGTCACCGAACTGCCTGCAGCCACGATGATATCGGTTGCCTCCTGGTGACCCGCGAATTGGTAAGGCGTGTAACTACGCCCGGTCAGCTCTGTGAATTCCGCCATGATCTTTGGAAGAATCTCTTCGATCCCTATGGCGTGCGGCCGCTGGGCTAATCCCGCCTGCATATAGCCATCGGGATTCTCGTTGGTTCCCCACACCGATGGATGAGTGGGATCCAGGGAGCGTTTCTTGTGATCTATCATCTTGCTGTGGGGCATAAACGACCAGAAGAACTCGTCTGGAAGTTCCTGTGCCTGGGTCTGGCGATGGGTGGTGAGAAATCCATCGTAGACAATGGCAACGGGTAAACTGGCCTCCCATTTCAGTCTTTCACCGATGGCTCCGATATCCTGGAGCTCCTGGGCATCGGCGGCGAACAGAATGGCGATCCCGGTGTCGCGCACGGCATAGACATCGCTGTGTCCGGCAAATATGGTGAGGGAATGGCGGGACAGGTCCCGGGCACCGATATAGAAAGTGATGGGCAGTAATTGTCCCGCGCAGTTATACATCTCCGGGATCATCAACAGTATCCCCTGGGAAGATGAACAGGTCGCCGAACCCACTCCCTTGGCGGCTAATCCCTGTACAAACGATGCCGCGGCAGCCTCATCACAGGCCATGAACACCTGGGGAACCACACCATAGATGTTCTTATCCCCCGCTGCAGCCATGCGGGCACTCTCTTCCCCGAAGGGTGATGACGGGGTGATGGTATAGATGGAGATCCCGCCATTGACCTTGTAGGCAACTCTGGTGATTATGGAATTGCCGTCGGTGACTACCCGTTGCCCGGGAAATTGGGGTTCGGAGGATTTGCTCTCAATCTTTTCATCAGAAAACGTCTCGTCAATCAAAGTCATACAGGCATTCCTATTCCCATTTCCAATAGAGCCATCTCAATGCTCGATGCAGGCACAACCCTCCATCTGATCATTTGAGCATGTATCAAATGGGACGGAAACACCACTAATATGAGGTAGATCAAAGAGTTGTTAGTTGAGTCGACATGCATTGGTAGTGGAAGCAAGGAAGTGTTGATAGACTGCTGATCGGCCCGGCATCATGTAGTATTGGGACAAAAAGCTCATACGTGAGCCCAAAACAGCGTGGGATATTAGTTGACCACGGAATAGATAAAATAAACGAGGTATCACCATGTACCAATCCCTAGCGTGGCAGCTCACAATCGTTCTAGTTCTGCTTTTGTTGGCGCTGTTCGCATTCGTTGTATCACAATCGGGATCACGAGAGGAATACGGACCAATAAAGGACAAGTCCTCACGCATCAGGCTGATCGTTTTTGCCCTACTTTTTGCTCTTGTCGCTCCCTTGGTAGGATTCTCGTTGACCAGTCTGCCTTATTCTGCGCCGCCCAACCGGCAGGGGGAGCCGGAGATAATCGATGTCACCGGCGGGCAGTGGTATTGGATATTCAGCAGCAACGAAACCACAGTTGGCACACCTGTCGAATTCCACGTTACCAGTGCCGATGTCAATCATGGATTCGGTTTGTATGATTCATCCATGACGCTGGTTGCCCAGACCCAGTCAATGCCCGAATACACTAACGTTCTGTATTACACGTTTACCTCACCTGGTACATATCAGGTTTTGTGCATGGAATACTGTGGTTTGGCGCATCATGGAATGATTACGGAGTTCACGGTCAACCCAAGAACAACAGGGGGTGCGAGATGAGTATTGGTCCTATGTCCATGAGTAACGGTGCAAAGAAATTGATTTTTTCCTATGTGGCTATAGTCGCTGTCGTAGTAGTGCTTATGATGGTTTTCGGACTTCTCCTGCGCCTCGCACAGGGGGGGTGGTTGTCCATGTCACCGCAATTTTTTTACCAGCTGCTAACCGCGCATGGAATCGGTATGGTTGGTATCGCCGCGCTCGCCGGTAGCGCAATCTTGTGGTATTTCCTAAGTCAATATGTAGAACTGAGCACTACGATTCTTGCCACCAACCTTGTCCTGTTCTTATCTGGCGTGGTTTTTATTCTAGGGGCTACTTTCATTGGAGGCTTTGGCGGATTGTGGACATTTCTGTACCCACTGCCAAGACTGTCCTTGAGTATTTGGAGTGACGCAGCTGCAGTCACTTACCTGGTCGGGGTGTTGATTGTTGGCGTTGGGTTTTTGCTGTTTTTCCTCGATGTAGGCCGCGCCATCATTTCACGCTATGGAAGCCTGGGGCGGAGTTTGGGTTGGCCGCAATTGTTCGGTGGCGATCAAAGCGAAGCACCACCGCCAACAGTGGTCGCCAGCACCATGGTCACCATCATCAATGTAGCTGCGCTGGTGGCCGGTGCGGCCATCCTGGTGATGAGCATCATCAATATCTTAATACCGGATTTCACGGTGAATCCCTTGTTGGCCAAGAACATGATTTACCTCTTTGGTCATACCTTCGTTAATTCAACGATCTATATGTCAATCATTGCGGTCTATGAGATTCTGCCGCGTTACACGGACCGTCCATGGAAGAGCACAAAGCCCTTTCTGGCGGCCTGGACTGCGGCGACAGTCATGGTGCTGACTGTATATCCGCACCATTTATTGCTGGATTTTGTCATGCCCCAATGGATGCTTTGGCTCGGTCAGATCATTTCATATTTGAGCGGTATACCGGTCTTGCTGGTTACCATGATTGGGACTCTGACGATAATCCACAAATCAGGCATCAAGTGGGACGCCGCGTCCTCCCTACTGGTGCTGTCAGTGTTTGGTTGGGCGGCGGGTGTCTTGCCTGCCATCATCGATGCAACCATTGTCGTGAATATGGTCATGCACAACACCATGTGGGTTCCCGGTCATTTCCATTTTTATCTGTTGCTCGGCATGATAGCCATGGCGTTTGGTTTCATGTTCTACCTTGGCAAGGCAGAAAGAAACCGTGAAGATGGTGCCTTCGATCGTCTGGCTGTCTGGATCTACGCCGGTGGCGGACTCACATTTGTATTTGCATTCTTAATGTCCGGAGCAGAAAGTGTTCCCCGACGCTGGGCGGTACACTTGCCCGAATGGATGCCTTATGACCGCTATGGCGCTGTTTGTGCGGCTGTGGTGGTGCTTGCCTCTGTGTGGTTCTTGGTGCGATACATCTCGTCCCTGTGGTCACCTGTTGAGGTTCGGGCTGAGGCCACACAAGAGGGAAACTGATAATGCATGCGCAAGAGAAGGGATAATGCGCCTGACAGTATTAATATTCACCATCCTTGTAGCAGGCAGTTCAGTCTTATGGTTGGAAACTAACGGTTTCCAGGCATTCACCTCAGAGCGAGCGAGACGGCTTGCGGTGACCGCCACGCCAAAACCCTTACCCATTGTGACATTGCAGGATCACAATGGTCGTGAATTCGGGTTTGCAGACTATAACGACCGCGTCGTACTTGTCGATTTCATTTATACCCGATGCCCTACAATGTGCCCAATCATGGGCGCTCGGTTTCGGCAATTGCACCGGTCTATGGAAAACATCAGCCCTGACAAGAGATATTCCCTGCTGAGCATCAGTTTCGATCCCGAACACGATACGGTTGCCGTTCTCAGCAGCTACGCCGATACTTTTGGTGCCGATGGAAGCTCTTGGCGAATGGCGCGTGTCAGCGATCAAGCTAAGCTGGATTTTCTGCTCAAGGAGTTGGGAGTTGTGATCATTCCGGATGAGTTCGGTGGCTATCAGCACAACGCAGCAATCCACGTCGTTGATCGAGGTGGTCGTGTCGCACACATTTTGGACTACGACGTTTCAAGCGAGCAGATCCAACAAGTTGTACAACAATTATGAGGCCGACATCTTACACAGTCAGCTTTCTGGTGGTTTTGAAAAACACCCTGAAACGGATTCAGTCAACTACGCTTGCGTGCTTGCTTTTTCTCGTGCTGCTGCTAACAAGCAAGCAGTTGGAAATGACGATGATGGGACATGTTTTGATTCAGCTGCCACTGCTGGTTGTTTGTGGCTGGCTGGTTACCCCATCATTGCCATCCCGATTGGAATCCGCTATTGAGAAGGACAACGAGTATGGGATCCCTGGAATTCTCATCGTAATCTTCACAGTACTTTTTTGGATGCTACCGCGCTCCCTGGATGCAGCGCTGGCATCCCCGTTTATGGAATTTACCAAATTCGTAACTTTGCCGACGCTGATTGGTATACCCTTAGCACTCAGCTGGCCATTACTGACACCGGTAGCCAAAGGGTTTGTCATCGGCAATTTGCTATCCATGCTCGCTGTCCTGGGTTGGCTGTATACCCAGGCGCCGATACGCTTATGTAACTACTATCTGATCAACCAGCAGCAACAAGTCGGTAACCTGCTGTTGGCGATTACCGCAGGGATTGCGCTGTACTTCACCCTGAAATGTTTTTTCTTCGATAAAAACCTGGAAGTAGGTGCACTTTGAGGCACTCCCTGTCCCGATTAGCTACAATAAAGAACGTATAAGGATAGTTTGAGCTTTGAAATCACTAAAGACTCTTTTTGACAACAATTTGGCGTGGGCAAGCTCAATCAAGGAAAAAGATCCAGAGTTTTTCTCACAATTATCCAAGCAACAGACTCCCGAGTATCTTTGGATCGGCTGTTCAGATAGCCGAGTTCCTCCGAACCAAATCGTAAACCTGTCTCCTGGTGAAATATTTGTACACCGAAACATTGCAAATATTGTTGTTCATACAGACCTAAATTGTCTTTCAGTTATACAGTACGCCGTCGAGGTCCTTAAAGTTAAGAATATTATAATCTGTGGTCATTATGGGTGCGGCGGTATCAAGGCGGCCATGGAAGATCAAGAGCATGGTCTTATCGATAATTGGCTGCGGCATATTAAAGATGTTCACCGTTTCAATGCCGAAAGATTTGAAGGACTAACCCATGACGAGAAGTTAGATTTACTCTGTGAACTAAACGTAAAAGAACAGGTAACAAACATTTGTAACACAACTATTGTACAAAACACTTGGAAGCAGGGGTGCGAGCTTTCTGTTCACGGATGGATTTATAACATTGAAAATGGGACTCTAAAGGATTTGGATATTAGCGTTACCCCAAACGATGTGATTAGAAGATAAAACCGGTCGTGCGTAAGTTTATAACTCAATCGCATCAACTCGAATTGAACCTAGCCTGTTAAAATTAACACTTTGTTTGATACAAACCTTGGGTCAATTAGGAACACAAATCAGCTACCATGAATCATCTCGAAGACCTACCTAAGTCAAAACAGAACAGAGCTCTGACTTTAAGCACACTATCGTTCGCGGTGTGTTTCGCCGTGTGGACGATTTTTTCCATTATCGGCATTCAGCTACAGGAAGATCTGGGCTTGAACGAGACCCAATTTGGCCTGCTGATTGGCACGCCTATCCTGACCGGGTCTTTGACCCGCATTTTTCTTGGCATTTGGGCTGACCAATATGGTGGCCGCATCGTCTTTTTTACTGTCATGATCCTGGCAGCCATGGCAACGTTCCTGCTCTCACAGACAGAGACCTATTTGATGGCCCTGCTGGCCGCGCTCGGTCTCGGACTAGCCGGGGGCTCCTTCATTGTTGGTATTGCCTATGTCTCGAAGTGGTATCCGGCAGGCAAACAAGGTACCGCCCTGGGTATCTTTGGTACAGGTAATGCCGGTGCGGGAATAACGATGTTCGCCGCACCCGTGGTGCTGGTCGCTTTCGGTTGGCAGGCCGTCGCACAGGCCTGGGCTGCTGCACTTGTGGTCATGGCCATTATTTTCTGGCTGATGACAGAAGACGACCCGGAGTTTAAAAAACGACAAGAAAGTGGTGCGAAGCATAAAGGATTTATCGAACAGCTCGAACCGCTGAAAAATATCCAGGTCTGGCGTTTTTCCATCTACTATTTCTTTGTCTTTGGCGGCTTTGTCGCGCTCTCACTTTGGCTGCCGAGGTACCTCATCGGGGTCTATGACGTCAATATTCAGACGGCCGGCATTCTAGCAGCTATCTTTGCGATTCCCGCCAGCCTGTTTCGTGCCTATGGCGGTCACCTGTCTGACAAGTACGGTGCCCGCACCATGATGTATGTGACATTCAGTATGTCGATACTGTGCACCTTCATACTCTCCTATCCAAAGACGGAATACATCGTCCATGGCATCGAAGGCCCAATCAGTTTTTCGGCCAGCACCGGGCTTGTGCCGTTCGTCTCGCTTACATTCGTGTTCGGCAGTTTTATGTCTATGGGCATGGCCGCTGTGTTCAAACACATCCCGGCCTATTATCCAGAGCATGTCGGTGCGGTTGGTGGCCTGGTCGGTATGATCGGTGGTCTGGGTGGCTTCGTCATGCCCCTTTCCTTCGGGGTGATGAACGATATCACAGGTATCTGGACGAGCTGCTTCATGTTGATGTTCGTGATTGTCACTGTTTTAATGCTTTGGATGCATCACGCCATACGAAAGATGGAAACTGATGCCCTGCGGGAACAATTAGCTGAACTACCAGATTTCCCTGAGATGTTGGAATTTGATAAACCGGAGGGTACTTAAGAATGCATTAAGCGCGGTGCTCGCGGTCCGACGATGACGAGTTTTGGTAGGCTACCGGCTGCCGTATTGCGCAACAAAATCTTCGGATCTCGATCCCGTGAGCGCTAACTGGAAGAACCCTGCCTCCACCAAACTAAGCAGCAAAGTGTTCGCATTCTTTTATGTTTGAGTCGTTAATCTCTGACGAACTTCTTGACAGACCGGTCAAACACCTCGGACGCGTAGATGTTTCCGTAGGCGTCCGTCGCCACACCCTCCGCTCTGATACCCTGCGTGATCTCGCCGAGAATGGTTCCGTCCTTCGCATTTGCGATTATGATATTGCCTTCCAGGACTGTGAGAAACATCATATCGTCTGGGGTAATTGCGATGCCGGAAATCGCCCCGAACTGTGGCCACTGTGTGATGAAGCCGCCATCCTGATCGAAAACCTGAATGCGTCTATTGCTCCTATCGGCCACCAGCACCCGGCCCTGCGAATCCAGCGCGAGCGCATGGGGTACATTGAACTCACCTGGAGCTGAGCCCAATTTCCCCCACGATCTTATGAACTCTCCATCCTTCGAGAACTTAACAATACGCGCGTTAGTCTGGTCGTTGTGTCCATCAGATATGAAAATATCGCCGTCTACAGGATCGACCACGACAGCCGTTGGCGCATTAAAGTGTGTCGAGTCAGTTCCAGCAACACCCTTGGTACCCAAGGACATCACGACTTCTCCGTCAGGCGTAAGCTTAAACACTTGATGACCACGACCAGCCTTCACGGCGATGGGGATCGGCCCCATCAATCCGAGGCTAGGTGGGTCGCCGACCGTCGCGTCCGCCGCCCAAATAAATCCCTCATGATCCACGAAAATGCCATGGGGCCACGCCAGGAGTCCCGACCCAATTTCCCTGAGGATCTCTCCCGTTGCTCCATCGATCTCGATAATTGGTGGATCAAACCGACGAGTCGCGTAAGCGCGCCGCCCTTCTCGATCCACCGCGGTCCCGTTCATCTCCCAGTAGGGTGGTGAGACCTCTGGAATTGGAACCCAGGACTCGTCTCGGTGGTATTGGACTGACTGTGTTGCTGCGATGTTGGGGATAATCAGAGTCAGTAAGCTGGAACAAGCGACTGTCATTCGAATCAATTTGCGCATGACCCCTCCAGGCAAAAGCGTGGTTGCGTTGTTATGTTGTTAGACAAGGAAAATGTAAGCCATCTCTACTTGAGAGTCTATAAGCTAAGGTCACTAAATACACTTTTTGATAAGTGAGTGGGTCCACTGATTGTCTTGTTCGATTTCACTTAAAGTCACCTAAAATCATCTAAGAAGCTTGCTGCCAGGGTCGCTCCTGCGCATCCCTGCGCTCGCGACATTAATGCGTCCATGTACGTCGCCGCTCCTGCGCACCCCTGCGCTCGCGACATTCGTGCATCCCTGCACAGCAGAAGGCGGCGGGGCAGGTAGCGGCCTGAAATTCAATCCCATTCAAGAGCGGCGATGCAGAGAGTCAATGAATCGTTAGTT
>Ga0187827_10001707_pt1 | contig 31606 bp, 25 predicted proteins | sample ETNtaG_39_FD_167969 | JGI IMG/M metagenome (GOLD analysis project Ga0187827, IMG submission 167969) | Marine microbial and viral communities from oxygen minimum zone, Eastern Pacific Ocean - ETNP2014_SV_150_PacBio MetaG (Illumina Assembly) | ecosystem: Environmental > Aquatic > Marine > Hypoxic...
TAATAAAAAACAAAACCCCCTTTATTTTCTTTAACTTTTTAAAATGTTTTTCACATTCCACCTTGACCATCTCGAACATTTTATTACCAGTCAATTCCCTTTCCTCCATAGTCTGGAGAACACATTGATTCACACTTTCATATTTAGATGACTTTCCAATCACAGGAGAAGACAGGAGAAGGATTGAGATGAGCATGATGAGTACGTGTTTCATTACTGTTTTACTCCATTCACAAAGTTTTCTATGCTGTTTCCGTCTTTGTTATATTCTGTTCCATTCCAAGTTAACATCTTCAATTCTCCATAATATTATCTGTTTTATTTCTAAGATATAAAAGATAACGTTTAATTAAGATGATTTCTTTGTTTTTCATCTGATCAATAAAAACCCATCAAAATTCTTGTTAGTTCAAGTTTTTATTATATAATATCACATGTTGTTTCGGAATGTTTTTACATTGAGTAGTTTATTAATTCAATCGTCACTATAACTGGAAAGGATAAGATTATGAAATATTTAATTTTCCTTATAATTCTGTTTTCTTCACCCTTGTATGCACAAGATTCGTCCTCTTCACTTCCGGAAACACTGGAAGTGGAGGAAGAATCAGCTGAGGTTACTACTGTAGATGAAAAGCAAACAGCGGCTGCATATAAATGCTCCCATAAAAGTAACGACCTTTTTAGGGAAGTTAAAATAATCCACCAAGATCAGGGTTGTGAAGTAACCTACACTAAGGCAGTCGGAACTGTTAATGAAAATACTAAATCCCTCTGGAGAGCAAAGAATTCTACAGAATACTGCGATAATAAGGGTCATGCATTTGTTGAAGAAAAACTTCAACAAGAATTTGGATGGGTTTGTATTGATCAGATGAACAAGTAGAAATTGAAGATATAATTTTTTTACTTGGAGGAGTGTCTGACTGTGAAGAATTAGTGGTGGTTAGTCACAGGAGATGATGGGGTTGAATTTATAAGGAGTTAATATTTAGTAAACATTTTTGTCTTTTTCCCAAACAACAGGATACTGTTTACTGTCAAGACGATTTCCATTTTCCAAATCAGGATTTCTTAGATCTTTGTGTGATCCCTTATCTGTAGAATAAACAACATCATTCCCTGTATATCTAACGGCATATCCTCTTCTTCTACGATTCTTGCTGATATTCCCAGTTGATCCATGAACCACAAGAGCATGAAAAGCTAAAAGATCACCCGGATTCATGTCAAAAGAAATAATGTCGTATTTATCACGATTTGAATCTATGTCGGGAATCTTTTCAAATTCTGGGTTTTGTTCATATGCTTTACTCGCACCAGGTGCAAAATGCTCAGGTTGATACCATTTCCCCCATTTGTGTGATTTACTAATAAATTCCATCGGTCCATTATTTTTTGATATTGGATCTAATGATGTCCAGAAAGATATAACAGGCCAGCCACGAATCGGCCAGTAAGGTTGATCATTATGCCATCTGATACAATTTTTTGTTTCGGGTTCCTTTACAAATAATTGATCGTAAAACAAATTTATTTTATTTGAATTTAATAACTGTGCGGCAAGATAAGGTAATGGAGATTTTGTGCAATAATCTTTTAGCCCTTGATAATGCTCCCAAATTCTCATGTTCCCGTGGAAGTTCCCTTTGCCATCTTCAGTTTTGTATGCATGAAAAAAAGGACCAGGTTTTTTGATATCTTCCTCAATTGCATCATGCAGTATTCTTTGCCACTTGTTATCGATCATGTTTTTGAGGAGAACGACTCCGTTCTTTTCAAAAATCGAAATATTTTCACTGTTTAATATAAAATCATTGTTCATAACTTTTTGAAATACTAGGTGAACGGCCAAGTTTCATAGTTTTACTTTTAGTCTTAAAGAGGAACTAATACGTTTCATCATTCTTTCTATTTTTCAAATTCTAGTTTTAGTAGCTGGATTAATTATGATTTTAAAAAATTATATTTATTAAATTAAAATGAATTTTATTTAGCAATTACAATAATAAAAAAATGATCTTCACTTTAGCTTTATCTCCCTGACATGAGTTATCTTGGTAACTCACAGTGTTCCCTTAAGAAGAGTCTCTCAAGGTAGAGATTGATTGACTTATAATCTTTAACTAACTCCATTCTTCTAGCCCAGTTTAACGTATATCCAATGATTATGTCAGTAACAGTAAATCGGTTCTCAACAAAGTAGTCATTGTTCGCTAAATATTGATCTATGGAAGACGCTCCCTTTTTAAACATCTTTGCATTTTGAGGAATACAATCCGGAATACGTTCATCCTCTGGTAATACGAATGTATTCACTGCAGTACTCCATAGCCATGCTTCAAGTTCAGTGAAATTAAAAAGTACCCATTGATTATGAAGTGCCCTAGACCAAGTTCCAGTTTTTGCAATTAAATTAACTTCTTTCGCTTGATCTGCAATGTAATCACATATTGCTGAAGATTCAAAAAGTGGCCTTCCATCAATTAAAGCTGCAGGCATCTTCCCAAGAGGATGTATCTTTTTAAGTTCATTGCTTCTTAATAAGGATCTATCATCAATTGATTTATACTCAAGACCTGTTTCCTTTAATGTCCATCTGCACCTGAGGGATCTTGAGGTTCCCATTTCATAAAGAGTAATATCCATAATCGAATTAATTAGTTATGATTCTGATTGAAAAGTTTAAGTAACTATTTATTATAGCTATGTCAACCTTCTCAAAGTCAATTTTTTAAAATATGTTCAAGCCTGCGCTTCAAAATTCATTTCGTGCTGCATTAATGATAACTGCGGCAAGTTCTCTTATTGGCATGACTGCCATACTCGCTAAGATTCTAGGTCAAGGTTTCAAAGGAGAATCTTTGCATCCTCTTCAAGTTAGTACGGGACGTTTTGGCTTTGCATTACTAACCATATTAATTTTTTTGTTAATTAAGCGTTACAAGTTTGAAAAGCCTCATTACTTAATTCATTTTAGTCGTTCGGTTTTTGGATGGATTGGTGTTACTTGTATGTTTGCTGCAGTTACATTAATTCCCGTTCCAGATGCTATTTCTATAAGTTTTCTCAATCCAGTATTTGCAATGTTTTTAGCACTTTTAATCTTAAAAGAAAGGGTTGGTGCATTGCGTTGGTCGGCTGCTGGAATAGCATTAGCTGGTTCTATCATTCTTTTGAGGCCTGGTTTTGATGGTTTTCAATTAGGTGCTCTTATAGCATTCGCAGCTGCATTATGCTTCGGAATAGAAGTAATTCTTATCAAAAAACTGTCTGGTATGGAGGCCCCCCTACAGATCCTTTGCATAAACAATATCATCGGGTTTGTAATATCGTTAACTGCAGCATCATTCGTCTGGGTCAACCCAACTGACCGTCAATGGGTAGAATTGCTTGCATTGGGGGTAATCATGGTTTCAGCGCAAGCATTAACTATTCAAGCAATGCGGAGCAGTGATGCAAGTTATGTTTTACCTTTTTTTTACCTTTCCCTTGTATTTGCAACTATTTATGATTTTTGGATTTTCAAAAGCCAACCGGATTGGATAAGTTTCTTAGGAGCATTCACCATAGTATTAGGTGCGATAATACCTAGTGTGAAAGTGTATTACGATCAGCGCCAAAATCGGGCAAGAGCGAAACAAATTTTACCAAATGATAGAGTCAGCCACTTGAATTGATATTATTGAAGAATTTTTTAAAACAGCCATTTTACCACCAAATAATCTGCATATGAGGGTGTCTGACTGTGAAGAATTAGTGGGGGTTACTTACAGGGGACGGTGGTATGGAGTGAAAGGGAGCTCGTCTGACAGAGCTCTTTTGATCATTATAATACAGACTCCTGAAAGTACTCAGCGGCACTACCCCTGAAATTCATGTCCGAGATTTTATCAACCTCACCGGGATGAGGATTAATGTTGACAACAACAGCTCCGGAACGTTGTGCCGACTCAGACAGCAAGACGGGTGTATGGACAACCCCGGAAGTGCCGATCACGAGCAAGATGTCACAGCTATTGCAAACTTCCATGGCCTCCGGAAGTGGGAAGCAATCATAACTCTCTCCGAAGAAACAGACATGTGGACGCCAACTGATTAATTCTTCATCCCCTGGAGGTGATTCCACCCACGTTTCGGGAAGAGTCTGTTGCTCACCAGTTTTTAGATTTCTCATTTCTTGAATGGAACCGTGGATTTCATAAACTTTCTGACTACCTGCCTTACGGTGAAGGCCGGAGACGTTCTGGGTGATAATGCCCAAGAATTTTTCACCTAGTTCAGCTTCAAGTTCAGCGAGGGCAAAGTGGGAGTGTGCAGGATGGGTATCGTGATAGCTTACAAATCGCTTGAGGTACCAATGCCACTGCCGGGACGGTTCGGCTTTCAACGCATCCACACTGGCAAGGTAAGTTGCTTCCTCGTCTTCATAATAGCCTTTATCCCCACGGAAGGTTGGTAACCCGGCTTCAGAGTCAATACCTGCTCCGGTAACCACAGCAACACTTGCTCTACCTTCTCTTAATCCGGATAAAGTTAATTCCTGAGGAAGTTTGCCTGACATAGGTTAATAATATTTCAGTGTTTTCAAAAAAGCATCCGGTCACAAAACAGACAGTGCTTTCCAGCGTTACATTCTTGTCACTGAAGATGAAATGAGTGGGATGAAATGGCTGGATCAAAAGGGAGGAAGAACCGGAACCATGGACACCTATATGGACACCTGTGAACAGTCAAATAAAGACAATCCCTGTAAGCAACTGAAATTATGGTGGGCCAGGCTGGACTTGAACCAGCGACCGGACGATTATGAGTCGTCAGCTCTAACCAACTGAGCTACTGGCCCGAACCATTCCTTTATTTTAGCTGTCATACGGGAGTTAAAACAAGACTTTTCGGAAACAATTTACCGAAGAAGATGCTGAATCTACGATAATTTACGTATTAATTTGGTAAAAGGGAGAAACGCATCATAGGAGGGTGCCTCGTAAAAAAGGGTTCCGATGTTTTGGCCATCCTCAGCAAAAATGATTCTTCCCACGGACGTCCCATTAACTGCATCCCCACCGGCAGTCCCTTTGCGTCATAACCGACAGGAAAAGAAATCGCGGGAAAACCTCCTATATTTGCTTGCGGAGCATAACGCATCAATTCCGTTAATGTACTGAGATCTGATTCGCCGTTTATCAGTGCGTCAGGTAGAATAGGGGGGGCTGTACAGGCAGTTGTAGGAGTTACAATCGCGTCAACCTGTTGATAAATTTGTGTTAAATTTCTGATCAGTTCTGCACGTATCCGCTGGGCTTTAACGTAATCGCCGCCGCTAAACTCTTTCACGAGGGTTAGATTTAGCAATGCATCCAAACCAAAAGGTTGTCTAAACGTTTTAAAATGGGGCTGCAGTGAAGTCAGCATTTCTGTTCCAATCGTAACAATTTGCGCTATACGTGCTTCATTCAATTCAGGAATTTCAATTTCCTCTATGCTTGCTCCTTGCGCTTTAAAAGCATCCAGCATTCGTTCACAGTTTTGCACAATATCCGTTGATGCATGTTTAAACCATGGTGAAAATACACCCAGTTTAACTCCTGCTAAATTTGCGTTATTAAAATCCTGCAAATCAACAGGAGGTTGATTTTGCGTACGCAGTTGTCTTGGATCAGCTCCAGCAAGAAAGGAATAGGCCAGGGCGGCATCATCAGCAGTAGAAGTGATTGGACCAACTGTTGAGACACTCCATGAAAGTGGAGCAGAGCCGGCAGAACTGATCCGGCCCCAGGTTGTTTTAAGACCGACAACACCACATAAACTGGCTGGGATTCTGATTGAACCACCACCGTCAAGTCCGAGTGCAATCGGTGACAAACCTGCTGCTACAGCGGCGGCGGAACCACTTGATGAACCTCCTGGAAAATGATCTAAATGATGAGGATTTCTCGTTGTTCCATAAGGGACGTTGAGCCCTGTTACACCAATACCTATTTCATGCATATTAGTTTTTCCAACCATCAATGCACCTGCTGAACGTAAACGTGAAACGGTGGTTGCATCCTCGGCAGGCGGCTGAGTATTGTAAAATTTGGTACCGACCATAGTTGGAAACGGCTGCATATCCAATTCATCTTTCACAGAAATCGGTACACCATCCAAAATCCCAAGTGACTCTCCGCGTTCATAACGTTCCGTTGAAGCTCTTGCCTGTTGCATCAGTTCACGCTCTTCCCAGGCGATAAACGGCCGTAGTGGTACTGCGCTTTCTTCAATACTGCGTACAATGTCCAACAGTCTCATGGCAACATCGACCGGTGTTGTTTTTTCCTCAAGATAGGCCCGATGAAAATCCGCGGCAGTTTCCGGTTGAAAAAGACTTTGCTTTGCGGAACTTCCGGATTTTTCATCCGTCGGTGTTTGCCGCTTATTTTGAGTTGAATCGACAAACTCTTTGATAGATTTTTTTGCGGCAGCAGAAGTTATTTTACTTTCTACGGGATGGATTGGTTCCATCACGGGAAAATCTTTAACTTTGCTTTTTCGTAAACTAGGCAGCCCTGCCTGTTTTAACAGTAGCGGGATCAACAGCAAGCGAATTCCAGGGGTTCGCAACAGGCTCACTAAAATTTTAAGTGTACGCCCGCTTGTCCTTGGAATGCTAACGCTTTTAAGGTTATAAACAGGTTTTTCTTTTTTAGAAAAAGGCCACAAGTTAAGCATCATCTTTTTTGCTTTTTCTGCAGTCACTTTATTTTTGCTGTCCCTATTTTCCATGTATATCTCAATTATTCACTGACTGATGAGGCAGTTCACAAACAAAACACGCTCCGTCGGTGATGTCCGGATTGATCCAAATTTTTCCACCGTGTGCTTCTACAATTTTTTTAACTGTTGCCAATCCAAATCCGTAACCTTCTACATCGTAATTCAAGCGCGCATTTGTTTCAAACACTTTATCTTGATGCTCGGCTAATATTCCTGGCCCATTATCACGTATCCAATATTTTAACGCACCTTCACTTTCGTCACCACCAAATTCAATCTTAACCGGATTTTTTGAACCTCTGTATTTGATAGAATTCGCAATCAGGTTTTGCCAAACTTTCAACATCCGTATTGGATCACAGCACACTTGCGGCATTTCCGGCAGCTTAACAAAACTTACCATTCCTTCACGTTCTGCGTAATCAAAATTTTCAATCACTGTGCTGATCAGCTTATACATTGAAACTGACTCCATTTCCCCGATCACCTGTCCTGCTTCCGCATAATCCAGTTGAGTATTGATGAAGTCCAGCATTTTATGAAAAGTCAGTGGAATACGATCCAGAATATCTTTAAGGCTTTCATCCTCAATTAATTGTGGATATTCATTTTTAATCCTGTACAGAAATAAATCATAAAGACTTGCAGCCCCGACAATCGGCGATTTCAGATCATGGCTGACTGTGTGTGAAAAATTACTCAGTTCCTGTTTTTTCTGCAGCAACTCCTGATTCAGTTCTTTGATTCGGTCAAGATCTTCTTTGCTGCGTAAGGCTGATTTTACACGGGCCACTAAAGTGGTACGGTCGAGGGGCTTGTAAATATAATCCACTGCTCCTGCGTCAAAAGCCTCTTCGAAGGAATCCATTTCCTGTTTGGCGGTAACCATCAACACAGGGATATCGTGACATTCTGGAATTGCTTTCAGACGCCTCGTCGCTTCAATACCGTCCATTTCCGGCATCATAATATCCATCAGGATGCAGTCCGGACGCCAATTTTCGAGAATCTTTAATGCCGCTTTTCCAGATGATGCTTCACGAAACTCACACTTGATCTGATGGCGCAGATGATCTTCAATCAGCAGACAGTTGTCCTCAATATCATCAACAATCAAAATCTTTCTGACAACTCGGTGCTGGTCATTGATCGACATTACAATTTTGTCAACTACATGTGATGGCTTCGTTAAAATGCTGAAACCGATAATTTGTCATTTCGACCGTAGTGAAAAATCTTAATGATATTTGTGCTTAACAAAAAATAGATTTTCGCTTTGTAAGCAATGACACGTTTTAGTGAATTTTTATGACAGACTCACATGTGTATGGATCGTTTTTCTGTTGCATCCAGCATGGCTTCCTTGATCGCTTCCGCATATGTCGGGTGCGCGTGTGACATCCTGGCAATATCTTCAGCACTGGCCCGATATTCCAGTGCGACTACTGCTTCCGCAATCAAATCCGCGGCACGTGCGCCGACCATATGAATCCCTAAAATTTCGTCTGTCTCCCTGTCTGCCAGTACTTTCACGAAACCATCTGTGTCCATTGAAGCACGGGCACGTCCAAGTGCCTTAAAAGGGAAACTGCCTGCTTTGTAGTTGTATTTTTCTGCTTTTAATTCATCCTCCGTAAAACCAACACCTGCTGCTTCCGGCCAGGTGTAAAGCACTCCCGGAATTGCTTTGTAATTAATATGCGGTTTTTGGCCTGCCATCTTTTCTGCCACAAAAGTTCCTTCTTCTTCTGCTTTATGTGCCAGCATTGAACCTGCTACCACATCACCTATTGCATAAATTCCCGGCACTGCGGTTTCCAAATTTTCATTCACTGGAATCCGTCCCTGCTTGTCCGGAGTAACGCCAATGTTCTCTAAACCAAGATTTTCCGTGTAAGGCTTGCGCCCGACTGCGACCAGACAGTAATCTCCGTTGAATTCCACATCTACACCTTTATTGTTGACTGCTGAAACCTTAACTTTTTTAGCGGATACAGTTGCGCTTTGAACAGCGTGACTGAGGAAAAACTTCATACCCTGTTTTTTTAAAATCCGCTGAACTTCTTTGGCCAGTGAGAAATCCATCCCGGGAATCAAACGGTCCAGAAATTCAACCACCTGCACCTCAGTACCAAGTCTGGCATAAACTGAACCCAGTTCCAAACCAATCACACCTCCTCCGATCACAATTAATTTTTCCGGAACGCTTTCCAGGCTAAGTGCTTCGGTGGAAGTTATGATGCGTTTTTTATCACAAACCACACCGGGAATACTGGAAGGTTTCGAACCGGTCGCAATGATAACACGCTCGGTGTTCACAGTTTGCTGTGTGCGGTCCGCAACAGTCACCGAAATCGTCTCTTTGTCCTTAAAAGAGGCATGTCCACTGATCACCGTGATTTTATTTTTTTTCATCAGATACTCAATCCCCGCACAAGTCTGCGTAACCACATCATCCTTACGTTGACGCATTCTTGGCCAATCGAGTTTGATCTTTTCCGCTTTAATTCCATGTGCCTCAAAATGCTTGCTGGCATTTTCGAAATGCTCACTTGAATCCAGCAAAGCTTTTGAAGGAATGCAGCCCACATTAAGGCATGTTCCTCCAAGGGTGGAATAGCGTTCAATGAGTGCGGTTTTCATCCCCAGTTGCGCACAGCGGATTGCGGCAACATAACCGCCTGGACCGGAACCGATGATTGTTGTGTCGAATTTAGTCATTATTGAGTTTCAAAGTTTCACTTAAAAAAGCATCCTTGTTGGATTTTCCAGATTTTCTTTTACACGTACGAGGAAACTCACCGATTGCTGCCCGTCGACGATCCGATGATCGTAAGACAAGGCTAAGTACATTATTGGACGAATCTCAACTTTTCCGTTCACCGCCATCGGCCGTTCAACAATATTGTGCATTCCCAGAATTGCGCTTTGCGGCGGGTTTAAAATTGGAGTTGAAAGCATCGATCCGAAAACACCACCATTTGTGATGGAAAATGTACCACCTTCCATTTCTTCTATGCTGATTTTGTTGTCGCGGGCACGTTTAGCAAGTCTGCCAATTTCAGTTTCAATTTGGGCAAGTGTCAATGATTCCGCATTCCTCACAACCGGAACCATCAAACCTTTGGGTGCGCTAACGGCGATTCCCATATCTACATAATCGTGAAAAACTATTTCGTCCCCATCAAGCTGTGCGTTGACTGCCGGAAAGTCCTTTAATGCTTCCGTACAGGCTTTCGTGAAGAGTCCCATGAAACCCAGCTTCACTTTGTACTTTTCCAGAAAAACGTCCTTGCTCTGACTGCGTAAATCTAAAATGGCCTGCATATCAACTTCATTAAAAGTCGTCAACATCGCCGTTTCGTTTTTTACTGCTACCAGACGTTCCGCCAGCTTTCTACGCAAACGTGACAAACGTTCCCTTTTTTTGTTTCTGGAACCGGAAGCTTCAGCTGCCTCCATCTGCAGTACTGATTCCGCTGCAGCGACACCATCTGGAACTTGACGCCCCTGCTCTTGCACATCCGCTTTAGTAATACGTCCGCCTGGACCTCCTCCGGAAACATTGGCTATTCCCTGCTCTGCCATCATTTTTCGTGCAGCGGGAGAAGGATGCCCTGCCGAATAAGAATCAGCAGTTGAGACTGATTTTTCCTTAACCTCTGCAGTTTCGGATGATGCTGAGGGTGTTTCTGCCGCAGTTTTTTCCGGTTGTATCGCGTCTATATCAATTGAACAGGCCACATCACCAATTCCCGCTGTTTCGCCTTCCTGCAGAATAATTTTCAGAACGCCGGAACTTTCCGCAATCAAAGGCAAAGTCGCTTTGTCTGTTTCAATTTCACAAATAGTTTCATCAAGCTTAACATAATCACCATCCGCCTTGAGCCAACTGCCAATTTCAACTTCAGTGATCGATTCTCCGGGGCTCGGAATTTTTATTTCCACAATAGACATGAAAGAAACCTTGTAAATGAGTTAAGTAATTTATGAGACATTCGTAATAATTTACAAAAACGAGTCCTTGCGAGGAAAGTAAGAAAGTTATTTTATTATTCCTCAAAGGCCCTTTGTACCAGATTTTCCTGTTGAACTGAGTGAACTTGCGGGAAGCCTACCGCTGGTGAGCTGTCAGCGTCACGTGCAACCAATTCAAGACTGTTTCCGGTTTTAGGGAATGTGCGTAAAACAAAACCCCACGCACCCATATTCTCCGGCTCTTCCTGAACCCAGCACCATTGTCGGGCATTTGGATAACGTTTAAGTAGCGCCTGAAATTGTTTTTCCGGAAAAGGATAAAGCTGTTCCAGGCGCACAATTGCAATGTCCTTAACATCCTTTGCCTGCTGTCTTTCAAGTAAATCATAATACACTTTACCGCTGCAAAACAAAATCTTACGCACAGCTTTTGCTTCCACGAAATCATCATCAATTACTTCAAGAAAACGGGTTCCTTCCAGAAAATCAGCCAGCGGGCTCACACACTTGGGATGACGCAACAAACTTTTTGGGGTAAATATCACCAGAGGCTTACGAAATGGAAATGCCATTTGACGCAGTAAAATATGAAAGATATTCGCAGGAGTAGTGCAGTTGATAATCTGCATATTATTACCCGCGCAAAGTGTAAGAAAACGTTCGATACGCGCAGATGAATGTTCCGGCCCCTGTCCCTCGTGTCCGTGCGGAAGCAAAAGTACCACACCGTTCATCCTGTGCCATTTTGTTTCAGAGGAGGCAACAAACTGATCAATTATTATTTGTGCGCCGTTGGCAAAATCACCAAACTGTGCTTCCCAAATTGTTAAGCTGGTAGGAGCCGCATAGGCATATCCGTATTCAAATCCCAGAACTCCATATTCTGAAAGAAAAGAATTGTATACTTCAAAAGGCGCCTGTTCCGCGGAAAGGTGATTCAGGGGAACGTGTTTGGTGTTGTCCTCCGCAGTTATAATCGCGTGCCTGTGCGCGAATGTGCCCCGCCCGCTGTCCTGTCCACTGAGCCGAACCTGAGTACCGTTTGTCACTAAAACAGCATAGGCCATCGTTTCCGCCATACCCCAGTCAAGCAGCTTATGTTCAGCAACCATTTTACGGCGATTTTCATAAAGCTTCTGGATTTTTGCAAAGAATTTCAAATTTGAGCCCGAAGCTCCGTTTCTTGACAAATCTGTCACCTGCTCGCTGATTTCAACAAATTTCTTTTGAGCAACACCTGTTTCAGGAGATATTTCAAAATCATTATTTTTCGCTCGCCGTACACCGGACCAGACTCCTTCCAGAAAAGAAGTCACAGAGGCGGTTTCCTGTTGTTTCGATTCTTCGAGTCGATTGTTGAGAAACAGCTTAAATTCATCCTCCATTTGTTTAGTATCTTTTTCAGTCAAACTACCGGAATCAACGAGCTTCTTCCTGTAAACCTCACGCACCCGCGGATGCTTGGCAATACGCCGGTACAAATCAGGTTGTGTAAATCTGGGTTCATCCGCTTCATTGTGACCGTGACGTCGATAGCCTAGAATATCTACAAACACATCGCGATGAAATTTTTGCCTAAATTCAAGAGCCAGTTTTATCACATAGACCACAGCTTCAATATCATCGGCATTTACGTGAAATACCGGAGAAAGTGTAGTTTTTGCCACATCAGTACAATATGTACTGGAACGTCCCTCTCCATAATCCGCGGTAAAACCAACCTGATTATTAATCACCAGATGCAGTGTACCTCCTGTACCATATCCCTGCAGTTGTGACATTTGCAAAACTTCATAAACGATACCCTGACCTGCCATGGAATGATCGCCATGAATCAGGATCGGCACCAGTTTCTTTACATTACCTTCGTGATACTGGTCAATTTTCGCACGTGAAATTCCTTCCACCACCGGATTTACCGCTTCCAGATGCGAGGGGTTAGGTGTCAGGCTTAAGTGCACTTTTTTTCCGCTGCGTGCTGTTTTATCACTAGAATACCCCATGTGATATTTTACATCACCGGCAAATCCGTCTGAACTAAATGCTTTTCCCTCAAACTCCGTAAAAATGTCGTTGTAGGTTTTTCCAAGTACATTGGCCAACACATTCAGCCTCCCGCGATGTGCCATACCGATGACAAATTCCTCAACTCCTAGTTCTGCTCCATATTCAACAACTGTGTCCAGCGCAGGAATGATTGATTCTCCGCCTTCCAGTGAAAACCTTTTCTGCCCGACAAATTTTGTATGCAGAAAACTTTCAAAAGCAACTGCTTCATTGGTTTTGCGTAAAAGTTCAATTTTTTCTTCATAAGAAAAATCTGGAGTATTACGGCAGGATTCCATTTTTTGCTCCAGCCAGTCGATAATCTCCAAGGTCCGTACAAATTTATATTCAACTCCGATTGAACCGCAATAAGTCTGTTCCAACAATAGATGAATTTCCCTTAAAGTCGCTGTGCCAAGTCCAATTCTGGAACCTGCGTGAAATTCCGTATCCATATCTGCTTCGCTCAAACCAAAGTTCTCCAAATCAATTGGTCCGTCATGTTTTCGACGTGGACGTACAGGATTGGTTTTTGCGAACATGTGGCCACGCTGGCGATAAGCGCCGATCAGGTTACTGACTGCAAGTTCTTTTTGGAATTGTTCCGGTGCGAAATCTTCCGCTAGAATTTCTGTGGTTTTTTTTGAGGCAGACTGTGTATAATCTGCCTTTGAAAATTCAAAACCTTCAAAAAAATTACGCCACTCAGGATCCACAGATTGAGCGTCTTGCAGGTATTGTTGATAAAGCCCCTCAAATGCGCCGATATCAGAGTTGTTTAAATAAGAAAGTGGGTTCATTATAGTAGTCAGATAATTACTAATACAAAATAGTTTGCAGAAATTTTTGTGTGATGAAACTCTATCTTATAGTAAAATTAGCGAAGATTGAAGTTTCATTTTATTGACATTTCAGACACTGTCAGGCTACTACAATAATATCATTAAGATTTCAGACTATTTACTAAACAATCAAAGCTGATTAAGCATCAAGGCTTCAGGTATACTGGTGATTGGCGGAGGAGTTATTGGAACGGCAGTGGGCTATGGTCTTGCTGAACTGGGGGCACAGGTCAACCTGCTGGATCTGGGTGGAAGTACGCCGAATGCTTCACGGGAAAATTTCGGACTTGTCTGGGTGCAGAGCAAAGGACTTGGTATGCTGCGTTATGAGGAATGGGGCTGTGTCAGGGACGAATGTGCGCGTTGACAGTTGCGGATATTATCGCTGATACTCATGGGAAATCATCGCAGGGAATCGGCTCTTTTTGTGGCCGTCCACCTCTCATACCGGTCACTCTGGGAGAGTTGGCGGAAAGTGCAGACTGATGAGGCTCGTGTCCGCCTCCGCAGATTATTATTTTCTGCTCATCTTCTTTTTGCGGCCTGTTTTTGGAGCAGAAAAACTTTTCTTTCCACCTTTTCCTTTACTTCCTGCTCTTTCACGGGGACTTGATTTTCTGGACTTCCTTTCATTTTTTAACAGCGAAATATTTAACTGCTTGCCCGCCACCCAAACTTTTTTCAAGTCACTGAAAACGTCTTTTGGCATACCTTCAGGCAAATCAATTACGCTGTAGTTATCATAAATATTGATGCGTCCTATGTGCTGACTGTCGAGTCCGGCTTCATTGGCAATCGCGCCTACAATGTTGTTTGGTTTTACTTCGTGGTTGTGACCGACTTCAAGACGGAAACGTTCCATGCCCTCTTCCAGAGGGAGTTCCTTTCTAGGGGCTCTATCCTGATCTTTTCCACGTCCTTTGTCATGCTCCCTGCCGCGCTCTTTCCCCCTATCAGCACCACGATTTCTACGTGGTTTCGCATCATCGTCCTGCCAACTTTCAACTTCTTTACGTCGATTAGCTTTTGCCTGTAGCATAAAAGGCGAGTCTCCCTGTAAAAGTTTGGCCAGTGAGGCGGCGATTTCCAGGGCGGGCACATTGTGTTCCTGTTGATACTGTTCAATCATCTGATAAAACTGACCCAGTTCTTCCGTAGCCAACGTATCAGTAATCCGTTGCTTGAATTTTACAATACGCTGATCGTTAATCAGTTCGGTTGAAGGAAGTTCCATTAATTCAATCTTCTGGTTTGTAGCTCTTTCAATAGCATGCAGCATCCGTTTTTCACGTGGAGCAACAAATAAAATAGCATCACCCTGACGACCAGCACGACCAGTACGGCCGATTCGATGTACATATCCTTCCGTATCGTGAGGAATATCGTAATTGACTACATGACTAATGCGCTCAACATCGAGTCCGCGTGCGGCAACATCTGTGGCAACCAGAATATCCAGTTTGCCTTTCTTCAACTGCTCGATCGTGCGTTCGCGCTGATTTTGTTTTATATCACCATTTAATGGTGTGGAAGCATATCCGCGTGCCTCAAGTTTTGCGGATAACTCTACAGTGGCCGTTTTTGTGCGCACAAAAATAAGCATCGCCTCAAAGGGTTCTGCTTCCAGAATGCGCGTCAATGCATCCAGCTTGTGCATCCCGCTCACGGGCCAGAAACGTTGACGAATAGTAGTGGCAGTGGTGGTTTTATCTTTGATGGTAATTTGTACAGGATCTTTCAAATATCTTGTGGCTATGCGTCTGATCTGCTGCGGCATAGTTGCCGAAAAAAGCGCAATCTGTCTTTTCCCAGGTGTTTGCTCAAGAATCCACTCTACGTCATCAATAAAGCCCATCCGCAGCATTTCATCTGCTTCATCCAGAACAAGTGTGGTGAGATTACCAAGTTTCAAAGTGCCCCGGCGCATGTGATCCATAACACGTCCTGGAGTACCAACCACTACATGTACTCCACGCTGCAAGCCCCGTATTTGTCCACGATATTCCTGACCTCCATAAATTGGCAGCACATGAAAACTTTTCATTTCAGATGCATATTTTTTAAAGGCTTCTGCCACCTGAATCGCCAATTCTCGTGTAGGTGTTAAGACTAAAACCTGAGGGTCTTTCTGCCGTAAATTTAAGTTGGAAAGCAAAGGCAGGGCAAAAGCTGCTGTTTTACCCGTGCCGGTCTGGGCCTGTCCTAAAACGTCTTTCTTTTCCAGCAACAACGCAATTGTCTGCTCCTGAATTGGGGTGGGTGTTTCATAACCAACTTGGTCTAATGCTTTGTGTAGAGCCGGTTTGAGTTCAAATTGACTAAAAGTGCTGATTGTTTTTGCTTTGGAATCTTCCATTTAAATATTTTCTGTTTGTTGTGTCCGAAAAAAATGTCATTTCGACCATAGGGAAAAAACTGCAGGTTATAGGAATTATAACTTTGCTAAGATTTCTCGCTCCGTTCGAAATGACACGGTTTTTTTGAAATGTCTTTTTATGACAACCGTTTATTATCTCATATTATGGCAACAGATAAAAGACACAAAGCTATAATTACAATTATAAATGGTAGTGTCGGAAAACTTGTCATTCCAGCGGATACGGGAATCCAGGGGAGTTTATGCTATACTTGTCTCAACTTGGTAATATTTAACACGTGGTTGTCATTCCAGCGGAAGCAGGTATTCAGGGGCGTTACTACAAAATTTTCTCATCAGTTTTGTGTCGTGAGAAACGGTTGAGGAAACTTGCGTCAATTTTTAAAAAATGAAAAACCACGTAAGCGCAGAGAATTCATCACCACGGAAACAGAACTGAAGGCCATCGCACCTGCTGCGAACATCGGGTTCAATGCGGGACCGCCGAAAGACACCAGAAATCCGGCCGCAATGGGGATTCCGATTACATTGTATCCAAATGCCCAAAACAAATTTTGACGAATGTTCCGTATAGTCGCGCGACTGAGCCGTAACGCATCGGCAACATGCCGCAAATCATTTTTCATCAGTACCACATCCGAGGTTTCCATCGCCACATCCGTACCGGAACCCATCGCGATTCCTACATCAGCCTGCGCCAAAGCAGGAGCGTCATTGATTCCGTCTCCGATCATACCCACACGTGCACCTTGAGCCTGATACTGTTTCACCATTTCAGCTTTCTCTTCAGGTAGAACTCCTGCATGAATCTTTATGATTCCCGTTTTTGAGGCAACTTCCTGCGCCGAACTCTGCTGATCTCCTGTCAACATCACCACTTCCATACCTAATTCCTGAAATTTACGTATTGCTTCCGCACTTTCCGGACGGGCTTCATCTGCTAAACAAATCACGCCTTTCAATTTTTCTGCAACACAAACGAAAATCGGAGTGCTTCCAGAAATAATCTGTTTTGCCAAATTTTCCGGTACTTCGGAAAAAACATTTTCTGCACGCATCAAAGCCGGATTGCCAACTAAAACTAAATTTCCATTGCAAACAGCTTTAACACCGAATCCGGATTTTGCTTCAAAGCCGGAAATTTCAGGTAAAGTAAAGTTCGCTTCCATATTCCGCTTTTTCGCTTCTGCAACCACGGCTCTGCCAAGCGGATGTTCCGAACCCTGCTCTACCGCGGCGGCAAAACGCAACACCTCTGCTTCATCAAACTTGGAACTATCAGCTTCAACACCAACTGTCAGAATTTGTGTAACTTTGGGTCGACCTTCGGTGAGAGTTCCGGTTTTGTCCATAATGATTGTATCCAGTCCATGCGCGGCTTCAAGTGCCAGAGCGTTCCGGAAGAGAATTCCGTGTTGCGCTCCTGTTCCGGTACCAACCATTATCGCAATCGGCGTCGCCAATCCCAAAGCACAGGGGCAGGCAATCACCAGAACGGCGACAGTGTAACTTAAAATTTCATTTGCGGATGCACCGGAATACCACCAGAATAATCCGGTCAAAGCCGCAATTACTAAAACCACAGGAACAAAGATTCCTGCGACTTGATCTGCCAAACGAGCGACCGGTGCCTTGGCGAGCTGTGCGTTTTCAACCAGTCGAATAATACTGGCCAGCGTGGTTTCTCCGCCAACTCGTTTCACTCGAATTGTGAGAAGACCGTTTGTATTAAGTGTCGCTCCGGTAACTTCTGAACCACCTGCACCTGACTTTCCGGCAGTTTTTACAACCGGAACTGGTTCGCCGGTCAGCATCGATTCATCCACATAACTCGAGCCTTCGACAACAATGCCATCCGCGGGTATAATACTTCCGGGGAGTACTCGCAAAATATCTCCGGGATGCACCAAATCTATTGAAATGTTCGATTCTTTACCCTCATGCACGAGAATTGCTTCTTTTGGACGAAGCTTTAACAACGAACTGATAGCCGCGGAAGCACGACTTTTGCTTTTGGCTTCCAGTGATTTTCCCAACAAAATGAGTGCTATAATTACACCGGCGGTTTCAAAAAAAAACCCTTCCGCGTTCAACTCAGTACCAAACATATTCCACAAACTAAAACCGACTGCCGCCGCGGTTCCCATCGCAACGAGAGTGTCCATGTTCGGATTGCGGTGCACAAAAGTGGAAAAACCTTTAATGTAAAAATCACGTCCGGCCCAGAGAACCGGCAAGGTCAGCAGCAATTGAATCAGTCCAGAACGTAGCGGATTCGTTTCCGGAGCAATCCAGACTGGAAACGAAAATCCCAGCATCGGCCCCATCGCCAGCAAAACCAGTGGTACACTGAACACAATTGCTAACCACATTTTTCCGCGGAATTTCAAATACTCCTGTTCCGACTTCTCCGAGGGTTCCGGAATATCATCCGAGTCTTTCAGACGATGAGCTTCAAAACCCGCAGCTTCAACCGCTGATTCCAGTTTGGCTGGATTAGCGATTTCCGGATCATAGTGGACGGATGCTCTGTTCAAGGGAAAATTTACTTCCGCCAATTCCACACCATCCACGCCCCCCAAGGCCTTTTCTACAGAACTTACGCAACCGGCGCAGGTCATGCCCTGAAGATCTAAATTGATTACCTCTATTTCAGGTTGCATTTTTCTCGGCATCACATTTGTAACAGTTTTTGATAACTTCAATATACTATATAGGGGTATAAAGTTAAAATCAAGTTCAAGAATTCGTCTGGAGAAAAACTATAGGTGAGGAACCTCTATATAATCTACCTTCCCATAATCATTTCGTTCATATGTCTTGTCACATTGAAAGACTGTATCATTTTTGATCGCATGAACAAAGATCTGCCGTTAGAGCTTCCATATACACCTAGTTTAATGTATCCTGAGCATTTGTTCTCGTAAGCATTTTCCCATGAAAAACAGCAGAATATCAAATACACCGGCTCAATTGAATACTATTCCATTGGATTTTCAAGAATATCCAGTCGAAGAAGTACAGCAACGTGCGCTGGAGTACTTCGAAAATATGAAACGGCGTCGAACAGTTCGTGACTTCTCATCACGTCATGTACCACTTGATATTATCCAAAATTGTATACGCACGGCAGACACTGCGCCGAATGGAGCAAATCAACATCCATGGCATTTTGTGGTGGTTTCTGATCCGGAAATCAAGAGTCAAATCAGGCAGGCTGCGGAAAAAGAGGAACAGGACTTTTATGAGAGCCGCGCAACCAGTGAATGGCTTGAAGCACTTGCTCCGCTGGGAACGGATGAACACAAACCTTTTTTAGAAACCGCTCCTTATTTAATTGCCATCTTTGCGAAAGTACATGCTATCGATGAGCAGGGTAAACGCGTGAAACACTATTATGTGAATGAGTCCGTGGGAATTGCCACCGGAATATTGATCAGTGCAATTCACCAATCAGGATTGGCTTCACTGACTCATACTCCAAGTCCAATGCGTTTTCTCAATAAAATCCTGCGGCGTCCGGAACAGGAACGTCCCTTCTTGTTACTGGTTGTAGGTTATCCAGAAAAAAACGCAAAAGTCCCGGATATTCAGCGAAAAGCTCTCCCGGAAATCACAACCTATTTTTAAGCGAAAAGCTTCACTCAAACGCTTGAACACCATTTTGATGGACGTGAAGCCCAACTTTTTCTTCCACAAAATAAGTCACGCATCGGCTCGTACTATTCGTTATATTTCTTGATACATCATATGCGTGCAGAACGTACCCACAGTTACAGACAATTTTGCAAAACCACAACATTTGGCTATTGAACAAACAAAACTAAGCTAAAATATCAACAGTTTTACAGGAGACATGCTCCTGAGGACATTTCAAATTCAATAGTCGAGTGCATCAACATCTCCTGATTGATAATGCCCCTGTTCATGGTGATTGTTAACGTTTACGCTTTCCATTTTTTTGTAGTTTTTTTATTATTAATTTCTACTCAAAAAGTGAAAGTCTTAAAAGCTGGTATAAATAACATGTCTGAAGAATACAACATTTCACGATTAAATTTTTCTATCTTAAAGATTCCTTATCTTTCAGCTTCCAGCAATAAAAACTCAAGCAGTACTGGTGGAAGATTAGTATGAAAACACAATCCCCTCAAACAATTTATCTCAAGGATTACAGGCCTCCACAGTTTTTAATCGAGACTGTTGACTTGCATATTGATTTAGCGGAAGAATGGACTTCAGTGAAAGCACAGTTGAACTTCTGTAGAAATCCTGCTTCCAATGAAAACAGTAAAACATTGGTGCTAAATGGACAGAAGATGGAACTTTTGGCTGTCAGCCTGGATACTGTAGAATTGACTCAGGATCAGTATCAAGTAGATGAATCTCATCTGACAATAACTGATGTTCCCGATAATTTTGTCCTGTCAACGGAGGTCCGGATTCAACCGCAAAACAATACCGAGCTTGAGGGACTTTACAAATCCAGCAAACTTTTCTGTACTCAATGCGAATCAGAAGGTTTCCGTAAAATAACTTATTTCCTGGATCGCCCTGATGTGATGTCCCTATACAGCACGACGATATCCGCCGATCCGCAACTCTATCCGGTGATGCTTTCAAATGGCAATCTGCGCGACAGTGGAAAACTGACTGACGGCCGACACTGGGTAAAATGGGAAGATCCTTTCCCAAAACCGGCTTATCTTTTCGCACTTGTAGCCGGAGATTTACTGCACATTGAGGACTCATTCCGTACGTCTTCCGGACGTAAGGTGAAATTACAAATTTACGTTGAAGCGGAAAATATTGAATTTTGCGATCACGCCATGCACTCGCTCAAAGAGTCGATGCGGTGGGATGAAGAACGTTTCGGGCGGGAATATGACCTCGATTTGTTCATGATTGTCGCGGTCAATGATTTCAACATGGGAGCCATGGAAAACAAAGGACTCAATATTTTTAATTCGAAATTGATCCTTGCTTCTCAGGAAACCGCGACTGACACGGATTTTTACAATATTCAGGGTGTGGTTGGACACGAATATTTTCACAATTGGTCTGGGAATCGTGTAACCTGCCGTGACTGGTTTCAACTAAGTCTCAAGGAAGGTTTCACCGTTTTCCGTGATCAGGAATTTTCCTCTGACCTGAATTCAAGAGCAGTACAGCGTATCGCGGACGCAGACCGATTACGTGTACATCAGTTTCCTGAAGACGCAGGCCCGATGAGCCATCCGATTCGTCCGGATTCCTACATGGAAATCAACAACTTCTACACCTTGACGGTTTATGAAAAAGGTGCGGAAGTTGTACGCATGATCTTTACTCTGCTGGGCAGAGATAATTTTCGTAAAGGCACTGATCTTTATTTCGAGCGACACGATGGACAAGCAGTGACCTGTGACAATTTTGTCGCAGCAATGGAAGATGCAAACGGAGTGGATTTGCAGCAATTCAGACACTGGTACTCTCAGTCCGGAACTCCGGAACTCCACATCAGTGGTTCACATGATCCTTTGTCTAAAACATATTCCCTGACAGTTCAGCAATCGTGTCCCGATACGGCTGGTCAAAAAGGATTCGGTACTGAATTTTCCCTCGATGACGGGCATGAAAAGGAAACAACGCCGGTTGAAATTCAAAAATCTACACAGAGTGCACATCACTATTTCCAAAAACAACCGTTTCATATTCCTTTAGCATTGGGTTTGCTTGCTGAAGACGGTGAAGCTCTGCCTTTAAAATTAACGGACGGTACTGCTGAAAATTTTTCTGACACAATCATCCTGGAACTTCGTAAGCAAACTGAAACTTTTGTCTTTGAGGACGTTTCTTCAGCACCAGTCCCATCACTTTTAAGAGGATTTTCTGCACCGGTCAAACTGCATTTTAATTACAGCAACGCTGACTTAGCTTTTTTACTGGCCAACGACACTGACGAATTTAACCGCTGGGAAGCAGGTCAACAATTGATGATCCGGATTTCATTGGAACAAATTCTGCGTTTTCAAAATAATGAGCCGTTTAACTTGTCACCTGAATTGGAAAATGCATTCCGGAGTCTCCTCAACCAGACAGCAGAAGGTGATTCAGCACTTTTGGCACTCACCCTTAGTTTTCCAAATGAACCATATCTGGGCGAATTTTTGGACATCATTGATGTGGAAGCAATTCATGAGACACGTAAATTCTTACGTACTGAACTCGCACAAAAACTTCAGCCTGAATTTGAAAAAACTTATCTGGAATTTCAGCAGGAAGGTACATTCAAAATAGATCCGCAATCAATGGGACGTCGTAGTTTGAAAAATGTCTGTCTCAGTTATTTGTCCGAATCGGGAAGTTTGGAAATCCGGCAATTGGCCCAAACTCAATTCCGCAAAAACGAAAATATGACTGACGTTGCGGGCGCACTTGGTGTACTGACGCATCTGGATTGTGCAGAACGTGAAACAGCTTTTGTTGAGTTTGAAAACAGGTGGCGAAAAAACACAGTAGTGATGGACAAGTGGTTTGCTTTGCAGGCAATTTCATCTCTGCCTAAGACCCTGGAGAATGTGCAAACGCTGACAAAACACCCTTCATATGAAAAAAATAATCCCAACAAAATACGTGCCTTGATCAGCACGTTTTCACGTTTTAATCAGCTTCGATTTCACGCAACGGACGGGTCCGGATATGAATTTCTGGCAGAACAGGTACTGAGACTTGATCCCATAAATCCGCAGGCAGCCGCGAGGCTGGTCAGCGTTTTTAATAATTGGAAAAATTTTGCTGTGGTACATAAAACAAAAATGAACGATCAACTGCAAAGAATAATTAAAACACCAAATCTTTCCGGAGACACTTTCGAAATTGTCTCAAAAGCATTGGGTTGAACTTCTTCACCTCTTACAAAAGCTGGTTTTATGGATCCTAAATTGTTTAAATTTGATACTTTAAGTTTACACGGAGGGCAACGTCCGGATGCGGAAACAGGCGCACGTGCAATGCCAATTTATCAGACGACCTCTTACGTTTTTCAGGACAGCGACCACGCGGCGGCGTTGTTCAATCTGGAACAGGGCGGGCACATATACAGCCGTATATCAAATCCGACAGTTGCCGCGCTGGAAGAGCGAATCTCAGCTCTTGAAGGAGGAACCGGTGCAGTAGCTACCGCATCAGGACAAAGCGCGTTATTCGCAGCTGTCATGACCTTGATGGGCCAGGGCGATCACATCGTTTCCTCAGCTTCCCTTTACGGCGGGAGTGTAAACTTGTTTCAGCATACCTTGCCGCGATTCGGTATTGAAACCACTTTTGTCAATCCACGCAAACCGGAAGAATTCCGCAAAGCTATCCGACCGGAAACACGCCTCGTTTTTGGGGAAATAATCGGCAATCCGGGACTCGAAATATTAGATGTTCCCGCGATCTCGAAGATAGCGCATGAAGCAGGTTTGCCCTTGTTGATTGACGCGACATTCAACACACCATATTTGTGTAGTGCTTTGGATTTAGGAGCGGATCTGGTTTCACATTCTGTTACAAAATGGATGGGCGGACACGGAGTTGCGCTAGGCGGAGTGGTAGTTGAAGGCGGACGTTTTGACTGGAACGCTAACGGAAAATTTCCGACACTCACCGAACCGTACGCCGGTTATCACGGGATAAATTTCTTTGAAGAATTCGGACCACATGCTTTTTCGATGCGTATGCGTTCTGAAGCAATGCGGGATTTCGGACCAGCGATGAGTCCGCAAAACGCATTTTATCTCCTGCAGGGTTTGGAAACTCTACCTCTCCGTATGGAACGTCACATCAGCAATACCAAAATATTGCTGGAATTTTTACAATCCAGTGAAGAAGTCGCCTGGGTCACGCATCCGGATTTACCGGATCATCCGGACCATGAACTTGCTTCACGGATGCTGCCAAAAGGTGCGGGATCAATTGTTGTTTTTGGAGTCAAGTCAGGAAGTTCCGGTGGAGGACGTGAAGCCGGAGCGACGTTTATAAATTCTGTGCAACTCGCTTCGCATCTCGCAAATGTAGGAGACGCGAAAACACTTGTTATTCATCCTGCCAGCACCACTCACGCGCAAATGGATTCCGCAACCATGAAACAGGCCGGATTGACTGAGGACATGATCCGACTCTCAGTTGGACTGGAAGACGTAAACGATTTAATCGATGATTTTAAACAAGCCTTGCGTAAGGCCGCAAAAGCAACAGGAGCAACAAAATGAAACTTCAAGTTCGCGGGGCTGAAACCTTTGCCACTACAGGAGGGCGCCCCTTTGTGCCTGAGCAGCCAACCATAGTCTTTGTGCACGGGGCCGGAATGAATCGCATTGTGTGGTATCTCCAGACACGCTACTTTGCTCACCACGGACACTCAGTCCTTGCAGTGGACCTTCCCGGTCACGGTAGATCGCAAGGAACGTTCCTGGGTAGCATTGAAGAATTAGCTGACTGGATTCCGGATTTGCTGGATTCCGCAGGAGTGGGCAAGGCCGCGCTGGTCGGACATTCGATGGGGGCGCTGATCTCACTTGAAAGCGCGGCACGGCATCCGGACCGCGTGAGCAAGCTCGCCTTACTGGGAGTGGCTCCAAAAATGCCGGTACATCCGGATTTGCTAAAGGCCGCCAATGCAGATGATCCTTTGGCCTATGATCTGATGATGGATTGGGGCACAGGGCCGATGGGGCATTTCGGCAGGCATCCGGTGCCGGGAATCTCTCTGATTTGCGGAGGCCAGAAGCTACTTGGGATGGAGAATTCCGGTGTGCTGGGAAATGACCTTGGACTCTGCAATGACTACCAGAGCGGGATGGAAACCGCCACGAAAGTTGGCTGTTCAACTTTGATTGTGATAGGCAGTGAAGACAGAATGACTCCGCCAAAGCAAGGAAGAAACCTTGCAGCAGCAATTCCAAACGTGAAAACACAGCTCATTCAGGATTGCGGACACATGATTATGCTCGAAAAATCAGATCAAACTTTGCAGGCATTGAAATCACATTTAAGCAGCACATAAGCAGCATATAATTTAAAGGCTTGCCTAAATCAATTAATCGAGTGTAGAAAATGCGATTTGCATTTTCTTCCATGAGAGACTGTTACGTTCAAGGTCAAGGGTCATCAGATCTTCCCCAATCAATACCGGCCCTTTAAAATCTCTGGTGACTGTGGACAATAATTTTTCGCGGTCAAACTTAGGCGGAGCAAAGTGCGTCAGCATCAGACAGCGCACCTCTGCTTCTGTGGCAACTTTTCCCACCACGCTGTCCAGCGTGTGATAAGAAGCGACATTTTCCACAGTTTTTTGTGTCCTGAGTCCTGCTGTAACCGGCATTTCGCCATGAATAAAAACCTCGTGCAGTAACACATCCGCGCCTTTTGCAGCTTTGATTAACGCAGGGCAATACTTAGTATCTCCACTGATAACCGCTTTTTCATTTCCAGCTTCAAAGACAAAACCAAATGCGTGTTTTACTGGCTGGTGCAATACTTCAACAGCCTTTACTTTCAACTTGCCAAAATTCAGTACAGTCCCGTTTTCGATTTCATCAACTTCAACTTCAAGGGCTTTCGTCGAAGATCTCTGTTCATGGGCAATTCGCTGTTCAAGTTCCGGTTTCCATAGTTTCATCAGTTTATCAACATATGCCTGAGTACCTCGCGGACCGTATATTTTTTGTGGACGTGCTCTGCCCTGATGCCAACTGGAAATTATGAGTTGGAACAAATCCACAATGTGATCTGAATGAAGGTGTGTCAGCAACAAAGCGTCAATTTCACATCCCGGAATTGCATGTTCGAGTAAACGCTGAGTAACTCCTGAACCACAGTCAATCAGGATACGAGCACCTTCTCCACAATCAATAAGTGCTGACGGCCCATGCCTCTCCAAGTCAACAGAAGGACAACCGCTGCCTAAAATGGTTAATTTCATTTTCTTCAGCTTAAGGTTTAAATTTAAAACTTAGCAGGCAAAATTCAGACTCTTTCAATTAACATTGAAATTCCCTGACCCACTCCGATACACATTGTACAAAGTGCAAAGCGCTCCTTGCTCGACTGCAATTCCCTCATCGCGGTCAAAGCAAGTCGGGCACCGCTCATACCAAGTGGATGACCTAGTGCGATTGCTCCGCCATTTGGATTTACGCGTCCATCGTCATCTGACAATTTCAAAGCCCGCATCACCGCTATGGCTTGTGCGGCAAATGCTTCGTTGAGTTCAATAACTCCTATTTCACCCAGTGAAACTCCAGTCAGACTAAGCAATTTCTGAGTCGCGGGAACAGGTCCATACCCCATAATTCTCGGTTCAACTCCGGCAGTCGCCATACCGACTATTCTTGCAACAGGTGTCAGATTTTGTTTTATTGCCATCTTCTCTGAGGCCACTATCAATGCAGCCGCACCGTCATTCACACCTGAAGCATTGCCAGCAGTGATGCAACCATTTTCCCGAAAAGGCGTTGACAATTTTCCAAGTTTTTCCAGTTTTGTTTCAGGCCGCGGATGTTCATCCTGCTCTACCAACAGCGGATCACCTTTACGCTGTGCTATGCTCACCGGAACAATTTCAGTTGCCAATCGTCCAGATTCCTGTGCCTGACCGGTTTTTTGCTGGGAATGCCACGCAAACGCATCCTGATCTTCTCTGGAAATATTAAATTCTTTGGCAAGGTTCTCCGCGGTTTCCGGCATTGAATCAATTCCGTATTGTTTTTGCAGTAGTTTGTTAACAAAACGCCAGCCGACTGTTGTGTCAAAAATCTCTGCATTTCGTGAAAATGCGGCACTCGCTTTTCCCATCACAAAAGGTGCACGGCTCATACTCTCAACACCGCCGGCAATGACCAGTTGCTGATCTCCTGATTTGATTGCTCTTGAGGCTATTCCCACAGCGTCAAGTCCGGAACCGCAGAGACGGTTTACAGTCGCGCCTGGTACTGTTTGTGGCAATCCGGAAAGCAAACTTGCCATCCGGGCCACGTTGCGGTTGTCTTCTCCCGCCTGATTGGCACAGCCCAGAATTACATCATCCACTTCTTCCCAGTCAACTCCGGAATTTCTCTCCATCAGTGCTTTAAGCGGAATCGCACCCAGATCATCTGTACGCACACTTGACAAAGCACCACCGTAACGTCCCACAGGAGTCCGGATTCCATCACATAAAAAAGCTTCTTCCATTTTTTTTCGTTGTTGATTTTGTTTTAGATAAGTTTTGTCTTTTGCCGCAGCCACTCCGAAGTCTGGTAACGTTCAGGGTTTAGCTTCCGTAAATTATCAAGTGTTTCTACAACTGAATTCCATCCCCATTGTTCGCCCCATTCCAAAGGACCTACAGGATAATTGACACCTTTACGCATGGCCAGATTCACCCCTGCAGCATCCGCGACTTCTTCCTGCACGAGCAGAGACGCTTCATTGGCCAGCATGGCAACCGTACGTGTCAGCACCATACCAGCAATATCTTTGATCACAGAAACCTGTTTTCCCAAAGACTGAAATAAACCGACTGCTTGCAGAAAAACAATTTCCGGGCATTCAAAAGACGGTGCCAACACGATTCTTGGAGTCTGCTCAAAATCCAGACACAAATCCAGTGAAATCACGGTTTGTCCTATTTCAACAGATCGATCAGTCGAGCTTTTCCCGTTTGAAGGAACAATAACACCCCCTTCAGGCAGACGTATATAACCATTTCCGGAAGTATTTTCTGCAGTCACAGAGCTGCCTTCGAGCAATTTTCGCAAAGAATCAGGAAGGTGTTCCGGCCCCTCAATGATGAAGGAATCTGGAGCCGAAGTCTGCAGTGCATTCTGAACAACAGCATTTTCAGCATTCTCTCCATATTCAAAAAATCCTTTACCGGATTTTCGACCTAAGTGCCCAGAATCCACCAACTCTTTTTGCAACTCCGATGGTGCAAAACGCGGATGCCGCTGATAACTTTCCCAGATTTGACACGTCACCGCGTAATTCACGTCCAGGCCAATCAAATCCATGAGTTCAAAGGGGCCCATCCTGAAAAAGCCGCAGTCCCGTATTATTGTATCACAGCCCGCAGCATCTGTTACGCCTTCTTTGAGAACCTCCAGTGCTTCACTGTAAAATGGACGGGCGACACGATTGACAATGAACCCCGGGCTGGAACGAACATTCACAGGACTTTTACCCCATTTTTCTGCCAATGTGAAAACAGTATCTGCAACAGCAGAAGCAGTATCCTTTGAACGTACAATTTCAACCAGTGCCATAATTGGGGCAGGATTAAAAAAATGCATACCGACTAAATGTTGCGGGCGTTTCAAGACGCTACCCATTTTGTTTAAATCAATCGATGAAGTATTTGTCGCTAAAATAACATCATCTGCAAGCAGCAATTCCAACTTGCAAAATACTTCCTGTTTAATAGCAATATCTTCGATTATCGCTTCAATCACAAGTTTGGCCTGATCGAGTTCTCCAAGAGTTTTTCTTGGACTTAAATTTTTCAGAATTTGACCTCTTTTTTCAGCAATGATTTTTCCTTTTTTCACTGAGCGCTCAAGACGTTTTGCTATGTTTTCAAGAGCAGTTTCTAACTGCTGCTGAGAAACGTCGTAAAGCATCACTGGGTGTCCTGCACTTGCTGCAGTTTGCGCAATTCCTTCTCCCATCGTTCCGGCGCCAAGCACAGCAACAGGGTAATTATTTAGTTCTATTTGCATTTGAAAAATTAAAATAATTTGATTAGAATAACGGTTTAAATTTCAATTTGTTAAATATTCAATTACTTTAGCTGATAAGGCAGGTTCATGCAAATTGAAAACAAATAACACTACAAGTATGAGAGCCCAGTAGATGATTTAAAAAATTAAGTTTATACATTTTGACTTGGGGAAGATTCGCATAATAACAGTAAGCAAATATTTTACACCCTGTTCAAAATGAGGCTTTTCATAATTTTCTGGTTTGCTTCAGGCGAGACAGTTAATCATACAATATTTTCGGTTAAATTAAGGTAGACTTTTTTCACTGGAAGTATTTCATAAATTAATCAAAAGGAGTTAAATGAAACCGCAAATTCACAAAATTGTCATCCAGGTTGAAGAAACACATCAGGAAATTGGCCAAACAATTGATCCGCCGGCTCGTAAAGTGACTGTCGCAGCGGTTGTTAAAAATCCATATGCGGGTAAATATGTGGAGGATCTTGAACCGCTTTACGATTTAGGTGCAGAAATCGGTGGTTTACTTGCTGAAAAAGGTGTAGCTGCTTTGAATGTAGAGCCTTCCGCAATTGAAAGTTATGGAAAGGGTGCTATAGTTGGATTGGACGGTGAAATCGAACATGCCGCTGCGATTTTACATCCCCGCTTCGGCAAACCGGTTCGTGCCGCAGTTGAAAAAGGTGATGACATAATTCCTTCCACTAAAAAAATGGGAGGCCCCGGATCCGTGCTGGTTATGCCTTTGACAAACAAAGACAGTATTTGGAGTTTCGATCACATGGATGCTACAGAAATAAGCTTCCCCGATGCACCCCGTGAGGATGAAATCGTGGTGGCGGTGGCACTTGCTGACAGCGGAAGACCACTTGCCCGAATAGGTTAGTAACTAATAATAAAGGAGAAACATTATGTTTAAAGCTATGATTTTACTAAAGCGAAAAGAAGAGTATTCACAACGTGAATTCCGAAACTGGTGGCTTGGGGAACATGCCCAACTTGCTATTCAACTGCCCGGGTTAAAAAAATTGTGCTTCAATCCTGCAGAAGACGAAGCTGCTTTGTATGATGGAGTGGCTGAACTCTGGTTTGAAACTGAAAGAGATTTTACCGAAGCTTATCAAACAGAACTGGGTAAAGCCGTTGCTGCTGATTCGTTGGCCCATGTTGGCCGCCGCGACCGTTTGTTTGTCGAGGAAAATGTGCTTTTTAATAAGGATTGAAAAAGCGGGAATTAAATTTCAGTGCTTTTTTTAAAGCAGGTTGTAATTGTTAAAATTAATTACTTAACCCATAACTGAATGAATGGGTTTATGCACATGTATTAGTAGAAACTCAACCCAATAATAGGAGTATTATGAATCACATAAAAACACTCACAGCAGTAAGTGCCTTATTTTTTATTGTAATTCTTGGCAATTCAGCATTTGCTCAATCTGAAGGAATCATCAAGTACCGTAAGAATGTAATGAAATCTACGGGCGGGCACATGGGAGCAATTACAGACATTTTAAAAAACGGATTACCTCTGACTGCACACATTGTTGATCACGCGCGATCGATAAATCAAAACAACAAAATGACTCTCTCAATGTTCCCAAAAGGTTCAGGGCTTGGTGACACGAAAGCAAAACCGGCGATTTGGGAAAACTGGGCCAAATTTGAAAGTGCGGCAAATGCTTCTGTGCGTGAAAGTACCAAACTGGCCAAAGTCGCGGAAAGCGGTGATATGGCCGCATTTGCAAAACAAGTCCGGGCAACCGGCAAAACTTGTAGAAGCTGTCACAAAACTTTCCGTGAAAGAAATTAAACCTTTCCCCCTTTTAAGTGGTTTAGCATTTTGGATTTTATTTTTGCTATGTAGCCCCCTTGCTGCCTCCGAAAATAACCTTGTTAAGTTGACACCGGACATACCGGCCGGTAAATATCTATTTCAAGCTGCAGGAGGTTGTGGCTGTCATACAGACACAAAAAACAACGGTGTTTTTCTTGCCGGAGGCCGTCCGATTAAAACACCTTTTGGTACCTTTTACGGTACAAACATAACACCTGATCCAGAAACAGGCATCGGAAACTGGAGTGATGATGATTTTATCAGGGCCATGACGCAAGGGCTGAGCCCGGAAGGAGTACACTATTTCCCGGTTTTTCCTTACACTTCTTTCCAGCGGATAAAGCGTAAAGATTTGCTGGACCTCAAAGCCTATCTTTTTTCAATCCCCCCGACTAGGCAAAAAAATATTCCTCACGAACTGATCCTGCCTTTTGGTGAACAATACGCAATGATGTTCTGGAAAAACTTTATCTGGTCTCCTCAGCCTTTCAAATCTAATCCGGATAATACAGAAAGTTGGAATCGAGGAGCATATCTTGCTCAAGCACTGGGGCATTGCGGGGAATGTCACACTCCACGTAATATGTTAGGTGGACTTAAAACTAAAATGTACTTTGCTGGATCAAAAGATGGGCCGGAAGGAGAACTTGCTCCGAATATCACTCCACACAAAAAAACAGGAATCGGAGGATGGAGCAAGGTTGATATCAGTTATTTTTTACAAACTGGAATGAAACCTGACGGCGACAATGCGCAGGGTTTAATGGGAGAAGTTATAGAATTTGGCTACCAGAATTTACAGGAAAAAGATTTGTACGCGCTGGCTGAATATCTGCTCTCATTGGAACCAATTTCAAATGAGTTAAATACAGATTTATCAAATTAAACTGACTTTCAAATCCCATCACTGAAATAGATAGGCGTTTTTATCTTTTGACTTACTTATCATAGGAATTATTTTGAAAAGCCCAAAAGAACAGTAATTGCGGACACTTTTTAAGATCAGTCAGCTGGAAAATATTGTAAAACATCATCAAGAGTTTTTATTTCAAGA
>Ga0187827_10001708_pt1 | contig 31601 bp, 29 predicted proteins | sample ETNtaG_39_FD_167969 | JGI IMG/M metagenome (GOLD analysis project Ga0187827, IMG submission 167969) | Marine microbial and viral communities from oxygen minimum zone, Eastern Pacific Ocean - ETNP2014_SV_150_PacBio MetaG (Illumina Assembly) | ecosystem: Environmental > Aquatic > Marine > Hypoxic...
CGCAATCAGCTTTGCTGTCATCACAAACCTTGTCTCCGAAATAACTCGCTTTACATTTACTGGCTGTAGTGGTTGATGATGTACTTGGTTTAGTAGTTGATGGTGTAGATGTTCCCGAATATGGGTCTGTTACTGCTTGTACTGTGTTTGGTGATTTTTCTTCTAATCCTAAACTAACTACTGTATCTGCTCCAACACACTTATCAAACCCAGGTTTTCCGTTTTTGAGTGTCTGACATTCATTGCATTCAGACTGTGAATATGATTTATAATATTCTCCGCAATCAGCTTTGCTGTCATCACAAACCTTGTCTCCGAAATAACTCGCTTTACATTTACTGGATGTAGTAGTTGATGTTGTTTGTGGTTGTGTTGTTGTTAGTTCACCATAATTATCATACTCATCGTAGAATGCATAACCAGTCGGAGATTGAGTATTAAAAAGAAAGGTGCCAGTAACTGCAAGAATAAATAATAATGTAACTGCAAAAGTATAGGGGTGTCTCAACTCTTTTGATACCATTTGTATTCTAGTATACTCTTTTAATTAACTTATATTTAAAGATGTGTATTAATTATTCAAGAAACTGAATATAACAAATATAATTGTCCTGATAGAAAATCCTTGTGCTATTTTTTTTAAAGTATAATCATTATTTCTAACTAACAACGCAGCGCTATACAACCAGCAATAGTACCGCAATCACCACATCTGGCAACATTATAGGTATCGGCAAGTGTATTACAAAACTCTTCTAAGCATGAATTAACATCATTATTACAACCTCGCCTACATAATTCGGATTCTGTTACAGGTATAGCTGTTGTAGGTTTACAACAACATACATCATTTTCAACCACATCAGTATAAGTTCCTGCTACCTGTCGTTCCTTTTCCCCTCTTGTGCACTCAGATAGAAGTTGCGAACTAGGTATCATTCCAAATGACTCACAATTGCTTTTGCATGTCGCAGTACTGTCTACTCCTGCAACAAAGCTACCAATCCTCCCAGTAAACACCGCAATCAAAACAACCAGAACAATAAGTGCTATAGCAACTATTATAATGACATTAATAGAAAGTCCTTGGGATTTCTTATTCATTATAGCACCTCTTTATTATATAATATTCTTATGAAATAAGTTATATATAAACGTTTTGATTTTTTAGTAGCAGACAAAAGTAAGTGCTTATAATTCTCTGCTACTAAAGTTTGAAAGACAAAACAAATTAAATTAATCTTTTTTTGTTTTCTTCTTTTTATAAAAAGTTTCAAAAAGTTTCTCTCTCTTCTCTTTCTTTGCTTTTCTTCTTTTTTTTACAATTTTCCCTATTTTCCTTTTTTCTTCTGGTGTTCTAAAAACCTGCACATACTTAGATATAGAATCCAAAACATTTGGAATTTTTTTAGGCTTGATCAAATAATCCTTATAGTAATAAAATACATAACTGCCAGCTCCAAATATAATTATTATGATAACAACAATAAACAGTGTTTTGCCAATCCCATTAGACTTGCTTACAGGATCTAAAGGAATTGTACCTATTTCTTTTTTATCGTCTTCGTCACCCTCTTCTTCCTTGTCCAATATCATACCAACACCTGGTTTTGTTTCTGAACATGTATTAGAGATACATTCAAGACCATCTTCACAATCCTCATCAACATTACAATTTTGTCCCACCAAACATTTATTTCTGCACGCTCTGCCGCAATCTATATCAGATTCATCACCATTCATTATACCATCATCGCAGCTTGGACAAGAACTATCTTGGTTACCGCAATTCTCACAATAATCAACAGAAACAAATACACCTTTATCGCACCATTGCTTTAGAGTTAAGTTGCATGTTTTGTCTACGCAGAGTTCATCAGATTCTATTGCCTCAACATCCGTGTCAGCATCTGCAATAGACTTATTATTCTCTGATAAGTTTATTTTCGCAGTATACAGTACTGTATCTGGTAATGAGTTTGATTGGCCATCATTAACCCTTAAGTTAAACAAATAACCCCCAACCATATCTGCAATAAAGGCCGGATTATGTATATCGGTATCTGAAAGTCTGGCTTTGCTGCCAACAGGTTTAAAAACAATTGCCCATTTGAATGTTAAAGGAGCATTTTCCATATCCGAGCCAGAGCCTTGCAGTTCTACTTCTTCTCCTGCTTTAACCTCTCTATCAACACCAGCATCTGCAATCGGCCTGGTATTATCCTGATCAAATTGCGCATAGGCACAAATACTAAATAACAAAAACAGAATCCAAAAACATAATAATTTGTTGTGTGTCATCTGCCTAAAATCTTAAACAAACTTTTTAAATCATGCACGCTTCTCATTTCAGAAGGTTTTTTGGCAAAAGAAGCAATTGCAGTTTTTGTCCTGGTCTTCTTGCACATTTTTATGTTTTGCTTCATTCTTCCTAAGACTACATGTTTGTCCCCTGAGTTTAAAATAGAGCTTAATGAGAATCCTATAGTTACGTTATTCTCCTTTGCCAATTTGCACATAATATGGTTCAATCCAGAAGCTCTTTGATGAATAAAATCTCTTTTAGTGCTATCTTCAAAAGCAAATATCATATCTGCTTTTGATTGTTCTATAATCTCCCTATCGTCACCAAAACTTTTAACAGCAACGAAAACTTTTTCATGACGATTCTTGATTATGTTTCTGCTGTCTGCTAATATCCCCGTATATACTTTAATTTTCTTTGATTCAAATTTTTTTCCGTATTCATTAATATCATAAAGAAAACGCAAGGCATTGTAACCTAGTTTTTCTGCCATTGCAATGAACTCTTCTTCATTATTGTTGGGTATTACAATGTCCATCATTTTATCAACTACACATAGTCTATTCAACATTTATAAACAATACTATTTAACTGTTATTGTTGGTTTAAGGTTGTTAATTATTTCTAATAAACTACAACGCCAAGCTATGCCGGAGCGGACTTTAGACAAAATGTTGCATCTTGATATCATTTTTTATATGTCATTTAGTTATGATGCACAATATTTTAATTTCGGATTTATTGTTATTCTGCCCACCCGCCTCCCCTGAATTGGCAATGCTTGGCTTTGCTTAATTATTCAGCAAACTCTATTGTGGTTTCCATAGGAAACAAAGGAGGCATATTTCCTTAAATATTCATATCAAAATCCCTCTATTTAAAGACAAAAGTATTTAAATAGAACCCCGTTTTTAAAGGTTTATAAATAAATTTTACTCGTGGGGGTGTAAAAATGGCTAAAAAAGTTTCTAGAGACATCAAGATAGTCAACATAGTTGTCTCTACTTCTCTAGAGCACGATATACCTTTGGAAAAGATGGCTGCTACACTAAGTAACACCGAATATAATCCAGAACAGTTTCCAGGGCTTGTTATAAGGGTAAGGGAGCCTAAAACATCTGCTTTAATCTTTAGTTCTGGTAAAGTGGTCTGTACAGGAGCTAGGACCATTGATAAAGTCAGGGAGAGCATAAAGAAGATAATAAAGAGCCTGGAAAAAATAAATATAAAGATTACGATAACACCAGAAATAAAAATCCAGAATATTGTAGCATCAGGCGGTGTTGGAATGGACTTGAACTTAAACGAGCTTGCGACAAAATTGCAGAACGTTGAATATGAGCCAGAACAATTCCCTGGTCTTGTCTATAAACTGCCTCCAACAAAGACCAACCCTCAAGCAACCTTCTTATTATTTAGTAACGGGAAGATTGTCTGCACAGGAACTAAAAGCGAGAAAGAAGTTCATATGGCACTGGATAAACTGATAGAAAATCTCAAGAAAGCCCGAGCATAATTTTTCTTTTTTGGCCCACAACCACTGGACATCCGCGCGTCAGATTTATAAATAAGTAAGAGGTGTATGTAATTCATGCAAGAATTAGTTAAGACAGATGCGTCAGAGCAAATAAAGAGTTTCCAAGATTTTCTGGAGTCTTTTTACTATTCGCAGATTGTTGAAAATTTAAGAAAAGACAATAAATTTGTTATTGTGGATTTTGTAGAGCTTTCTAAGTTTGACATTGATTTGGCTAATGAGTTGTTGGAAAATCCAGAAGATACCATAAAGGCAATTGAATTAGCAATAGAGCAATTCGACCTGGAGAATATAAAAGGTTTTAAGGTGCGTTTTAAAAATCTGCCTAGCAACCAGAAGATTATGATAAGGAACATAAGAAGCAAACACATCAACAAACTTATGTATACTGAAGGTATTGTAAGGCAGAAATCAGATGTAAGGCCGCAGGTAACTACTGCAAAGTTTGAGTGCCCTGTATGTGGCAATATAATCAATGTTTTGCAGTTAAATGGAAGTTTTAAGGAGCCTTCAAAGTGCGGCTGTGGAAGAAAGGGAAAATTTGTTTTGCTCTGCAAAGAACTTGTTGATGCCCAGGGAATTGTCTTAGAGGAGGTTCCTGAAAGCCTCGAAGGCGGCGAGCAACCAAAAAGAATCAATATCCTTCTTAAGGACGACTTGGTAAGCCCGCTTAGTGAGAAAAAGACAAACCCTGGCAGTAAGATTAGTGTTGTTGGTGTCATTAAAGAAGTCCCCATTATATTAAAGACCGGGTCTAAATCAACTAGATTTGACCTCATGGTAGAGGGAAATTACATTGAAGCAGTTGAGGAAACTTTTTATGAGGTTAAAATTTCAGAAGAAGATGAGCAAAAAATAATTGATCTTTCTCAGGATCCGGAATTGTTTTCGAAACTTATTGCTTCTGCCGCACCTTCTATATATGGTTATGGAAAAGTTAAAGAAGCCCTGTTATTACAGCTTGTAGGTGGCGTTAGAAAGGTCAGAATCGACAAGGTTGTCAGCAGAGGAGACACACATATTTTGCTTGTTGGTGACCCAGGAAGTGGAAAAAGTGTAATGTTAAAAAGAATTGGTACTATGGCGCCCAAGGGTAGGTATGTGTCTGGCAGGGGGGTTTCGGGCGCTGGATTGACTGCTTCTGTTGTAAAGGATGAATTTTTGAAAGGTTGGAGCCTGGAAGCTGGTGCATTGGTTTTGGCGTCTAATGGTATTTGTTGTATAGACGAGATGGATAAAATGACCCCGGAAGACAGGGATGCCATGCATGAAGCACTTGAACAACAGACTATAAGCATTTCAAAGGCAAACATACAAGCAACTTTAATCTCTAGGACTACAGTACTTGCAGCTGCAAACCCAAAATTTGGCAGGTTTGATCCTTACGGAATAATTGCAGAACAGATAGACATGCCTCCTGCATTAATCAACAGATTTGATCTTATTTTCCCGATTAAGGACTTGCCAGATGAGACTAGGGATGAAAAGATGGCAAGCCATATACTTAAACTACATCAGAACCCTGACATTTATGAGCCTGAAATACCTACAGATTTTCTAAGGAAGTACATTGCATATGCAAAGCAGAAATTTGACCCAAGTATTACAAATAGAGCTTTACAAGAAATAAAGGATTTTTATCTTAAAATGCGTCTTAGCGGGGGAGTAGAAGAAGGCATAAAAGCAATCCCCATATCAGCAAGACAATTAGAAGCTCTCGTAAGGCTCACAGAAGCATCTGCAAGGTTAAGGTTGAGCAATAAAGCAACAGAGGAAGATGCAAAAAGGGCTATTGAGCTTGTCGAATATTGCTTGATGGAGGTTGGCCTAGACAAGGAAACTGGAAAGATAGATATTGACAGAATAACAACCGGAATTCCTGCATCTCAAAGAAGCCATATAAGTGTAGTAAAGGAAATCATTAATGATTTAGAGAGCAAAGTAGGAAAAACTATTCCAATTGATGATATAATCGAGGAAGCAAAAAACAAGGGCATTGAGGAAGCAAAGGCAGAAGAAGTTTTAGAAAAATTAAGAAGAGTTGGTGAAGTATTTGAGCCGCGTAGGGGATTTTTAAGTAAGATTTGATATCTTATTTCTTATACTTTTTGTATTATGCATAGATAACTTACTTATTGTTTAATGTATAACCAAAAAGAGTTCTATACGGCCTTTGCTTCTGCTTTTTTAACTGGTTTCATTAAAGCATATTGGATTGTCATTGTAAGGCGACCTAGGATCACGCCTATTACAAAGATAAAAAAAATCTTAGCATATAGTAATATTTCGGGCATATTTGCATTCATAAGGGCGACTAAGTGATCAAATTAGAAAAATATGCCCTAAGCAAACTATAAGAAGTATTTACACTATTTATTTCCTATATAATACTTATAATGTATTGTATTTATCTACAAAAAATATATAAACACCATAATGTTGCTTTGTTTTGGGGGTGTTAATTTCTTGCCTGAAGCAGAACAAAGATTTCAAAAAAGGCAGACTGCATATAAGATAAGAATCAAAGATATACTTAATTTTAAATACATAAAAACAGAGGGTTTTGCTCCCAACTATCTTGAAGCAAATGACCGGGAAATATCTAGAATTAATATAATGGGCGTTGTAGTGCAAAAATCAGAGATAAACAATTATAAGATATTAACTATAGATGATGGCACGGGAAAAATTTCTGCCAGAGTTTTTGAAAATGATGTGTTATTAGATAAAATAAATGTAAGTGATATTGTGCTTATAATCGGTAGGCCAAGAGAATTCTCTTCAGAAAAATATATACTTATTGAGGTGATAAAGAAGATTGCTCCTGCTTGGGCAAAAGTAAGAAAATTAGAATTAGGGAATGCCCCACAAGATAATAGTGCCCAGGATAACAATAACCTTGTTTCAAACAGCAACCAAGTTGAAGAAAGTGTTGTTGATTTAGGTACTAACAACAAGATTATTAAGTTGATAAAAGACCTTGACAAAGGTGCTGGTGTTTCTATTGAAGATCTCTCATCAAGAGATATTGGAGACATAGATAAGAGGATTGATGCTCTTCTAAAGGAAGGAGATATTTTTGAGGTTAAGCCTGGAAAATTAAAGGTTTTAGAATAAGATTGGGGTTACCCAAACTTCTAAAGCGGCTGCCAACAACAAGAATAATAGTGATATTATCAGCAATTCGGAAATATCAAAAATTATGTGTGAAAACTTTTCATCTTTGTAATGTTTTTTTATTATCGCCACAGAAATTATACCTCCAGCTAAACCCCCAACAATATAACCTAGTATTTCCGGGATGCCGTGCAATGAATATCTTAGCAGCCCAATGGATGCAAGACTAAAGTAATCTGAAATTTGATAAAGGCCTATAGCCCCTGCATAATCACCTATATTTGACCTAATAAAAGACCCTATAGCAGCGCCTATAACACTTGCATTCCATGTCAAAATAAAAATTGCCCCGGCCCCGTAAATAAACGCAAATAATATTGCAAATGCCAGGACCTTGATATTATTAAGAAGTATTTTGGAGAAAGTAGAAAATTGTTGGTAGGCATTGCCGGATACCTGATTGTTAATCGCTTCTATCGTAGTAGTTTGCATGCCAAAAACCATACCTATAGTCCCGGAAGGTAGAAAAACATACCAGACTACAAAAGACACAGTCATACCCAAAAAAAGAAACATCAAGAAAACAATTGCTTTATTATGCTCTTTCAGAAGGGTTATTTCTTCAGATATTTCTAAATCTTTACTTTCTTCAAGTCTCATTGTGTTATAAACTATGGGAAGGCAGGCCATAACTGTAAAAAAAACCATTACTACGCTTGCCTGGTCTTTAAAAATCCACAAAGACAGAACTATAGCAATAGAAGAATAAAGAAACCCTATAAAAAACATCTCCCAAGGCTTCTTTTCAGCCTTTAAAGGGTTAAGTAAGGATTCTAATACCATACCTTGTCTAAAATATGCCTTATTTATATACTTTTTTAATATGCTCTAATCAATAATTAAGTTTAAATATGAACAAGAAATACCCATGAACATGGAAGAATATAAAAAGCTTTTAGAGAAGGTAAGGAAAGAACTGCCAGAACATGTTTTTCAGAAAGAAAGATTTGAGATACCCAAGGTAAATGGCCATATACAAGGCAATAGGACAGTAATAAGTAATTTTTTGCAAATAGCTAACATCCTTGGCAGAAATCCTGAAAACATGCTAAAGTTCATATTAAGAGAATTGGCAACACCTGGAGAAATAAAAAAAAGTGGAAGCGTTATAATGGGAACCAAAGTCCCTGCATCTAGGATTAATGAAAAGATAAAACAGTATGCTAATTCTTATGTATTCTGTTACGAATGCGGCAAACCAGATACAAAAATAGAAAAAGAAGGAAACTTCAGTTTTCTGAAGTGCACTGCATGTGGAGCAAGGCATACTATAAAATCTAAGGTAAGGTTATAATTTAATACTTTACCCAAACCATCTACCAAGCCCTTCCTGTTTTTCCTTTTCCTTGCCAAACAGGCTTTCTACTCCCCTTTTAGTAAGCTCAAGGCTTTGTTTCAAATATAAGGGCAAGTTATATTTATCCGCTAGAGATATTGCAGGCTCGAGATATTTTACTATAGAACCCTCAGATATTGTAAAGATGATTTTTCCGTCACATTTTAGACATTTCCCAATAAGAGGCGGTCTTCTGTATTTTTCATTGCATGTGCTGCATCTAAACTGTTGTATTGAGAATTTTCTTAAGTTCCCTTTTATATCTCTAATAAGGTGTTTTTCTATTACTAACCTGGCCACATCCAACTCATCAACAGCCCTTATCTTATCCGCTAGTTCCATTTGCCCTTTAAGTTTATCTTCCATAGAAGGGATTATTTTATATGCAGAACATACTGCACCTATGTTCATATCAGAAACATTATGTGTAAAACCGAAATTATGATATTGGTCATTTGTCTCCAGCCTCTTGCCAAACTGCTCGATTTCAACTTCTCGTGGTTGTTTAAAGTTCATGCACGCTTCATAAAACTCTAGAGGATATTTCCAGGCTATATCCAAATCAAAGGCCATATCATCAACTTCGGCAGGTATAAGTTTAGATGTTAAAACTAATGGCGCATCTTGTGTGGACCCTCTTTTATCAGGAAGGTATTGCTTAGAGAAATTTAACATCACATCCATAAGTAGTGTTACAGAAGCTTCATCGCCGTCGCAGTCTCTTCTAGTGGCTGCGTGAAGCATAGGGTGTGCAAACAATCCTTGGGTTTTTGAAAACCCTATGATTCTGCCTACAACTGCTGCGGATGTATGTGGAGCAAGTACTACAACTAATGTTCCTAGCAGGTCTTTTTCTGATTCCATATTATAGAATTTGTCAAGCTTGTAGAGCTCTTTTAACATATCATCAACAAAAAAAGAAGCTTTGAGAAGAATTTTATCTGCTCCTAATTCTGGGCTTTCATTGCATGCAGGCAATATTACGTCTTGTGGCATAAGCTCGAGTATCTGGTACTCATTTACAAGCTCAGCACCAAAAACATCCTCTTTATAACCCAGCTGCCTAAGCTTTTCAACAGGCGCATTTATTTCCTTAGGCTTAAAGTGTGTTATAGGAAGTTGAGTCATATCATACCTTATTGTGCCCTCTTTATTAACGCATAGATCGTACCTTGCCCTAAAAACACCTTTTATGAAATGTTCTGGTATATGATTTTTATTCGCGGTCCCCCTAACACCTTTTATAAGATCTGGATATGTCTTAATATTGAGTTTTTTTAAATATCCATCAAAATACTCTTTAATATTTATTGTCTGTTTTGTATAAGTAGCTGCACACCCGTGTCTACATTCTTCTTTATCTATCAAACCACAGGTATTGCAATAATATCTTTTTTTTGTTTTACTGTCGCATACCTCGCATATACTAAAGATCGTTTTTTTGTTGCACTTTTCACAATAAAAGATTGGGAATTCTGCTGTTATCTTATTGCTCTCAAAAGTGCTTTGGAAAGACCTTAATCTGCCTCCTTCTTCACCAATAGGAAACAGTACATGCGGGCTCCCTGTTAATTTTCTCATTTTAGCCTTCTCTGGCCTGCCCATCCTAGCACCTATAAAGATGCCAGATTTATCCCTTATTTTTACATCAGAAATTTTATTTACAAGTGAAAGGACATCAGGATTTTTATTTGTTTCTTGGTCTATTTCAATTATATTTTTTTCTGTACGCCTATTTAAGTTAAAGATTTCAGAAATTGTGTGAGCATTATCATCTTCTATAACTATAAATTCTTTATTTGTAACCAAATGTGGAATGCCTAACTTGTCAAGAATTGATTTTAAATGTTCATCATATTTAATTATTATTTTTGTTACCTCCTCTTCTGTAGAGGTTATTCTCGAATCAGCAATATAATTTAATAAATCAAAAAAATTCTCTGCAGATATTAGTTTCCAGTGATATGTGTATTTTGGATGTAATGGTGTATTTAGTTTCCTTGATATTGCAAATGCTGTTTTTGCAGTTACCCTGGTATCTACAGGATCTTTGAATAATTTTTCCAAAAAGATTTTTTCAATTTCCACTAGAGATGCTAATTTTTCAACGTCTAAAGTTCCAAATGTGTTAACGACTGCACGCTCAACTTCTAAAATCCACCACTCCTCACAATAGCCTGGGGGCAGTAATGTATGGGCCCTGTTGTAGAAGTCTCCATAACTTATTAGAATATCCCCTAAAAATAATATCTCTTTTATATCATTTACTACCTTTTTTGCAATCTTTTCATCATCCAGCCTTAAAACACTGTCGTCTTGTAATTTTACAATAGGCCCTTCAATACTGTCACAAACAGTTATTGCTGTTGCTTTCCCGGGCCTCTCTAGTTTGAGTTGTGTTCCTGTTGCCAGATATTTTTTTAATATATGCATGGTAGATGGATGTATTGATGTTGATGAATAGCCAGAAATTCTGCCTCTCCCGTATCTTAATCTAAAGCCCCCAGCTGCTAGAGGATGCGACAAAACAGGTCTTCCTGCTACCAAATCTTCTATAAAAGTGTATACTGGCAGTATTTTGTTTTTACTTTGTTTGTTTTTTGCTTTGGCATTTTTCTGTAAAGAGACAAATTCGCCAAAAAAAGACCAATGCGCCATATCAAAATCTTTTGACCACCTAGATAGGGTGTCCCAGAGTTTTGAAGCTTTTTGTGCTACACATTCCCCCAGTACAAGGCACGGCCCGCTTCTTATTTTATTTGTTTCGATTCTGTCTAAATCCTTGTAATTAGAAACTTCTATGTTCTCGGAAGAGTCTCCATCTACCTGTACTGGCAAATTTTTGACAATAAACCTTATTTCTTTCTCACTAGGCAAATATTGTAAATTTGTAACCCTCTCATGATAATCGTGAAGCTCAGTTACCATCCTCCTTATTTCCTTTTCTGTGGCATCGTACACATCATAGCCCATTTTTTTTCTTATGTAGTCTGCTATAACCACAGAAAGAGCTCCAGCTGTCCCGCCAGCACTTCTTATAGGCCCGGAATACATCAAACAGAAATATTCTTTTCCATCCCTCCTCTTCTTTAATTTTAATTCAACAAACCCCTCTAAAGGACTTGAAACCACCCCAAGAGTTAAGTATGCTAAGCCCACCCTTATGCCTGCTTCCATTGCTTTTATTTTGTCTTCAAATTTACAGAACTTTTCATTGACAACTTCCAAGGATATAGAAAGAGCTACTCTCCAGTCTAATTTACCATACTTTTTTTCTAGTTCTTGTATCCTCTTTGATAACCCAGAATTTATTATATTTGGTATTAAAGCGCCAATCATTCCCTCTACTCTCTCGGCCATGTTTTTGGTTAAAGGTATGCACACTTGTTCTTCTGGGTCATACCCTCGCTTTCTTGCTTTATTTGCTACCTTATATGCAGCAGCAACATTATGTTCTATCTCCCCAAAATAATTATTAATATCTTCTCTCATTTTATTCTTATTTACTTTCCAAACTTTAGCATCTTTATATGCCTAGTTTGCAAATTTACTATAGGTACCCTGCTTGGTTCTGGGTTGTGTCCTACTTTTTCTTGGAACGTTGTTTTGCTTTGCCAGCAGCTGCCAGAAATTAAAGTAACATTCTTGTAATTTGCTGCTGCTGCTTTATGTATATGACCACTAACAAAAAAATCAGGAATCTTGTCTATAAACAACGAGTCTGTGTTGGCATCTGGGGCATATAAAGTAGAAGTATATGATGGTGCCAAATGCCTTTTTTGTAACAAAAATTTCATTAAAAGATCTACCCTATCATAGCCGCCTTTGTTTCTTATAGATTCTACTTCTGCAAAATAGAAATCAAACGAATAGCCATGATAAATCAAGACATCAAAACCAGGAAAATTATCTGATGAGTGTATATTCACAATAGATGGATTTGAAACCATAGTGGCATTTGGTAAATTATAGAGTGGCGCTGCAAAATCTTTGTAAACGGCCAATTGGGGTTCTGCCAGCCTCATTGCATCGTGATTCCCGGGGCATATTATTAGTTTTATTTTTGGGGGTATTTTGCTGAGAAAGTCTGCACATACATTATATTGGTCTTTTATGTCTTTTATCTCAAGTTCCTTCTCTTGGTTGGGGTAAACACCACAACCATCAACTAAATCCCCAATAATAAATATATATTTAACTTTTGATGCTATTTCTCTTTGTGTTTTGCTGCCTAGCTCGCAATTTGTCCACTTTAAAAATCTATTAAAATCATCTTCCAAAAAATTTTTAGATCCTATATGTGTATCTGATAAGAATAGAGCATACGTTTCTTCCTTTGTTTTTTTTATTTCTTTGGTAAGGGGTATGTCTGGGGATAGTAACTTGTTTGCAAATATTATGTTATTACCATTCACCCCGACTACACCTATCACCTCATCTAGCACAATATCCTGCACTGCCCTGAACAAATCTGGCCTGTTTTTGTTTACAAGCACATTCATATACCCTGTTTTGTCTTCTACTGTAAGGATGTAATTGTTGTTTTTTGTTTGTTTCTTATCCTGTACCATTCCGATAACAGACACTTGCTCTCTGTCCCTTTTATTAATCAGCCTGTTTATTGACATTGTATTCTGAAGTTCTTGCCTTTGTTTCAAAATTTTTTCTATCGCCTCATACCTATTATTGAAATATTGTATAAAGTCGTTTGCTTCTCTTTTTTTTGGTATTTTATCATAAGAAAAAACTATTTTTACGCTATTGTCTAGCTTTATTTTTTCTGCGGTTTTATCCCGGGCATCATGAACCAGAATTTGTTCAAATAAGTGCTTGTTGTCATCATTCCCTTTTTTTTCTGATGTTGCTTTAAACTTTTCCAGTTCTGGCCAATCCAGCTGCAAATTTTGTTCACGCCCAAAAAGATCTTTTATTTTATCACTAAGAACCGCCATGTCTTTAGAGCTTTCGCCTTCAATTAGTCTGCAAAACTCAGATAAATTTTTTTCGTTCTCAAGATATTTTAACAAATCGTGGTTAACGAGCAGGCCTTTTTTTAGAAACACCTCCACTATATTTTTTCTCTTTGTTTCGATTGTTTGCATTTTTAGACCAATGCTAATTCCTCTTCAAGAATTTTTTTGGTTAGTGGAAGAACTGATAGTGGAACAGACAAGATTATCTCTCTTGTCCTGCCGTATCTCCCTTTTGATATTGTTCTTGTGTTTATGATGCCAATTACTTCAAATTCTCGTATAATATCAGAAACTCTCCTTTGGGTCAGCGGCCTTAACCCAATCTTAAAACACACTTTTTTGTATAGATCATAGATCTCTCCTGTGTAGATTGATAAATTTTTATTCTTTGTAGATAAGATGGAAAATAAAACTGCTTGAAATTGTTTTGGTTGGGTCTTTATAATATCAAATATCTTTTCTCTTTCCATTTTTTCTTCTGCTTCATCAATATGTTCTGTTGAAATTGTTTTGCTCTTGCCTCTTTCTGCTATCTCTCCTGAAACCCTCAATAACTCTATTGCTTTTCTTGCATCTCCGTGTTCTCTTGCTGCATACGCGGCACATTTTTCAATAACTCCTTGTTCAATTACATTTTCCTTAAACGCCTTTAACGCCCTTTCTTTGAGTATTTTCTGCATCTCTAGTGCATTATAGGGTGGGAAAAACATGTCTTCTTCTGACAAGGATGATTTTGCCCTGGCATCTATGTTTTCTATAAAAGTTATATCATTTGAAATGCCTATTATTGTAATCTGAGAGTTTTTTAATTCTTCATTTATTCTTGTTAGGTTATAAAGCACACTATCTCCTGTTTTTTTGATTAGCTGGTCTATTTCATCCAAAACAAGCAAAACACCGCACTTCTCTTTTTCAACAGCGTTATAGAATATTTTATATATTTCATCAGTAGGCAACCCTGTGGAAGGTACCGATTTTCCGAAAAAACTGGCCAGTTGTGCTATCAGCCTGTACTCTGTATCTGCAACCCTTTTTAATTTGCAGTTAGTATATATTATTTTTAATGGAATGTTTTTGTTTTTAGAAACCTCATTCATATTATCTACAATATGTTTGATTGTAAGTGTTTTGCCAGTGCCCGTGTTTCCATAAATAAAAAGGTTGGATGGTTTTTCTTGTTTTAACGCGGGCGCCAAGATACTTGCTATCTTCTTTATCTCTAAATCCCTATAATATACAGTCTCTGGCATGTAAGAGGCCAGCAATGCGCCCCTATCAATGAATAAAGACTCCTCATACAAGAATTCTTCAAAAAAAGACACGAGACTCTTTTTTAACATACCATTTTCCATAGGAAATATACCTATTTAAACCTTTTGTTTGCCTCTTACAGCTACGTTTCCTGTGGAGAATAAAGCATCTATTGTATATGATATTTATGATAAATATTAATTATTTAATTATATTATTTATATAATTATTTTCAATATAGAAAAAATATAATAATAATTTTTAAAATAAAAAACACCAGACTATAAATTAAACATACAAACAAAACCAACGTTTTCCATAAGAAACAAAGGACTAGGAATGCTTTCATCATTTTATAGTAATAAACATAGTAAGATTTAAATACTCACAATAAATACCACACTATATGACTACAGACCAAGAAACAATAAAAAAGATAAGATTGTTTGGTTTAAACACTTACGAAGCCAAAATTTGGGCTGCGTTATTGAGCAGAAACATTTCAACAGCCGGCGAACTATCAGATATAGCGGATGTTCCACGCTCCAGAAGCTATGATGTTCTTGAAAGCCTGGAAAAAAAGGGATTTGTTGTTATGAAGCTAGGCAAGCCAATAAAATATCTTGCTGTTCCTCCTAAAGAAGTTCTGGAAAGGGTCAAAAACCAAGTAGAGAAAAAAACAGAAAAACACCTGTCAACGATTAAAAGCACAAGCTTCAGCAATTTAATAAATATATTCCAGGAACTATATGAAAAAAGCACAAACCATACAGACAACATAGTAGCTGTTCTAAAAGGAAGAAAAAACATTTACAAACATCTTAGTTTTTTATTCGGGAACGCAAAAAAAGATATATTATTTTCAGTAGAAGCCGGAGCAGAAGAATACTCTAAAATCATAAACGAAGCAAAAGACAAATCCAAAATAACAACAAAGTTATCTGATACAGGATTAAGAATGTGTGTTGTAGATGAAGACAATACACTTATATTTCCTATTAGCAAAAAAGAAGTACACCAGGATTATGATTTGTGTGTATGGATCAAGAACGAACACACAACAAAATTCTTGAAGCAGCTATTAACATTCGCTTGATTAACACATAAAAACATTATAATACGAAAAGTTTTTATATACATCTATTTTAATACAAAATAATAATCATTTACAAAAAGAGGTGGTTGAATTGCCTTTAGGTGTTCAGGAAATTACATTGGCTGTAATTGTAGGTACTTTGGGTGCAATAGTCTATTCATTAAGAGTTCTTGTTCTTATGGAAAGAAGAATAGCAAGGATAGAATTACATATAGAAAGAGCTGTTGGTAAGGTAATGAAAGAAGAAGTTAGAATTGAAAAAACTTTAAAGAAGAAAAGGAAATAAATAATTTATTTTTTTATTTAATCATTTCTTCAAATAACAAACCTTTGCTTTTAGCCGTATCAACATCGATAATAACACTTTTCTTTGTTTCCGACATATCCTCTAAAGAAACAAAATACCAGTCATGACCTTTAAACCTTATTGCAATCCACGGCTCAGCACCAAAAACATCAGCAAATTTCCTCAATTGTTCAATGTCTTCTTTAGGTAAATATTTGTTTTCTTCTATACACGTTTTGCATTCAATTGCCAGTTTCCTCAATTTGTTTGAAGCCAAAATATCAGCAGAAGGATACCTCATTGACCCAGAACCTGCAACCCTTACTGCAGACCACGAATCAACACCCCAAAATCTATGTAAAAGATCTCTCTCTGCGTTTATGCCTTTGCTTTTGCGGGACATTTTTTATAAATTAATTTTCATAAAATCCTTTGCGCATAAAACATTATCAAAATAATCTCTTGCATCCTCTTCAAGTTCATGCGCATTTTTGTATCTTGCGCTGAAATGAGTTAATACAAGCTTTTTTGTGTTGCTTCTGTTAGCCATCTCTGCTGCCTGCTTGGCAGTCATATGCCCATACTCCTCTCCCTTTTTTTCTAAATTCGAGGCATAAGTAGATTCACATATCAATAAATCAGAATCTTTAGCTAAAATATCTGCTTCCTTGCAGGGAACAGTATCGCTTATAACAGTTACCTTCTTCCCCTTCACAATATGTGTGGCCTTTCCAACATCAACCTTCTTCCCTTTCCACACAACACTTTTACCATCTTGCAATTTACCCAATAAAGGTCCTTCTGGAATGCCCATTTTTTTCACAAATTTCAAAGTTATTTTTCTTTTATCCCTTTCAATAATATTATATCCCAGTGTTTCAATATTATGGTCTAAAGGTTCAGCTTCTAAAATAATATCCCTACCAACAAAAAACTTGCCACTTTTAACTTCATGAACCTTTAAATCTATTCTTCTGTCAAATACAAAAACACCAAACATATTTTCCATAAATTTCTTTGTTCCAACAGGGCCATAAATCCTTAATGTTTTTTCATAACCTGTAGCACTCATACTCTGTATCAGACCAGGCAGTCCTAAAACATGGTCTCCATGCCAATGACTTATCAAAATTTTTGTAATGCTTGTCAGCTTCGCCCCTGCAACTTTTAGCTGCCTCTGCATCCCTTCCCCACAATCAATAAGAATTCCCTCAGAGCCATAGCTAATTAAAATCCCGCTCTGGTTCCTTTCTTTAGTGGGCACCATTGAAGAAGTGCCCAAAAACAATATTTGCATCTTGCTATACAGTAATTAATACCCTCTTATAATTCTTTTTATTTTAGTAACATTTTTAAGTAAAGCAAAAAACTCTTTAGAGTTAAAAATGGCAAAAGCTAAGAAAAAAACAGAAAAGAAAGAAAAAGAAGAAAAAAGTCAAAAAATAAGATCAGAGCATGTTGGAGATAAGGTACTAACAGAAGTTTCAGATGCCTCAAGAGATTTGTATAACCAAAGTAGATATGGGGCTTTGCTCGATAATGGAAAACTGCAATTATCTCTCATTGAAGCCCTGTATCTTATGGAAAAAAATACTATCGCAGTTTACAAAACAAAAAACAAACAGATTAATTTTGATGAGTTTTCAAAAAAAGCAAAAAAACTGGAGACGAATTTCTGGATAAGATTTTGTGTATTTAGGGATATAAGGAACAGGGGGTATATAATAAAAACAGCATTAAAGTTCGGTGCTGATTTTAGAGTATATGACCGTGGTGTAAAACCAGGAGAAGACCACGCAAAATGGATTGTCTATGCAGTTTATGAGGGTTCAACATTAACATGGTATGAGTTTGCAGCTAAAAACCGGGTTGCACATTCAACAAGGAAACGTTTACTTATTGGTGTTGTCGATGATGAGAATTCAGTTAGCTATTGGGAGGTCCGGTGGATGCGGCCGTAACACAAAAAATATATAATAAATAAGCTCTTTCTTTTTCTTATGGAAGCAAACGAGAGAATCTTAGTCATTGTTAAAGAAAAAGGCCCGATTTTGCCAGCACAAATAGCAAGGGAAGTGAACGATAGTATACTAATGACCTCGGCAAGGCTTTCAGAACTGTTGTCAGCTAAACAGATAAAAATATCCAGCCTTAAAGTAGGTGGCTCTCCACTATATTACTCAGCAGGACAGGAAAACAAACTTCAAAATTTTGTAGACAACCTAAATGGAATGGAAAAAAAGGCATACAACACCCTATTGCAAAATAAGATTTTGAGAGATTCTTCTCAGGAGCCAGCAATAAGAGTAGCATTAAGGGAGTTAAAAGATTTTGCAGTGCCATTGCAGGTCAATTATGGTGACAATACAGAAATATTCTGGAAATGGTACTTAATGGACAATAAAGAGGCAGAGTCATCAATAAAAAATATACTCTCCAAAAAAGAAGTTATACAAAAAAAAGTATTTGAGAAGCCAAAAGAAGAAGCAAAGAAAGAGTCAATAGAATTAAAAAAAGATACAACTAAAAAAGAAAAGAAAACAATCGATAAAGCCTTGTTTTTTAAACAAATAAATAATTTTTTCAATAGTACAAAAATAAATATTACAGAAACTCACGAAATAAAGAAAAACACAGAAATAGATTTTATCATTGAGTTACAGACCCAAATAGGAAATGTAAGATACTTCTGTAAAGCAAAAAACAAGAAAAAGATTAATGAATCAGATCTTAGTACCGCTTTGGTGCAGGCTCAGTCAAAAACTCTTCCACTCCTCTTTTTGACTACGGGAAATATATCTAAAAAAGCAAAAGAAAAGCTGAATACAGATTTTAAGAATATAGTTTATAGGGAGATATAAATGGGAGTAGCATTAAAAGACGCCACTACAGCAAAAGAAATAGATTTAGATTTTTTAAAAGGTAAAACAATAGTTTTAGACACGTATAATATCCTATATCAATTTTTGACCACAATAAGGGGAAGAGATGGAATGCTCCTTAAGGATTCAAAAGGAAATGTGACTTCTCATCTAGTTGGTTTATTTACAAGAACATCTAACCTAATGCAGCGTGGCCTAAAATTAGTCTTTGTATTTGATGGTAAAGCTCCTAAACTCAAGCAGAAAGAACAGGAAAAAAGAAGTACTTTAAAATCAGAGGCAGAGAAAAAATACTTGGAAGCAAAGAAAATTGGAGATAAGGAAGAGATGAGGAAGTATGCTTCCAGAACCTCGCGATTAAGCAAGGACATGGTAGAAGAATCAAAAAAACTCATTTCTTTGTTAGGACTTCCGATTGTGCAGGCGCCTTCAGAAGGGGAAGCCCAGGCAGCATATATGGTGGGAAAGAACGAGGGATTTGCAGTCGGATCTCAAGATTTTGATTCATTAATACACGGAGCAACAAAATTAGTAAGGAATTTATCAATATCTGGAAAGAGAAAAAAAGGATCCTCTATAGGATACGATACAATAAAACCAGAACTGATAGATTTATCAGAAAACTTAAACAATTTGGGAATAGATCAAAATCAGCTTATAGCGCTGGCAATGATTGTCGGAACAGATTATAATCCTGGAGGTATTAAAGGCATCGGACCAAAAAATGCATTAAAACTCGTTAAACAATACAAAACAGATTTTGATTCTTTATTCAAGGAAGTCAAATGGAATGAAAATTTTGATTTTTCATGGACAGAAGTTTACTATTTAATTAAGAAAATGCCGACTACAGATAACTATAACTTAAATTTTGAAAATGTAAGAACTGAAGAAATTTACGAGCTTCTTGTTAATCAGCACGATTTTTCAGAGCAGCGTGTAAAACCAACATTAGAAAAACTCAAAAAAGAAACAGACGGAAAGCAGCAAAAATCACTAGGAGATTTCTAAAATGCCAAATAGATTAAAAGACCTGTTAAGGAAAAAATTGACGAAAAAAGAATTAGCTATCACACCATCATCTTTTGATATTGTCGGAAATATCCTTATTTTTTCAGATTTTCCTAAAGAATTATCCAATAAAGAAAAAATAATAGGTAATGTGATATTAAAAAATTACAAACAAATCAAAGCTGTCTTTAAAAAAACAAAGAAATATTCAGGGAAATACAGAACTCCAAAACTAAAATTGTTGGCCGGCTTGCAAAATAAAGAGGCAATACATAAAGAAAATAACGTAAGATTAAAATTAAATGTGGAAAAGGTTTATTTCTCTTCAAGGTTAAGTGAGGAAAGAAAAAGAATATTCCAGCAGGTAAAAAATAACGAATCTGTTTTAGTGATGTTTTCTGGTTGCGCAGTATATCCTCTAACAATAGCCAAAAACACAAAAGCAAAGAGCATAATAGGCATCGAAATTAATCCAATAGCACACAAATATGCATTAGAAAATTTAAAATTAAACAAAACTAATAATATAAAATTACTTCTTGGAGATGTAAAAAAAATCCTGCCAAAAATAAACAAAAAATTCAGCAGAATAATAATGCCCTTGCCAAAAGGAGCAGAAAACTTCCTCAATTTAGCATTAAATAAAATAAAGAAAAATGGAAATATACATTTTTATTGTTTTGCTGAAGAAAATAAATATGATAATATTACAAAAATTATCAACAAGGAATGCAAAAAAAAGAAAAAACGATGTAAAATACTAAGAATAACTAAATGTGGGCAATTTTCTCCGAGAGTTTACCGAACTTGTGTGGATTTTATAATCAAATAATAATTCTATTAGAAAAATTGTGTGCGCTCATCAGTTACTTTCCGTACTTCATCGACTTTCGTCTTGGAGGGTGTTCATCTTTATCATTGCGCACCATTTATACTAATGGACATAAATATTTAAGACTTTCCATTCAAAATTAAGGATTCCAGAACTTTTTGTTTATTTTTGGCAAAAAAAGAATATAGCAGAAGATGGGACAATATTACCAACAGAAACATATAAAGTAAAATTAGTATTAGAGCACAACGATTATGAAGAAGTCCTATATTTTGTTGAAAAACATCCAAGAGACCTTGATGGTAATGTTATTTTGAAAAAATATAAAGTGATATCTTATTCATGTTACAAAGAAAGTTAAACATTTACCCAAACATCCTTAAATAATCTTCTCCTTCTGCCTCTTCTCCCTGCCTTACTTTATCTATAGCTTTTAAGAAGTCCTTTCTTGTTACATTTGTTCTGTTATCCCTGATTGCAAAATACCCCGCTTCTGTGCAGACTGCCTTTATTTCAGCTCCGTTCAAATTTTCCATAATAGCAGCCAAATTACGTAAATCAACATCTTTACTTAAATCCATACTCTTTGAGTGAATCTTCAATATTTCCAGCCTAGCCTCATTTTTAGGTATTGGTATGTGTATGAGCCTGTCCAATCTTCCAGGTCTTACAACCGCTGGATCAAGTATGTCCTTTCTGTTTGTGGCACCTACAATCTTAACATTATCCAGAGGTTTAAAACCATCTATCTCTGCCAGCAGCTGCATAAAAGTCCTGTTTACTTCCCTTTCTCCACTGGTTCCTATCTCAACCCTTTTAGCAGCTAATGCGTCCAACTCATCTATAAAAACTATAGACGGGGATTTTTTCCTTGCCAGCTCAAAAATTTCTTTTACCATCTTTGCACCTTCTCCAATAAATTTCTGGACTAATTCAGAACCAACAACTTCTATAAAGGTGGAGTTTGTAGCTGAAGCAACGGCCTTTGCTAATAAAGTCTTTCCAGTACCAGGATCACCATAAAGCAGAATACCTTTAGGAGGAGTAATACCTACTTTTTTAAATAGCTCTGGCTTTTTTAATGGAAGCTCAACCACTTCTTTTATTTCCTGAGCCTGCACATCCAGCCCACCTATATCTTTCCAAGAAACTTTCGGCTTTTCCACTATAACAAAACTCTCTATATCAAACACTTTTGTTATAGTTACCTTTTTGATTATTGCGAGGTTTTTCTGGTCCACCAAAACAACGTCTCCAGACACAATCTTATCACATTCTTCTAAAACATTAACATAAAACTGGTTTCCATTAGGCAACCTTATTATGGCATTTTTCCCAAAAACATTCCTGACTTCAGAAACCATGAGGGGAGGAACCCTGAACCTGTCAAGCTCTTCTTTTAACTTACTTACACTTTCCTTAAGAATTTTGTTTTCTTCATTAATCTGGCTAGTATCTGTACTATGATTATAAATTACACTGTCCATAATATTCTTCTCCTTTGTGGTCATTTTATGTCTTAGAGTAGGCTTTAGTATTTAAATAACTTTTGAAACTAAATTATTAACTTCCCATTACCCATAATCTTCTTCTTATCTACAAATATCGTCGGGTTCTTAATAATACCATCAAGATGCAGCTGCACACTTACTTTTCCGCCAAAACCAGTGTTATTTCCTAAAGCAATATGGCATGTACCCTTAACTTTTTCATCTTCTAAAACATTACCCGTAATTTTGGCCTTTTCATTTGTCCCAATACCCAATTCTGCAATATTCCTTCCTTCTTTGCCGACAGAATCCAACAAACCCTCCATTTTTTTAGCATTGACCCCTTTTAAATTTACAGCATAACCCCTTTTAACATAAATTTTCAACGGATTTTTCAATTTGCCAATACCAGCAAATGAAGCATCTGCAACAAAAACACCATTAGCGCTTTTTTCAACAGGAGCAACAAAAATTTCGCCAGTAGGCAAATTTCCGTAAGAGCCCTTTTTATCATAAATCCCAGATTCTCTCCCATAAGCTTTCCTTCCATTAATACTAAAACCGATATCAGTTCCAAGTTTTGTTTTTATTCTAACCTTGTTTCCATTATCAATTATATCAGCAAGTTTACTATCAATTTTTTTTAATTTCCTATAATCTATATTCAGTGCACGATTAACAGTGCTTTTAGTAATTCCAGGCATAGTGACTATTCTTGCTCCATTTTTACAGGCCTTTTTCCTTGCTTTTGTGTGGCTTAACGATTTTGTCGTTATAAGAAGTTCAGCATCATACTTTAGCATCTCTTTCGCTGTTTTTTTGGGTGGTTCGGTACCATTAACTTTCGGGATAGGAATCTTAATTAGTTTAGCACTATTTGTAATCTTTTTCGCTTCTCTAAAAAACATATTACCCAGATTATATAGTTTAGAATCAGTAATCACCAGAAATTTTTCATTTTTCTTCAAACCCAAACATTTTTTCAGAACAATTTCAGCTGCTTTTGGCATTTCAAACAACAAATTCTCCTTTTTTAATTATCCAATGCTTCTTGCCTTTTTCATCAACCCCATAAATATTCATCTTCTGTCTTGGGCTGTTAATAACAATGTCTGTATGATATTCTGTTGCCCTATCAGGCTCAAAACCACTTCCTAAAGCAATATGCATCATCCTTGCTATCTTCTCGTTTACAATAAGATAATCACACAACTTTGCATTTGGATTTGTGTTTATTGCAAACTCATTTATCATGTTAAAGTTTTTCTTTTTCAGATCAATAATCTCCTGAGGCAAACTCTTGTATTTTTCCTGATTCATAATCATTTCCCAAGCTTCTTTCTTCTTTTCATTTACTTTATCTATTATTTTCTTTGGGCCTGTTAGCTTATACTCTTTGCCATCAGATTGGATAATCAACGGATCTTTATCTGATAACAAATAGCTCTGGTCAATGCTGATAACAACATCACCTGCTATAGTGCCCTTTACATATTCTGGAGTGACAAAAGTTTCCCCGCCAGGCAAATTAGCCATTGTCCCCGCCTTTATTCCAGTCATCTTCAGGTATTCAGAATTTATTTTTTCTCTTACATCAGTATCAGATGTTCTTACCCACCTACGAATTCCATCTTTTTTTACCAAGCCCACTTCAAAATCAGTCTTAAAACCATCAATCTTTTCACCAAAAACCTTTATAACTTTACACTTATCAGCAATCTCCTTTATCTTCCAGTTCCTGTCCCTCATCTTTTTCCAGTCGATATTACATGTCTCAATAAAAATGTCTATTGGCAGGGTCTCAGTAAAGCCAACCCTTGCTAATGGATTGCGGTCATCCAACGCTGTCTGTGGGTAAAAATCAAGCTTGTAAATAATCTGGCCTGGGCTTTGCCATCTGGTCTTCTTGTTTGGAGAAGGGTAACCAATAACCTCGCCAAAATTATGCTTCCCAGGATAACCCTTCCCTGATATGAAGAACGAGGCGTCAATCACGCTAATCCTCTTTAAATTCAGCAGCTTTGATACCTTTTTATATTTTTTAAACACATCTTCCTCAACTTCCTTGCATAACTCGCACCCTATTAAAACTGCCTTTAAGTCTGAAATTCCCTCACTCTTTTCAAGCATAGATCTTCTTTGAGTTGAAGCCACCATGGAAACTCCGGTCTTGTCTTTACACTTTAACATCATATGCCACGCTATTGCATAGGAATCCAGATAATCTTCTAATGGGTGACCAAGCATTTCGTCTTTTTGTATCAAAACAAATCCAATAGAGACTCTCTCATTCTTTTTTAGATTATAAACATCCCTCCATATTTTTTCACATGTTTCATCAAGCTCCTTGCTCTTGTACTCCCGGAACCAATTATCTTTGAATGGCAGCGTATAATCACCCTCAAAACCAAATCCTTTGGCTTCTAGAGTATAATCCGGCCTTTCAAATAAACCCACAAATTTCCCTTTTGCTCTTTTTTCTATCTCTTCCACAAAACCCATTAATGCCTCGGTTTTTTCATCAAATTTCCCAGCTTTGTTTTGCTTGAAAACCTTCCATACATCGTATAATACATCCAAGGTTTTTGACTTTTTGTCCATTCCAATAACATGCATATCGGCATTTAACTCGTGTATGGCCCTGGACAAAGGGGCAATAGAGAAAAAAGCCTTTTTGTTTTTTATATCAAAGACAACTAAAAAAGATTTAGCTTTAACATTTCCTAAAATCTTTTTGTATTCCTTTACAGAAGAATCAAACTTTTTTTCGTCGTATTTCATAAAAAAATGTATTTTTAAATAATTAATAAATCTTTCGTCACTTTAGTCAAAACATATGCTTTTTTCTTCATTAAAACCACATCCTCAATTCTTATCCCAAATTTCTTCGGTATGTAAATTCCAGGCTCTATTGTAAAAGCCATATTTTCCATAATTCTATCTTTAGACTTCGATGTCAAATTAGGCAGTTCATGAATTTCTACACCAATACCATGCCCAAGGCCATGAACAAAATATTTGGCTTTTTTACCAAAATCTCTTACACAATCTTCATATACCTTACCACACTTGTCATTAATTCCAATTTTATTAATAATATTATTCTGTATATCTAGTAGGAAATTATAAATTTCTTTTTCTTTTTTGCCAGGTTTGCCCAAATAGACCGTCCTTGTTATATCAGAGCAATAACCTTTATACTTAACCCCAAAATCTATTACACAAAACCCCTTTCTTAATTTTACATTTTTAGGCTCATGATGCGGAATACTCCCATTGCTTCCAGAGGCAACAACAGGCTCAAAAGCCATACCCAATCCAAGCTTTTTTGCTTCATACTCAAGAAAAGCAGCTACATCAGATTCAGTTTTAAAATCATTGAAGTTTCTTATTGCTTTCTGCAGGATTTTACCAGCATAATTACAGGATTTTTTTAATATAACAGTCTCTTTATTAGTTTTAACCTGCCTTAACTTTAAGCAATCTAAAGAAATATCTTTCGTCTTAATACCCTTAAACCGCGTTTTAAAATATTTATATGAATTTAAAGTAAAATTATTGTTGTCTATTGCTATTTTTTTAGACTTAATCTTATTTTTCTTGATTACAGCATATATAGAGTCAAAAAACTTTTTTTTGTCCATAGTATAAACCTTTTTTATCATTGACTGCTTAGCTCTTTGAACCTCCATCTTCGGAGCGATAATAAACCCTTTTTGTTTTCTTGGGATTACCAAAGCACCCAGTCCGCTATAACCGGAAAAATAAAACATATTTGGATCTGCCATTGTAGAATTAAGATTGCAAAATAGCGCAAAATCCAGCTTTTTCCTTTCCAAAATGTTTTTTAGCTCTCGTATTCTCATAAAAAAGAAAAAACATTTAAAATGATTTAAATCTTTTCATTAAAGATGAAAAAATACAAACTAAAAAATAGAATAACAATACTTTTTGAGAAAAACCGTTCCAAATCAGTAGCAGTTGAAGTAATGGTTAAGGTCGGTTCTAACGATGAAAACATCGAAATCAATGGCATCTCCCATTTTCTTGAGCACATGCTTTTTGAAGGAACCAAAAAAAGAAAAGATTCTAGAGAAATTGCAAATGAGATTGAAAAATATGGTGCCGAATTCAATGCTTACACATCTAATGACCGGACAGCTTTCTTCATCAAAATCATAAATATGAGATTTGATAAAGCTCTGGACATACTTTCAGATATGATTATAAATCCCCTTTTCAGCAAAAAAACAATTGAAAAAGAGAAACAGGTAATCTTAAAAGAAATAAATATGGTCACTGACGACCCAAGGCAGCACCAATGGATGCTCTTTCAAAAAAATTTGTTTGAAAAACACCCTGCAAGAAACCCAACTTATGGGGCTGTAGCCGCTGTTAAAAACCTTAACCGGAAGAAAATAAATGATTACTACAACAAATACTACATCCCAAATAATATGATTATTTCTGTTGTAGGTAATATCGATAATGTAAAACAAAAAATAGAGAAATATTTCAGCAGTTTAAAGCCAAAAAAATCAGTTTTAAGAAAAAAGGTAAAAGAGCCATTACAAACAAAAATAAAGAAGTTTGTTGAGAAAAGAAAAACAAGCAATTCCTATATGGTCTTAGGTTACAAATCAATTCCAAGAACACATAAAGACAGCTATGTATTTGATGTTATAGCCGCTGTTCTAGGACGCGGTCAATCTGGATGGATATTCAATGAAATAAGAAATAAGCGCGGCCTGGCATACTATCTTGGTGTTCAAAACGAGAATGAAAGCGATTACGGATTTTTTGCTGTTTTTGCTGGTTTGGACAAGAAGAATATAGGAACAACAAAAAAAATAATACTGCAGCAGTTCAAAAAGCTTAACAATATAAATAAAACAGAACTTAACGAAGCAAAAACATTTATTGAAGGCCATCATGCCTTAAATATAGAAGATAATTTCCATGCAGCAGATAATCTGGCTTTCTGGGAAACAATAAACAGTGTATCATTAGCAGATAACTATGTTAAAAACATAAAAAAAGTAAAAATTAATGATGTCAAAAGAGTAGCAAGAAAATACCTGAATAATAAATATACCCTTGTCATTATAGAACAGAAATAGTTATCTGGTTACCTTAAATTTTTTAATTTCCTCTGATAATTTTTGAGCAGTTTTGTTCTTTTCTAACTTTTCCCTTACAGGAGTTATTAATTTACTAAGATACTCAGCTACACTTTGTTTCAAGTCCATTGGATGTAGTTTTTTTTGTGAAAATTCTTTTTCTAACTCTCCATAAGAACTAAACTCCAGGTTCCCACCAAACTTTTCAGGCCTCTCTATTTTCATCGTTTTAAATTTTTCAAAAATAATGTATTTGCAGTACTCTAAAATAGGATTATTTTCCACAATACCTTCTGGACAATAAGCCTTTGCAACTTTTCTTTTTGTCTCGTTTTTAGTATCCGTCATAAATATCGCGCTGTCAGGATTACTTTTTGACATCTTCATCTCAATGGCCCTTTCCACCACATTTTCAGTTTTTGGTGGCTGACCTAGCCCCATCAACATATGATGACTTATAACAACAGGCTTCCAAAACCCGAGTTTTGGTCCAATCTCTCTTGCCAATACATTAACTTTCCTTTGGTCCATACCAAGCTGGGTGATATCAGCATTAAGGTAGAAAATATCTGCGCATTGCATACACGGATAAAATACTTGAGAAGCTTGCAATGAATCATTTTCATTCCTTCCCATGATTTGTGAGCACCTAACAATTCTTTTTATAGTATTATTCCTAGCAACCTGCATAACTATTTTTAAATATTCTTGATCTTTCATCAATTCATTAGCCCAAACAAATTCAACGTTTTTTATGTCCATATCGCAGGCTTTCCACACTTCTATTAAGTATTTACCAACTTTTTGTATATGTTCTAAATTACCATCCATCTTGTTATTGGCCCAGGCATGCCAGTCTGCAACCAGCATCTTGAACTTGCAGCCTGCTTTGGTCATCTTATTGATGTTTATAGCTCTAAGCAGACCTTGCGCAATATGAATATTAGTCCCAGAAGGCTCAAAACCATCATAAGCAACAGGATTTCTCTTTGTTTCAAATAACTTCTTCAGTTCTTCTTCTGTTACTATTTCTTCTCCTACCTGTTTTATTAGCTCTAATCGTTGTTTAATATTCATGATATTGCTTGATTTGTTGATTAATATTTAAATATTTACTATAAATTGTTTCTTGCACTGGACATTCACACATAAACTATTTAAACCAATAATTATACTATTCTCGTATGAAAATTTCTGTATCTATGTTAAGTAGTTATCTTTACTGCTCTAGAAAGCTATTTCTCCAAAAAGTCCTGGCTGTGGAAGAGCCTCCAAAAGAAAGTCTTGTTTTAGGCTCTTTAAGGCACGAAATTTATGATTTTATTAATCAAAGTGAGGAAAAGATAGTTTCATCAATAAAAGAAAAAATACAATATTCAGAATTAATATCTTTATACAAAAACTTCTATTCAAGAGCATTAAGGGAAAGAATAATCAAAAACAAGTCAAAAATAAAAGAAGTAAATCTAGACATGGTTGATGTTTTCAAAAGAACATGGCATTTAATCCTAAATGAGGCAGAGATAAGAGCCAAAAACATTTTTGACTTTATACAAAAATACGATATTTATGGCTACGAATTGTGGGAAAAATTAACTCCAAAAATTATTTCCGAGCAAAGAGTAGAATCCAATGAGTTGCAATTAAGAGGGATAATAGACAGAATAGAAGTATATGAGAAAAGTTATACTCCTGTTGAGCTTAAAACAGGAAAAATACCAAAAGATGGCGTGTGGCCAGGGCATAGAATCCAGATTATAGCTTACGCAATGCTGCTGGAGGAAAAATTCAAAACACAAGTTAAGGAAGGTTTTATTAATTACCTTGATGCAAAAGAAACAAGGCAAATAGCAATCAATCCTTTCATGAGAGAGGAAATCATAAATTTAATCAAAGATGTACAAGAATTATTAAAAGCTCAGCAGCCACCCAATTATTGTGAAAACAGGAATAAATGCACTAATTGTGGTTTAAAAGAAACCTGCTATAATGAGGCAGAAGTCAGTACTTTATTGTCAGAAATACAATAAATCTTAATCAAAAAGTTTATATATAACTTAAGTTATTTTAATTAACAATAATCACTCGCGGGGAATTATTATGGCAGAAGAAGACAAGAAAGTTTCAAAACAGCTTATAGGTAAAACAGTAGTGAGCAAAACCGGAAAAAGATTTGGTGAAGTGGGTGATTTGATATTTGAAACACGTTCTGGAGAGCTTATTCACTTAGTGCTGCACAATCCTACATCCTACACAGCAAAATTAGAGCTTGAAAAAGACAGTGAAGGCAAAATACTAATACCCTTTAGTGCTGTAATTGCTATGGGGGATTTCATGGTTATTGCAGAAGAAGACATAATCTAAATATTCTCGTAATTTCAATAATTATTTAAATTGTCATCCATTCTCAATTTCTTATGGATAGCGCTATTTGGACGGAAAAATACAGGCCAAAAGACTTCTCAGAAATAAAAGGTCAAAAGGAAATAGTAAGGAGAATAAAGGCATTTGTAGAGCTGCAAAACATACCACATATCCTATTTACGGGTCCTGCAGGTGTTGGAAAAACAACTTTAGCTCTGGTTATAGCAAAAAAGCTGTTCAAGGATTCATGGAACCAAAATTTTTTGGAACTAAATGCATCTGATGAACGTGGCATTGATATAATAAGAAACAAAGTAAAAGATTTTGCCAGAACAAAAGCCATAGGTGATGTGCCATTTAAGATAATATACCTGGATGAATGTGACGCTTTAACAAGAGAAGCCCAGCAAGCCTTACGTAGAACAATGGAGAATTACACCAAAACATGCCGCTTTATACTGTCTGCAAACTATTCCTCAAAAATTATTGATCCTATACAGAGCAGATGCGCAATGTTCCGCTTCAAGCCACTGGAAAAAAAGGAAATTTACGCTGTAATAGAAAAAATAGAGAAAGAAGAAAAGCTCAAAATTGATGAAAAGGCAAAGCAATCCTTGTTTGACATAAGCGGTGGTGATGTTAGAAAAGTAGAGAACATATTGCAAAGCTCTGCAGCAATAAGCAACAATATAACAGAAGAAGTTATATATTCAATGGCTTCAGTTGCAAAACCAAAAGAAGTAGATGAAGTCTTAAAACTCGCGTTGCAAAATAAATTTATCGATGCAAGAAACAAATTAATGGACATAATGCTCAACTATGGCCTTTCTGGTGCAGATATAATAAAGCAGATACAAAAGGAAATTCTGAACTTAAACTTAGACAATGAAAAGAAAATGTTATTGATGGAAAAATGCGGAGAAATAGAGTTCAGAATGACAGAAGGCTCTGATGAGTTTATACAGCTGGAAGCACTATTAAGCCAGTTCGTTCTTTATGGTTCAAAGAAATAATTTCTTAATCAATTAAATGCTTAACCAAGACCTCTTGGTCCACATTATCAAGATAATTAAAATCTAATTTTATATCAACAACTTTTTTAAGGTCATTTTGGATACTTGAGATATCTTGCGTACAGGTTATAGTCCTTTTTCCACTAATTAGTTTGACAGGTCCTTGATCAACGCCATCACTTTGTGCTTCATCTAACCCAATACAAACTAAAGAACCTCCAATTCCAGTCTTAACAATAACTTTAACCTCGTCCTTTGCCCCCCTATCAGCTTTTGGACACGAACCAATATCATTAGTTTTAAATATATCTCCCGCCCCAGAATGCACTATATCAAAACTAAAGCGAACCTTGTCCTTTCCACCAGCAACTTGCTGAAATGAAGTTATCTGGAGCGGTGAACCAGAGCTGAAAACCTTTTTTGATCCACTAGGATCACAAATAGCATCATCAGCAGGATTAATTAAATTTTTCAAAACACATATCTCCGAAACAGCATTTGTCTGGTATTTATAGCAAACATCAGCTCTGAAAATAAAAGGAGTATTTCCAGCTATTGCATTCTTAAAATTAAAATTTGCCACAGTTTCCGGGAATTTAACAAATACATCTACAGGTTCAATAATATTTCCCTCAGAATCTCTTTGCCTTGCAGTAAGAGCCTCCCCAAGTTGAATATCTAACTCATCAAAAGTAGAACCAAAATCTTGTGGTGAGAAACCTATTAAGTTAACTTTAACTTTCCCTCCCCCTATCTCATATTCCCCGACATTTTTTAATATCACTACAGCTTGAAAAGGATATTCTCCTCCATCAGTGACCTCATCTGGCGGCGCACCTTCCTCAAATTCTATCTCAAGGCCATCTGTCCCCCCTAGAAAAGGGTCTCTTGGCACTCCTCCAGTTGTTGTGCCACCATCATCACCTTC
>Ga0187827_10001709_pt1 | contig 31590 bp, 25 predicted proteins | sample ETNtaG_39_FD_167969 | JGI IMG/M metagenome (GOLD analysis project Ga0187827, IMG submission 167969) | Marine microbial and viral communities from oxygen minimum zone, Eastern Pacific Ocean - ETNP2014_SV_150_PacBio MetaG (Illumina Assembly) | ecosystem: Environmental > Aquatic > Marine > Hypoxic...
CGACCCAAACGATCACTTTGGCTTCTTCTGGAATGCCAAGCTGTTTTCGGGCGTCTCGCCGGGCCGTATTGTCGATGGCTTCGAGAGGGGCCAAATCTAACCCTAAGGGTACAACCTGAAAGCGATCTTCCCTTCCGATTCGATACTCCTTGAGCAGTTCTTGGCGAACCTGAGCGGAGACCGCGATGAGTGTGTCGGTTCGGCGCGCGAGTAGTTTCTCAGCAGCAAGAAATAATGCTGTTTTGGGCGCAGAGAAATATCCTTCCAGTACGTGTCCATGGTAAGTGTGCACGAGTTTCGCTGGATGGTTGCGAGCCCAGAGCGTGTTGTAGACGATAGCGGCTTGACGTCCGATGGCACCGGCCTTCGCCATGTGTGTGTGGACGATAGCTGGCCGCAGGTTTCTTAGGAGCCGCAACAATTGCCAAAAGGTGCGTATGTCGTTCAAAGGATCGACTTTACGACGGAGTGTTGGCATCGAGATGGTGTTTAGACCTTCTGTGGAGAGCAAGGTTTGCATGTCCCCTTCATCGGGGCCGAGCTGGCCATGCACGAGCGTTGTATGGAAGCCTGCTGAATCAAGGCGTCTGGACAGCTTGATCGCCTGGATTGACGGGCCACCGATATTTAAGCGAGTAATGATCCTGAGGATGCGAATCGGCGCTGACTTGTGTTTCTGTTGTGTCATGTGGCGCACGTGCCTCCAGGCTCACGGACCAATAGAATTGTTTGGTACGCAGGCAGAAGGTGGACGATTCCGGTTGGGTTGCCGATTATAGGCGGGGTTTTGTCTAAGTGGGATGATGGTTTGAAAAAAATACTCTACATATCGTACGACGGCGTGCTCGAACCTTTGGGCGAGTCGCAGGTTGTCAGCTATCTCGACCGACTTGCGGCCAATAACAAGATCAAGCTGCTTTCTTTCGAGAGGCCGAAAGACTTGGCCAATCGGGTAAGAGTTTCGGCGATGCGAGACCGGTTGGAAAGGCACGGTATCCAATGGGTTTGGTTGCGCTACCACAAATGGCCACCAGTAGTATCCACGCTGTTTGACATACTTATTGGAATCAAGCTTGCCAGAGCAGCGTGTCGTTCTGACGGTATACATGTAGTGCATGCTCGTGGCTATGTGCCGTCGTTGATCGCGATTACAGCGCGTCGTGGCGGCGGAGCCAAGTTCCTGTTTGATATGCGCGGCTTTTGGGTTGATGAAAAAGTAGAGGCTGGGCACTGGAAAGCAAGCGGCATTTTATTTCACGTTGGTAAGTGGTGTGAGCAACGGTTCTTCCGGGCAGCTGATGCGATTGTGTCACTCACTGAGGCAGGCGTCCGGACTTTTTCTACGGGCGGGTACCCGGTTCGGGAAGGGGTTCCGGTAGTTGTGATTCCTACGTGTGTTGATTTGCAGCGCTTTACGGTAGAAGAGAAAGACTCGACTTTAAGCTCGAAACTTGGGATCTCTGGCGCAGATGTTATCGGCTGTGTTGGGACAATGAGCGGATGGTACTTGAGGGCCGAGATGTTGCGATTTCTCGCGTGTATCTCTCAGGCGTTTGAGCAGGCCCGTATCCTCATTGTCACTCGGGAAGATCATGATTCCATGCGCCGAGACTGTGAGGCTGCTGGGGTCCCTCAGGACCGACTGATTATCCACAGTTCCCAGTTTGCTGACATGCCGCGGGTGATGTCGCTGTTCGACGCTGGAGTCTTCTTCATACGACCCTCGATGTCGAAGCGTGGCTCTGCAGCCACCAAGCTAGCGGAATTCTTAGCGTGTGGGGTGCCCGTAATCATCAATGATGGTGTTGGGGATTCAGGGGGAATCGTGGCACAGCGACGTGTGGGAGTGGTATTAGACGATCTGGATGAAAGAGGGTTTGATTCGTCGCTCGCACAGATCCGCACCATGCTGGCGGATTCGAGCGTGCGTGGTCGTTGTCGGCAGACCGCAGAGGAGCTATTTGATCTTCGACAGGGTGCCGAGCGGTACGGACATTTGTACGAACAACTAACCAAGACTGTTTCACACCAATGACCGTTTCCTTTATCATTTGTTCCTTGTCGGTGACTTTGCCCGGCTGATTGCAGGAGAGATCGTCACATGCGGTTCCTCCACTCGGTTCCTTAGCTACACTACCTCTGAGCCCTATCCAGGACATATAACCGTGCCTCGTGTCTCCATATGTCTACTGTCGTATAACCAGGCTGAATTTCTTCGCGACTCGATCGAAAGCGTGGTGGCGCAGACGTTCACGGACTGGGAGCTTATTGTCGTCGACAATGGTTCGACGGATGAGTCGGAGGAGATACTGAATTCTTATGAAGGCCGGTCGGAGATCCGTGTCATCCTGCACGGGAAAAATGATGCTCCGACAAAGCGCCTCAATGAAGCGATTGCTGCCAGCTCTGGGGAGTTCATCTCGGTGCTTTACTCGGACGACTTCTACCTCCCTGACAAACTGCGTCTGCAAGTGGAGGCATTCGACAAATTGCCGAGTGACTACGGCGTGGTCTATTCACCTGGTGAACGTCTTGACGTAGACACAGGAGAGCGTTGGATAGACGCAACGCTCACCGCTGAAGGGCCCATTTTTGACAATCTATTGACCGAGTTTAGTGCTCGCCGACCGATTAACCCGATCTCGCCTCTCATCCGGCGGGAGTGCTTTGAGAGGCACCCATTCTATGAGGACATATTCGTAGAAGGTGAGCTTATCTTTTTTCGAATTGCGATGACGCACCAGTTTCACTTCATCCCGCAACCCACGGTGGTTATGCGTGACCATCCGCATAATCGTGGGCGAGCTGTAAAACGTAACGTTGAGACTTTGCTTATTTTTCTCGGCAAACTTGAAAGCGAGCGTGATTTTCCGGAGTCGAGCCGCGAATCGTTCAGAATCATGCGTGGAGACGTTTATCGGTTCGGAATGTGGTGGGGAATTCGAACGGTGAATGATCCTGCTTGGGCTCGCGAGATGCTGATAAAAGCAGTTAAGTTTGACAAGCGACAGGCTTTGCACCCAAAGATTATTCTGGGGTTAGGTCTGTCGATGTTGTCAGCGTCGCAATTGCGTCGACTGAACCAACTTGCCGCTATGATTCGACCAAGCCGTGGTCACTCCAACCATGTCGAACACTAGTCTACTCTGGGCGAACTTGTTGTTTGGCCTAGTGATGGAGGATGAGGTCAAATGACCCTGATCGACCGTGTAGGGACTATGGGGCCCTTTTCTCGGTCTTTCCTTGCCCTTGGAGCGCAAAACTATGTATCGATGGCGCTCGCTTTTGCCTTAAACGTAGTTCTAACGCGGCGCCTGGGCGTCGAGGATTATGGGCGGCTGGCGATGCTGCTCATGCTGGGGCAAGTACTCCTGCTGGGGACAGCCAACTGGACCCATATCGGATTTGTGAGGTTTGCTTCAGAAGAGTTCAATGCGACAAGACGTCTCTATAAATCGTTTTGGTCGCGCATTTCAATCGCTTTTCCGTGCGCCTTGCTGTGTATGTTTGCCTTGATCTGGTGGCGTCAGTTTGTCGCTTCATATCTGGGAGTGCCCGTTTGGGCTATCGGAATAATCATCGCCCAGTTTCTTGCTACGTTCGCCCTGCAGTCCCTGGGAGCGGTATTCCAGGCGAGACAGGAAATGGGGCGTTACGGGGCGATGTTAGTTCTTGACAAGGCAGCGGTTTTGACTCTTGTGGCGGCCTTACCCTTAGCTCTCCTGAACGTCCCAGTCGTTTTGGCTCTGTATGCGGTTGGCGCGATCCTCGTAACCATGGCAGCACTTTTGATGCTTGGACGACGAGCGTTGCTACCCGTGCAATGTGGAACAACGAGGAAGCGAATGCTCGCATTCTCTTTCCCTCTACTTATTTCCTGTTGGGCAGGGTTTTTTGGCGCGAACTGGTTTGATTTCATCATCATTCGACAGTTTCGTCCGATTTCCGACGTGGGCCTGTATCAACTAGGCTGGCAGATAGCAGCTGTCGCCCAGCAGATTACAATCGTATTTTCGACGCTGCTGTTGCCAAAGCTTTCGATCATGGTAGCCAGAGGCGAGAAAGCGGCTATACGTAGTTTCCTGGACCGGACTTTGCCCCAGTGGCTTCTGACGACTTCTGTCTTGTTCATCGTGATCCTATTAACAGCTCGTTGGCTGTTACCAGCCATTTTCGGTCCCGTGTTCGGGGACTCAGTCCCAGTTTTGGCCCTGTTACTGGTTGCATCCAGCTCTCTCGCACTCTTCAACGGCTTGGTCCCACTTATTAGCGCTAGTGGTCTCACTTGGGGGCTGTCCGGTGTGACGCTGATGTCTGCTTCTACCAATGTCGTCCTCGATTTCCTCCTGATTCCAAAGTACGGCATCGTAGGTTCGGCATGTGCAACCGTTCTGGCGTATTCACTTTCGGCCGGGATTGTCATGATCTTGGTGCAGCGACGGTTTGGGCATGTGAGACACTTGCCATGGCTTATTGTCCCGGTGCCAATGGTCTACTTGATAATCTTGCTTGTGCCAGACCCTGTGTCGTATCTGGTCGGTGTGATTTGCGCCGTGGCGAGCATAGGTATTCTGCTTAGAATTTATGGCTTTGGGAAGGTACTCATGAAGGAGGATCCGGCGTGAAGGTGATGATTCTGTGTGGTGGTCAGGGTACACGCCTCCGAGAGGAGACTGAATTTCGCCCGAAACCCTTGGTCAAAGTTGGTGGCAGGCCAATTCTCTGGCACATCATGAAGCTCTATGCTCACCATGGACTAAACGAATTCGTACTGTGCCTCGGTTATCGAGGGAACATGATTAAGGAGCATTTCCTGAACTACGAGGCGATGAACAACGACTTCACGGTGTCGTTGGGTTCCAAGCATGAAATCGAGTACCACGGTGAACATGACGAAGCAGAATTCCGGGTAACTCTTGCTAATACAGGCCTTGAGTCGATGACTGGCGCTCGAATCAAGCGGGCGATGAAGCATGTCGATGATGATACGTTCATGGTTACCTACGGAGATGGTTTAAGCGATGTCGATGTCCAAGCTCTCCTTGAATTCCATCGATCGCATGGTCGGCTCGCGACGGTGACTACAGTCAGCCCAGTGTCCCGCTATGGGGTCCTGGATTTGGATGACGCTGGTACCGTTTCTGGGTTCGATGAGAAGCCACAAATCGATGGATGGGTCAACGTCGGCTTTTTTGTTTTCGACCGAAGAGTCGACGAATATTTGGAATCCGATGACGACTGTGTGCTTGAACAGGAACCGTTGACTCGGTTGGCTCGCGAGGGAGAACTGATGGCTTACCGACATGACGGATTTTTTTACGCGATGGACACGTACCGTGAACTCAAGATACTGAATGAACTTTGGGATCGTGGCGAGTCGCCCTGGAAGGTATGGTGCTGACTTATCGTGTTCTGCTGACTGGAGTAGGTGGCTTCGTCGGCTCTCACCTCGCCCGCCAACTACTGGCGGAAGGGCATGATGTAACCGGACTCATCAGTCCCTCGACAGGCCGTTGGCGGATCCGTGACATCGAGAGCCGGTTGTCAATCGTGGAAAGTGACCTAGAGGATGTGGCGGCGGTAGAAGATCTTATCCAAGCTACACGCCCGGAAATCTGCATCCATCTGGCATGGCGAGGCTGGTCAGGGCGTGCAGCTGCGGAAACCAACTTCACATCGCTTAGCGGAAGCCTTGAATTGCTGCGACTGATTCAGAAAACTAGCTGCGAACGATTCGTGGCGGCAGGGACGTGCTTCGAATACGATCTCGAACATGAACAACTTGCAGAAACCACGCCTCTGAATCCGCACGATGTCTATGGGGCATGCAAGAAGGCGTTATTTGAAATTGCTCAGGAGTTCTCGAATCTAACAGGACTTCGTGTCCTTACGCCTCGGCTCTTTTATTCATATGGGCCTTACGAAGATGAGCGTCGGCTTGTTCCGTCGACCATGCTGCGCTTGTTGAAGGGAGAGACGGCTGAGTTAACCCCGGGCCTCCAAGTCCGTGACTATCTTCATGTCGAGGATGCCGCCTCGGCTATTTGGAGTGCGGCTACAAGTCGCATCGATGGCGCGGTAAACATTGCCTTGGGTGAGCCCACCACGGTTGCTGAGATTGCTGAGATCATAGGTGACTTGCTCGGCAGGCCAGACTTGATTTTGCTAGGCGCGCGAGACTGCCCCGAAAATGAGCCTATGCGGATTCTCGCAGACGCGTCTTTGCTTCGGCGTAAAATTGGTTGGGCCCCAAAGTATTCACTGCGAGATGGTCTGGCTCAAACGCTTGCTTGGTGGGAAGCTTGGGCAGGGCATGTATGAACAGCAATCATGAGCATTTCTCGAATGCCTCTATCTAACATGGTGCACATTGCGTTGTATCGAAATATGAATGGTCGCGTGAAAATAGTGCTGGACCAGCAACTCAGCGCCCCCAACTATCTGATCTGATTGCCAATGAAGCTCAACGTCATAGTGCCGGCTCGCAACGAGGGACCGAACATCCCGTTTTTTTATGGACGGGCAAAGACAGCCCTCGAGTCGATACCAGGCCTCGAATGGAACATCGTCTTCGTGAACAATGCGAGCGACGATGACTCGTTGGATCGGATGTTTGAGCTGCATGAGGCTGACCCAAGAGTCAAGATCATCACTCTTGCTCGAAATTTTGGATACGCGGCCGCATTGGTGGCTGGTTTGTCTTCAGTCGACGGGGATTACTATGCGATTGTTGACGTTGATTGCGAGGATCCACCGGAACTGCTGGTCGATTTCTACAAAGCAATCCAGAACGGTGCCCAGTTAGCCTACGGTGAGCGGTCTAACAGAGATGAACCTTGGCTGGTCACATTCGGCCGGAAGCTCTTCTACCTGGCAAATAAAGGGGTGGCTGACAGCGAGATAATCATGTGGATGGGCGAGTTCTCGATGATGACCCGGCAGGTGCGCGATGCGCTATTAGTTCCGAAGACGGCTTTTATGTCAGTCCGAGCTGAAATGGGCTACGTTGGGTTCCGGAGGGAAGCTATCTCGTACCTGCGAGCAAAACGGACGTATGGGAAAACTCATTACAATTTCCTGAGGATGACACTGTATGCGATAGCTAGCATCCTATCGGGCACAACTTTTCCGCTCCGATTTGTCTCTTACCTGGCGATCTTTATTGGTTTAGCTTTCCCTGCGTATATGTTGGTTGCGGGCTTGCCTAAGGAAGACATCGCAGCAGCGGCGGCGATAACGGCGCTGTACTACCTAGTCATTACTATCCCACTTGTCGCGCTCTACCTTGCTCGCGTATATAAGAACGTGGTTCGCAGGCCCCTGTTCGTTATCGATCAGACACGGACATCCCTGTGACGGCTGGAACTTGTGAGCTTTGTGGCGCTGCAGGAGCTTCGGTATGCCTCGAAGAGGTTGCCGATTATGTTACCGGAGTGACTTTCGATATCCGTCGATGTCATCAGTGTGGTCTGGCTTGGACCGACCCCGTGCCATCGTCTATGGAGAGTTTTTATCCGTCGTTCTACCGCAAGTATAAGTCGCGGGCGTTGTGGGCTTTGAGACGTCTATACACTTTACGAGTACGTGGTTGGGCGAGGCGTCTTCCTAGAGGGCGTCGGGCCTTGGACGTTGGCTGTGGAGATGGCTGGATGCTCAGTGCGATGCGTGACCGTGGTTGGCGCGTCTTTGGGAGCGAGATATCTATTTCAAACGCGAGATCAGCCGCAGAGGAGAATAAGGTTGCGGTTTTCGTCGGCGAACTGGACGCACTCCACTCCTCCGCCCAGTTTGATTTCATCATTCTATTTCAGGTGCTTGAACACGTCAGTGAACCGTTCATCGTCCTGCGGCGCTGCGCGGATCTGCTCTCGAGCGGCGGGGCCATCGTTGTTGCTGTTCCCAACTTCTCGAGTTGGCAAGCGCGCCTCTTTGGCAAATCATGGCTCCACCTAGATGTGCCGAGACATCAGCATCACTTCTCGCCTAACAACCTGCGGTACGCTATGGAAAAAGCTGGGCTGCAAGTTGTGCGCACACGCTTTGCATCACTCGAGCATGACCCATATGGATGGGTGCAAAGCATCCTGAACAGTATTGGCTTTAAGCAGAATCTCTTGATGAAATTCCTAATGGGGTCCCAGGAAAAGGACAGGAGCATCACGACTGTTGCGGTGATGATCGGACTGAGTGTCGTGTTGGCGGTTCCGAGCCTCCTGTTGTCTATTTGTTCCTGGGGGGTGGGGGACGGCGCGACCGTGGAAGTGTGGTGTGTTAAGCCATGACAACTGATGACCGGTTGCGACTCTGTGGCACCATCTTGCGCGCGGTGCCCAACGGCATCAGCCTGACCAAAGTCTGGTGTGTGAATCGTGGATGACGCAAAGTTTTACGACGAGATGTGGATTGTATGGCGGGACATGCAGCAATACGCGCCTGCCCCACGGTATTTGCGCCGGATGGTGATGAAGGAGCTATCGCGTCTGGAGTTCGACTCCGTTTTGGATGCTGGCTGCGGGCAGGGAACGTTGCTTGAGATGATAGGTGCAAAGTATCCCTTGGTTGAGTTGAATGGATGCGAGTTAAGCGAAACTGCCCTAGAAGCCTGCCGCCAGAAGGTTCCGGATGCAAAACTTCACCGGATGGATTTCTTGCAAGACGAGGTTTCAATAGATCGCAGTTATGACGTGATCGTGTCTGTACAAGTGCTGGAGCACCTGGAGGATGACCTATGTGCGCTCCAAAAGCTGCGTCAAATGTGCCGCCGATACATTGTCGTCAACGTTCCGGGCGGAAAGCTCGATGCACATGGCCGGCGGAATGGCCACTATCGTCATTACACGACAGAAAGCCTGTCCGCCGTTATGCGAGAAGCTGACTTCGATGTGCTTCGGTCCTTCTCTTGCGGGTGGCCAGTGCATTCACTGCTGTACCGTTACGCGGCCAGGACACTCCCTCAGAAACTAGTGGCCGGGGCGGGGCTTGGTGAATACTCGCGTGCCAAGCGTGCTGCGATGCAGTTGCTGGATTACGCCTATCGTTTGAACCTTTCGTTCGTTGGAACGGAGGTTTTTGCCATCGGAACGCCCAGGAAGCGGTGATCCTAGCTCGTTGCCAAACATGTCAGGATACTATCCAGAGTTTGTGGAAGGGTGGCTGCGATCGGGGCTCAAATTGCTTGCGGTTGCAGGGCTCGCCCTTTCGTTTGGCATTCTCGTCGTGCCTTACGGGGGCGCGGCTCCGTCGACCTCACCGACGAGCGCGTCGGCTCTTTTAGGCTTCAACAACACGCTCTCATACGCCCTCTATATTCCATTGCTCGCCCCTGTGGCGTGGATTCTGTCAACATTTATCCGCTGGCCCAAGAGGAGTGTGTTCGCGATTCCTGAAGTCTTGTTGCCGTTTCCAACGAAGCGCGCGTGGGGAATGTTCGCAGGCCACGCGGCGTTTTTCGCGATGCTATACAGCTTCAAGGGCCAGTTTGTTTTTTCCGAAGCGTTGTATTTTCAACATACGGCGTACCGGGTTTTTTCTGGAGATACGCCATACGTGGGATTCAATTATCTCTACGGTCCAGCGACTATCTATCCTCCAGTTCTCCTTGCGCAAATCATCTCTCTTCCCGCAGCGTACGCGCTGTACTACGTTGGCGTGTACTTGCTTGGTCTCTATGCGCTGTACGTGGCTCTTAAGTGGTTTGGGTTTGACGGGAACCGCGCCGACACGCTGTTTTTTCTTCTAGCGGTCGGATTCTTCAATCCTTTGGCCGGCTTGAACTACACGCCGCTGCGGCACCTCCTCCCGCTGCTCGCGGTCATTGCCACCTGGTCGTATGTCGTTCGGGGGACCCGGCAATGGCTTCTGGCGAGCTCGCTGATCGTATGGCTGGCGATCATGTATTCGCCAGACATAGGAGCGGTAGCGCTTGGAGGCGTCCTCCTGATAGGTGGCGCGTCGTTTGCTGCGACACGGTTCTTTTGCTGGCGCCCGACTAATTCCGGACCAGGAGCCGTGGGTGTCTTTGCCGTACTCGCTGTGACAGTTGTGTTGACCGTGGCGGTGTTTGCTACCATGCCAGACTCCGTCTCGAGCCTGACGGAATATGTGACGATCGTGACGAGATTGGCTGGCGGTGGCTCGAACACACCCGTCCAGCCGAGCTTGCCGCTCGCCTCGTTGATCGCCTTGACAGCCGTCGCTGGGGGGGCAGCAATCGCAGCGTTCCGCGCACGCGTCGTTGTCCAAGACATTGTCCTGCTTGCCGTTCTCGTAGCGACACTCGGGGCTCTCCAACGGGCAGCTTTTGCGAAGCCAGATATTCTGCATCTTGCGTTTGTTGGCTTGCCCATGTTTGTCCTAGGTCTGAAGTTGTTCGGGTTCGACAGGAGGCAGACAATACCGGTCCCATTAGTTTTGGGATTGGCTAGCCTCGTATTGCCGCTCCACTATTTCAATGTCACAGCCACATGGCCTGCGGTGGCGTCTCGGCTGTTTGCCGGAACGATGACGCAAAGCGCAAAGCTGTCGACGCCGGTACCCAACGAAATCGTTGCGCAGACGCCTCTCCCTGACCAGCTCCAGGCTCTCGTGTCTCGAATGGGTGACGAGACTCCGTTCTACATGCACAACCTGACCTACTACAACTTGCCCGTGTACATAAACAACGGACTGCGTCACGCTCTATATTTCACGACTCCGGAAGAAGCGTTCACTGACGAAGATGTACAGGGGGTTGTCCAAACTCTCGCGGCACAGGACACTGCCATCGTAGTGTTGCGAACTGACCTTGAGGGACCGGCTCAGTTTATTCAAACCGGGTCGGGATTTCAGCGCGCCGTGAATATGCTTACCGCTTCTGCGCTCCCTGGTTCCATTACCTACGATGCCACCGTTTTGGCCATCAGGACTTTATGGAATCCCTTTCTCGCTCACTTAAAACGTTGCTATGAGGTCCGGGAAGAGACCGCTGATCTCGTAGGGCTCAGTCGATCAGACAATCGTGTGTCTTGCGGTCCAGATGACCCTAAAATGAGTGTGCGAAAGTGAGCGAGGATCGATCTTGCCTGGAAGTGATGGTTTACAAAGCATGAGGGGACCCCAAATCCATTACTTGATGGTAGTTATCCTCATAGCTGGTCTTCTTTTTGGGACTTGTGTGCTCCCATATTGGTTTGCGCCTACAGAGTTTGCCATTGGAGCTTCGTTCGAAGTCGGATTCAATAATGGGATCTCATACGCTGCTTATTTGGTGTTGGTCGCTCTATTAGTTCTGGTTGTCACCCGGCTTTTTCCCAAACCAGAACACGGTCTTCGGCAGCGGTCGCAACAAGCCCCTCGGTTGTTTAATCAGTGGTTGTTTGCTGGAGTGACCCTGTTCCATGTGACGCTATTTGCGGCTATCTACGCGTATAAGGGCCGCTTCGTCTTCGGTGAAAGCCTTTATTTTCAGCAGCTTTTGTATCGAATGATGCAAGGAGAGGTTCCTTATATCGATTTCTCGTTCTACTACGGACCGATGATGTTGTACCCAGCTTTTTGGCTGGTGGGGTTGTTTGGCTTGAATGCGGGGTACGCGATCTGGTTTGTGACTAACTACGTTGTGGGGCTGTGGTTTCTCCACACAGTACTGGGCATCTGTGTCACCAATAAGCGTCATCGTGCTTTGTGGTTTGTGTTTCTGGCTTTTGGATTGTTCAACCCTCTGACTGGCGTAAACGTAACGATGACCCGGTACTTATTCCCATCGCTCGTTTTCTTGGCAGTCACACGTTATTTGCGCTTGGGAGGTTGGAGACATGGTTTCGTAGCACTGCTAAGTCTTGCAGCAGCAATTACATACAGCTTTGAGGTGGCCGCATTAAGCCTCCTCGCAGCATTGCTGATTTGGCTGGTTCACATTCTGAAACCTCAAACCTGTCTAGCATTGGGTAGCTTCTTGGGGAGGGTAGTTCGAGAGCAGTCGCCAGGATTGCCTTGTGAGGATGGCCTAACGACTTATCAAAACGTGGCCCGGCGAGGTGTTGGCTTGATAATTATGGCTGGGGCGATCTGTGTCGTTTTTTTCCTCCTGGTCGATCCATCGGGCCGGGCCATAAGAGATTACCCAGAGATTGCGTTGTCATACTCTGGGGGGGCACACGGCGTTCCGATTTACCCGAATCTGCCGTTCATCGCGTTGTCCGCCCTTACGATCGTTGGGCTGGCGGGGTTGGTGCGGGTCATCTTGAGGGATAGTGACCAAAGGGACAGTCTGCTTCTTCTTGTTTATGCTCTCGTGGCCGTCGCATCTCAGCGGGCAGCATTTGGACCGGCGGAGCCAAGTCACTTTGCCTATTATGGCCTCCCAGTTTTTTTGATTACGCTTTTTGTGGCGTATCGTTTTTCTCGGGGGCGCCGAATTCTCACGTCGTTGGTAGGCGTCCTGCTCGTAGGCATTATGTTGCCTATGCAGTACTACCATTTCACGGAATTCCTTCCATTCGTCGCGCAGCGTCTCGTTCCGGCAACCCATGCGGATATTTCAGCAGATGTCACAGTTCCTTCGGGCGCAACATTGGAACAAGGCCTTCGCGAGGTTGTTTCAGTACTGGGCGCTGACCGTTCCTATCTGATGTATGACATGTCGTACAACAGCCTTCCTGTGTACCGGGACCTAGGTCTGCGATACCCCACCTATTTCACAATGCTGACGAATGCGCGAAACGAGCAAGGAATTCGTCGGGCAATTGATGAAGTTCGTGACCAGAAAACTATTGTCATTATGCGCAAACAAAACCTTCACGGATTCGAGGAGCCCTTGCCTCCGGGAGAGTTCTGGCGCGCGCTTAACATACTGTCAGGAGCGCATACCAGAGGTTCAGACTTGGCAGGGCTGCTGCTCAAGAGTAAAAATCGACTCATGGCTCCTTTCTTGGATTTCGTTCAGGCAGAGTATGTCCCTGTGTACGATCAGGGATTATTGATTGCATTTGGGCCACGATAAGCAAAAGACTGTGGCGTTTGAGCCTTGCCCGAGAAGACGTTTGCTACCCCCTGGTGGTTTCCAGGGGAAACTGGAGCTGAGCATTGACGATATGATGTGTTTCTGGTTGACAAGTTGATCACCGAGGCATGTTTGGGGGTAACAGGGCATCGCTGGTTGTCATAGCATTTAATCGAGCCGTCGTGGAGGCCTCGGCTAGTATCGCGAGGACTTCCAACAGGGGCTTGACCGCCATTGTGCGAAAGAGAAAGTCATGATTGAAGGAGTCGAAGTTTTCCCGCTCGCTCGTATCCAAGATGAGCGCGGAATGGTCATGCATATGTTGAGGGCGGACGATCCCCACTTCCAGAACTTCGGTGAGATCTATTTCTCTGTAATCTACCCAGGGGTTATCAAAGCTTGGCATCTGCACTCAAGCATGACGATTAACTACGCGGTAGTGCAAGGCAATATCAAGCTTGTGCTCTATGATCAGCGTGCTGATTCAGAGACCCAGGGCGAGTTGCAAGAGATTATTTTCGGTCAGGTCAACTATCAGTTAGTACGAATTCCCCCTGGCGTAGTCAATGGCTTCACTCCCGTAGCCAACCGGCCAGCAATTGTTGCTAATTGCGCTAGCATTCCGCACGATCCCGACGAAATTTCTCGAATCGATCCATTTACGTCGACGATTCCCTACGATTGGGGAATTCGTCACGGTTAGCTTGGTTTCCCTGTCTGCCGAGAACCTCATAGCGCTTATGGCGAAACCGTTAGTCACAATCTGTGTACCCACTCGCAATAGGGTGGCATCGTTCAAGAAGAGCATCCAAAAGATCCTCGATCAAGATTATGAACCTCTTGAGATCATCATCAGCGACAATGCTTCGACGGATGGCACAGAGGCCTTCTGTGAAGAGCTGGAGAGATCTGATCATCGTGTGCGATACGTTCGGCATCCGCAGAACATTGGTCTTCACGGGAACCTCAATTTTTGCCTTGAATCGGGAGATGGAGAGTTTCTCTGTATCTTCCATGACCACGATGACCACGAAGCGAATATTGTTTCAACCTACGTGACGTTCTTGCGTCAGCATTTAGATGCTGGCCTCGTCTGTTCTGACTGGGAATTGATCGATGAGGAGGGCCGTTCCCTCGGTACGCGCATGCATGACGTTGATCCGGTGACACCTGGCTTGGAATACATCGAGCGTGCAACCCGAAGCGGCCGCTCATCGATTGGAATTCCGGGGGCCATGATCCGTCGCGAGGCGCTTGGGGCTGTAAGGTTCGTGGATGATGCGCCCGTGGGTTACGGCGACTTCCCAGTCTGGTTTGAGATTGCTGAGCGGTGGTCGGTCGGGCACGTTGACGGGCAGCTGTGGCGTTGGACGCAAAGCGAACAGTCACAAAGTGCTGGAACGGTTACATCGATGGCAGAGCAATATCACGAGAACCTCATGCATTATTGCGAAACGCACCTGGAACGTTGGCCTGAACATGGAGAGATGGTGGCTCGGTGGCAATCGAATATCAGACGGTACCTATTTTGGTCGCTAGCTTACGAAGTAGCTCTCTATTGTCGGGCAAAGAAAACTAGTGCAGGATCCTTTCCGGTCACCAAAGGTCTTCCGACGCGGTATGAACTTATGGGGTACAAGCTTAGGCCGGAGGAACTAAAAGATGTTCTCGCGCAAATGCGCACGTACAGCACTGGGACTAGACAACGCATGGCGTTGTTAGTGATTACCTTGCTTATAAGACTAAATGTGACTTGGCTGCTTGCATGGAGCGTAGAGCACCATGCTCGCCTTCGGGGCGTACTTGGCCTCAGTTAGACAGTTTCCCAAATCATGCGCACAAGACTCCTGAACCTTCTTCGTTGTCCCGCTTGCTTGGGAAAGTTGCGGTCCATCCCGTTTGTTACATCAAGTGACGACGACGAGGTAGTCGAAGGTGTGCTTGTGTGCGCCTGTGGGGAAAGCTACCCGGTAGTTGAAACGATTCCACGAATGCTCAGGAATGCCTACACGCTTTTCCCTGAGTTTGTCGCTCGTTACGGTGATCGAAGCGAGCATGGTATTGCCGAAGCTGCGCGGCGCAGTGCGGACTCCGAGCCTCCGGTTGTTGTGGCCAAGACACAGGAGAGTTTCGGTTATCAGTGGACGACTTTTTCGGAAATGGCGTGTGACTTTCGCGAGAATTTCTGGAATTACCTCAAGCCGGCAACCCCTGAGTTCCTGAACGGCAGATTGGGGCTCGACGCGGGTTGTGGATTTGGTCGGCACATCTATCAGGCTGCAACGCACGGTGCGGAAATGATTGGGATGGACTTAAGCCAGGCGATTGATTCGTCGTACCAGAACACGAAGCAGTTCTCGAACGTCCATCTCGTACAGGGCGATATTTATGGTCCGCCTTTTGCGCCCGAAGTGTTCGATTTCGTCTACAGCGTGGGTGTTCTACATCATCTACCCGATCCTGAGCGTGGAGTTCGTTCGCTTGTTACTCTCGTCAAACCCGCAGGCTCGATGTTTGTCTGGCTTTATAGTAAGAAGCGCCGATTCGTGAACTTCGTGCTTGAGAGTCTCCGGTTTATAACGACACGTCTCCCGCACAGCTTGGTCAAAGGCCTGTCCTTCATGGGAGCTGTTATCGACATGGCTTTAGTGCAGCTGTATCGGATTTTAGGCTTATTGCCGGTTGTTGGCTCCTTTATTGAAAGTGTCACCCCAGCACGAATTAAGTTGTACAGCCTTTATCCTTTCCAGGTTCATCATGCAGACTGGTTTGATCGGCTCGCTGCGCCGGTTCGCTTTTATTACAGTGGCGCAGAAGTTGAGCAACTCCTCCGGGACGTTGCACTCTTAGATGTATCTGTGGCACCGACTGGGTTGTACGGATGGCGTGGTTGTGGAACTAAAGCTGGTTCGCCCAGCGACTTAGAAGGCCCTATTTGAATGGTTACCAGGGCCAGAGTCTACTCAGTGGCTGCCGGCTGGCGACAAGTCCTCCAGGATGAACATTCGATCCGGCTGATCGTATTTAGCCCACGAATGGCGCCCCGCCATATCAAGGTCCCTGAGGGAAACAGCCATTGATTGAACGTGCGTCCCCGGACCGGCTCTTTCGAGTGGTTGTACCGGTCATGTCCGTGATCGTTACTCTCGGAATCATCGAGGTTGCTCTGAATCTGATGGCTCGAGCCGATCTCGTCAACATCGGTGAGCGTGGCAATGCTTTGCCTCTATGGGAAGCGGTTGATGACCATAGGCCTTTTGCATTGCGGGAGAACTTTGAGTACGAGGTACGGACACCAGACTTTGATATGCACATCAGGACTAATGATTTCGGCCTTCGTGAGAATCAGCCAATCGCCCAACTCCTTGATCACGAATTCCGGATCCTGTCTATGGGTGATTCCCATACCTTTGGCTACGGTGTCAACTACGGTGAGCGCTACTCCGACTTATTCAACAGCATCCTTCAGAATCAAGCCGTTGCGTTTACGTCAGGCTATGCTAATGGCTTTTCTCCGGTCGACTACGCGGGGTATATAAACGCCTTTTATTCGTACCTCCTCCCTGACATTCTGGTGCTGGGGTTCTTCCCGGAAAATGATGTCGTTAACGATGTCGTCACCCGGCAGATCACACGTGATAGCAATGGTGACATTGTTGGAACCAAACTAAACGGCTCCAACGTTGTGGATGGGTTTCTGACAGCCCAGACTGCTCCAAAATCGAGCTTCGGTCGAACGGTGGTGAGAACCAAAAACTGGATGTGGAACACATTTGCCTTGTACAGGTTGGCCGAGGAGACGAGAAACATCATTCGGTACCGGCTGCGTCCGAACCTGGCAAACACACAATTACCCTCCATTTTGTTTGGGGATAATGGCAATCAGGAGGAAATCGATATTACATTGGGCGCGCTCGAGCAAATCGACCAGTTTCTTAAGGCTCACGGGAAGACACTTTTAGTAGCGTTCATCCCGTCAAACTTCCAGATCGCTGAGCGATACGAGCGGGTAGTCACGAGCCTTCCGGGTTACAGAGTGGATTCTGCCCGGATGGTGACAGCCCGTGAGGTTCTTGAGCCGCAGACGAGTTTCGGCCAGTGGCTGCAAGCTAAGGACATCCGGTACGTTGATCCGACTCAAGAGTTCATCGTCGCCGAGAGTGAAGGCACAAGGCTATACTTCGACACCGACGGGCATCTAAATCGAAACGGTCACGCACTATTCTCGAAGCTTATCCAGGATTACCTGCTTGAAAATCAACTTGTGCCGTGCCATTTCTTGACACTTGAGGCTGCTGCTGGAGCGGGCTGCCCCCGATGATTCCATACCCGTTATGGTAACTAAACACTCGATATCTATGCTTGCGAAGGTGCCAGGTAGGGCTTTGGTGTGGGCGACGGCCACGGGGATAGGGCTCGGCCTTGCTTACGTTCTCTCGCCAGTCAGCGTTTGGTTCTTTATCGCCATCACTGGCTTGTTTGTTTGGGTGAGTCGGGGTCTACCAAATCGCGAGCGAAGATGGGTGTTGGGCACTTTAACCATTGCCGTTGTGCTCAGGGTGCTGGTGATTGCTGTGTTGTTTCTGGGTGCTGAGACCGGATCTTGTGGATGGGCAACTCCCACACCATCACGTGTCGCCGCTTCTATCGAGGCCGCAGGGGGAACCTATACAACTGCATCTTGTTCACCTTTGACCATTGGGAATGATCAATTCGTTAGTTTCTTCTGGGACGGGGATGGTAGTGCGCTCAAGCGCCGGACGGTTTCAATTCAAAACATCTGGCTAGGCATTCCTATTGATCCATTCCTCTTTTTCGTGGCCTTTGACCCTGACTACGGATGGACAACCTATGTGTTGGTACTTTCATATCTTCAGTATTGGTTGGGGTCGGCCCCGTACGGGATCCACCTTTTTAACGTCTTAGCATTTCTTGCCAGCACGTTGCTGCTATATCGCCTCGTTCGGTCTTCATATGGCCGGGCAACGGCGCTAGCTGGGTTGGCCCTTCTGGTTTTTTTGCCGACTCCCTTTGCTTGGTCGGTTTCGGCGATGAAGGAGGAGTTGTACATTCTTCTGGGAGCATCTGCGGTGGTGGCGACGGTCGCCGTGGTACGCACTAACGGGATCGTCAAACGTGTCGCACCTTTACTTTTGCTCGTTGGCTCACTCTCAGTGATTGAAACGGTCAGAGTTGGAGGCAGGTTGATTCTAGGGACCGGGCTTGGGGCTGGAATTGCTGGTGGGGCCATCACCCGTCGCGTGTCATTGATGCTGTTGGCTTTTCTGCTGGTGCCTTACGCGGGCTACCGAACGCTGGGTAATGCTGACGTTCAAGTCCGGATTATGTCGCAGCTTCAAAAATTTGCTGTCATACATATAGGGCACGTTAGAACAGAGGGGAATCACTACAAGTTGCTCGACCAACGGTTTTATTCCGATCTCAGCGCAAGCCAGCTTGAGGATGGAACCCTACTGGCGGTCCGGCCAGTTGAAGACATGACACCGGCCGAGGCACTGCGTTTTGTGAGTAGAGCACTTATCAGCTTCGTAGTTGTGCCGCTTCCCTGGCAATTACAGTCGAGAACCGAAATATTGTTTCTCGTACAGCAAATCATTTGGTATTTAATGGTCTTCTTTGCCGCGATTGGTGTGGTGGCTGGGCTGAGGCGGGATCCGTTCGTGACCTGCTTGCTTTGCGGCGTGACAGCAGCCGGGGCACTGGCAATTGGGCTCAACAGCGGCAATATCGGCACCTTAGTTCGTCACCGAGACACCGTTGTACCGTTTGTGGTATGGCTGAGTGCCCTTGGTGCAGTAACAACGGCATCGTATTGGATGTCTTGGGCAATGCCTGAAACTTTAGACTCAGAGTGAGGATTTCGTGCCTGTAATCGATGATCGTGGCCGGCTATTTGGCAAGCTTAATTTGATTGATGTTATTACGGTGGCTGTTCTTCTTGGCCTGATCCCGCTGGGATATGTGGCGTTTCTGCTATTTCGAGTCCCAATGCCGATCATTACGTCAATCGAGCCTACGCAGATTAGGCGGGGAGACTCGGCCACGCTGAAGCTCAGGGGAAGTGGTTTCCGGCCATTTCTGGTAGCGAGGCTTGGAGATAATGAGTCTTATGGGTTTCTGGTACAAAGTCCGACGGCTGCTGAGGTCAAGGTGCCCGATATCCCACCTGGGAATTACGACCTTGTGCTGTACGACCAGGCCCGGGAACTCGTTCGAATTCCGGGGGCCGTAACTGTTATTGCGACACGAGTACCGTCTGCTCCGGCGCGGTGGATCCGGCCTGCGCCACCGCTTCCACCCCCGGTAATGCAACTCAGGGTGGTTGGCGAGTTCATCGGTATGTCAAGGGATGAGGCAGAACTCATCCGTGGCGGTCTGAAGCTTAGTGGGCCAGTCGTTGAGCGATGGAATGACCGTCGGCGTACGATGACGGCGGAAGTACTCTCGGTTGGTGCAACTAAGGATGGAGTACGTCGTTTGAGAGCGGGGACTCCAACAAATCTGAACGGGGCAACCATCACGGCGCCTGCGCCGGATGAAGTACACGTCCCGGCGTTGATTCGTGCGAGCTGTGTCATTAACCCGAATCCGGCGCCACTACTTAGCGATTGTTGGTTCGGTGACACGATATTGGCGCAGACAGAGACGCTCGTGCTGACGGAGGTGGGCGAAGGTGGTGTTGGTGGGCGTGTCAATCAAGTGAGATTCGTGATTACGGAAGTGCTTTCGTCGGCTGGCCCCACAATGTCTCCTTCTCACGCGGACGTAGAGGTTGAGGGCGAGTTCTTCGGTCTTACGCAGGATGATCTAAGGTTCGTTGAAGTTGGCTCGGAGTTCGAGCAGGATGAACCGTTCACGGAACTCAGGATGGTTGGCGAGTTCATCGGTGTGTCAAGGGATGTCGCAGAACTCATCCGTGGCGGTCTGAAGCTTAGTGAGCCAGTTGTTGAGCAGTGGGAATGGCCCCGTCGGCCTAAGATGACGGCGGAAGTACTCTCGGTTGGTGCGACTAAGGATGGAGTACGTCGTTTGAGAGTTGGGACCCCAACGAACCTAAACGAGGCAACCATCACGGCGCCTGCGCCGAATGAAGTAAACGTCCCGGCGTTGATTCGTGCGAGCTGTGTCATTAACCCGAATCCGGCGCCACTATTTAGCGATTGTTGGTTCGGTGACACGATATTGGCGCAGACAGAGACGATCGTGCTGACGGAGCGGAGCGAAGGTGGTGTTGGTGGGCGTGTCAATCAAGTGAGATTCGTGATTACGGAAGTGCTTTCGTCGGCTGGCCCCACAATGTCGCCTTCTCGAGCGGACGTAGAGGTTGAGGGCGAGTTCTTCGGTCTTACGCAGGATGATCTAAGGTTCGTTGAAGTTGGCTCGAAGTTCGAGCGTTGGAAAGATGAACCGTTCGCCGAGGTGGTGGTCCTGGGCATTCCTGAGCCTGATACGCAGGGCGTAAACATAGGAGGGGAAGCAATTCAGGCACCTGCGGATGGCGAGTTCGCCGTGCGGGCTATCATCCGGATAAGCTGTGTTATCACGGCAGACGAGGGGTGCTTGGTCGATGGCACTGTTCTTGCCCAGAATGCGACGAAGCCTTTGCCCTTACCTGGTCGTTCTGACCAACTTAAGTTTCTAATTGGCGAGATACGTCCGGCCCATGCTTCTATGGAGTCCCCATTGGATCGAGTGGATGTCCAGGTTGAGGGCGAGTTTTTCGGCCTTACGCAGGATGCCTTGCGGTTTGTTCAGGTCGGTGCGGAGTTTCGTCGCTGGATCGGTGAACCTCTCGCCGAGGTGTTGCTTTTGGGTACTCCGGAGCCGGGTACGCAACGCGTTCGAATAGGTAGTGACGTCCTCCGGACACCTGCAGATGATGAACTGGCCGTGCGCGCTATAGTTCGGATGAGCTGCGTCATTGCGGCGGCGAATGGGGAATGCTTCGTAGGTGACACTGTTCTCGCTGAGAACGCGACGGTATTTTTGCCCGTGCCCAACAGTTCTGACCAGGTGAGGTTTTTGGTTGGCGAGATGCGTCCGGGCGACGCTCAGCCTGTGTTTTCGTCGGTTAGGACTGCGATGGCTACTGTGCGGGTGCGGTTCCTTGTTGGACAGGAGGTTCTCGACAATATGAACGTGGGTGACGTTGACTTGGGCGGGGTCGCGACACTTCCGTCCGATGCGGATAGAGCCGTATTGATGGAAATAGGGCAGGAACAAGAGCAACTAATTGGGATTTTAAGCAGCGACGGCCTTCTGGGAAGGAATATTCAGGTTGAAGGCCCGGTGGTCTCGTTTGATGGGATGGTTCGAGTCCCCGTGGTGTTTATGGAATCTGGATGGTGGTATGGGACTCAGTCGATCAAGATCGGTGCCGGATTCAACTTCCAGACTGTATCGGGAGCCATGAGAGGGTCGATAGTCGACATGGTAATTAGTGACGAGAAGGTTGGTGCGGCTCGATGAGAAGCAAGCCTGCATTTGCTTTTAGCTCTGCGAAGGAATCTAGTGCGCTGATCGGTGCTGGCCGCCAGGTGGTGGCAGGTAGTTTAACGTGCACAGGAGTCATTTATCTTGCTCGCTGGCTCCGCCAAGTTCGGGAGAAGGTTGCTGTAGGTCTCGGGGGCAAATGGTCTTCAGAGAAAGAGGCCCGCAGCTTGGAACATCTCCTCGTGGGTACTTCCAAGAGCAGATTTGTATCCGGGCTGTCATCTCTGACCAATGCACCATTCGCTGCTTGGCCAGGTTGTCGACTCGCGCACATAGTAGATCCTTGGATCAGCATTGATTCTCTGACACAAATTGGCCTCGGTGGTTGGGTGGTTGTCATGGCCGTAATCACGCACATCGTTCTTCTCGGTGTGCTGGATGTCGAGGTTGGACTCGTTGGCTGGACCCTTCGCGGTGGGCTTGTAGCCGCGGGCTTATTCGCAATGTGGCGACCTCGAGCATTGGCATTGGCATGGAAGGACCGAGCCATAAAGAGGGGATGAAGTTCCCCCATCGTTTGATTGTTTGCTACGAACTTGTCCGGGTTCACTCTGTCGCTGGGGCGAGAGCATTCTGGTGAGACTTCTGGTCACTGGCGCATCTGGCTTTCTAGGCCGAAATTTCCTTCTGTCTTTGGATCCATCTTGGACAGTGGATGCGGTCTACTCGAAGGACAACAACTTCCCGGGGTTTCTTGCTCAATCCAGTCTTCAGCATGTCAGCCTTCACCGCTGTGATTTGTCAGACGAAGAACAGGTACGCGCCTTAGCCGATGTTTTGCCCAAGCGGTTCGACACAATTTTGTATCTGGCGACGGACCCGCCTTCTGTCGCATCGAAGGATGATCCGGCAACGGATTCGATGTCACGACCCATTGGGTTCACGACACTACTTTCGAGCCTTCAAAGCGATCGTTTGGTGTACCTATCCTCTGGAGCCGTTTATGAGGGACTGCGCGGCGAGGTTGGTCCACAACTGTCAGTTGCTCCCTCTCTGCCGTATGCTGTTTCCAAGCTTGCCTGCGAAGCCTGCATCCGGTCGTTTAGGGACAAGGGTTACTTGGGCGGTTACGTGACCCTGCGTCTCTTTGCCGCATATGGACGGTTTGAAGCTCCACGGAGACTTTCCACGCGATTGGTTCGGTGGGCGGCGGATGGAGCGCGCGAGGCATTTGAGATTCATGGTGATGGTGAAAATCTTATCGACATGATGTACGTGAGCGACGCAGTTCGTGGCATAAAAAAGGTGATTACGTCCGAGGTTTCCGATGAGGTGGTCGACTTTGCTACCGGGAAACCGTTGAGCATTAACGATTTCGTGCAGCGCTCAGCTCAGATCCTGGGCGTGCAAGGGGCGCCGGTCAGGCACGTTGGAGAAGCGCCCGGATACCAGGAGTTCATCGCTTCCAGCCGCAGGATGGAAAAGCTGTTCGACTTCAAGCCTGAGGTCCCCCTGGAACAAGGGTTACTTGAGCTGAAGGAGCATTTAATCACCGCGGACAACCCACAATGAGATCAGTAAATCGCAAGGATTTTGCTAGTATCAGGAGGCTTCCAGAGAGAGGATGAAGGTACTCTCAGTCGTAGGAGCGCGGCCGCAGTTCATCAAGGCCGCGGTACTCAGTCGAGTTCTGAGCCGATCGCATCATGAAGTGCTTTTGCACACGGGCCAACACTACGACGATTGTATGTCCGGCCAGTTTCTCCGTGAACTGGCGTTGCCTACCCCGGACTATGAACTTGGGGTCGGCTCGGGGACCCACGCACAGCAGACTGCCAAGATGCTAGTAGGAATCGAGGAAGCTATTGTCCGCGAGCAACCCGACGCCATGGTTGTTTTCGGTGACACAAACTCGACGTTAGCGGGGGCTTTGGCTGCCGCCAAGGTCGGCATTAAGATCGCGCACGTCGAAGCTGGCTTAAGGTCGTTTAACCGCAGCATGCCCGAAGAAGTGAACCGTGTTTTGGTGGACCATCTCTCGACATGGCTTTTTTGTCCTAGTGACTCCTCGGCGAAGAACCTGGAGACGGAGGGAATTTTTCAAGGTATCCATGTGGTTGGGGACCTAATGGCCGAGGCTATCGAAAGCGTCGATGCGGCATTTTCGTCCGCTGTTTTTGAACGCCTCGACTTACAACCCCAGCAGTATCTACTTGCGACAATCCACCGGGCAGAAAACACAGATGACCATGAACGACTAAAGCTTTTGTTGGTCGCGCTTGCGTCTATAGAGGAAACCGTTGTACTGCCTATTCATCCCCGAACTAAACAGGCGATAGGTGGGACAGGTTTGGCCGAGTTGTCTGGCATCCAGTTCATTGATCCAGTTGGTTACGCGGACATGGTCGCGCTTGAGCGTAGTGCACGTATGATTCTCACCGACTCCGGTGGTGTACAGAAGGAAGCCTATTGGCTGGGGGTTCCGTGCCTCACCCTGCGTGAAGAAACCGAATGGACAGAGACGGTCGAGGCGGGTTGGAATGTTCTAACCGGTGTCGATGCCCAACGAATCTTAAAAACTGTTCGAATGTTCGAGCCTCCCTCAGAGCGGCCAGCTTTGTATTCCGAGGGTCGAGCTTCAGATAGGATCGTTGCACTACTAGAGAGCAACGGATGCTAACAGTGCTCAAGACTCCGAAGCAGCCAGAGCAAACTTCTACTACCGATGCTGCGGTTGATCTCGACGTACGGGTAATCGAGATTGAACCATCTCGCGGGTGGGAGGCGTTAGATTTACGGGGAGTTTGGGAGTACAGAGAACTTGTGTGGTTTCTCATCTGGCGAGATATAAAGGTCCGGTATAAGCAGGCTTCATTGGGCATCGCATGGGCGGTCATTCAGCCGGTCATGACGATGTTGGTGTTCACCTTAATCTTCGGCCGGCTTGCCCAGTTGCCGTCCGACGGTCTTCCGTATCCTGTTTTCACGTTTACGGCGTTGTTGCCCTGGCAGCTTTTTTCGGGTGCCTTGACCGGCTCCTCCAATAGTGTTGTCAACAGTGCTTCCCTTATAAGCAAGGTCTACTTCCCGCGTTTAGTGATCCCGATTGCATCGGTTATGGCTACCTTGGTTGACTTCAGTATCTCCTTTGGCGTCCTTCTTGGTTTGATGGCTTGGTACGGCATATCGCTTCGGCTTGCCGTCGTTGTGCTGCCTCTGCTTGTGATGTTGGCGCTCACTATCGCGCTGGCAGTGGGCCTATGGGCTTCGGCGTTAAATGTTCGCTACCGCGACGTGCGGCATGTGATGCCTTTTGTCGTCCAGTTCTGGCTACTGGCCTCGCCCGTGGCGTATTCGACGTCGCTTATCACCACCCCCATGTGGCGAGCTGTTTACAGTCTTAACCCAATGGTTGGTGTTATCGAAGGATTTCGCTGGGCTGTCTTAGGGTCCACGCCGCCTTCCGTCTTGGTGGTTCCTTCAGTATTGGTAACGGCAGTCTTGTTCGCAGGGGGCCTATTCTTTTTTAGACGAACGGAAGCCAGTTTCGCGGATGTGATCTGATGCCATCGACAGCCATATCAGTTGAACATGTATGTAAGCGTTACGACATTGGAGTGTCGGACGGAAACATGTTCCAGTATGGCTCGCTGCGGGAGAGCATGGCTGGCGCTGCCTCTTCAGTATTGCAGCGATTGCGAGGGGGGCGTAGTGATCTCGAAGTTGGCGTGGACCATATTTGGGCGCTCGATGACGTGTCATTTACTGTCAACAAAGGCGAAGTCATTGGCATCATTGGGCGCAATGGTGCTGGCAAGAGCACACTTCTGAAAATCCTCTCGCGGATCACGAAACCCACTAGCGGCTACGCACAGATATATGGTCGCCTTGGGTCATTGCTCGAAGTTGGTACAGGGTTTCATCCCGAACTAACGGGCCGTGACAACATTTTCTTGAACGGTGCCATGCTCGGGATGCGTCGACACGAGATCAATCAAAGGTTCGATGCGATTGCTGACTTCTCTGGTATTGCCAAGTTTCTTGATACACCCGTGAAGCGTTACTCGAGTGGTATGTATGTGCGTCTTGCCTTTGCAGTTGCGGCGCACCTTGAGCCTGAAATTTTACTTGTAGACGAGGTGCTCGCAGTTGGTGATGCAGAGTTTCAGAAGAAGTGTCTTGGGAAGATGAAAAGCGTTGTGGGGCAGGGACGTACGGTGCTCTTTGTAAGTCATAACATGGCTGCTGTGAAGTCACTATGTGATCGAGCGTTGCTGTTAGATGCGGGCTCCGTGGTTGCGGAAGGCCACGTGGATGAGGTCGTTGAGCGCTATCTTGGCCTCGCTCGAGAGATTAGACCAGGCGGTTCCATAGCAGAAGACGCCGTTCGTTCCGGAACTGGCGAAGCTCGTTTCCGGCACGTGGAATTGCTTACTCAGGACGATCTTCAGAGCGACGAATTTTATTTTGGACAGCGAATTCGTGTTCGAATGACAGTAGAGGTAATGGAGAATGTCGAACGGGTTGCAGCGGGCGTTGTCATCGAAAGCCTTGAGGGTGAGAAGGTTGCTTGTTCGTTCAGTACAGATTGCGACATGGATCCATACACACTCTTACCAGGTTGGCATGTTCTCACCGTAGACATCGACCTTACGTTGTTGCCCAGAACATACACAATTGGTGTCTATTTGAATCGGACCGATGGATACGATCTGGACGTCGTGACAAGGACTGTACAGATGAATGTGTTGAACGTGGCGACTACGGGACGTGACTCATACCCATGGGGAACGTTGCACGGATACGTTCGGGCGCCTTCACGATGGTGTGCACCAGAGCCGGTCGACCCGAAGACTGTTGGCAGCCTCGATCCGGAGGACTCGTCGACCAAACCTGATTGACAGGAAACTCTTGAATCTACTGGATAAAAAGATCGTTGTGATCGGAGGCGCAGGCTTCGTCGGCTCACACATTGTCGATCAGTTACTCGCGGAGTCTGTTCGCGAAATCACGATCATCGACAATTTCGTCCGTGGCTCGCAAACGAATCTGACGGCTGCCGTATCCGATCCTCGCGTCCGGATAGTCGAAGGTTCCATCACCGATTGCGAGTTCCTTGATCGCACGCTAGAGGATGCCGCAGGAGTGTTTCACTTGGCAGCATTGTGGCTTTACGAGTGCGTACATGAACCAAGGGCGGCACTCGAGGTGAATGTTGACGGTACATTCAATGTTATGGAGTCATGCAGGCGGGCGGGAGTGCAGCGGGTCATCTATTCGTCTTCAGCATCAGTGTACGGCGATGCGTTGTCTTCCCCGATGACAGAAGCCCATCCGTTCAACAACCGGACGATGTATGGAGCGACGAAAATTGCGGGAGAGCAATTTTTCCGCGCAGGCTACGAGCAGCATGGAATGGAGTACGCTGCCCTTCGGTACATGAATATCTATGGGCCACGGATGGACGATAAAGGTACATATGTCAGTGTAATTGTGAAGGCGCTTGATCGGATCGAGCGTGGGGAATCGCCAATTATTTTTGGTGACGGGTCCCAGGCGTACGACTTTATCTACGTGCAGGACGTAGCTCGAGCGAACATCCTTGCTATGAAGAGTGAGGTGTCTGACGAGGCGTACAACATTGGTTGTGGGGTTAAGACGACGATCAACGAGTTGGTCACGCAGTTATTGGTACTGACGGGTTCTACATTGACACCCGAGTATCGGCCACAGGAGCAGATGTTCGTCACGAACCGCGTCGGCAGCACGGAGAAGGCAACCGACGACCTCGGGTTTGTCGCGAGTGTTTCGCTTGAACAAGGATTGCACTCTACGGTCGGGTGGTGGATGCAGGAGCGACAACAGCACCCTGAGGTACCAGGCACGTGACGGACGCTCGCATGCAAATTCCAATTACAAAGCCGCTTTTTGGCGACGAAGAACGTGCCAACATTCAACAACCGCTTGAGAGTGGCTGGGTCGTCCAGGGACCATTTGTTAAGCAGTTCGAAGATCGGTTTGCGACATTCGTTGACGCTCCTGATGCTGTTGCAACTAGCTCCTGCACCACGGCTTTGCATGTTGCTCTAGTGGCGTTGGGCGTTAAGCCAGGTGACGAAGTGATCGTGCCGGCGTTCACATGGATTTCGACAGCCAACGTAGTCGAATATTTGGGCGCCCGCCCGGTTTTTTGTGACGTCGATTTGGAGACCTTCAACATAGACGTTGGATGCATTGAATCGCTTGTTACGCCACAAACGGTTGGCATTATCCCGGTTCACCTGTTCGGACTACCTGCCGACATGGCGGCCATCGTGGCTCTGGCAGACCAGTGTGGCTTGTGGGTCGTAGAAGATGCGGCCTGCGCGTTTGGCGCGAGGTACCACGACCGACATGTAGGTTTGTTAGGGGACGTTGGCTGCTTCAGTTTCCACCCTCGAAAATCAATTACGACGGGTGAGGGAGGGATGATAACGACGTTACGGAGCGAGCTAGCAGAATTATCTCGAAGCCTGCGTGATCACGGGGCAACAAGGTCCGATCTTGTACGCCATGAGAACCCTGAGTCGTTTTTGCTCGCCGAGTATCCGCAACTCGGATTCAATTATCGTATGACCGATATCCAGGCAGCTGTTGGTTGCGCGCAGATGGATCGTGCGCCGGATATTTTAGCCTGCCGTGCGCAAGTCGCTAGTCGATACAATGAGGCGCTGGGTGAACTGAGTTGGCTCCGTCGACCATCGATGCCCACTGGATATGTTCATGGTAACCAGGCGTACGTTTGCCTCTTTGCGCCGGACGAGCCGACGCCGTCCAACGTAGAAATACTGAGTCGCGCTCGCAGTGATTTGATGAGGAGCCTTGAACAAGCTGGCATCGCGACACGTCCAGGTACTCATGCGCCAGTCCTGTCCGACTACTACGCTCGGAAGTATTCGATTCGACCGGAGCAGTATCCGAACGCGTGGCTTGCGGAGGGCCTTAGCCTTGCGCTCCCGCTGTACCCTCAAATGACTTTAGAGGAGCAGTATTTCGTGTGCGAAATGCTTGCCGAGTTCGGCACTGACTTGTGAACAGAAGCTTGCTTGAAATTCTCATTGATCCGGTGTCAGCTGAACGGCTCACCCTAGAGGCCACCCAGTTCGACGGCGATGAAATCCTCGAGGGAACACTGCACGCCGGTGGGCAGCAGTATCCCATCACTGACGGGATCCCGCGCTTTGTTCTGACCAAGGACAGTGATCAGCAGTTAACCGCGTCAAGTTTTGCTTACAAGTGGCGGCAGCGGAACACATACGAGTCTCCGGAAATGGGGAAGGCGGCAAGTAGGTGGATGTGCAAGCGGTACGGGTTTGCTGACCCGGAAGAGATGCGCATGTATCTTTCGCAAAGCGATCGTATCCTAGATGCGGGGTGCGGGAGTGCATTCAGCAGTTTGCTTTGCATGGAGCACTGCTGGAGTGATCGCAGTTCCTGCGAGTGGTATGGGGTTGAGATTTCGGAGGCGATCGACGTTGCGCGAGAGCGGGTTGGAGTGGGGCCTCGGAGACACTTCATTCAAGGGGACATCCTTCAACTTCCACTCACGCCTGGTTCGTTTGACCTAGTATTTTGCGAAGGTGTGCTCCACCACACACCATCGACGGAAGCCGCATTCAGGTGCGTGGCGGATATGCTTAAGCCGGGCGGTGAACTCCTCTGCTACATGTATCGGAAAAAGGGACCTATTCGCGAATTCGCCGATGATTTGGTTAGGGAAGTACTTGCTCCGCTGGGGCCCGAGGAAGCGTGGAATGCTCTTCGTCCGCTCACAGCGCTTGGCCGGGCCTTGACCGAACTAGATGCTGAAGTTGAAGTCGAGCAGGACATCCCGTATCTCGGCATCCGTGCTGGGCGCCATGACGTACAACGCCTCATCTACTCGCACATGCTCAAGTTGTTCTGGAATCCTTCCTTGTCGTTTGAGGAGAACAACCACGTGAACTTCGATTGGTATAGTCCGCGCTACGCGCATCGCCATACCGAGGAAGAGGTCAGGCATTGGTGTGAGGAGTTTCATCTGTGCATCGAATATCTGGACACCTCAGAGCAGAGTGGCTATACGCTCCGTGCTAGGAAGCACTGACTGAAAGCATCCACTATGTGCGGAATTGCCGGAATCGTGGATTTCTCTAGGCGACCTGTCGCAGTTGAAGATGTGCGCAAGATGACCGATGCGATCGCTCATCGTGGCCCCGATGGTGAAGGACAGTACGTCGAGGGAGCGGTTGGGCTTGGTCATCGCAGACTTGCCATTATTGACCTATCAGCGCATGGCAATCAGCCGATGTCGAACGAGGCGGGCGACGTAGTCATTGTGCACAACGGTGAGGTGTATAACTTTCAGCAGCTGCGTGGCGAACTGGAGTCGTGTGGCTACAAGTTCCACTCTCAAACCGATACCGAAGTGGTCTTGCGGGCGTACGAGCAGTGGGGAAGCGATTGCGTGCAGCGTTTCAACGGGATGTTCGCATTTGCGATTTACGACCGGCGGCCCAGTTCGGAGGGAGGAAAGCTGTTCCTGGCGCGCGACCGATACGGTATCAAACCACTTTACTATCGCACCGGCGCGCCGGGTTTGCTGTTTGCGAGCGAGATTAAAGGGTTACTCGAGTATCCTGGGGTGTCAGCACAAGTTTGCTGGAAAGCACTAAGCGAATATTTCACGTTCCAGAATATTTTTAGCGACGCGACTCTATTTGATGGCGTGCAGCTATTGCCGCCGGGGTGCATATTGTCAGTGGATGTCGCCTCCGGTTGCGTGACACGGTCCCGATACTGGGACTACCAATTCTCAACAGAAGGAGCCACGCTATCAATCGACGAAGCCGCAGAAGAACTTTATTGCCTGTTTGAACGCTCTGTTGTCCGGCAACTTGTGTCAGACGTTCCCGTTGGTGCCTACCTGAGCGGTGGGATGGACTCGGGCTCGATCACCGCTGTTGCCACTCGGAATATCCCGCGGATGCGGACTTTTACTGCAGGGTTCGATCTCTCATCGGCAACTGGCCTTGAACTTGGTTTCGATGAACGACCGGCGGCGGAGATGATGGCGCATAGGTTCAAGACAGAACATTACGAGATGGTCATGCACGCTGGCGATATGGAACAGGTGTTGCCAGAACTGATCTGGCATCTTGAGGACCCACGTGTTGGACAGTCCTATCCTAACTACTACATTGCGAGGCTCGCGAGCCGCTTTGTAAAAGTTGTTCTCTCTGGCTGTGGTGGCGACGAACTCTTCGCGGGATATCCGTGGCGCTACTATAGGGGGCTTCGTGGCGGCAGTATAGATACTTATTACGACGACTATTATGACTACTGGCAACGGCTTGTACCCGACCGCGATCGTGCTTCGTTCTTCAACGAGTCCACCTACAGGGAAGTTCGGGAACACGAGCCGCGTGAGGCATTTGCCCAGGTCTTCGAAAACCGTCCACTACCAGATGGGTCAGTCGAGGACATGGTCAATGCTTCACTCTACTTCGAGAGTAAGACGTTCCTGCATGGGCTATTCGTTGTCGAAGACAAACTCAGCATGGCTCATTCGCTAGAGACCCGAGTGCCTTTTATGGACAACGATCTAGTCGACTTCGCTCTCCGGCTATCGCCACGCATGAAACTCAACGATCTGGAAAGTGCGCCGCAAGTTGACGAAGACGATGTTAGCAAGGGTGGGCATCGTAATGCTGATGGCAAGGTTGTTCTTCGACAGGCGATGATGCGCTTGCTCCCATCGGAAATCAGCAGTGGACAAAAACGTGGATTCTCAGCGCCTGACGCCAGTTGGTTCGCGGGTGAGAGCATTGGGTATGTGAGGCGCTTGCTTTGTGACAGCGATGCGCGCATTAATGAATACTTGAACCCTGAATATGTCCAGCGAATCGTCAGAGAACATAGCCAGGGGGCGGTAAATCACCGGCTGTTGATCTGGTCTCTTTTGAGCTTTGAATGGTGGTGCCGACAATTCCTGGACGGTGGGCGCACACGAGTCTGACGTGCGTGACTATCATGATAGTCATCATCGATTACGGTCTCGGTAACCTTGCCTCAACCGGAAACATGCTGAAGAAAATCACTATACTCAGCATTAAACTTGCAGCCGGAAATTCGGTGCG